>Ga0190315_1000001_pt1 | contig 316817 bp, 255 predicted proteins | sample 48701101_MG_FD_161673 | JGI IMG/M metagenome (GOLD analysis project Ga0190315, IMG submission 161673) | Hydrothermal vent sediment bacterial communities from Southern Trench, Guaymas Basin, Mexico - 4870-11-0-1_MG | ecosystem: Environmental > Aquatic > Marine > Hydrothermal vents > Sediment ...
CAGGATCTTGATGAGTATTGGAATTATCACCTCCATCAAGAGTATCAAAGAAATCATTTGGCCAAATTTTCTAACTTACCAGAAATATTACGATCTTTGTCGTAGTAAAGTGACTGCACCCAAATGAAAATTGCTTAGAACTCATAAAGGATGTTAGCGTGCTAGAATATGTGGATGAAATTGATGACATTGTGACAACTTATATTAAACATAAAATCATGCCTAATGAAGCAATGGGGGATGCCGCACATCTTGCCTTAGCCTCATTTTATAAGTGTGATTTTCTGGTCACATGGAATTGTAAACATATTGCTAATGCCAATAAGTTTGATCATATTACTAGAATAAATAGTATGTTAGGGTTATTTAACCCTAAATTGGTTACGCCTTTTCAACTCCTAGAAGAAGGAGATTAAATCATGAATAAAGACATTGATGGGCTTGATTGGCTGAGAGAAGTCAGAAGAAAAATGGCGGCTGATTGTCATTATGAACCGAAAATGATGGGGGATTATTACAGACGTATCCAAAAACAATATCTTTCCGGCACTCATTTACGGGAACAGCTTGAACAATCTCCGCTCGGTTCTCGGACTTCACAAAAAATTGATAAAGAATTGAAGGCACTTCACAATGAATGGGGAACACCATAATGTGATTTGTTGCAGCTTGTGCCATCATTTACTTGATGGTGGGCAAGCGGGCGATTCGTTTTTGGGTTGTTTTTGAGTTCATTGCCTTAAGCGTTCCCACCCTACGAGATAATTCTATGAAATTGACTTGTATTATAGATGCTTGTAGTTATATTTATCTGAATGAGTGTGATTTTCGTGCTACGATAGGTGAGAATGATTATTCTCTTCTTAATTTGCTTGATCACGTTGTCACGATTAAGTATAGTCATGAGGTGAGTAGGGAAATTTCTCGACATCTTTCATCGACAAGTGTTGAGGTTTTGGCACGAAGCAATAAAATTCATGCTTTTCGTAAATTGACTGAAGCGGAATATGAACAGAAATTGGTGGCTAAAGTGTTGTCTTATCCATTACATAATAAAGGGGAATTAGATAATTTGGCGGTGGTTATTGATTTCTTTCTGATGGGTAAAACGGGGTTGGTTTTTTTAACCGATGATGACAATGCTTTAAGGGGTTGTTTGAGGGAGTTATTACCGGCGTTTCCTATTTGTCAGGTTTGGTCATCACTTGATGCGGTTTTATTTCTTTATTTAAATTTGTACAAGAGTAAAAAATTCAAGTTGACTTATAAGATGGCTAAAAACGCTATACAAGATTTATTGGCTTATAAGTTTAAATTAAACAAGCCAGAAAAGAATTTGAGGAATCAAGAATTTCTCAGTCTCCTGATGAGTATGCTCATAAAGTACAAAAGTTAAACAAAGAAGTTAAGGAAACACAAGTTAAATATTTTCGTTCTTTAGACAAGATTTCTCATTTATTGGGGGTTAATTAGCTATGACTTTTGAGGAACTCAATTTGATTCAAAATCCGTTTGAGTTGATCAATCCTTCACTGGGATTTCAAAGCGAGGCTCCGGTATTTTGGGCCGGTATGAAAAACCAAAAGCGTGAACTTGAAAACACTTTTCTTAATGCGGCTGGGCATCGTAATTTGATACTCAATTGGGGGCCTTTTGGTGCGGGTAAAACGCATGCGGCTTTCTATTTCAAAAATCAACCGATTCTTGAACAGCAGGTTGAGTTGATAACGCTTTATGTTAGAACGCCGTTGGAAAATGGTGATGCGATTCAGCAACTTCTTGAGAATATTATAGATGATTTGTCTTTCACTAAACTGAAAGAAATTATTCAGGCTCGCATTGCAGAATTAGGTGAGTCTCAGTTGTTTAATCTGATTAGTGCTTCTATCAAAAGTGAGCCCTATGCTTTAGCTATCATTAAGTTAGGTTATTCAGAATTGAAACTGGATGATTTCATGTATCGATATATCTATGCTAATGTGAGTCGAACGGAATTAAAAAAATTCCAGTTGCCGCGTGCTTTAAAGACGGAAGCCGATTATTTGAAGTTTTTGGCGGGATTGATTGCTTGTTTCACTGCGGGAAAGACGTTGACTAAAGTGGTTTTGTGGATAGATGAACTGGAAAATTTGTTGTATTACACTTCTCGGCAATTCAAGAGATTGACGCAGGGTATAAAAACCTTGGTTGATAGTTATGATAACTTGTTGATTTTCTTGAATTATACCTTAAGTGATGGTGATGAAGAAAGACTCAGAATCTTAATTGGGGATGTGCTATGGGATCGGATCACTCACAAACTTGGTTTCTCCTTTCTTTCTGTGGAGAAGGGTTTAGAATATTGTGAGGATTTGATCACTCATTACCAAATTGATAAGTCAATGGGTTATTTTCCTTTTGATGAGGCGGCGTTAAAAACGCTTTTCAATTCATTAGAGACTCGCTGTTTAACGCCTTATGAGATCAATAAAAAATGTTCTGGTATGCTTTGTTATTCGTTAGAGAATCAACTCAAGAAAATCACTCAAAAAAAGGTGGTGAAGTGGCTGAATGTTTGAGCTGTTTTTGTCGCTGAAGCTATTGGCCGCTTTTTTGAATGGGCGCGGCAAGAGAAGATAGAACGCAGATTTGACTGATGATGGCCTGATTAACACTGATTAAAAACGGATTAAAATCAGCGCAGATCATGATCAGAAGCAGAATCAGCGTTCTATCCTACATCTTGCCCCGATAAGCAGATTGTACCCTTACCCTTTTAAGGTTTTATTCAAGACTTTTGGCTCATAGTTATCGGTGATAACCGCTTTACCGAGTTTTTCTAATAACACTAAACGGATTTTACCTTGACGCACTTTTTTATCCACCTGCATTAATGCTAACATCCGCTCAGTCGTCATTTGCTCAGGAAGACGGGTTGGTAAACCTATCTTTTCTATCAGTGCCATAGCACGGCTAACATCTGCCTCCTTTATCCAACCCAATCGCGCCGACATTTGGGCGGCTAAAACCATACCTATAGCAACCCCTTCACCGTGCAAAACTTGTCCATACCCCATACCCGTTTCAATGGCATGTCCAAAAGTGTGGCCTAAATTCAGTAAGGCGCGTCGTCCATTTTCACGCTCATCTTCAGCAACAAGTGTGGCCTTATCTTGACATGATTGTGCTATCGCATGACTTAATGTCTGCGGATCGCGTGCTAATAAGTCAGTGGCATGGTTTTCTAACCATTCAAAAAAGGCTAAGTCATTGATTAATCCGTATTTAATCACTTCAGCTAAACCGGCACTCAATTGCCTGTCGTCTAAGGTTTCCAAAGTCTTGATATCGATCACGACGCTTGTGGGCTGATGAAAGGCCCCTATCATGTTTTTACCGAGTGCATGATTGACTCCCGTTTTGCCACCTACTGAGGAATCAACTTGAGCCAGTAAAGTCGTCGGAATCTGAATAAACGGTACGCCACGCTGATAAGCAGCGGCTGCAAAGCCGGCTATATCGCCTACTACGCCCCCCCCTAATGCAACCAAGGTGGTTTGACGATCAAAATGCCGTTTCAAGAGAGTCTCAAAAATCGGGTTTAAAATCTCTAGCGTTTTGTATTTCTCCCCATCGGGTAGAATGACATAAGCGGTTTGATAATTGGCAAAGGCGCTCAGCGTTTTTTCCAGATACAGAGGGGCTACGGTTTCATTAGTCACTACTAACACTTGTTGGCCTTTAACGTATGGCGCGATTAATTTCGCATCCCCTAACAAAGCTTGGCCTATATAAATAGGATAACTACGCGCACCCAAATCAACTTGTAATGTCTTCATGTCGTATACTCTATTTTCTTTAAATGTCTCAAAACGGCTTTAACCACTTGACGTATAGTACGATGGCCCGTTTCAATGGTAATATGGGCCACCGCGGTATACAGCAAATGCCGTTCTTTAAGAAGCGTCTCTAAGCGTTCACGGGGATTTTCCGTTTGCAACAAGGGGCGATGACGACAATGCGCTGTGCGTTCCAATAATTCATCTACAGAAGCCTGTAAATAGATCACATATCCACGACTGTGCAAATGATGGCGGTTATCAGCATTTAAGACAACGCCGCCCCCTGTGGATAAGACGATATTTTGACGTTCTGTTAGTTCGGCAATGCTCGCTTGTTCACGCTTGCGAAAACCGCTTTCCCCTTCATATTCAAAAATCAATGGAATCGTTGCGCCGGTACGCTCTTCGATTTCATGATCACTGTCTATAAAAGTGCGTTCTAAAATATCGGCCACTCTATGGCCAATCGTCGTTTTGCCCACGCCCATGGGCCCGACTAAAAAAATATTGGTTAAATTTGTTAAATGGCTCATTATGAATTGTTAAAAATTTTCAACACGGAGTTCACAGAGTAGCACGGCGTTTCACAGAGGGCCAAATGTGGCCCTTTGTGCCCCTCTGTGATGCATTAAAAATGCAAAATACACTCAATTATGCTTTTTAATATACTATAATCTTAACAATTTACACTATACTCTCTATCTCTTCACAGATGGAACGCTGATTTAACTTACTCACTGATAACCGATAAGGGATTAAGAGGATGATCAATTATGCTAAGCGTTTTTGATGTCGCGACATTTATCCTTTCCAAACAAGGCACAATGCCTGCTATGAAATTACACAAGTTACTCTATTATTGTCAAGCTTGGTCACTGGTTTGGAACGATGAGCCTTTATTTAGTGAAACGATTGAAGCGTGGGCCAATGGGCCGGTTGTCCGCGAGCTTTATAACACCCATCAAGGTCAATTTAAATTGTCAATGGGAGATATACCGGGTCATTTTGATACCCTAGACGATGATCAAATTGAAACGGTCGATATGGTGCTACATTACTATGGCAATAAGTCTTCCCAATGGCTTAGTAATTTAACTCATGCAGAACGCCCTTGGAAAGAGGCCCGTCAAGGGCTTGCTGATAAAGAGCGTGGTAGTAGAGAGATTAGTCTTGCTGCTTTAGCTGAATATTATGAAGGTGTTTTTCACGAAGGCACCGAAATAGAAGTTTAGGAGGCGAAGGGCTTGGCTAAAAAGAAGAAAGACAAAAAAGCATTTCGAAATATAAAACAAGAATTGCTAAAAAAACAATATATTGCGAAGAAATATCACGATCCTAATCGGGATTTTGAAAATCCCGCTTGGCAATTTAATCTTTTAGATTGGGACAGTCAATGGGGATGGCGTACTATTGATACTGATAAATGGCAAGATATACTGGTTAAGTTAGGCTATTTTGAAACCAGAAGTTGGGCTGATATCAAAAGCCATACTGGAAGTCACACTGTATTCATTGCAGATTGCCCTAATCCTCAAGTCATGCAACGGCTGGCTGAAATTAAACGGGATGATCTTGATGAACTCTTTTCGCTCCGTTTGTCTGGAAAAGAACGTGTTTGGGGTATTTTAGATGAGCATATTCTCAAAATCTTATGGTGGGATCCAAATCATGAAATTTGGCCTTCGCCTAAAAAACATACTTAAATTTTAGGTTGAATCAAAAGAATTATAGCGTTTTCTGAAGCGTGAAATACATCATTTCCCTTGTGGTTGCCGCTTTTTTGTATATTTAAGAGAAAATGGTGGGCAACAATCTTTACCCACCCGACATTGATTTGAATGGTGGGCAACAAACACACGTTACCCACCTTACAATCAAACAACCACATAACGTGATTCGAGATCGGGTTCTGCATTTTGCCATATTTTCTCAAATAATTGAGTGAGTTCTTTGGCTTTTGGCCGATCTTTAAAATTAACGCTGGCGGCTAGTGTATCGGTGTAAGGGCGATGTATAATGCCAATGCCGTCGGCGATGAGAAAGGTGTCTGGAATGCTTTTGTGGACTTCTGCAACGCTGCGAAAGGCGATGAGACTGCCTAAGCGTTGGCCAAGATGAAGTCCTAAATGACCACGTTGTGCCACTTTTTTTGTATCATGGAGTAAAATACGAATGCGTGAATGGCGGCTCAGTAGAGCTAAGTCTTCAATGGCTTCACAACAGTCAGGGTTGTCATACACGTCGGGATCAAAGTCTCGGCTTAAAATATCTAGGTGTAATTCAGTCTGTTGAATCATCGTTAAGGTGAGTTTTTGATTATTCTCTTCACCTGTACACAAAAACTCTTCATTCGTTTCGCCTAGAATGTATTTATCTATGTTAATGTCTTCCATATTCATTTTTCATAAGGGTAATGTGTTTTTGTTGCCCACCAAGGGGTAAAGCGTGTTGCCTACCGAATCATTAAAAATACTAACAAGGGGGTATGATGGAAAAGGAGAAGTATATTGTTGTTGTGGAACACTATGATAAACAATTGACTAAGGCTGTCAATGAGAAAATCACAGAGGGGTATGAACCGCATGGCAATGTGGTTATCGCTTTTGATAGCACGGGTGTCATTAAGTATTATGTTCAAGTGATGATGTTGAAGGCTTCTGGATAGTCTTTTATCCAATAATGGGCAACCACAAGGATGGGCAACCACAAGGGATTGCCCCTACATAAATTGATTGTTTTCGCGGCAAAATGCTTTGCCGCGAATGTTTGTTAGAATACCTGATTTATGAAAACCAATATTTATGATGAGATTCCTTACACGAGACATATTTATAAACAAACGCAACCGGATAATTTGGCTACTTTTGCCACTTTATTGGGTATGCAGCCGCCGCCAGTTGAAAAGTGTCGAGTATTAGAATTGGGGTGTGCCAGCGGTATTAATATCATTGCTATGGCGCAAGCTATTCCTAATGGTGAATTTGTTGGCATTGACTTTTCTGAGCAGCAAATCAAAGTGGGGCAGAATCTTATGCGCCAAATTGGCTTGCACAATCTCACGCTTAAACATCAAGATATAATGGCGTTTGATGCTGAATTGGGCTTGTTTGATTACATTGTGGCACATGGCGTTTATTCGTGGGTGTCTCCGGCAGTGCGCGATAAAGTATTACAAATATGTGGTCGTCATTTACAGCCTAACGGTGTGGCTTATGTGAGTTATAACGTTTATCCGGGTTGGCATCTTGATAAGATGTTGCGGCAAATGGTGTTATATCACACTAAAAACGTGAAAGCGCCAACAGAAAAACTTGAACAGGCGAAATCTTTATTGAAATTTTTCGTCGATTCAATTAAACAGAAATACGACAGTTATAGTTTGTCACTGAAAAAAGAATTGCAGTATGTGAGTCAATTAGATGATCATTATTTATTTCATGAGTATTTGGAAGAATATAATGATCCGGTGTTTTTCTCTCAATTTATGGAACATGCGACTCGTCATGGTTTGCAATATTTGATTGACACGAGAACGCCTTTTATATCAGTCGATAATGTTTTTGCCGAGGAGGCGAAAAAATTATTAGAGATCAATTTGATTGAAAGAGAACAATATTTGGATTTTTTACGCAATAATGGGTTTCGAGAGACGTTGTTGTGTCATCAGCCCATTGTGCTTAATCGCCATTTAGAAGTTGACAAAATCAGCGATTTTTATATTGCTGCGCCGCTGAAACCGGCTTCAAAAAATCTAGCCGTCGATGATGCGTCAGCATCATTGAGACAGGAAACGTTAGCACAGTTTGAGAATTTGGCAGGGGAAACTGTTTTGTCTGTCGGTTCATTACTTTTAAAGGCCGTTTGTTTGTGTTTAGGTGAAGCTTGGCCGCAAAGTTTGTCTTTTGAGGCTTTGATCCAACAGGTTGAGAGACTCTTGACTCTGGTGAAAGGGAAACATTTCAAGGAAACTTTGATATTGTCACGGGAAGAGATAGATGAAATTAAGACGATGTTATTGACGTTTTATTTAAAAGACATTGTCGAATTGTCGGTTTATCCGCCACAGTTTACTTTGCGGGTTAGTGAGTCTCCAATAGCCAGCCCAGTGGCGCGTTTGCAAAGTGAGCAGGGTAAGGAAGTGACGAATCTACGTTATGAGGTGTTTTCTTTAAACTTGGCTAATCGTCAGATATTAAAGCATTTGGATGGTAAGCATGATCGGGCTGCGTTATTAGAAGTGATGCGAAAAAGCATTGAAGCGGGTGATTTAATTTTGTCGAAAGACGATAATCAAGTCACACTGAAAGAGGTTAAGGCAGAAGAATTGCACAATCTGATGTCTCATCAACTTGAGGACATTTTGCAAAGTCTTGCCAAAAAGGCTTATTTGATTTAGTACAGCGATTGAGTACAGCGGATTTACGGAATAAACGGATTAGTTTATTGGTGGCATTGATTCAATCCGTTTATTCCGACAATCCGTTGTACTATATCTTTAGACTAATACTGGCGGCAATGCTTTAGTTAATGCCGCTTTCTCGGCCACTTTTGCCCCAGTCAAGACAAACCCACCAAGTTGTTTTGTGGGTGTATAAAATAAGGCCTTGACATCTTTACCTTCAGCTTCAATTTGCCATTCGCCTTCGAGTCCCATAGCAGGTGGTGAAACAACCATAGGACAAGCCGGTGTTTTCACAACGACTGGCATGGCGGGGTAATTGACGGCGGTTTGTTGCCCAGCTAAGGTTTTGGCTATGGCGCGGCCGGCATTCATCAGTGGCATGACGAAGGGTAAAACTAAACCTTCAATTTGGATACAGTCACCTAGCGCATAAATATCTTCTGCCGTGGTTTTTAAATGGCGATCAACCACAATACCCCGTTCAACTGATAAGCCGGCTTGGGCCGCTAATGCTGTGCGTGGACGTAAACCGATGGCTGACAGTACGACATCGGCTTCTACGATGCTGTCATCTGTCAGGCTTAAACGATATCCGCTTTCGGCTTGATCGATACTGTTGACGGCTTTGCCAAAATGTAGCGTAATCCCTAATTCTTCTAGGGCTTGTTGTAGGGCTTGACTGACTTTAGGGGGTACGAGTCGCCCTAATGCTTGTGGGGCGAGATCAATTAAGGTGACTGAAAAATCGGCCGGTTGCAAGTCGTTCGCAAATTCACAGCCGATTAATCCGGCCCCCATAATCACGACTCGTTTACCCGCTTTTAACGCGGCGCGAAATTCGGCATATTCAATTAAGGTATTGACCGATAAGACTTTATCCGCTGCATTGCCAGCCAAGGGTAAGCGAATGGGCTCGGCCCCCCAGGCTAAGACTAATTGGCTATAGTCTAAGCGTTTATCGCCAGCATAAACGGCATGTTGTGCGGGATCAATTTGCGTGATCGCTGTATCGGTTAATATTTCGGCATTGAGTTGTTCAGCCATTTTAGTCACGGGTGTGGTTACCAATGATTCAGGCGTTTTTTTCTGAGCAAAGGCATTGGATAACATGGGTTTGGAGTAAAAATGCCCGTCATCGTCTGTGATGAGTCGTAAAGGAGACTCTTTATCCAGTTTGCGAAATTCACGCGCCACGGTATAGCCCGCGAGCCCTGTGCCAATAATCGTAATAGGATGCATGTTGTTATTTTCTCGGTTTGACTTGAATGAAAAAATAAAATTATATCATTATAAAGCTGGGCAACCACAAGGGATTACCCCTTGCGATGGAAAATCGTGGCAATATTTGACAACGATAGTGGGGCCGCTTAAAATTAATACGTTATTGCGATAGCTCTCTCACAGATTGCCGTAATACATATCATCACTCGTTGAATGGGATTAATTCAAATCAATATGACTTTTAGGGGCAATCCCTTGTGGTTGCCCTTGGTAATATTGGTGATTTTTTGGGCACACTGACTGGATTGAAACGATACACCAAGTTGTTGTCAAAAAACGGACGACTATAAATCTGCTGTGCCAATGGTGATTTGATAAGATTTTTTATTCACGTACTTGGTGAAATCAATTCTAATTAAGTTAGGCACAAATCTCAACATAACGGCGTATTATTAAAGGCTTTATTCACGCTTCCTAATTGGAGAAGAATTTATGTATATTAAAGAAATGTACATTTCAGATATCAAATTTTAAATGATTTCAAAATTAAACGACAGGCACCTGCAAAAAACAAAAACATTGTGAATGTGATTGCGGGTATCAATGGCACGGGTAAACCAGTTTATTAGAAAGCATTGTTAAAGGATTTGCAGGTTTGATTTAAAAATGATAAACAATTCAACAAACATGATAAACAACAACTTTGGAAACCAAGGCAAAATATGCAACAGTTATTGTTAGATATTTCTCATCCAAATCACCTTGATACACAAGAGCAAATTAAAAAAGTGGCTTTTGATAAAAAAATCAATCAGATTCAACCAAAAGATAAAGCCATACATGATTGGTATAGATTTGTTTTATCATTTCCGCCTCATTTGGTTAGAAAATATATTGATGAATTTAAGCTGGAATCAAATAGCGTTATTTTGGAACCATTCTGTGGAACCGGTACCACGCTGGTTGAATCCAAACTAAATGGTATCAGTGCGATTGGCGTTGAAGCTAACCATCTCGCTCATTTTGTGAGTTCGGTCAAAGTTGATTGGGAAATTGACCCTGATTTACTTTTGAAACACGCACAACAGATTGCCGATTTTGCTTCCAATAAGCTCAAAAAACAAGGCTTATATAATTATTAAGTCAATTGGCGAACCATGGGTGGCATATCAAGGAGACTGCCAATGCTTTGCGGTTGACTTATGATGATTTTATCTTACGTTTTGAAAAAGCGGGCTTTGGGTATTTGCTGAAAGAACACGTTTTAAAGGCGGCCCATAAGGCTCAAAGAATATAAATTAAATTTTCAAAGGTGGTTTTTTTTATAAAACAAAATCTCACGCAAAGCCGCTAAGACGCAAAGGTGCTAAGTATTATTAGCGAAGCTTCCCTTTGATTCTTAGCGTCTTTGCGTCTTTGCGTGAAAAAAAACCTTGGCTATTCCTGAAAGTAAGTGTTATTTCAATGAATTCTTCAAAAAAAATCACGCATATTATTTACGACATGGATGGGGTGTTGCTTGACACGGAACCGTTTTATACGCAAGTCACTCAGAGCATCGTGCAGCAATACGGAAAAAACTTTAATTGGAACTTGAAGTCTCAAATGATGGGAAAATCACCCATTCAGTCTGCACGTTTATTAGTTGAAAGCTTGGATTTACCGATTACACCGGAAGCGTATTTAACACAACGGGTAGCGGGCTTAGAAGACTTATATCCTACCGCAAAAGCGTTGCTGGGTGCGATGACGTTAACGCAGCATTTTAAAAAGCAGGGAATTCCGCAAGCGGTGGCAACCAGTAGCAGCAAAAAGAGTTTTAATATGAAAACCACGCATCATAAGCCTTGGTTTGGTTTATTTGATTGCATCATCATGGGCGATAATCCAGCTGTGAAGCACAGTAAACCGGCTCCTGATATTTTTCTGGCCGCCGCGCAGTGTTTAAAAGCCCCGCCTGAACACTGTTTGGTTTTTGAAGATTCACCGGCTGGGGTGGAAGGCGCGCTGGCGGCGGGCATGTCTGTTGTGGCTGTGCCTGATCCTAATTTGGATCGAACACTGGTTAATCAAGCTGATCAAATATTAAATGGGTTAGACGAATTTTCTCCTAAAGACTGGGGATTACCCTAAATCAGTTATCAGTTATCTTGTGTGATTTTTTGCCACGGAAAAACACGGAAAAACACGGAAATATTCCGTGCATTGAACTGTAATGAACAATTACCCCATTCGCGATAACTGATAACTGAAATAGAAGGAAACACTTTTTGAAACCCATTCAAATCATCACTTCACCTCAAAGTCGTCCGCCTTTTCAAGTGGATGCTTGGGTTTATGAACAAGATACGTCATTGGTTCTTTGTGCGGCGGATGAAATCAAATATCCTTCTGAAAGTGCGGAGCAATTGATTGAACAGGCCGTTGAAATGTCGCCCTTGATACCGGGTAGTGTATTAGTTAGAGGGTATTGCCCTCTTGAGTTGTTAGCCATTGTTCATGATTTAGATCAGGAACCGTCTTGGCGAGAAGAGTGGATAGTGAAGGCACTTCATGGGATTATGCAAGCTTCTGAACAGCACCACTGTGAAGCGATTGCGATGCCTTTATTGGGTACGTTGCATGGTGCTTTGAAGATACCGCGTTTTTTTGAATTGTTGTTTTCGGTGAGAGAGCAGATGTCGTGTGTCCATTTAAAGCGACTTTGGTTGGTTATATCTCGTTTTTAAAACCGTTGCTCATTTCTACAAATCGGTAAATAGGGGCAACCACAAGGGATTGCCCCTACGGCCTCATGGCGACTACCTGAAAAGGCCCTGACTAAAATCCTAACCACAATATTTTTTCTCTAAATGATTAGACAAGGAACACGATGTCATTACCACCATTGATGCAAAAAGGCTTGTCCGCTTTATTGAAAGTGATTAAGTTCACCGATCCTTCTAGTATTAACCAAGCGGTGACTACCCTTGAACAACATTTTACTTTGTCGACTTATGAAATTGCTCTGGCCTATCAAAAGAGTTACCAATCAGGCCTTAATGCTATCATTGCGGGTTTAGGTAAAGCTTCGATTTTCGATGCTAAAGTAATTGAGGAATTTGCGATCAATATTGTGCCCGATTATCTACAACCTTTTGCTCTCCAACAGGGTATACAAGCTTATTTACCTCTTCAACAGTTTTGCTGTCGCACGATTGCGAAATGTGACGTTTTAATCGAACATAAAACGTTGCTGTTTCAGGGTGAAGAAAATCAATTGACTGAGGCTGATTTGGCGGCTTTGATAACGGATACGGATTCTTTATCGATCACGGCCTTAGTATTAGAGCAGTTGCAAAGCCTAAAAGCGACACATCCTGATTTATTAGATGAGGAGTTGCTTGCTTTTTTCAGGTTTAATGATTTGTTGGGTAATGCGATTTTGTTTTTTTTGCATGAACAATTACGCCGTGATTCACGAGTGGAAGCGACGTTGGCGGCTTTGCAAAGACAAGATTTATGGCAAGATGTTCGTGATTGATTTATCGAAGCAGATTAAAGCGCGTGATGAACTGACGTACCATAACAGTGATAGTTTAAGTCTGATTAATCAAGCTACTGTTAAGTTGAAACGGTTACATCTTAATAATCCTCAATTGAGTCAATTAGTGATTATGGGTGGCAGTGTGCTGTCTTCGGCGGGGGCATTACCAGAAGCGGAGAATTTATTGCGCGAAGCGCAGGCTATGACACTAAATGAAGCTGATCGTGCTTTGGCTGCTTTTAATCTGTTTCAAGTGAGATTACGAAATCAAGCGTTTGAAGAGGCCTTAATGGCTTTGCAAGAGGCTATCAATATTGATCAACAAGGTTATGCTTTGCATGATGTGGAAAAGTATCCGATTGAACGGATTTTAGGTGCTGGGGGGATGGGTTGTGTGTTTTTGTGTCAACATAAGTTGCGAAAACAGCGCGTGGTGGTAAAATGTTTTTGGGAAGACTGTCAGGGCACCGTTGAGGAAGTTTTTAAAGAAGCTTTTGCCATGAGCGAGATAGCGGGAGAGTATGTTCCGATGCCGCTGGATTATGGGTATGTTGATCCGGTCAAACAGGAACGCGCTTTTTTTGTCACGGAGTATATTGAGGGGACAATAGATGGCGAAACGTGGTTAGCAAAACGGGGTGAGTTGAGGTTAGCAGAAGGCTTACAAGTTGGCTTGCAAATCGCTAAGGGCTTACAAGTTGCTCATGCGGCTGGCATTCTACATCTTGATTTAAAACCGGCTAATGTGTTGTTGAAAAAAATGGCTAACATTTCTCAAACTTCGGAGATGGCTGTCAAAATCATTGACTTTGGTTTAGCCCAAGTTGCAAAGCCTTTACAACAAGCCCTGATCACGCGACAGACACAAAATAAGTTAAGTTTGTTTGGACAAGCGGTGTTTGGCACTTTGGATTATGCCGCGCCTTCACTCCAAGGCTTTGAACAATATGGGCTGCCGAGTGTGAAAAGTGATGTTTTTGCGTTTGGCACAACTTTATATCGTTTGTTGACCAATGAGCGGCCACGAAAATTGAATCCCAGACGGTTGGCAGAAGCACCGGCGTTGTTTGATTTACTGTGTGATTGTGTTGAAGACGAACCTCACCGGCGGCCGTCAATTCCAGAACTGATTAATCAACTTGAAGGGTTATAAAAACAGGTTTCCACGCAAAACGTTTGCGTGGAAAAGCCTTCTCAAGTTGAGGCACTTGAATCAAAAGATGAACTAGAACAGCTTCTTGAACTTGCGAGAAACAAATATGAACAAAACCCTTTATCTTATTTCTCGTCTACTCGTTTTTCTGATGATGAAGAGTTGATAACAGAGGTTAATGTGGTTTGTCCATACTGTGATTACATTTTCCCCACCACTGAAGGGGGTGTAGAATGCCCGAAATGCCATTGGGACTTTGACATTGATGATGACGGCGATGTCATTTCAAGTTATGAAGATGACCAATAAAGAGATCACACGACTATACCTGATCGAATGGTTTCAATTAATTCCTTGGCATTCCAAGGTTTGTATAAACAACGATGCAAATGCGCTTCATTTTGAGCCCGTTCAATGGCATCATCATCCGCTTGCCCTGTTAACATGACTTTTACAATATTTGGATATTTCTCATGCACCTGAATGAGAAATTCATCTCCCTTCATACCTGGCATTAACCAATCTGAGACAATCACGATAATTTCATGATCTTCCTCGTACAATTCTTCAATGATTTCTAGTGCTTCATCGGCACTTTCAGCCATTTCATAGAGGTAAGCATCACCAAATTCTTTTTTGAGTTGTATCTTAAGGCTATCCAATACCACGGCTTCATCATCAACACATAACATCACCGGCTTAGACATGCTCTGTTTTCCCTTATCAGTTATCAGTTTCACATTTAGCGAAGCTAAATACCGTTTTTGTTTGCCTCAACTTTTGCGTGAAAATCAGTTATCAGTTATCAGTTATCAGTTAATAATGACTTCGGAACGACGTTTCACTATTCACAATGACTTGGGAACGACGTTTACTTCGCTTTAAAGTATCACAATGACTTTAAAACGACGTTTCACAATTAGCATAGCCCTTCAGCCGTTTTATCTGTCGGCTTGTCAGTCAAGCAGTCATTCTCAAGATTTCTGATCCTATCACTCATGGCTAAAATATCATAAAAGCGCCGGACGTTTTTGACAAATTGAACGGGTTCATGGCCTCTGGCTTTACCATACTTTGTTTTTTTGTACCAATGCGGTTCACTTAACTTGGGAAAGTGTTTTTTGATATCGAGCCAACGGTTAGGATTATCACCTTGTTGTTCTGTGATAGTGCGTACATCTCTGAGATGTCCCATCCCAACATTGTAGGCGGCTAAGGCAAACCACGTTTTGTCTGGTTCTTGAACTTCTTCAGGAATACGTCCTTTTAGCATCACAAAATATTTGGTGCCACCTTCGATGCTTTGAAAAGGGTCTTCTCGATTTTTAACGCCCATTTCTTCGGCTGTTGATTGAGTCAACATCATCAAGCCTTTTACGCCTGTACCCGATACGGCATTTGGGTTCCATTTAGATTCCTGATAACCTATCGCTGCCAAGAAACGCCAATCTAACTGATAATGATCGGCCATTTTTTCAAAATAACTCTGATATTGGGGTAATTGTTCCTTCATACGACGGAAAAAAGCGCGAATGTTGACATAATCGAAGTCTTCATATTCGTCAATATGACCATAGTAACGTTCTATCAATTGCTCTAAATCACCTGACTGTTGCAACTGATTAAAAAACTGAATGGCCGTTAGATATAGCGTGTTATCATCTGAACGTGGAAAAGCCCAAGCTAAAAAATTGGGTTCTGGCAATTCAAATCCAATTTTTAATTCGGGATGAAACCGCCGTATTTGTGTCATTTCATTAGCGTTAACGAGCGCATATTGAATCTCTTTTTTCCAAACTTTTTGAATGAGTTCGCTAGGTGTTATAGAAGATAATGCTTTCCAAGTCAGTTGTGGATAGTCTTTTTTTAAAGTATTCAAAATATCAATTTGATGACTGCCAGCTATCACGTTCAGCTGTGCCGTCAAATCAGCCAAATTATCAGGGGGCGCTTTGGAATCTCGATGATAAATCAACTGTTGGGTGATATCTTGATAATGCGGACCAAAACGCACGATGGCTTGACGCTGTTTTGTGACGGTTAAACCCGCAGCCGCAAAATGAACTTGATAGGTTGCGACTTGATGTAAAATGTCGTCAACGTTATCAATCACTTGAATCCGCAATTGAACCCCTAATGCATCTGCAAAACGTTTGGCCAGTTCGTATTCAAGTCCGGCCTTGCCATGAGGCCCTTCATAATAAGTCGTCAATCCTTCACGGATGGCGACGCGCAATTCCCCGTTAGTTTGGATTTGTTCTAGCGAAGAATCTTCAGAGGAATAAAATAAAACGATAAGACCTAAAAAAACGGTTCCTAAAAATTTCATAATTGCCACACTCACGTTAAACCTGTTTGGATAGCTTTTTTTAATAATCTTACCATTATCATAAGGTTATTTGATTTAAATTTTTTTTGTGAATAAGACGGCGTAATATCATAAGCCCACTTTTTCAATTGGTATAAAGGGCGAATGGTTCATTATGAATGGTAAATGGCTATCAAATTTAAATCACGGGTACCTCACCCTGCCTTTAACATTAAACCTAAAAAGGGCAATTAAAAAGTTGATTATTTCACTTAACACATTGAATTCGTTGTAAAATGTTTAAAAATTATGTTTTATTTTCATTCATCAAATGGTGAACTGAAAATCGAATTAAATCATTGATTAATAACATAAAAATAACTTAAAGTCATTTCCATTTTTAGGTTAATATATCATTATATTAGAATTAAGAGTAATCTTTATAATATTAGACATTATACCGATTAAATTTCAGTCCCGAGGTTAAAGTTGGAGCTTCGTTCCAACTTTAAGCTTGATTTTATGACTGTTCTCAAAATAATCATTTCAATAAAATCAATAATTTGTGTTAAATGGGTATAAATTCTATTAAAGAACATTATGAATACGCCCTCTATTTGATGTACCTATTGATGCAAATAATATAAGTAGTTGCTTATTTTATAACTTTTTAATTAAAAAAGAAGATTATTTTATTAGCTATTATCTAAAAACCTTTTATTTGCTCTCTTATGGAAGTTAAAGTGAATTATGCAATTTAATTTGTAACAAATTGTTTTAAATAGATTTATAGCTCAATGCCAATAGCATAGCTATGGCATAACAAAATTTTTTTTAATAGTAGGTATAGTTTTAAAAAAAAAAAAAGGATATAATGCGCCTTCGACTGATAGCAGTCCTGTCAGCGAACGCTGTAGAGCGATATCTATAAGTTGTACTTGAAAAAGTTGCAGAAGAAGCTGAAGCTGAATAAGCTGAATAAAGCAAAAAGCTGAGTAAGAGAATGAATAGTTGAGGAAAATACCTGAAAATGTTGCTGAACAGATTAGCTTCAAAATCGGTGTTTATTAATACACAAGGTGATAGATGTTTTATCACCCCAGGGAGCTTACTCCTTAGACATAACCAAAGCTATTTTTTGTGGTTTTGGCGTTTTAAAGTAAGAGTAATCGGCAACAGTTCACATACCAAAACCACCAAAACGACGTAAAATACCAAAACGAGTGTACAAAAAGTTCTTTTCACCAACAAAATCATAATTATTTAATAAAATCTTTGACAAAAAATAAAATTTATGCTAGCACTTAAGGTGGCTTTTATCAAGGGATGATAGCCTTCAAAGCAAGATATTAATGGTTCAGTATTAAAATGTCATACTGGTAAAATCTTAGACTTATAATAAAACATGAGATTATCTTCAAAATCTATTGTGTATTATATAAAAAGTCACAAGTCGTTTTTGTGACCTAGGGAGCTTACCCCTTAAACATAACTAATTCGCCTGATTTTTGGTGGTTTTGGCGTTTTTAAGTAAGAGCAAGCAAAGGTGAAATAAAATCAGCTAAGCGTTATATCATTATTGTGATAACACAACGCGATTAACGAATTGATTGTGTTTGTGGCTTATGAGCGCCCACGGGAAACCGTGGGCGTTTTTGTTTTAAGGGCCGTGCGTGAAAAATAATAGGCCACTCATTTTACTTAAATCCTTGAATTATAAATGACTTTTGGGGTATTTTATTTGTCCGCGAGGCCCTAAATCCTAAATCAAAATCAAAATTCCCCCAACACCCTTTCGAGACAGGGGGGGGTAGTCATTTAACCTAGTGCTTTGAAAATGGTATCGCGAATTTCTTCTACCTTTCCAACACCTTTAATACCCACATATTTGGGTGCATTCGCCTCGGAACTTTGACTCCATTTTGAGTAATACTCGATCAAGGGCTCGGTTTGATCGTGATACACTTTGAGACGCTTTCTCACGGTTTCTTCTTTGTCATCATCGCGTTGAACTAAATCTTCTCCAGTAGCATCATCCTTGCCCTCTACTTTGGGTGGATTGTAGAGCACATGATAAGTGCGTCCCGAGGCTAAATGGGCGCGTCGTCCACTCATGCGCTTGACGATTTCTTCATCATCTACCGCAATTTCAACCACCGATTCAATATTGACTCCCGCCTCTTTCATCGCATCGGCCTGAGGAATGGTGCGCGGAAATCCATCAAATAAAAAGCCATTCGCACAATCAGGCTCTTTAATACGATCTTTCACTAAACCAATGATGATGTCATCTGAAACCAGGCCGCCTTCATCCATGATTTTTTTGGCCGCTAAACCCAAAGGTGTCCCAGCCTTGACAGCGGCACGCAACATATCGCCGGTAGAGATTTGGGGAATACCATATTTTTCTTTAATGAAATTGGCTTGAGTGCCTTTGCCCGCACCGGGGCCGCCTAATAGGATTAAACGCATTGAAAAAATCTCCTTTTATTTATAGATAAAGCGTTAATAAAAATGGGTAATAGAGAATAACGAATAAAATTATTTCGTAACCCGTTTCGTTATTTTATGACGAAAGCCATTTTTGTAAAACGTGATAGTTTACTAAATTAGCTTATATTAATAAACCTTTAAGCAGCCTTCGCAAAATAAATTTTGCACTCCAATTGCAATTGCAAAATAAATTTGCCCCTAACTATTGATTGAAATCATCTCGGGTAATTTTTTGGGGGACTGAATGCAAAAACATTTATTGCGGCTAGTTTGACCACTTTGTAGAATAATCCGTGACTTAGCAACCCCAAATACTTTTGAAAAGAGTTGGCAGACATCAGCATTGGCTTGCCCGTCAACCGGTGCTGATGTGATTTTTACTTTCAATTTATTGTCATGCACACCAACGATGCCCGACTGACTGGCGCGGGGTTGTACATGCACTGATAATACTAAATCTTCGCCTTCCCAACGGTAAAATGCCATTATTTTTTCTCCACAGTGATATAACGACAAGATATAACGACAAGATATAACGACAAGGATTATTTATAAGAAAGGATAGCTTAATGGTTGTCATGATTAATTATCAATATCAATGGTGTTGAGTTATAAGTCAACACTATTTAGACTATCTAATTGGTAAAACTTTGCCTACCTTCACACATCGAAGCACCTTCGCTTGTTGTCGTGTCAATGTTTGTAGGGGCAATCCCTTGTGGTTGCCTTTCAATTTTTGTTGCCCTAAGACAATAATAATATCAATGTTTTGATAACGGATAACGGATAACTGATAACGGATAATATGAATAAATGGATATCCCGTTTCTCACCCAGTTCAACGCAACTGAATGAAACAATTAATCGTACCCTTGATAAACAAGTTAAATTGGCCGTCACTGGCTTAAGTCGCAGTGGTAAAACCGTTTTTATTACCTCACTGGTGCATCAGCTATTGCACGGCTTAGAAGGCACACACTTACCCTTTTTCCAAATAGTAAGTAGTGGACGGTTGCGCGGTACCAAAGCGATGCCGCAACCTGATATGCATATCCCCTCATTTCGCTATGACAATGCCATTGAACAACTCTGCGGCGATCCGCCTACTTGGCCAAAAGCCACTAACGGGATTAGCGAAATCAGACTGGCGATTCGCTATCTTTCCAATAATCCCCTCTTAAAACGGGTTTCCCCGGTTAATACATTATATGTTGATATTGTCGATTATCCTGGAGAATGGTTACTGGATTTATCCTTGCTTGAATTAAGTTATGATGAGTGGTCACAACAAATTGCAGACGCATGTGAATCAGAGCCTCGCTTATCGTTGTCTCAAGAATGGCGAACGTTTCTTGATACGCTTGATCCGGCCAGTGAAATCAATGAAACGACTCTACGTCAAGCGGCGGCACTTTACACCGAATTTCTGCATCGCTGCAAAGCACCAGAATATGGCTTAAGCCTATTGCAACCTGGCCGCTTTACCATGCCTGGGGATGATTTAAAAGGCGCACCGATTCTTGAATTTTGTCCTCTGCTCAAAATACCTCAAGATATTAATGATGAAAATAGTCTTTATTTTGAACTGAAAAAACGCTATGAATATTATAAAGAACATCTGGTCAAAAAATTCTACACCGAACATTTTTCCAGCTTTGATCGTCAAATCGTACTGGCCGACGTGTTGAAGGCCTTTAATACCGGTTACGCCAGTTTTGTTGATATGCGTGATGCTCTCAATATGGTGTTAAAAAGTTTCCATTATGGCAAATCGGGCTTAATCAACAAACTCTTTGGTTTAAAAATTGATAAAATGCTCTTTGCCGCTACCAAGGCTGATCATGTCACACCGAATCAATTACCGAATCTGGAACGCTTTCTCCAACACATGTTGGCGACTTCTCATAACAACGCCACTTTTGAAGGCGTGCAGACTGAAACCTTAGCACTTGCTGCCGTCAAATGTACACAAGCCGCTCACACTACCTTTCAAGAGCAACGCATTTCCTGCATTAAAGGTGTACCGATTGATTCAGATAAACCCGTCGCCTTATTTCCGGGTGAAATACCCCTAGAAGTGCCCTTGCCTGAAGATTGGGTAGAAGGCCGCTTTCACTTTATGGAATTTAAACCGCCCCGTTTAGCGAATGTGCATGGTAGTGGATTACCGCATATTCGTCTTGATCGGGCTCTTGAATTTTTAGTGGGAGATAAATTTTAATGAATACAACTAAAAAACCCCTGTTTTTTGACTTAGATCAAGTAGAAACCATCGCCGAAGAAGAGGCATCGATCACCTTAGACTATACGCCACCGGTGATTTTACCTGAAGACACCATACTGGAAACCAATAGCCTTGATGACGCTTATGAGCCAGAACCCGTTGCCCCCCCTCACTTGAGCTGCTCCAATGCAGACGCTTATCAAACCAGTAACTGGCCCTTATTGCTCTTACTGGTTGGCTCGCTTGGACTGTTACTCGTTTTGATGTTATTGGTTGATAGCTACCATTTTATCGCACAACAATATGACAGCAGCTTATTTCTGGGCACCTTATTTTTAAGCTTAATGCTCACCATTAGCGCGGTTGCTATCAGACTCAGTTGGCGATCTTATCAAAATCTCAAACGGCTACGCACCGTCTCAGCCCTTCAACAGCAAGGCCAAGAGTTGATAGAACAAAATGGCTACGGTGGCGCGATTTTCTACCTCAATCAAATCGCCAATTTTTACAGTCATCGCCCTGACATCAAAGCCCGTCTTGAGCGTTTTTACCTCAACCTCAATGACACGCATCATGATCGCGACGTGTGCGCCTTATTTTCGAATCAGGTGATGAAAGAAATGGATCAACAAGCCTATCGTATCGTCACCCAACGTTCTAAAGAAACCGCTTTAATGGTGATGATCAGTCAAATCGCCCTATTAGATACACTGCTCACGTTATGGCGTAATGTCCGCATGATTCGAGACATTGCCACCTTATATGGCGGACGACCCGGTTTTCTGGGATCGATTACCCTCATCAGCAGCGTCTTACAAAACTTAATTTACGCCGATGTCAGCGAAGCCGTTGCCGACAGCGTGGCTGAAATTCTAGGTGGTTCAGTACTCTCCGTCATGTCAGCCCAAGCTGCACAAGGGTTAGGCAGCGGCGTACTCACAGCGCGTATCGGTTTACATGCCATGACAGCCTGTCGGCCTTTACCCTTTTTAGAAGGCGAAAAACCCCGTTTAAAAGATATCCGCCGAGAAATTGTCTCAAAACTTTCAGGCGTATTTGAAAAGAAAAAAAACGGTGAAAAAAACGGGTTAGTTGTAGTTGTCCGATAAATCGGTATGTAGAGACGCGATGCTCGCGTCTCTGCTCGCGTCTCAGCTTGCGTTTCAGCTCGCGTCTGTGCGATGTAGAAAGCTGATGCTCTAGAGACGCGAGGCATCGCGTCTCTACATAAAATTCTCAATCTCAAACCCATTTCGTTTGAAAAACTAAGAGTAGCAACCCTACGGATTGCCCCTACAATATTGTGCGTGTAGGGAAATTCATAACTTTTTATCAAAGGATAAAACTATGGCAAGCTTATACATCCACGACATCAATGAGCCACTGGCTCAAACCTACCTCAAGGCTTCAAAAGAAGAACAACTGAAAATCAAGCGGATAGTAGAGGAAGCTCTTACACGCTGCATGCAAACACCTCCTGCAAGTTTTAAGCGGCGATTGCTCCAAAAAGGTAGTCAGACACCCTTTAAACCATTCAAAGCCGTCAAAATGAAAGGAAAAGGACCAAGTGCCTTAGAAATGGTTATTCAAGGAAGGGAGTCAGTATGAAGCAAATTTACTTTGATACCTCTGCATGGGTCAAATATTTTTTGAATGAAGAGGGTACCTTGAGAATCCAACATTTTATCCTTCAATACCCACCTTCAGAAGATAATAGGTTTGCAACCTCAGCTGTGACTTATGCTGAAATGATGGCTACTTTAACACGAGCTTGGCACGGACAACGCATCAGTGAAGAAGATTTTGAAGCCATGGTAACGACATTTGAGGAACAATGGAAAAAAGTAGATGTGATAGAGGTTAATGCAGATTTAATAGAACATTCAGGTCAACTTGCCAGAAAATATGCGCTTCGAGGGTGTGATGCTTTCCAATTAGCTTCAGCTTTAAACACTCAAACAACGGTTTTTATTTCTTGTGATCATGACTTGAACAATGCCGCCAAAAATTGCGGACTTGACGTTTGGAATCCGGTTGATGAAGAAAGGTGATAAATCACCTATTATAGATTTTCAGAGAATTAATTTCAAAAAGAGCATGAGCAAGGGTTGCCCAGAATTCTTTTTATGAACATCTATATAAACCTTCAAGGTAATCAATCACCTACTACAAACCTATTACTTATTAAGCGTGATAACAAAAACATGAATTCCCTGTCAATATTCAAGCGGAGTTTTGCACATGGCGTTCATCCTGACGATCATAGCGAACAAACCGCACATTTGCCGATTCAACGGGTACCTTTTGTCAGGCATTACGTCTTGCCGCTTGGTCAACATTTAGGGGCCCCGGCACGCCCCATTGTTAAAGTCGGAGAACGGGTACAACGCGGACAACTGATTGCTGAACCGGGGGCCTTTGTTTCAACAGCCTTACATAGTGCCGTTACTGGCTGGGTGCGAGCCATCGCGCCGCGCCGTTATCCCAGTGGCCAATTGCAATCTGCCATAGAAATAGAAGCCGATCCTTACGCAACACAGCGTATTGAATCGAACCCCCCCATAGACTGGCATTCCCTGTCAACGGATGACTTTATCAAGCATGTTCAGCAAGCCGGTATCGTCGGTATGGGCGGTGCCGCCTTTCCTAGTCATGTCAAATACGCTTTACCTGACGGATTGCAGATCAAACATCTCGTTATCAACGGGGCAGAATGTGAACCTTATCTGACCAATGATCATCGGCTGATGTTAGAACGGCCTGAAACCGTTTTACAAGGTATTGAAATCGTTAGACAAAAACTGAAGGCTGAACAAGCGACTATTGGAGTCGAACTGAACAAGGCCAATGCCATAGCGGTTTTACAAAAAGCTATCCGGCAAGGGCAATATCAACATATTAAAGTCGTACCCTTGCGGGTTAAATATCCTCAAGGGGCCGAAAAAATGCTGATCCAATCCTTGTTTGGTACGGAAATCCCTGCCGGCCAATTACCACGCGATCTCGGTGTTACCGTTAATAATGTGGGAACGATTGTCGCCATTGCAGACTATTTTGAAAGTGGTATGCCACTGATAGAACGCATCGTAACCGTTTCCGGCCCCGGTGTTGAACAACCCGCTAACTTAATTGTGCCACTGGGTACACCCGTGCGCGAAGTGCTACGCTTCTGCGGAGGCTTAAAACAAACCACTCGCGAAGTCATCATGGGTGGCCCCATGATGGGAATGCCCATTGCCAGTCTTGACGTACCTATCTTAAAAGGCAGTTCTGGCATTCTCGCCTTCACAGCGACAGAAACAGGTAAACCCAAAGAATACCCCTGTATTCGCTGCGGCCGCTGCGTAGAAGCCTGTCCCCATTTTCTCAACCCCTCGCGCCTAGCCAAACTGGCCAAAGTGGGATGGTATGAAGAAATGGCGCAATATAATGCCTTAGACTGTGTTGAATGTGGCGCTTGCACCTACTCCTGTCCCTCCGGTATTCCAATAGTCCAACTGATTAAGGTGGGTAAAACAGAAATTCGTAAAGCCAAAACGAAAGCAGCGAGTCAGTCATAATTTTAATGCCAAGCGATTATTCTGGCGCATTTCTATTTTTAAGCCTGGGCGAACACGCAGGTTCGCCCCTACAGTCGATAGATAAATTAGGTCATAAATATGCGGAACCTACATTTTGAACGATAGTCTTCGTCCTAAAATAGCCAGACCCAAAATATTTATACTTTTCATAAACAGCATCCAAAGCCATTTTATTTTTCTATCTTGACAGCGACATCCCCACACCTTAACTCAATCACTCTTCACTACTAAAAAACGCATACTGCCCTACTTGACAAGTATTACCGCATAATTGAGAAATAATTTGTTCTAGTGCTGGAATATTGGGTGGTTTTTTTGATAATAACGTATGCAAATCGCTGCTTTTTTGCATAATATGACAAGAATGTTTTACAGATTATTCAGAACAACACCACCATAAAAATTTAGTTTTCAGTACTAAAAAAGGTATGATGTATCATTTAATACTTTCGTTTCGTTAAAAATTGACTATACAAATAAACATTTCAGGGCTGGATGGGACAATTCTTATCTTGAAAAAGTGTTGGCAGGACTGGCTTCATAGAGCGATAGCCCTGATTGTCCACCCTATAAGTACTGAACCACAAATAAACAGGTATTTTACCGCAAAGAGACGCGAGGCATCGCGTCTCTACGAAACCGCGAATTGTAGAGACGCGATGCTTCGCGTCTCTAATTACAAATAAACATTGCTTCTATTAAAATACCTGAAAATTTATGCTTCAGTACTTATCGCTATCCCACTATGCTTCAACAAGGCATCAATCTTTGGCTCGCGCCCCATAAATGCCCTAAACAATGCCATTGCTTCTCTTGAACCGCCTTTTTCTAAAATCGTGTGCAAAAAGGCTTGCCCTGTCGCCTTATCAAAAATCCCGTTTTCTTCAAACTGAGAAAACGCATCGGCTGATAACACTTCAGCCCATTTATAGCTGTAATAACCCGCTGCATACCCGCCTGAAAAAATAGGCAAAAAACTATTTTGAAAACGGTTGAAAGCTGGGGGAAATAGCAGCGCAACTTCTTGTCGCACACTATTCAGTAGCCTTTGAATATTGAGATGCGGGCTATATTCTGTGTGCAAGCGAAAATCAAATAGCGCAAATTCCAATTGGCGCACCATAAATAAACCGGCCTGGAAGTTTTTCGCTGAAAGCATTTTTTGAAATAACTCATCTGGTAACGGTTCGCCAGTTTCATAGTGGGCAGCAAATAAGTTTAAAGCTTGTTTTTCCCAGCACCAATTTTCAAGAAACTGACTAGGCAACTCCACCGCATCCCACGCCACACCGTTAGTGCCCGCAACAGGTGCATAATCCACTTGAGTCAATGTATGGTGTAAACCATGTCCAAATTCATGAAATAGGGTTGTCACTTCTCGATGAGTGAGCAGAGTCGGTTTCTTTCCAACGGGTGGCGTAAAATTGCACGCTAAATAAGCAACCGGAATTTGTAAACCCTGAGTAGTGCGGTGGCGGATAATACACTCATCCATCCATGCGCCGCCGCGTTTACCGCGTCTGGCATAACAATCCAAATAAAACGGTCCGCGTAATGTGCCCGATTCATCATAAATATCAAAGAATTGCACATCTTCATGCCAAGTGTCTACACCCTCATGTCGTTGAATGGATAAACCATATAAGCGTTGCACTACGCCAAATAAACCTGCTAACACTTTTGGCAAAGGAAAATAAGGCCGTAGTGTTTCTTCAGACAGATCATAATCATGCTGACGTAATTTTTCAGAATAATACGGCACATCCCACATTTCCAAAGTGTCAACGCCATAATGTTGTTTAGCAAAAGCGTGTAATTCATCAAGCTCTTTTTCCGCTACCGGTTTAACACGTTGAGCTAAATCTGTAATAAAATCAAAAACATGTTGAGGCGTTTCAGCCATTTTAGTGCTTAAAGAATATTCAGTATAATTGGCAAAACCCAGTAGAATAGCCAACTCATGTCGTAAGGCCAAAATCTCTTCAATAATAGGGCGATTATCCCATTCTCCGGCATTAGGGCCTTGATCAGAAGCGCGAGTCATATAAGCCTGATACATTTCATAGCGCAATTCGCGGTTATCCGCGTAATTAAGAATCGGGGTATAACAAGGCAAATCTAAAGTGAATAGCCAACCCGCTAAGTGTTCTTGTTCCGCATTTTGTTTTGCAAAACTCCGCACTGAATCAGCCAAACCCGCTAACAAGGTTTCATCAGTAATGTGTTTTTTCCAAGCATGAGTGGCATCCAGTACATTTTCATGGAATTGCGTACTGAGTTGGGATAACTTTTTTTGAATGTCTTTATAACGTGCCTGTTGTTTTTTCGGTAAAGCAATACCAGATAAGCGAAAATCACGTAGCTCATTTTTGATGATTTGTTGCTGTGCCCTTTCTAACTGGGCATAGTCAGAGCAAACTGCAATGGCCTGATAACCGGCATACATGCCCTTATTTTGCCCCATTTCGCTGCGATAATCAGACAAAATGGGTAAACAAGTATTATGAGCAGTACGCCATTCCTCAGAATCAGCCACATTATGCAAATGTTCAATAGGTGACCAAATTCGATTTAAACGATCATTTAATTCATTGAGCGGTTGAATAAAATTATCCCAGGTATAAGGGGTAGCCGTGTCAATCAAATGAGCAATTTGGCTACGATTCTCTTTTAATACCTGTTCAATTGCCGGTACGATATGTTCCGGTTTAATTTGAGAAAAAGGGGGAAGCCCCTGCATACTCAGTAGAGGATTGCTCATCTTTATCAGTTATCAGTTATCAGTGTTCAGTTATCAGTTATCAATGCCTCGATATCCCCTATTGGAAAGGCCAACATATTTATCTGACAAACTAGAATCTAATCAGTCGTTTGAAAAAACGCATAAAAAAAGGGTCATTTCAATAAATATTGAAGGCCCGATTTTCAAAGCAAATTTATTTTGCGGTGGTTAATTGGAGTGCAAAATTTATTTTGCGGTGGTTAATTGGAATGCAAAATTTATTTTGCGGTGGTTAATTGGAGTGCAAAATTTATTTTGCGGTGGTTAATTGGAATGCAAAATTTATTTTGCGGTGGTTAATTGGAGTGCAAAATTTATTTTGCGGTGGTTAATTGGAGTGCAAAATTTATTTTGCGATAGTCAAGAATGATAATGACTCTTTTTTTGGGAATGCGCCCAATCTAATATCAGTAGTTCGAAAACAAATAAAAGCAAAATAAATTTTGCACTCCACCCACCGCAAAATAAATTTTGCACTCCACCCACCCGCAAAATAAATTTGCTTTGAAAATCGGGCTTTTTTGAGTTATTAATATAACCATTTTTTTAATGCGCCTTTTAAAGCGACTGAATATACCACCATTGTGGCAAGAAATTAATTGCTCCTACCCATCCAATGGTTTGTTTGTAGGGGCAATCCTTTGCCCCAGCCCTTTATCGCTCATTTAAGAGTATTATAGAACTCTTCTTTTCGCCCCCTTTCTTTTCGTCTTGAAAAAAGCTAGCTGGCGGAGCGGTACCCGTCTTCTCGTAAAATTCTGCCGGAACAGTGCCGCGAGGCATTGCTCTTTCCTGTTGGCCCTCAAACGTATAGATTTCATGGCGTCGAACCGCAAATTGAACACCAGCACGGTTAAAATGAATCCAAATTTGATTCCACACGTTTGGTAAAGCTTCCCACCTTTCAGAATACTTTTTGATAGAGAAGCATACCCAATACTCGGCTGCCCATTCATTAACACCTGCAAACATAGGCCAAATGTCAACCACAACCTTAACAGACGACATCGCATCGGAGAGAAGTTTGTTGATGTACTCTGGCGGATAGCGGGGATCAACGTAAATTGAAGGCCAAAACCAAATATTTTTTTGGGTAGAATTAAAATTTTCAATTTGGGAACCCAATAATGTGCTATTTGGCATCACCATATCTGTACCTGTGGGATTTGAAAGCCGAGTATCAAGCCAATTAATCCCCTCCACAACCAGCTCACCAGATGAGCCAACCTTGATTAAATCGCCTACGCGAAAGGGACGGCCTATTAAGATCAGGATACCACTGACAAAATTATTGACGATATTTTGTAAACCAAATCCAATACCAATACCCACGGCACCGGCAAAAACAGTCAACGTAGTGGGATCTATCCCAATGGCTTTCAATGCCATTAAAAGTCCAAGGATTATAACCGCATACTGAGTAAACACCGACAAGCTATTGCGTAACCCGACATCTTTGATGCCCAAATAAACCCAGCGACTCGTGACACCGCGAGACCAACCCCCTAACCAAAAGACTACCCAGATAATCAAGATTGACAATAGCACACTCTCCACTGTAATTTTGCTATCATCGCCCAAAGTCACTAGGGTAAACTCAAGGACTTGCTTTATGTTGTCCTGAACTGCTGTATCTGAAAGCCAACCCGTCAGCCAAAATAGAGTTATTATGGCCACTATAAACAAGGTAAAACCGAGCAATTTATGCACTAAAGGAATAATGTCTTCGCTCCACAACGAACCATAACGCCCACGTTTTGAGGTCAACTTTTTCAAGAGATTCATCACGTCAGCTAACAGGCCCCGCGCAATCAACCAAGCAGTCAATACCACCACCAGTAACATCAAATTTTTGGCAACGGCCCAACCTAAGCTGATATAGCCAATGACGCCAAGTATGGCTACCGCTAGAAAGCTCAAGGGGACTAATAACGTCATGAGCGTCGTGATCAAAAGCCAATAGCCTTCAATACTCTTTTGCAAAGTCGTCAACATGACCTGACGGATACGCAGAAGGGGAAACACCAATAGGCCCAATAAAAACATAAACAAGGTATCAATCAGATCACGTACCATTAAGGAAAACTTTAACACATACCCTTCAGACTCCACATGTACCAGTGCAGTAATGGCAGTCAAGATACCGATGAGAATAATCATCCAGCGCAGTTGCCGATGAATTTTGATACGAGGCGGGTCAAGTTTGAATAACAATGACCGGGATAGATTAATGAGCAGTTTACTCCCTAACCACACAAATAACAGAATAAGGGTAACCAGAAGGGTTAAATGAGTCGGTTGTATCAGCCAGAGCAATAATAAGATGACACCAGCAACCGCAATACTCCCCATATTCATACGCAACAGGTGTAATCCCAGCAATAGGTACTCAACCAAATTACCGCGTTCTTCATCACGGCTTAACACATTGATTAGCCATGTCAACACTGCTCTCATAGCCTGTGTTAAAAATAACCAAATCAGTATGACAAGGCTGATAACAATCCAATCCCGCGCATTGCTTTGTTGAAAGGCTTGTACAAAGCCACGCCCAGTGAGCATAAACAGTTTCCCAAAGAGACTGGGTATCGTCTTGATTTCACCAATTAAAGTCTGCCATTCTGCCGTGTTAGCCGGCAATTGCCGTGGTCTAAAGAGGGCGCGGCGCAGTTCTTCTTGATAAGTTTTTTCGGCCAGGCCCAACAGTACTTCCGTATTAGCCAACAAGGTAGGCATTTTATCTAATTCTTGTTGCAAACTCTTTTCGAGTTTGGCTAACACTTTTTGTGCCTCTTTGTTATATTTAGAGGCCTTGCCCTTCAAATAACCACCGACTTTTTTAACCACTTTGTGTTGTTTTTTCAAAATGGCCACTTTATTTTCCAACAATTCTTGTAAAACAATGACCTCTTGTAATAAAACAACGGTTTCTTGGATCAAGCCCTGGGTATTATCAAGCTGGGCTTGAGAAAAAACTTCCGTCGTTTCTTGCTCAACGGCTGTTTTCCCTTGCTGTAGTTGCCCTTCGATGTGCTTAACCTTTAATTTACGCACAACCTGCTCTGCCAATTCATTGGCTTCTTGAATTTTGACCTTAAGCAGATAACGCTGAGCCGCATTGTCTTCTAAATCGGGCAGTTTTTCTAATTCCCAGCGTAACTCGGCTGCACGAGCAAGATGGCCTTGCCGCTCTTTTTGAATTTTGGCTTCTAACGCTTGCTTTTGACGCAATTTATGCACGATTTGCACATTATCATGCCATTGTCTCGCCAATTCTAACCGTTTTTCTGCCTGTACCAGACGCTGTTTGAGAATATCAAGTTGTTGTTCATCTAACTCAAGTGTCTTTTGTTGCAACTTGACTTGCTTCTCAAATTCTAAGACGCGCTGTTGTTGTAATTTCTCCTGTTCAGGATTGGCTGCAGGTGTCTTACGGAACGTGTCCAGCTTTTCCTTATCTTCAGTGAGGATTTTCTGTTGCCTTTCCAAATTCGTTTCGGCACTTTGGATTTCTAAACCCATATTTTGGACATCAACATCGGTTGCATCTTTATCTAAGGCGGCTTTTTCAAACATTTCTGCCAATTTTTTTACGGGCAGTTGCGTAGCTTCCAAAGTGGCCATTTTATCAGGCAACTCTTTCTGCTTAGTCTGCAAAGCTTTTTGATTGTGTTCAAGGCCGACTTGTGCCTTAAGCATCACCACTTCCCGTTCTTTAATCCGCTGCTCTTGAGGCAAAGTTTGCAACTGACTATGCCATTGCATAGCGATAAGGGCTTGTTTAATCGCTACTTCACTGTGTTTCTTGAGAATGTCAAGATGTTGTTGTTCAAGTTCAACGGCCTGTTTGGGCAAAACCATTTCCTTCTCTACCGATGAGAGTCGCTGATTTTGAGCAACCGTTTGTACCTCACGCGGAAATTGGGTGAGTTCTTCTAACGTCGTTTGTAATGCCGTGAGACGTGATCTTTGTTTATCCAGATTCTCTTGAACACTTTGGCGTTTTACCCGCAGTTCATCGATATTCTGGTTAGCCGTTTCCCGCTTATTAGCCGCTTCTTCCACCCTCTTTTGGGTGATCTTATCCGTTTTTTCCGCCAAGTTGGCTTTTTTCTCTTGAAACGCTTGTTCCTCCGCTTGCAAAGCCTGGCGAGCCTTTTCTAAGGCAGCTTCTTCCTTCGTGATCACCGGTTTCCGTTCTTCAATCCATTGTTGTGTCACGGTATCGAGGTCGGTGATTTCAGGATTCGCCACCGGTTCCGCATTGACAGGTAAGCCAATTAGGCTATATATAAAAAGACAATACACCAAAAATTTAAATAAGGACATATTAATCAAGTTTCCTAAGTGATAAAAAAATGAGGGTTTATGATTTCCAGTCACCTTAAGTGGAAATGTTGTTTTGGACACACCTACCCATGTCCGCTAGAATTTATGACGCTGGCACGTCTAAAAGAATTTCCGGTAGTCCCACAAACATTGTCAGTTTCCGTACAAAAGTAGGCCTACGTTCCATTCAAATTTGAACGGAAATTCAATTCCATGCAAAAGTTTTTGCAAAAACTTTTGCGTGGAATAGTTTAAACGCCTATTTTCTGTGATGGCCTGTTGATAAGCTATCAACTTTCATCCGTTAGAATCAGTAGATATAATCCTTTATTATAAGTAATCCTTGTCGTTATTATTGTTGTAGCGGGAAAATAGCAATGCGCTCAAGCACTATTCAGTCGCAGAATCTTCAGACATTATTTGAACCCCGACACTGGAAATGGGTACATAGTACTGATCCATTTCTAAAATCAACACGTTGTTATCAAAATGACAATGTTTCATTTCCTCTAGCACAATGCCAATCTCACCCTTTTTAGGATAAAATGACTCCCAACCGTCTTTACCCCCCTTTTCCTTCATGTCTAAACTAGGCCAGATTAAACAATCCGTGGTATTGATTAATTCGTAAATTTGCCCAATATCAGTTATTTGCGCCTTCTTTGGAGGAGGCGGTTCACTGGAAGGGGCTTGAGAAGCCGCATCACTGGACGATACTTGAGAATCGGCTTCATCACTAGACGATGCTTGCGAATCCGCATTGCTGTCGGATGGGGGGGGCGTTTGTGAAGGTGTCGCGCTTGACGTACTACGAGTAGGGGATATTTGCGCTTCTAACTCTGCCAATTTGGCCGATTTTGGATTAACCTTGCGTAAACTCTCCAAATACCGTTTGACTTTGTTTTTTTGCCCCCTATCGAAGGCCTTTTGTGCCCATCCAGCATAACGCGCTTCGATGTCTTTTAAACCCGCCAACGCTTCGGCATTATCCGCGTCTTTTTCTAAGACTTCTTGATAACAATCAAAGGCAGTGCCCCCTCTGCCGCTAGTCAAACGGTTGGCTTTAAGATGTTTTCCACACTGACTCAACAGTTGAGCAATCTCAGATGAAGGGGCACCTATTGCTTGAATAGGGATTAAGACCATAAAAAAAATAAGGGTGTAATGCAAAAGATAACGAAACATAGTTAAAAACCTCGCTATTATAGTACAAGTAATTAGAAACCGAAGGTTATGCGAACATAAGAAAACGAATCCTCCCCCGGTACAATGAGAAAAAATCATTGAATCCAGCAATGTTCTCAAGGCATGAATCGCTTTCATCAATTGGAACTCAATTCAAAGCAGTCAAAAAAATTGTGCTCAGTATCCGAGTCAATCAAAAATAAATCATTAACATTAATAAATTCACTTTATTAATCAATTTTAATAGATATAAATAATATCAATTAATGGATTTGTAAGTCAAGTTATCATTAATTGATTGATTCCTATCCATTTTCAAATTGGATGGCCAAGAACAGATGTAGTGACACAGTGTTTGATTTTATACTGCTCGCCTTCTCGTTTCGTTCCAATGAATATTCGTTTATTTCCTAATTCAAAATACTCATTTCGTCTGTCAATCTGAGACAAAGACTATAAACTACAAGGATTATATAACTACAAGGATTGTTATATAACTACAAGGATTGTTATATAACTACAAGGATTGTTATATAACTACAAGGATTGTTATATAACTACAAGGATTATTTATAATAAAGGATAGGTACTGTAAAGCAATAAGCTCAAGCTTGACACAATCTAATCCTTTTATTATAAGTAATCCTTGTAGTTATATAATCCTTGTAGTTATATCAGAAGTTAGAAAAAACTTGAACATCGAGTTATAGCAAAAACAATCAAAAATTCGTTTATCCCCGTAATTTGCTGTACTTAATGTATAATAAATTAGGCAAATAAAGGATTGCCCTTAATGCATGCACCATGCAGGGGCAATCCCTTGTGGTTTCCCCCCTTGTGGTTGCCCCCCTTGTGGTTGCCCCTTGTGGTTGCCCCTGTCTTTGCCCATTGAATGATTTCATTAAACTAACCAAAGGAGTATCGTCTATGAGTCTACTATTTAATAAACAGACTCCCGTCATACGAGACTGCGATTTCAAGTCTTCTAAAAAGCGGCGGCTTGTGCCTTGGATCATGACAGGCGCTTTAGCTGCTTTGCCATTGACTACCTCGGCCGGTGAACTCATACTGAAAGACTTTTCAGATGTTTCTCACCTCACCTTAAATGGAGATGCCAAAACGATATCAACCCCAGAGGGTGTCGCACTCCAATTAACATCTGCTACCAGACTTCAATCCGGCAGTGTTTTTAGTACCCTCAAAGTCAGTACCGCTCAATTCAGCACCCATTTCACCTTTAAAATCACTGAACCAGGTGGCGTTATGTCTGGCGGTGATGGTTTTGTTTTTGTCGTACAACCTGTGAGTTCGGAGGCAGGCAGTGAAGGGGGCGGGATAGGATACGCCGGTATCCCAACCAGTATCGGCGTGGAATTTGACACTTGGGATAACAAAAAGGAGACCGATACGCGCAATGATCCTGACGATAACCATATCGGTATCAATCTTAATGGCGAGTTTAATGGCAAAACCGCGCCTGTTTCTCCCCTGTTTGAAAATGGCCAAGTTTGGGATGCTTGGATAGACTACGATGGTAGTCAACTAGAAGTACGGACTAACCCCACCGGCAAGCGGCCAACCAAACCCTTGTTGACACGAGAACTGAATATCTCAGAAATTCTCGGCGGTACGCCGGAAGCCTTTATCGGTTTTACCTCAGCAACCGGCGGCGCTTACGCGAATCATGACATTTTGTCATGGATGTACCGTGATGAATTTGCCCCATTCGGCGAGGGAAAAGTTGATGTTTGGATGGCTGACTCAAAATCCGATACCGGTGACGAACCGAATAAAGTCAGTAAACGCTTCTGGCTGAGTCCCGATATTTGGATACGCAATCAACAGGATGATATCCCTAAATATCAGAATGTCGAATTTGGACAAGACAACTATGTCTATGTCAGGGCCAAAAACAGAGGCACGAAGACGGCCCGCAATACCACCGTTGAAGTTTATCGTTCTATTCCTGCAATCGGCAACCGCTGGCCCAAAGGCTGGACGCTGATTGGCACCGCTCAAATTGACACCCTTGAACCTGATGCCAGTCAAGCCGTCGCGATTCGCTGGGATAAAGACGATATCCCCAAACCCGGCCATTATTGTTTCTACGTGCGGGTACTCAATGATTTCGATACCATGAAATTCCCCGAAAAAAGTGATTCCCTAGTCAATATGCGTAACAACAACGCCATTGTGTCGCGCAACTTCAATGTCGTTGATTTATTGAAAAACGTCACCGACACATTTGAAGTCACCGTGCATAACCCCAAAGACGAAGATGCTGCCATTGATCTCGTCTTTGAAGAAGAAGACAAATTGCTTGACAGTGATGGGGCCGGTGCCATCGTTGACTTAGGCCCATTGTATTCCCGTTGGCAAGAGGCCGGTGGAAAAGGGACAAACATCAAACCACTCGAAGGCACAACAATCCAACTGTTAACAACACCTGCGAAATTAACCGGCATTCCGATGAAAGCGGCCGAATTTCAACCCATCGTCATGAAAGTCAGTGCTTTCAAACCCATGCCCGGCGAAGGTAGCACCCGTGAATACCAATTCAGTACCCAAGGATGGGTTGATGGCGAACTGATTGGCGGTGTAGATTACACCTTGGAGACAAGAGCGCAAGACACCGATACAGATGAAGATGGCCTCAAGGATATCTTTGATATTGACGACGATAACGATTGCATAGCCGATGTTGAGGAAATCGAATCAGGATTAAATCCGCTTGATCCGTCTGATGCCAACGTAGGCGGCACCATTGATTTTGAAACCCTTGCCACACCGGGGATGGAAATCACCAATCAATTTGAAACCACGCATGGTGTCACGTTTAGCTCATCAAAATCGCCAGTGATATTGGTTAAAGCCGGCGAAAAACCCATCGCTTTTGTTTCCGTTTATAACGCTGAAGGCAAAAAGACGAGCCGACAAAATAAACCCAACCGGGCTGATCCAGAAGCCAATGTAGGCCAATTCATGGTCATGGCAAAACATACCAGTGGTTCTGATTTAAAGCTCACCTACAGCCATCCCGTCGCACAAGCCAGTGGTGAAGTACTTGACATTGATGGCGGTGAAGTCTTAACCATTATTGCTAGAGATGCTAATGGCAAAGAACTGTCAAGGCAACTGATCAACAAGCACTCACCTAATGCCGGTGATGGGCGTACCGTTCGCTGGGCTTTTGAAGCGGGAGAACCGCAGATTAAAACAGTCGATATTACCCAACGCGGAAGAGGATTAGGCATTGCTTTTGATAATTTCTCTGCCTCATTGTGTTCCGCGAATCCGAAACAGCCAATAAAGGCCAAGATTTTTAAACCCAGACCGAAAAGCACAGGCCTTGAATCCGCTTTCACAGCCCGTGTCGGTAAACCCTCAACACCCAGCTCAAAAGCCTGTACGATTCTTCGTTTAGAAACGACACCAGAGGTTGATCCAAGCACAAAGCCGACAGAAGCAACTATTCGTATTGAAATGCCACCAGGTGTCTGTCCCAAAGACGGTAGTGAAGCAGTCATTCGTTTTCAGAAAGTGCCCACCACCCCCAGCTTTCCAGATCACCGTCGCTATATTGATAATGGTGATAACACCGTAACCGACACTCAAAGCGGATTGATCTGGCTCAAAAACGCCAACTGCATTGGCACTCAATATCCCCTTTTTGCAAAAGACTGCACAAGCGGAGAAGGCCCCGTTAATTGGGAACAGGCCCAAGCTTTTGTAGCCGGATTGAATAACAAGCAATTTCCAGAATGTGATGCCAACCACACAGATTGGCGCTTACCCAACGTTCAGGAAATGCAAAGTCTAGTCCACTATGGCTTCTCCAAGCCAGCCATGTCCAATGCCGCCGGCAACGGCCCGTGGCAAGAAAAGGATGCCTTTTCTAACGTAAAATCAAATAGTTACTGGACATCAACCCCAGATTCAGCCAACACAGACTTAGCCTGGCGATTAAGAATGGATCGCGGATTACTGTTCACAGAACAAAAATCCTATCCCTTCTACGTCTGGCCAGTGCGAGGCGGTAATTGCAAATGTCCGGTTGATCAATAAGCGGTTATTCTGATTTTTGGTAGGGGGCCGGCAACGTGTTTTTGTTGCCGGCCCCATTAAAATCAATATTTCACGCTAAAGTTTCGCGGAGCGAAACTTTAGCGTGAAATGGGTGGGTAACGTGTTTATGTTGCCCACCATTCCCCCACCCACCCTTTACTGCGTGAATTTCACGCTTTGGTAGGGTAGGTTTTATGTTGCCCCCCCTTCCCATCCGTGGTGGTTAACGTATTTTTGTTGCCCCCCATTGCCATCTGTTGTAGGGTGGGTAACGTGTTTATGTTGCCCACCATTGCCATCCGTGGTGGTTAACGTATTTTTGTTGCCCCCCATTGCCATCTGTTGTAGGGTGGGTAACGTGTTTATGTTGCCCACCATTGCCATCTGTACATGGGCATAACTTAAACTTTTTCAGATCAATTTGGTGGGCAACAAAAACACGTTACCCACCCTACAACTTCCTAAAGTCATTTTAAAAAAAGTTCAGTTTATCGCCTCCTTGAGTATATTATGTCAATCTGTTGTACTATTTTTGATAATCGGAAAAGACTTATGACAGCTTATACCATAACACTTACTTTACCAGAAGCTATTTATAAACATTTACAGCGCCAAGCCAAAATAACCACACGTCCTTTGGATGAAATAGCTTCTCAAGTATTTGTGCAAAGTTTGCCCCCTAAAGTTGAAGAAGATTTACCCCCTCGTTATCGAATCGAACTTGAATCAATGGCACATTTATCCGATGATGTTTTATGGCAAATAGCGCAAAGTACAATGAATCAAGATAAAGTGGCTCTTTATGACATCTTATTAGATCGGCATAAAACCGAAAAGCTTACACCGATAGGTAGAGAATGGCTTACTCAATTACGAGAAGATGCCGAACAACTCATGTTACGCAAATCCCATGCTTATGCGATTCTTAAAAATCGAGGGCATCAATTACCTACTTTAGAAGAACTTCGTGAGCAGTCGCTGTGACAACTTATATTCCTACAAAACTTCGCGCTCAAATAGAACAAGATGCTGGACATCGTTGCGGCTACTGTTTATCTGACGAAACCTTGACCGGTATCCCATTAAGCGTAGAACACATTTTACCAGAGGCATTGGGTGGGGAAACGATACAGACAAACCTTTGGCTTGCCTGTCGCCCTTGTAATGAATACAAAGGAACACACGCTGAAGATCAAGAAACAGGAAAAGAAGTACCGTTATTTAACCCCCGCGAACATAAATGGCATGAACATTTTGAGTGGAGTCAAGATGGGTGTTATATGATTGGAAAAACGCCTATTGGACGAGCAACGATTACTGCATTAAGACTTAACAGAAAACTTTTGGTCAATGCTCGTAAACGATGGGTTATTGTCGGGTGGCATCCACCCAAATAAGATATAGTGCATAAAAATATTGATAAATATTGACATGTTAATACAAAACGACTGGAATATATAATATGTTGACTTACAAAGCAATGTATAAATTTCTTGATGAAGGTGTCCATGCCGAAGTTTTAGATTTTCCGGGTACCATCAGCTTTGGTAATACTCTTCAAGAAGCACGTCGATTATTAGCCAGTGCATTAGTTGACATGGCCGAAACTAACCTGATGCAAGGCGAATCCTTACCTCAACCTGAACCGTTATCTACTGATTTGGAGGCTGACTTAGAAGAACCTATACATTTGTTATTGACAGCAACCCATCGGGTGCGTGTGGTACCAGAGGAGGCTCGGTATGAAGCGGCGTGATTTTCTGAATTATCTAAGCCAACAAGGTTGCCAGTTTGTACGTGAAGGTTCCGAACATTCTATTTGGGAAAATCCAATCCTTAACCGTCGCACTTCAGTGCCACGCCACCGCGAAATACCAATTTTCACGGTGACACGAATTTGCAAACAATTAGGCATTTCAGCACCTTCTGGAAACTACCCAATAACAGCTATTGATTATTCCTCCCCCTTTTCAAAAACAACCCCTTCACCGATTTCTTCTTCGTAGGGTGGGTAAGCGGGCGACAATAAACTCAAGAATAACCCAATAACTCACCGCCCGCTTGCCCACCATGCCATCAACCCAATGGCAGCTATTGATTATTCATCACCCTTTTCAAAAACAACCCCTTCACCGATTTCGACATCATTGGCAAGATGAGTACCCACACCAATAATCACATATTCAAGCGTTGTGCCTTCAAGAATATCGGCCTCTTGGATAAAGGCCTTATCATGTTCATAACCCCTGATCTTGCCAGCAAGCTTGCCGCCTTGAATCCGTGTTCCTTCGGCCAAAGCCACGTCTTGTAATAGGCCTTTGTTTTCAATCCGGCCATGTAAAATGCCCCCTCTCACTCTCGCATTAGATCGGGTTCTGATATTCGATAACAGGCCTTGATTCTCAATTTCTCCCGATAGCGTACCGCCAATCACGGTTGTGTCTGGCAAAATAGTCACATTGATCAAAACCCCTAATAACCCAGTACGGCTATCGCTGTTCACAGTAATCTTACCTGATAACTGCCCGCCGACGATTTCTGCACCCACAAAGTCTATATCAACGATTGTTCCCTGATTCGTGATATAACCTGACATTTGACCACCCGTGAATGTGGCATCAGGCAAAACCGTGGCGTTAGAGACTAAACCTTGATTCTCAATCTCACCCGCTAACTGCACATTAGAAATGCTGACATCCGTTTCAATCATCGCATTCGTTATCGTTTGTCCACTATATTGACGCGTCTCCCCAATCGTGCCTGTCGTGGGTGGCGGCGATAAAACAGGTGGTGCCGTTGTGATAGGCACACCGACTAACTGTTCAGGTAAGTCAGGCATGATTTGACTGTTTTCCTCATCCGGTGTTGACGCGACAGCCTCATTATCAGTGCTTGAATTTTCAGGAGTCGTCAGGCCTCCACTTGAGGCCTCAGTTGATTCGGCCGTTGAACCTTCAGGCATCGTTGTTCCAGCGGTGGAACCGCTGGCATCATCAACCTCTTCAACCTCTTCAATCTCTTCATCTATCACCCCTTGTCCAAAGGCTAAACTGATAATCTGCCCACTGACTGGAAAGCTTTCTACAACTTCCCCATTGCCATCAAAAATCCGAATTTCACTCCCCTTGATCTCAGCTGCTATGATTTCCGCTTTTCCATCATTATTGATATCGCCTGTCGCGACTAACACGCCGTTTTGACTGGTAAACGCATCAAAGGCCAGCAGCCTGTCTTGTTCAGCATTATACACTTCAATGCGACTCCCTTGACTTGCCATAGCGACAACGATTTCGTCTTTCCCATCACCCTTCACATCGCCTGCGGCGACATTCACACCATATTGTGTGTTTGTATTCCCCCCACTATTGCCAGAACTGCCAGTAGAACAGGCCCCTTCAGTATCCCCATGTCCAAGATGAGCCGGTAAGGCATTGATTGAAATCGTAATCGTTTCTTTACCCTTATGGCAGATCGTCACTTTCTTATCATTATTGTTCTTATTTTCTTCAGGCGCTTTATCTGGTTCTTTATCTGGTTCTTTATCTGGCTTTTTTTCTGGCTTTTTTTCTGGTTTCTTATCCTGAACAACAGGAGGAGGACTACAGGCTCCCATGGTATCGCCATGCCCAAGATGGCCTTTTAAAGCCGATTCAGGGAGAGTTTTAGTTTGTTTGCCTTTGTGGCATATCGTCACATTGCCTTTACTGCTACTCTTTTCACTGCTATTCCCTTGACTACCACTATTCCCTTTACCTTTAGGGCCTTTACGTGTTGTCGCACGACGTGTACTCGTCTCAACGGATTCAGTAAAGACAGAAAAAGTCACCCCATCAACACTGATTTCATTGGCCATTTCTGAACCCGTAATCGTTTCTAAACTGCCATCGCCATCAATATCACCTTTGATAAAGAAAACACTATCAAGGGAAAGCGGTTCGCTGGTTTCACCATTGAACTCATAAACCGCAATCTGACTCCCCTCATCCGCGATAATTTCATCTAAACCATCCTCATCCGAATCAAGCGCGGCTAAGTGTTGCGCTATCGCGACAAAATCTTTTTCCAAATCGCCAGTCGGCGCGTAAATCAAGATTTTCTGTTCGTCAGTACCGACAATAATATAAGGATAACCCGCACCACTCGCGACTAAGCGAAGCAATAAACTATCCCCGCCCACATAACCTAAATTATCGCTGATTTGCACACCCCAACGCATAATCTGGGTGTCTTTGATGTAGGGCGGCGCAATGTATTTGAGTTGTTTGAAATCAGGGGTTTCAGCCACCAATTGCCCTTTCTCAACACAGGAAAAAAAGCTGGGATCAGGGCTATCAGCAGTATAATCAAGGGAAACAATCAAACTTTCTCCCGCTTTTAACTGAAGCATTTGGCGAGTGAGCATCCTAACAGTAGGCGGAGTCACATCAGGGATTTCTTCGCTTTGTTCAAAAAAGTGGCCAATGCAAACATCATCATTAGCAGCATGAAGGGTTAAAGAAGTTGTTGTCAAGGCGATTGCAATCGCTTCAACCAGTCTTTTTTTTATAAATATCATGTTTTTGATCTCCTATGGTTGGCTACATCTCTGTGAAAATGTAGGGGGAAATGGGGCTGGCAACAAAAACCCGTTACCCATTCGACAAGACATGAATGGTGGGCAACCCCAAAACCCAGCCGACAAGAAAGACGGGAATATTTAATATTGTTTCTTCAATGAAATCATCTACTTAAAAAGACAGAACGCTTTTTTTGACAGAACCTCTTCCAATGTTTGGGAAAGCATGATAAGGTCAATTTCTTTTGAATGACTCTATTTTGTAATTTCATTCAAATTCTGAAATATTTTGAACTTATCTAACTCACAGAGGCTTATCTAGATATGTCCATTTTAGGAATTATCACACCCAAAAATGCTACTTCATTATTGCTAAAGGGATTGAAAGTTTCACAATCCGGTAAAGCTAATGATGTCGGATTAGGCGTGGTAACAACCAGTCGTCGTTTCTCGTTGCTTGTATCAAGTAACTGGCAAATTTTACAAGATGTACTGTCTACCCAACCCACCCCATTACATTTGGGTGTTGCTTATCATGCCGCTCCAAACGAACTCAATCTCGACGATCAACCTCAGTTAGAAGCGAGTAACGAAGTTGCCTTGGTTTATACCGGTACGTTGGAAAATGCCCCGTTTCTTCGAGAAGAATTACAAAATATGGGGTATCATTTTGAAAACCGAAAGAATGGGAAAGTGGTTCTACGTTTGCTCAATCGTTATTTAGATTTAGATGCGAAGATTTCCCCAGTATACGCAATGAACTTAGTTCTCGCTCGCTTACGAGGCCATTTCGCTCTAATTACCTTGTTTACTCAACCTGAACCCTTGCTGTTAGCAGCATGTCGAGGGCATTCACTGGCTATTGGCGTTTATAAAGACAGCCTTTATATCGGTTCTGATATTTCGGCTTTAAAAGCACTGTGTTATCCCGTTGTGCAATTGCAAGAAGGTAAACCAATCGTTTTGGCTTCCCTCACAATTCCACCAACCTCTTTGTCATAAATTCTCCCACAAGTCGATTGTAAATGGAGTGAGAAATTGGAGTTTGAGCGGTAGTGACTCTTCATCATCGTTATACATAAGTACTGAAGCATAAATTTTCAGGTATTTTAATAGAAGCAATGTTTATTTGTAATTAGAGACGCGAAGCATCGCGTCTCTACAATTCGCGGTTTCGTAGAGACGCGATGCCTCGCGTCTCTTTGCGGTAAAATACCTGTTTATTTGTGGTTCAGTACTTATACTCAACGGAGCGATAAACTTAACTTTTTTTTAAATGACTTTAGCGAAGCTAAATGGTGGGTAACGTGTTTTTGTTGCCCACCAAATTGATCTGAAAAAGTTTAAGTTATGCCCATGTGCAGTATAAGTCAAAATGCCATAAAATATAGGGTGCGTAGAGCGTAGCTCTACCCACCCTACGAAATATTCATTTATTAAGTCAAGCGAACACGCAGGTTCGCCCCTACAGCTTCGCAAAATAACAGGCATTCCAAAAAAACCGCAAAATAACAGGCATTCCAAAAAAACCGCAAAATAACAGGCATTCCAAAAAAAACTGCAAAATAAATTTGTTAAATTTTATAATAGCTAAGTACTGAACCACAAATAAACAGGTATTTTACCGCAAAGAGACGCGAGGCATCGCGTCTCTACGAAACCGCGAATTGTAGAGACGCGATGCTTCGCGTCTCTAATTACAAATAAACATTGCTTCTATTAAAATACCTGAAAATTTATGCTTCAGTACTTACCTTATTTTGATGCTAAGTATAATGCATCATTTTAATCATCCCGTTTGTGAAAGGGTTGTTTGTTGTTGAATAAGTTATTGTGTTTTTTCAGCCATCGCTTAAAATATAAACCGTTGTTAAAAAGCGGGATTTGCGGTAAGTCTTTGGGAACGCATTGCTTGTAAGTCTTTTAGGTAAATGAAATGGCCATCAAAATCACCTTGTACAGTCACCCAGCGTCCAAAGTAAAATTTGACATAGTCGTCTAAGCCTTCTTCTACGACGATTTTATAGTGGCCACTGTCTGGAGTGATTAAGCCAACGAGTTTCGGTTTAATACTATCGGCATAATTTAAAACGCCTTCGATTTTAATCGGGTTTACGGCAAAGGATTTGTCGTTAAAATCTAATTCAATCTCAGAACTGAGTCTTGTCAAACCCACGGTTTTTTTGGCGCTAGATAAACCGACAAAATGAATCTGATCACCATCTGGCGCGATATCATGCGTTAAGGCTAAAAAATTTTGGTAATAGCCAGCGGTTTTAAGGCGTTCTTTTAAGTCGATTTCTTTAAAATCATTAATCAAATTAATCCCAAGCAAAATATCGTCGATAACCGGTGCGATGTCTTGTATTGATGGATTATCACCCGTGCCAACCAGTTTCAGGGTAATCGAAAAATGATGCTTATCGCTATTGGAAAAAGAGAGCGTGGGAATAAAAGGCGTATTATTTTGCAGTGTTCCCGTTTTTTGATAATCAATACCTAACAGTCGTTGGCTTGTCTTTTCTATCAAAATATTCAATGGCGTGAGTCGCTTGATAAATTCTTCGTAAATGACGGCGCCAGAAGTCACTGCTTTGCCTTGCAAAAATAAATTGATTTCCGTCTCTTCCAATTTTATTTTTTTAAGATAAGATTCAAAATCAATTTTATGGGATAATTGAGTTAATGCTTGATAGATTCTTTCGCTGGGAGAACCGGATAAACCTTTTTTAATCAATGCTTTAGCGGCTTTCCATTCATGACATTCGTAGGCTAATGAAGCAGCACTACAATAAATGACGGAGCGAGTTGGCTCTGATGCTTCTTCATCTGGAATAAGGGAGGCAGCTTGTGATTCATATTCAAAGGCTTCATACGATAACGCTTTGGCACGCGCCCCATCACCATTATGCCGTGCAACCATTGCCCGTTGCGATAATTTCATCGCTTGATTATGTAATTCGCTAACGTTATTCATCATGTTTTCACCATTTTCACCCAAGGTGTGCTAAATTCAACGAATAACAATAAATGTGGGTAATTTATCAGGTTTTAAACGTTTTAATTTATCCTTGATTCTTTTGGCAACGGTATTATACTTAGCATTGTCATAAATTGCGCTTTTTTTAACTTAATTAATAGCCAACAGCTAAAGCAGTTGTCTGAAAGCTCAAGTCACCTAAAGGTGACTAAACCTAATCTCTAGCGAGATTTCGAGCGCCAAAAACGCAAATTGACTTAGACTGTCCACTGTTATAATTGTCGTGTTTTGTTAGTCACCTTTAGGTGACTTAAGCTTTCAGACAACTGCTTTAGCTGTTGGCTATTAATTAAGTTAAAAAAAGCGCAATTTATGCTATGGCACAAGCGGCATGGTCTGTGGCGCGCTGAAGATCAGCATAATTGTTGTTGGCTTGTCATTTCACCAGACCAACAGACTTCAAAGGTTTTATTCATTTGAAATGTTTGTTCAACATTTTCATAAGTGACTTTCAATTCAACCCCACTGGCATGATTTTGATTTTGAAAACAAGCCATACAGTTTAATTTATAAAAACCAACCACCTCTTCATCAATCACCGGGATGCCATCCGCTAATGAGGCTATTTCTAATTTGGGAGTCATTGAAAATTTGTTTCTGGGGATGAATATTGAAATGGGTGTGCCCTAAAAAATAGGGCGCGGTTTAGTACTGGGGTGTGTCTGTTCAGGTATTTTTGCTACTTTCACCCCATATTTGTAGGAGAAGCGTTTAATACCCATTTTCTAGTCACGTTCCACCTCATCTAACAATTCTTCTGGTGTGAACTGAAATGGAGAAACATTAAAGCGAGATAAGGCGTTTAAAAAATCGTGCCGATTGATACCGGCAATTTCAGCCGCTTTCGCCTGTGAAATCAATTGTAATTCGTACCATTTCACAGCTGCCGCTAAACGCATTTCTTGGACAAATTCTTTTGGAAGGCGACGTAAGGCTGAAAAGACGGTTTCAGGAAATTCAATGGCAATGCTAACACTCATTTCTCTTTCTCCTTTCAAATGTAGGTTGGAGTGAGCTTGCGAACTCCAACACTCCAACGGCGCTTTTCTCTTCATTCCCAATCTTCAATAACCAATCCTTCAATGCGACTAAATTCGCGGGTATTGTGAGTCACTAAAATGAGATCATTAACTAATGCAATGGCTGCAATTTGAAGATCATAAGGCCCAATCGGTGTTCCTTTAATAGCCAATTTGGCTCGAATTTGAGCTGCTTTTATAATAGCTTGCTCATCAAAAGGTAAACACTGTACAAATTCGCTGTAAAATTCATGCAATATTGCCAAATTCTTTTCTTGACGAGTACTCTTATAAGCACCGTAATAAAGTTCAAATTTGACAATATCACAAAGCACCACATCTTGTCGCGGTATGCTTCTCAATTTGCGTAAAATGGGCGAATCCTTTTGATTAATATATTTAATAAGTACTGAACCACAAATAAACAGGTATTTTACCGCAAAGAGACGCGAAGCATCGCGTCTCTACGAAACCGCGAATTGTAGAGACGCGATGCTTCGCGTCTCTAATTACAAATAAACATTGCTTCTATTAAAATACCTCAAAATTTATGGTTCAGTACTTACATACATTGGTATCTGGCAAATAAATCACAGTAATGCCTCCCGCTGTTCATATTCGCCCTGTTCATCGCGTGTTAGCGGTTCCCCTTCCCAAGCACCTGCTGTTCTTTCAAAAAAACCAGGTGTCCAACCTAATTCTTCAGGCGTTTTCTGTTTTGATTCCATCGGGGTAATAGGTTGAAGTATAACGGTGATTTTGCATTCTGTATTAATTAAATTATTCGGCATTTTTAAATTTAAAACGCCATCTGAACCGATACGGGAATTGAGTGTTATCTTTTGCATAGTGATTTTCCTCATATTAGCCACGGAATGACACAGAAAGCACGGAATATTTCCGTGTTTTTCCGTGTTTTTCCGTGGCAAAATAACTAAGAAAATGGATTAATTACGGATAATGACTCTCAAAGTCTTCGGCACCAATCCAACCTTGATAACCGGTACCCAGATAAATATCCCGTTGCGTCACCCCGTCAGTCAAACTGGTGACACCGATTTCTGTGCCATCCCCTATCGCTATCGCAACATGTCCATAATACCAATTCGTCTCTCCGGGCAGATAACAAATCACAGCGCCAGCGGGTGGCGTTTCGCTGGTTGCCATCACCCCGAAATCATCATAATGCTGGCACAGACTCTTGGCATCGGGCCACTTGACCCGTTTTTCAAACTGGGTTCGGACGAATCGGGCGCTGTAAGTGTATTGACTATCGACATAAGGATAGGTTTGGCCTACCGCTGCCAGGGCTTGCTTTGCGACGCTTTGACCAAAACTGCTGTCGTTGCTTGAGGGCAGTTTCGGGGCTGGTGCGTCAAAGAGGCCAAAATGGATTTCATCTGTCTTATCAGTGTCCAAAATGGCACGATAAGTCAATAAGGCCAATTCATAACGGGTCAGGGCATCGTTTGGCCGCTCACCATTGGTAATGCCTTTACTGTCCAGTAAAGCGATGGGATCAGAACCGGTATAGTCATAAAACAATTGCGCGAGCCAAGTCATGGCCTGTCCACGAGTGACTTGATTCTTATAGGACAAATCGTGGAGATCAAGGCCTCTGTTTTTGGCTTCATCTATAAACAGTTGATACCAAGTCTCACTATCGTTGACATGGCGGACACCGAAATAGTCATAATCGACGGCAAATAGGAAGACTTTGAGGATTTCAGCCAGAATGGCTTTTGTCATCTTATTAGCCGAATCATCACGGGAAATATTCGGATTATCCGGGTCTAATTTAATAAACACCCTTTGTTCTTTTTCCCAATAACCGACCAAAATACCGGCACTACACAAGGCATTAACGGCTTCGGCAAACTCTGGAGACGGAGCAACATCGCTAAAAGTACAGGTTGTCGTCATGGTATCGTTTAGGATGAAAAGCTGAGTGGCATCACCGGGCCTGTATTCATCGTGAATCAAGCCATCACCTTCCAAGGGGGTTGGGGTAGTGGGAGTACTGTCCTCCGTGACGCTAACGGTAAAGTCATGTAATACGGTACCTTCGGGTTCATCTTTCACGACACCTGGTTTATCGCCGGTGCTGTTGGGAAGACAACGGAATTGCTGTTGCTGCTCATCCCCGTCTAAGCGGGCTAAGTCATCGCATTCCGCAATAGAGAAAACGGTGGTTTCAGGCAGACATAAGCCTTTGACAGTAAAGACTTGGGTTTGATTCAATACCGCAGTCAAGGGCGAAACGGCAATGACGCTAGGGGTACAAGACGGTGGTGGCGGTGGCGTGCTGATATCGTCTACCTCGACAGCAAACTCAACCAACACCGTGCCGTCGGGGGCATTAACCGTCGCGTTTTTCAGTCCCGCGAGAGTGGGTGTGCATTGGAATTGTTGTTTTTCGGCCGTACCGCCACTGACTGGGGTGATATTAGCGCAATCGGGGATAGCCAGAGTCACTGGTATAGGTAGGTTAAAGCCTTCGAGAGTGAACGTGATGGGTTCGTTGACGGTTGCGGTGTCTGGCGTAACAGCAAATACAACAGAACGAGCTGTGTCACCCATATTTGAGCATTCCATCGGCCCAAAAGCAGCTATACAAACCACTTTTGCCATATTTGCACGACTCATCAGCTCGTTAGGTTTGAAGCTGTTATCTTTATAACCATGCAAGAGGTGGGATTCTTTGGCCGTGTAAACGTAGGGATAAAACCATGCACTTTTGTCTGTGACATCATTAAACAAACGAATAGGTTCTTTACCATTGCTAAACGCATTGAAAATATTGGAAAATTTATCTTTAAACCCTGCGATTACAATTTTTATACCCTCTGCTTTGGTAATGTATTCATCTGGGCAAAAGTGAGCTTCACCACAGCCCTGAATAATACCTTTGTCTTTAGCATATTGGATATAGGGAGCAAATTTATTATCTGTTGCAACATCATTAAAAGGTCTATCTATAGGCTGTATCAAACGTAGGTTAAAGTTGTGAATATTCAACGCCTTCACAATAATCTTCACATATTCCGCTCGGCTAACTTTAGCGTACATGAGGCTAGGTTCAAGAATATTCTTTCGACGAGACTTCTTTGTATTATTTTTGGCATCTTCTAAAATATCTATATTAGCTTCACAGAAAGCCAACACAGGAACAATAAAATCGCTAACCTTTTCATATATGTATTCTTTACATTCCGAAAAAATAGGTGTATATAAAGGTTTTAAGTAAGCATCTACAGACCAAGCACTCTTTTCTTCTACTGACCATTTTATAAGCTCTTCTGCACAGCTTGACCAATCAATTTTATACCAGTCTATTTTCTCAACTGTGCGACTAGGTATGTAATCACCTTGCTTCGGACCAGCAAGTATTTCTCCTTGACACTTGGAAGGCACTAGCCCCTTGACTTCAGAATTATTAACAGAAGGCATGTTTCTGGCAGGAACTCCGTCAATAGTAATACCTTCCAAAACCTGAACCTGATCTCCTTGTTGAAGTGTAGTGGTGAAAAAAATATCAGTAGATGAAGAGTAGTGTTTTTTCAAAAGTTGTTTCCAATTATTCTTACCTACTCCATCAATAATAACTGTTTTTCCATCCTTATCATATAGAGTACTAATGTTGTTTTGTGACATACAAAATTGTGTTTCACCACAATTAGCCTTATATTGAGTTAGAAAAACGTTCAAAACATGAGATTTTTTTGCATCAGCGATCTTCATAACAAAAGGCCATATCTTTAATGCGGCTTTTCTATATAATAATTGCATAGGATTAAGATTAGCTTTGTCCAATTTATTTGGATCGTAAAGTTTAGCTTTGTCCCATTTATTTGGATCGTAAAGTTGATCGCAGGTATTACTCACAACATCCACTCTTGCCGATTTATTTGTATCATTATTGAAAACCTTGCGTCCTCCCTTAAGCATCTTGTACCAAGCAAATGTCTTTATTGCCATAGCCATAGCTTTGAGAGCTTCATAAGACCATTTCCTGTTTCCCATTGGACCTACTTCCGAAAACAAGACAACTTGTACATAATATCGAAAATTCAAAACCTCCACTTTATTCACTGCTTTGCCATCCCAAGATTTACACTCTTTTGCCGTTGTTATTCCAACAGTAATCTTGCTGGGTACTGTCGTTAGCGAATAGTAATCTCCCCCAGCTGCAACGGAAAAAATGGGAAAACCCAACAACGCTATTACAAAGATAGAAAACACTACCCTGTTTTTGAGAAGTAGTAAGTAGCTAGACATAAATAATCCAATATTTACGAACGTGTCCATACTGAAGGTAAAAGGAGTTCGTCGAGATTTAAATACCATCAAATTTACGTTCATGTACTTAGAATGTGTATCTGATATCCTACATACTTTGTGTATAAGCTTCTTTACAATCTCACACATTGTAAGCAACCATGCCATTACCGTCATTTTAACTTTTGAAGTATTCATAACTTATTAATCCTCTTTAATTAATAGGAAGGGTAAATAAACCGTTTTTACAATCACTACACCTTCATTGTTTCGTTTGAGATGTGATTTCAAGACAACGTAGGGCAACTCTAGTACAACTAATCTAGTACAACGAATTGGGTAAATAAACGAATTATCAGTTATTCAGTTATCAGTTATCAGTTATCAATTTGAAGCACACCAAGGGCCTTGGTATATTGGGGCATTTGGATTTTGGGATGAATTTGCGAATGGGGAGCATATCACAAATGGACTTTTTTTTCGGTCTGTCCCGAAATTAATTTGCAAGCTTTTCATATTATCAGTAGTACTTTGAATTTGCGAAACGAAGTTCAGCGAACTTTCAAGTCAGCGAAGCTAAATCAACGAATTGGGAATTGAGGCAGTGCTGCATAAAACTGATGACAGTTATAGATTAGATAGAACGCTGATTTGACTGATGATGGCCTGATTAACGCTGATTGATTTAAGTAGACATCGTCAAAATTTCTGTTTAAAAAAAGACTGCTGGTGAAACATGAAAACGCTTACTCAGATTTTGAATTTGAGTGAGATTTAATGCCAGCTTCCCATTCAGCGTTTCCAGTACGTTTTGTTGAGGGCCCATTTCAGGTAAATCATTGGGCGTTAAATTATGTTCTTGCATCAAAAATCGCAAAACCTCATGGGCCGGTGAATCTGCGACGGGATGATGTGCTTGCTCATAAACTTCAATTAAAATGCTAATCGTTTCAAGCAAATTAGCCAACGGATGTGTTTCATCATCACCAATAGTATTCAGTAACTCTTCAAGTAATACCGTCATGCGTTGGTATTCAGTCTCTGAATGTGGAACAGATAAAATCTCTGCAACGGGATTCCAATGATGTATTGTTTTCACAAGATTATGGTGTTGGAGGTGTTGGAGTTCGCAAGCTCACTCCAACCTACATTTGTGGTATTTTATTTTTTGGGGCTTGCCTTATACCATGCTTGTAAAGCATTTTTTGTTTCAGGGTATTTTTTTGCAAATTCGTTAATTCGTGAGGGTTTAATGACACGCATGGTAATAACATCAGTTATCAGTTATCAGTTATCAATTTGAAGCACACCAAGGGCCTTGGCGTTTTGGGGCATTTGAATTTTGATATCAATTTGCGAATGGGGAGCATATCACAAATAGCGTTTTTGTCGGTTTGTCCGAAATTAATTTGCAAGGTATTCAAATATATCAGTAGTACTTTGAATTAGCATTTCATAATAATCAATAAGAAATTAACGCTAAAGACGCTAAAGACGCTAAAGGCGCTAAGAGGAATCGAAATCCTTGCGTCGTTTGCGTGCGTCTATTTCTAAAAACTTGATAGAACGCTGATTGTGCTGTATGTCTAAATTGATGCTGATATCGATTAATGATGTTCAACATCAATTTGGCCATTACAATTTTTCACAATTTGGCATTATGCCGTTGTAGTTGGCCGTTCCAATTTAAAATCATCATATCGGCAGTGATTAATGTGGCCTCAATTGATAAAGCCGTTGCTGTTATGAAACGATCCGCAGGATCAGCATGAAAATCAGAGAGTTGAGTGGATAGCACCGCAATTTCTCCCGTTAAGGGGATTTCTTGTAGTCCATGAGTTAATAATTTATGTCTCCAGTCAGAAACGGGTATCGCTAAATCAATTCGTTGCTTTTGACATAAAAGGGCGACTTCCCAAAAGGAAATCGCACTCACAAAGAGTTTTTGTGCTTGCTTGATGAATGAGGTTTTGAGCTTGTTTTCCTAATTGTTTATTGTTCTCTGTTAACCAAACCAGTGTATGTGTATCCATCACAATTATTTCATGACTTTCCATTCTACCTCCAAGGGACTGATAATATCACCTTTCGTTTCAATCTCACCACGAGAAATACCAAATAAGTCTGTAGAAACGGCTTGCTCTGTTGTATTGGGTAAACGATATTTGTGTAACAGAAAATCAATATAGTCTTCTAATTCTTTGAGTAAGTGAGAGGGTAAATGGGTTAGTTTTTCTTGAACTGTCAGTACGCTTATCATTTCAGTTATCAGTTATCAGTTATCAGTTGTCAATTTGAAGCACAGGCCTCGGAGTTTTGGGGGGCATTTGGATTTTGAGATCAATTTGCGAATGCGGATCATATCACAAATAGAGTTTTTGTCGGTTTGTCCGAAATTAATTTGCAAGGTATTCTGATTATCAGTAGTACGTTGAATTAGCATTTTAGAATATATCAATACAGAAATAAACGCTAAAGACGCTAAAGGCGCAAAAGGCGCTATCTAAGAGAAATCGAATCCTTGCGTCGTTTGCGTCTCTTGCGTCGCTTGCGTTTTCAAAAAATTTCATTAAGCACAGTGCTGTGTCAACAGGCGCTTTTATAAATTTATAACAAAAACAATGCTTTGAACACTTTTCTATTCACCTGCCTTTTGTTGTACCTGAGCCATCAAAACATCCGAAAGCCAATAGCCTCGTTCTCTTATTTCAGTGAGCAATGGCATCACTTTTTCAACCAATCCTTGTTGTTTAAATAACAGTAAGATGCCGGCTGTACCCACAACAGATAAACCAAGCTGTTTTGCAACGCGACGGCCAGCTTTATCATCAATTAATAAAAGTACGTCATCAGTTATAGCCGTTCCCAATAAAATGACTTCTTGTTCACCTGCGTCAAGACGACTCACCCTTTTTTCAAGCTCATCACTGGCTTTGTCGCGTTTCCTGATTTGAATAAAACTCTCAAGTGCTGATTCTATAAAATAGGATTCTTCACCAATCTTACCTAACAATTCCTTTTGTACACGATAAGGAATCAGAATATTTTCCAAGCCTAATTCATTAAGCAGATCAATTTTTTGAATTTTAGCTAACCGGGCCCCGTGTTACAAACCAACGTTGTCATAATTTAACCTTTTTAATTGCTGCCAAATCTGCATTCAATTCAGAGGCGATTTCATCATCGGTATAATTAAAAATACTGACTTTATATCTGCCACAGGTTTCAAAAAAGTCGGTTCTTGATAATCCAGCCAGTTCAGCCGCTCTACCCGATGAAATTTTTCCCAACTCAAACATTTTCAGGGCTGCCATGAGACATAAATGTTGTTCCATTTCAAACTGGGTTAAATTAACAACCATCTCATAACCAACCGGATATTTTATGCCAAATTCTATCATTCAGTTATCAGTTATCAGTTATCAATTTGAAGCACACCAAGGGCCTCGGTGTATTGGGCATTTGGATTTTGATATCAATTTGCGAATGGGGATCATATCACTAAATAGACTTTTTTCGGTTTGTCCGAAATTAATTTGCAAGGTATTCTGATTATCAGTAGTACGTTGATTTCGCATTTCATAATAATCAATAAGAAATTAACGCTAAAGACGCTAAAGGCGCTAAAGGCGCTAAGAGGAATCGAAATTCTTGCGTCGTTTGCGTCGCTTGCGTCTTTTGCGTTATTTTTCCTTTCTAAAAAATTTAATTAACCACGGTGTCGTGTCAACAGGGGCAAAATAAATTTGGAACGAAAAGTGGGCCTTCGCGAAAATAAATTGTTGATGAATGGCCGTTATTCGTTAAGAGCACTATGCGTTGTACTTTTTTGATGAATCGTCTGTGAATCTTTAATTAATCTCGGTTTTCGAGAGACAACTGGCCGATTTTCCAATTTTTGCCTTTCTTGATAATAGCGCCCTAATGCATGAACATCATAATTGAATTTTGCCGCGAGTTCTCTGCCCTGTTTGTGCAGTTCTTCTACAATCGGATCATGCCACATAATCACTCTCCTAATAGTTGATCGGGGGTACAAATAATGGGAATTCGATAACCAAATTCAGTACACGTTTTTTCTATCTCTTCATGTTTTTCAGCATTAGCAATATGCTTGCAATTCCAAGTCAATAAATAGTTTATGCCATGTACACAAGCTACAGATAAATGATAAGCATCTTGTATCTCGTTTTTAGGAACGGCCTTAAAATCAATTAATTGATTGGCAAAGCCAATGATTTCATCAGAAACATCAAGAAGTGTGAGATTAGCTAATATGGCTAATCTTTTGGCCGCCGCTTGCGGATCACCTAATTTAGCTTCATCAATCACGACTTGAGAGATAAATAATTCAAAATCTTGACGACGATTTTCCCACCAATCAAGGGTAATATTTTGATGGGCAGCAACAATTAGATTGTTACTGAGCCTTGCGGTAAGATAACTGACAAAACTCGTTTCTAAATAAACTGATGCTTTTTCCATTATAAATTAGATAGATAGCTTGTTTTGAAAAAGAGTTCGCCTCAATACATTGAAACAATGCTGTAATTAATGTATCTGTACCGGGTGTGGTACAGTTTCAATAAACTTGAAGTATCCAAAAAAGCGTTCATAACACACTCCGTCGTTCTTCTATCAAAGCATCGCTCAATGAACCTTTAACATTTTTGAGTATTTCTTGTGTAAAAGAAAATTGAGTCAAATCTAATTTCGATGGGGGTAATTTTTTAGGTTCTTCCAAAAAAGTCACTATTTTGGTAATCGCTTCAGTAAAAGGCACTTTTTCTTTCAAAATCAATTGCCCACTTTTATAAATTCCTTTAACAGCTAACATCAGTCTTCTCCAATTTATCAGTTATCAGTTATCAGTTATCAGTTATCAGTTTGAAAGACACCAAGGGCCTCGGTGTTTTGGGGCATTTGGATTTTGGGATGAATTTGCGAATGGGGAGCATATCACAAATCGACTTTTTTTCGGTTTGTCCCGAAAATTTGGAGTGCAAAATTCATTTTGCAGAGGCGATATTTTCATTCCAAATTATGAGCTAGACTTTAGTAAGGCTTCTTTAATAGAGGCCTCAAAAAATAAGGGTAACCACAATATATTATCCATACAATTAGAGTTGAATTAACTTTCAGAGTTCGTGAATGTGGGGCCGCGCCACCACAGGGCAACTTCTAATCCTTCTTGTTTGAAAAAATATTTCAACTGTTTATTTGCGCTTAAAATTTTGGGGATAAGGGAGTTCAAAAAAAAAAGTGCCCAAATGCCAATTCAAGCAGCTTAGAATGGGGGGCAACAAAAAACCGTTGCCCACAGACGGGGGATAATTTATTTTTTTGGATATAGCGTTTCCCGATTGAATAAAGTACAGTTATATTAAGAAAATCGAACCGCAAAATAAATTTGGAACGAAAAAAACCGCAAAATAAATTTGGAACGATAATGATTTGTACTTAGCTTCGCTGACCTTCGGTTCATTCAATCGGGAAAGGCTATATTTCTAAGATGAACTTTAAAGCTCAAAAATTTCCGCAAAAAAATCGGGGATGAAGCTAATCCGTTGTACTCATTAGCGAAGGAATAGTTAATATGATCAAAATAGCCACTTGGAATGTCAATTCGCTACGTGTTCGCCTACCGCAGCTACTCAATTGGTTAACAACGACTGCGCCAGATATTGTCGCTTTGCAGGAAACCAAAATGACTGATGAGCAATTTCCGCTAGAAGAAATACAAGCCGCAGGTTATCATGCCCTGTTTTCGGGACAAAAAACGTATAATGGTGTGGCCTTGCTCAGTCGTTCAGAAGGTTATGACGTGATCAGGGATTTACCGGGTTTAGATGATCCACAACGGCGCGTTTTAGGGGCGACTTATGATTCGCTGCGCGTGTTAAATTTATATGTGCCTAATGGTTCGGCCGTCGGTTCTGATAAATATCACTATAAATTAAATTGGCTCAATCACTTACAGCATTATATCCGCAATACCAAAAAGCATTATCCCCGTTTCATTGTGCTAGGCGACTTTAATATTGCTCCAGAAGATCGTGATCTGTATGATCCTGCGGCTTGGGCAGGTAATATATTAGTGAGTCCACCGGAACGGGCTGCCTTACAAGATTTGTTTGATTTAGGATTGGATGATACTTTTCGTCTATTTGAACAACCACCAGCGTGTTTTAGTTGGTGGGATTACCGTGCTGGCGCGTTTCAACGCAATCATGGGGTGCGTATTGATTTGATTTTAGCCAGTCAAGCACTCTCATCCAATTGCACCGATTGTACGATAGATATTGGGCCTCGGCGTAATGAACGCCCTTCAGATCATGCACCAGTCGTCGCAACTTTTAGAGTTTAGCAACTATTGGTGGGCTTGAAGGCATGATTTTAAAACCAAATTTATTTTGCTTCGGCCTGATTGGAGTGCAAAATTTATTTTGCTGCTCTTTTCGTTGAAAGCGTGGGGTAAAACTGATAGGTGGTAAGCCACCCTACATTGATTGGTGGGTAATAAAAATACGTTGCTCACCCTACATTGACGGATAACTGATATGTTTGAAACTGCGGAATTAGGTCAAAAAATTTCTAAAGAAGACTATAAAAAACAGTTGCCTGAATTAAGAGCGGAACTGTTGCAGGCGCAATTTGCTTTGAGCAAAACCAATACGCCTGTCATTATTATCATTTCGGGTATTGATGTTGCCGGGCGGGGCGAAGTGGTGAATGCCTTAAATGAGTGGCTCGATACACGCGGTTTGGAAACCATTGCGCTTGATTCGCTCACTGATGAGGAATGTGAGCGGCCTTATTATTGGCGATTTTGGCGGCATTTGCCGGCGCGGGGGCGTATTGGCATTTTTTTTGGTGGCTGGTATGTTGATCCGATTGTGCAAACGGCCTATCAAAAGATGGATAACGCCTCATTCAATGAAGGCTTGGCACATATTCATCGTTTTGAAACCATGCTGGTAGAAGATGGTGCCTTGATTCTCAAATTTTGGCTGCATTTATCCAAAGAACAACAATACAAGCGTTTAAAGAAACTTGAAAAAAATCCGCATACCAAGCGTTCCGTTTCTAAACGCGATTGGAAACATGCTAACAGCTACCCCCAATTTGTTAAAGCGGCCGAAACGGCTTTACGATTGACCGATTCTGGTAATGCCCCGTGGTTATTGATAGAAGCCACTGATTGGCGTTATCGTAATTTAACCGTTGCCCGTACTGTCGCGTCGGCTTTACGCAAGCATCTTGAGGCACAAGCCAATGTCAGCGCGCACACGAGTGTGCCAGATAGCCCTCGAATCCAGGCTGTGATACCGCCAACGGCTTTATTAGCACAACAACCCGCTTCTGATTCTAAGCTCACCATTTTGGATACCGTCAATTTGACGCAAGAGTTGTCGCGCAAAAGCTATCGTCAAGAGTTGGATACTTATCAAGGCAAATTACATCGCTTAGCTTGGCTGGCCTCTAAAAAACACTGTTCCACGGTTATTGTCTTTGAAGGCTGGGATGCGGCCGGTAAAGGGGGTGCCATTCGGCGAATGACGCAAGCAATGGATGCCCGCTTGTATCAAGTGATTTCTAGCGCAGCACCGACAGATGAAGAACGTGCCCATCATTATTTATGGCGATTTTGGCGACATATCCCGCGTGCTGGAAGAGTCACGATTTATGATCGCTCTTGGTATGGGCGCGTCTTGGTAGAGCGCGTTGAAGGCTTTGCCCAAGAGAAAGAATGGCAGCGGGCTTATCTGGAAATCAATGAGTTTGAAGAACAACTCGTTAAACATGGTAGCTTAGTCATCAAATTTTGGATACATATCAGCAAAGATGAACAACTACGCCGTTTTCAAGAACGTGAAGAGATTTCTTATAAAAAACATAAGATCACAGAAGAAGACTGGCGTAATCGTGAAAAATGGGATGATTATACTCTTGCGCTTAACGAGATGATTGCTCGAACCAGTACCCATTTTGCCCCGTGGACATTGGTAGCAGGGGATGACAAATATTTTGCTCGCGTACAGGTTATCAAAACGGTGTGTGAGCGTTTAGAAGCCGTGTTAAACAACAATAGATAGGAAATCATTATGCAAGTCTTGATTGTACGTCATGCCCCCGCAGAAGATCGTGAAGAGTTTTCCCGTAGTGGGCAATCCGATGAATTGCGGCCCTTGAGCAACACAGGCAAAGCCAAAATGCTTTTAAATGTCAAAGGGTTACAAACCATTTTACCGGCAATACACCGCTTTGCAGAAAGCCCGTTAATCAGAGCGCAGCAAACAGCCGGTTTACTGGCATCAGCTTATCCGAATGCTATCCGAGAAACCTTACCGGCCTTAGCACCTGATGGTTCTGATTCAGAAGTCTTAAGCTATTTACAACACTATGCCAATACCAACGAAACGATTGCTTTAGTTGGACATGAACCGAATTTAGGCGAATTAGCCACTTGGTTAGTCAGTGGACAGGTTGATAATTGGATGCCTTTAAAAAAAGGCGCTGCCTGTTTGTTAGAATTTCTGGATGAAGTTGAAGCGGGTCAAGCAGAACTGTGTTGGATGCTCAGGCCTAAACAACTACGTCAATTAGCAGGTTAATTGAAGCACGGGAGATCATAACAAATGGAAAACAACCCTTACGCCCCGCCTTCAAGTCAAATCCCGACTGAAGAAGCGAAAACCAGTCCAGTTGCCCGGTTTTTTCAAGTGCTGGCAGGTGTGTTATTGATCATTTTTTCGCTATTGATTTTAATCATTAGCATTATGGGTGTTGTCGCTGGGATTAGGCATTTGTTTTCTGATACGATCCAAAATGCTATCGCACTCGCTCAGTTGTTGGGTGCTGTCCTTTTCCTCGTGTTAGGCATCTGGTTGATGAAAGTGGGCATTCGCCTCGTAAGCGGTAAGAAAAAGCCTGAAGAGGCCAACCGAAAACCGATATGGGTTAAACTTTTTTTGATTTACGTCTCTATGGGTGCCATTGGAATGGTGTACTCTTACTTGATCATGTCTAGCGGTACTTTGCCCATGACACCTGAACAAAGGGCTTATTTTGACAACTTGGGTATGCTATATTACCTGTTGATTTTTTCAAGCACCCTACTCAATCTTGCGGCAGGCATAACCTTATTCCGACTCAGAGCAATCGCGGTAAAATTATTGTTAATCAGTTTAATCCTAAACCCAATTTTAATGCTGTATACTGTTTTCATTTCTGGGTATAGCCCAGCCAGCTCCGCAGAACAAATTCTCTCGCTAATCAGTTCGCTAGTCGGTATGGGCATATTAATAGCGATATTTTTATACAGCCTCAATCTCAAGAAACAAGGGAAATTGACTTGAGTTTTGATTAAAAACGGCTTATCCGACAATGGCGTGATTTTGTAAAAGAATTGTTTTATTTATCAAGGGCTTGATATTATTGATATTGAGTCATGATTAATAAATTGAAGATAGAACGCTGATGATGCTGATTATCATCAGTGTTCTATCATATTACTCACATTGGATCACTACTCCATTTTTAAAAGTGACAATAATTTTAGCCTTGATGCTTGACAAGATTCTTTTAGGGGTGTATCGTGCGCTCGCTAAATATTATATTGCTACCAACACAGCTAGGACTAGGGTTTTAAAAGTGTACAGCGTGTGAAAGCGAGTCACTTTGGCTGAAGTTCAGAACAAAGGGAACTGTGAGGGGGCAGTTCGGATAACGGGTTGTTTTATTTTGATGAACAAGTCACTCTCAGAACCATTGTATATTATGTATAATCAGAAAACTGATTGATTTTGGAATTATCAGTAATAATAAATGACATGGGTAGACAACATTTTGAATGCCTACAAATAGGTTTTGTTTTTAAAGTTGAACATTCCCAAACCCGTCTGTTTAATATATATCATTTAATGGGATTGAGTATTTTATAACCTGTTGACAACCAGACATTACTGATAAATATGAAAGCAAAAATATCTGTTGTTGATCTTTTTTGTGGAATGGGGGGCTTTTCTTATGGCCTCTATAAATCAGGTTTAAAGATAGATGCGGGGGTTGATATTGATAATTCATGCCAATATGCTTTTGAAGCAAACTGTCAGTCCAAATTCCTTTGCGAAGATATTGCGAAATTAACCAAAGAGAAAATTAATGCACTCTATACAAAAAATGATGTCAAAGTGCTAGTTGGATGTGCCCCTTGCCAACCTTTTTCTTCATATACTTTTAAGGGTGATAAACAAAAGGATCGTCGATGGCAATTGCTCTATGAGTTTTCAAGGATAATTAATGAAGTCAAACCTGATATTGTTTCAATGGAAAATGTTCCCCAGCTTTTAAATTTCAAAAAGGCACCTGTTTTTAAAGATTTTGTGAGTAATCTTAAAAAGGGTGGCTATTTCATTTGGGATAACATCATTTATGCCCCTGATTATGGTATTCCCCAAAAAAGGAAAAGATTGGTATTATTAGCATCAAAATTTGGAAATATATCTTTACTGCCGCCCACTCATACACCAGAAAATTATTTAACGGTACGAGATGCAATTGCTCAATTAAAACAAATTAACTCTGGTGAATCCTCACCTAATGATTTTTTTCATAAAGCATCGAAATTATCGGATAAAAATTTGCTAAGAATAAGACAATCCATACCGGGTGGTAGTTGGAAAAAGGATTGGGATGAGGATTTAAAACTAGCTTGTCACAAAAGCAGTAAGGGGCAAACTTATGTGAGCATTTATGGCAGGATGAAATGGGATGAGCCTTCACCAACCATGACAACTTTTTGTACGGGTATTGGTAACGGCAGATTTGGACATCCAGAACAAGATAGGGCTATTTCATTAAGAGAAGCGGCTTTATTGCAAAGTTTTCCAATGGACTACAAATTTGTAGAAAACCCTGAAGATTTCAGATTTGGAAATTTATCTAAACAAATTGGTAATGCTTTTCCTCCAAAACTGGGAGAAATAATCGGTAAAAGTATTATTAAACACCTTAAAGAAAACAATTATGGCAAAAAGTAAATTCTCGCCAAATGAGCTGGAGCTGATTGAAAAACAGGTACGTGAGAACTCCAGAGCTTATGATTATAGGACTAAGGATTATCCATTTGAAGTCATTTGTACCAAATTTGGAGATATGGATAATCCAGAAGCAACATTGTATGTGCCTGATTATCAAAGGGAATTTGTTTGGAAGCCTGAACAGCAGTCAAGATTTATTGAGTCTGTGTTATTAGGTGTACCATTAACACCATTCCTTGTCTCTGAGGATGGAAATAATAGACTCGAAATCATTGATGGTTCACAAAGAATTCGGACTTTATTAGCTTTCTACGAAAATCAATTAAAGCTGAGAAAACTCAAGATATTGAGTGAAATTGAGGCAGCTAAGTTTGAAGATTTACCACGAAGTCTGCAAAATTACATTAAAAATAGAGACTTCAGAATCATTGTGGTTAGTCATGCTGATCTCTCAATTAGACAAGATATATTTAGTAGAATCAATACGAGCAGCGAAGAATTAACCGATAGTGAAATGAGGAAAGGTTCCTATTCTGGTGCTTTTTATAATTTAGTCCTTGAATTAAAGGATCATGCTGAATTTAAAGCGATTTGTCCCGTTTCTGTCAATAAAAGAAAAAGAGGCGAATACGAAGAATTGATTTTAAGGTTCTTCGCTTATATTGACCAATATCAAGAATTCAGACACGACGTTGCAATCTTCCTTAACTCATATCTTGACGAGATGAATGAAACTGATTTTGATAGAGAATATTACTTAAACGCTTTTAGCAATATGGTGAATTTTATCAAAAACAATTTTCCAATCGGTTTTAGGAAGGAAGCAAAGTCCAATAGTACACCAAGAGTGAGGTTTGAAGCCATTGCTATTGGCGTTCATTTAGCATTACAGGAAAATCCTGATTTAATAATTCAAGATGTCAGTTGGCTTGATTCAGAAGAATTTTCTGCCCAAACTACCTCAGATGGCAGTAACAACACAGGTAGATTAAAAAATCGAGTTGAATTTGTCAGAGATTGCTTATTGGGTAAAATGAACAAAAGACAGTCTGTGCGATGATGAATATTACCAAACGTGATTTTGATAAAAGAAAGGATGAAGTTGAAAACGACTTCTCTTTTCTTTCCATTCTGGATGATGACGAAAACACACGCTTAAAGTACAAAAAAAAGGGTGATTTGGTTGAAGAAAAAATATCGGATCAACTTCAGAAAATACTCATAGCAAATGGTTTTTTATTACTCTATAATGTCATTGAGGCAACCGTTAGAAATTCCATTGTAGAGATTTATTATGCAATTGAAGACAACGGGATAAGTTTTGAACAGCTATCTGAGAATTTGAAAAAAATTTGGGTTGAACACAGTACCGATAATCTTAAAGATGGGAATTTTAAACAGGATACTTTACGTGACACTATATTAAAGATTACTGAATCAATTTTAACAAAAGAAACCATTTCTCTTTCTAATGATAAATTAGATTTTTCTGGCAATCTTGATGCACAAAAAATAAGGGAACTTGCCACTAAATACGGTTTTGATATGCCATCTAATGGCCGAAATTTGGTGACTATAAAAAATAAGCGAAATCACTTGGCTCATGGAGAGTTTACTTTTTCTGATATAGGTAAAGATTTTACAGTCGGAGAATTAGAAAAATTTAAAGATGAAACACTGGTTTTTCTATCTGATGTTATTAATAAGATTGAAAAATTTATTATTGATAAACAGTATATACATGATTAAGAACTGAAATGACTGTACTCAATAAACATAACGCTATAGAAAATCAATATATTTAAAATGGCCTAAGTTGTTGGCAAGTGGGCTATGCCGGCGTTTGAAGAAAAAAGTACAACGGATGACGGGGATAAACGGATAAAGCCTAGTAGATAAAGCTTAAGGCTAAAAGCTATCATGCTTAAAGCTAACTGTTTTAATGGTTGGCTTTTTGAAAACTTTTTTAAATCCGTTTATCCTCGTCATCCGTTGTACTCAACTTGAAGAAGAGGATTTAGAACCCTGAAATTCAAAATTGTTTTTGAACCTAGTGAAGATGGGGGATACACCGTATATGTACCTATTCTCCCTGGCTGTATCAGTGAAGGTAATAGCAAGGAAGAAGCACTGACAAATATTAAGGAAGCCATCGAACTTTATTTGGAGCCTCTTGAAGAGGATTTCATGACTACCCCCAATAGCCAAGTTATTTCGGTAGCTCTATGAGTAAAGTGCCCAATATAGGATATGAAAAAGTGATCAACGCATTACAACGAGATAATTGGGATGTTGTTCGTCAGAAGGGAAATCATATTCGACTACAAAAACAGATAGAAGTATAAACTTTAAATATGACGGTTCCAGCACACACTCCGATAAAACGTCCTACTATGTAACGCATTTAAAACAATCACGTTTGACAGTAAAGGAATTTTTAGATTTGTTATAATATAATTGATATTTTTGATATTGAGTCATTCATAATTTATCAAGCTAACTGATTCTCAAACAAACTCTAGGAGAGTATATTATTTATGTATAGTTTTAGCGTAAAACTCAATGACAACTTCGAGACTGCCATCCAACGGGTAACAGAAGCCTTACAGAAAGAAAAACTGGGTATTTTGAACGAGATCAATGTGGATGCGGTTTTTAAAAAGAAGCTGGATGTCGAAATACCTCACTATCGTATTTTACATGCCTGTGGCCCCTCTTTCGCACATCGCTTGATTAATCAAGAACCTGATATTGGGGTATTATTGCCATGCAACGTGCTAGTTCGTGAAGAAACAGATGGCACAACAACGGTGGTTTTCATGGATACGGCGGCCGTATTTGGATTGACACAAAATGCCGAAATCACCCCGATTGCTGAAGAAACGAATGCGGTGTTAATGCGTGTATGTGATGCTTTGAAATAGGGGAAAAATCAATTTCACCTATCAGTTTGTCAAAAGTACTTAGGATAAGGGGTTCTTTCCAGTAGAGACGCGATCGCGAAGCGTCTCTATATGCTTCGCGTCTCTATATGCTTCGGGCGTTGTTGCATAAATCAGAAATATTATTTAATAATCAATGACTTACTATTTTAGTCTCATGACTTTAAATTGTTTTAAATCAATAACTTACTAATATTTATGCAACAACGCCTATGCTTCGCGTCGAAACATTGCACCGAAGCACAGACGCGATAAAACAAGAGACGCGATAAAACAAGAGACGCAATAAAACAAGAGACGCGAGGCATCGCGTCTCTACATACAATGAGTTAGATAAAACGGATAGGTGGTAAGATGATCTCCTATCTTTTATTCACTTTAACTTCAGCTAGACGAAGTATTTCATTTTCCCACATAAAGCCTTTGCGTAATTCGCCTGTTACGATCCCATTTTCTATACCCGGTTGGGAATCCACTTCTACGGCTTGCATACTGTGTGGATCAAGTGCTTTGTTGAGTGCTTCTAGGGGGCGTACTTGATAACGGGCTAGGAGTTGATCGAGTCGTCGAAGTGTCATGGCTTGTCCATCCTGTAGGCCTCTTATCAGACGGATTTCTCGTTTACTAAAGTAGATGCCGAAAAATGAGGGAGAGTAGCTTTTTAGGGTGGCGAGTCCGGCCTCTAAGCGATCATATATGTCCAAAAAGGCTAACAGGAGGGTGCGTGTGTTTTCGCGGATTTGGCGTTCTTGAGCATTGTGACAATGTTCTAATTCTCGGCTTAATTGATCTGAACTGGATTGTAAGGTGTCGAAGGTTGTTTTAAACAAATCTAAAGCTGATTTGACTTGACGTGATTCAAGCTTGACTTCGTTGCGTAGTGCGGCGAGTTCCGTGAATAGGGAAAATAAGTCGGTTTGTTGGGTTTCCTCGTTGATTGAATCGGTGTCCAAGTATGCGCGAAATTGCTCTATCAAGTGTTCTTTGGTATTTTCATCCATAGTGATTATCAGTTATCAGTTATCAGTTATCAGTTATCAGTTATCAGGTCAGCGAAGCTAAATCAGTTATCAGTTATCCATTATGAGTTGTAGGTTGGGCAACGTGTTGCCCACCTCCGTTATCTGTTATTTTTTATCCGTTATCCGTTATCAACACCTTGATATTATTGATATTTACGGATGTCTAAGGCCAACTGATTATTGAACAAACTATAGTACAATGAGGTGGAAGTTTAACTTAATAGGCAAACTTGAAGTTAAGAATAGAACGCTGATAATGCTGATTGAGCTTTGCCTCTAAAAATGTTAGAAGACTTATGTGTACCTATTTATGCGAAGAGAAGCTGCGGTTTGTTGACTTTCTATTCCATAGTTTATGGGGTTTGATGAAAGGGTAACCGGGGGCAACTATAGTTTGTCAGATAAATCGGTTGTCCTGAGATATCATTAAATATCAAGAATCTCAATGTTTTGATTAGTGATGTGATCATTGATAGGGGGTTGGGCAACCATGAGGGATTGCCCTTATTGATTTATTTAGGCGGCCTATTGAGGCTTTCTGCTAATGCTTGAGTCAATAATTCTACCGTTGGGCGTTGGGGGGTACCATTTTGCTGTGCGTGTTCCAGTAAGGCGTTGAGGCTCGGTGGTTCGTGGTGAAACAGTTGGTATTTTAAACGCTGTTGTTGGGTTTTAATGGCTTCAAACGCTGCTCGAATTGTTTGGAATTGTTCGGGCGCTCGTTCTGGCGGATATTGCCGTACTTTTTGTAGATAGGCTTTTTTTATCGCCTCATCTGTTGCATTTTCGGGAATGCCTAGTAGATCAAAGGGTGTTTTCATCGTTTTTTAGACTTCTTCCGTGGTAAACGAGGAATGGGCAAATCAATAAATTCTGGTATCTCTATACCCATTTTTTCTAAGCGATTGAGAATCTTGATGACTTCAGCAGGTGTCATGTTGTCTAAGTCGATATTTTCAAGGGATTCTAGTTCCTTTTCCATCGCCTCAAAATCATAAAACTCATCATCATCGTCGTCATCTTCGTCAAAAGCATCAATGAAAGGGAAAGGGGTGGGAAACAGGCCGCCTCTCATCTGTGTTAGAAATCCCATAATCATGACTGAAGTCCGTTTATCACCTTGTTGCTCTGCTCTTTCGGCTGCATTTTTAAGACGTTCCATGTCTTGCATCGGCATAAACAGGATATTGCCTTTGCTTTTGCTATAGATTTGATAAAAGACAAAAGGGGGATGTTTGGGCCAACGTTTGAGGGCTATTTCTGCGCATTGTTTCAGGAATTCGTTGTGTTCTATCTTTTTGAAGCATTCGCATAAGCTCACCATTTCGTCTTGAGAAAAGTCAAGTTTAAAGGCTTTTTGAAGCGGGGCTTTGATTTTGTCCAGTGCCTTGTTTAGAAATGTGATACCTTCTTTTTCATAAGCGTTGAGCAAGTGGCTCAGTTCTAAGACTTCTTGACGGGTGGCGGGGGCTTTCTCAGAGTCGGGTAGCAAAGACAGAATTTGGGCAGGATCAAGACTCTGACTTTCACTTTCCACGATCACTCTAAATTGTCCAACAATACTGCCGCTTGTGAGTTGTATGCCTTCTTGGATTAATTTGATCGCATTGGGATCAGGACGGATTTTTTTAGCCCGTTTTTCAGTGGTTTGCGTTTTTCTTTTTGTTTTCGGTTTCACAAAGCCTTGTTCTTGTAACGCGAGCAAACCTTGCGTGATTTGAATAACACCATTACGTTGCTTGTTTTTTTCCAAAAGCGTTGCTTGCTCTAATTCTTTATGCGCTAAGGCATATTTGCCGGATTTAATGAGTTTACGGGCATGGGAGATATGGGAGGATTGTGCCATTTGCCGCGCTTTGACATTTATCGGATCGACTTTTAACAGGTTTTTGGCAAATCCTGCTGCCTTTTTAAAGGCTTTTTTATTGGTAGCCGCTTCCATGGCGATTAATAAAACATCACTTTCTTTGGGAAACTGCTTTACAGCGGCATCAACCCATTTGTTATACTCTTTTGGTTCGTCGTTGTGTTTATACCATTGAATTAATTTAAGATAACTGCTTTTGTCGTCTGGATCGAGTTCTAGGCTGTGGGCTAGATCGTTTGGCACGTTGTCATCGTCAAAATTTTCACCTCGTTCTTCTGTCAATTTAACCAGATGACGTAAAATTAAAGCGGCCTTGATGGCGCTATCTTTGGCCGGCAGCTGTGGTTTGATATGATTCACACATAAGCGCCAGTGTTTTTCTGCCTGGTATAAATGCCAATCATCATCTCTATGGGAACGTTCACGGCGTTCATAGCTGAGGGCGGTGATACGGGTTTTTTCAAATGCGGAAAGTGAGCCAAAGGTTTTTTCATAAAGTTTCATACCCGGCAAGTAGCTTGGCAATAAGGCTAGGCAAAATTGACGTGTATAGGTTTCACCAAAAAACGATTGGTGAGCGATAACGGCTTCCATCAGGGCTTTGTGGCTATCTCGTTTTGCCGCTGTTTGTAAGGTAGAAAAGACTTTCAGTTGTTTTTTGTCCCAGCCTTTCAGGTGGGCTATGAGGGTTTGTTCGTTAGAACCGAGTTGATTCAATTGTTTCAGTTGTACTTCACCGGGTTGCCCTGCTAGTCGTATCAATTCGGCAAAATGGGTATACGGTGAGGTTAAGGGCACTTTTTCTAATAATTGATGGGCACCATTTGGCTCAGACTCTATGATAAGTAGAGCCTTGATAATCGTGCGAATATCTCGATAGGGAGAGCGAAACGGAATTTGTTTGAGATAGTCTTCGGTGGCTCGTTCATCGAACTGGGCGTAAGCATCTAATGCGGCTTTAACGAGCGTATAGTGTTTAATTAAAGGGATATCATCGGGAAAAGCGTCTGTGATTTCCTTATTTCCGGCCAGTATTAAGGCACCAAAATGAACCCATAATTGGCGAACCAATTCGTCTGGCAATTCGTCGGCAGATTCGACTAATAAGCGAGCGGCCCTGAGATGGCGGCCGCCCTGTATTAGCCAGTGGAGGTATTGATCAAACTGTTTTTTATCATCGCACAAGTTAGCGCGATTTTCCCATAATACTGCGGCTTCTTTGTACAATCCTTTGTTCGCTAAAGCTTCTGCACGTAACAAATAGGCTTTTTCCAGTGCCACTTGCCATTCTTCGCGTTGTTCTCTTTTTAAGAGTTGTTTATAAGCTTCAATCGCTTCTTTATAATGAGATTTTGTTAATAAATCAGCGGCTTTAGCTTCTAATGTTTCAATGGGCAGGTTTTGAGGCGTTTTTTTCTTTTTAGGCATTGTTGTGAGGTTAAATGGTTCAGAAAAGGGGTTTTACCCTATTTAATAATTATCAATTATCAATTATCAATTATCAAAAGCGGACCGTAAAAAGAAGTCCGTTTTTTATTGAAACGCTGTATTTCAAATAATTTTATTTTAATTTTGTAGTGATTAACAGGATGTTAGGAAAATTTTAAAAAAGAGAAGCCTTTAGACGGTAGATTTATCAGGATTGAAGCTGATTAAAATATCCAATAATTTTAACATCAATTTGGTCACTACAATTTGATTTTAATTTTACGGACTTAATTAATGATTTCTTTATTATACCCTATTTTTATAACAGACTTATAGCCTCGTTTTTGTGAGAAGGCATCCCGTCTTGATGGCGCTTCGAGAGAGGTTATAAATACCTATTTTTTATATAATAATAAGCCTTTAAAAATTTTAACATCGGTTATAATAGCGTTCGCGATTGAAAGTGATTGACTTTTGTAAAGTGATACTGAATGCAAATTCAATTTCACGCTAAATATAAAATGAAAAAATGAACAGTTTGAAGTTATCAGTTATTAAAAACTGGCGATTGATTATGTCAAGGCCAAGAGATTATTCTTCCAAACGATAGAACGCTGAGTCGACTTCTTATCACTGATAAACACTGATTTTCCTTTTGAATCTTGTTAATTCTTACAGATAAGCGAGTGCTGGGCAACAATAAAGCCCACTCTACAACTGATAACTGAAATCTGAAAAAAGTGATATATTTTCTTGAAAATCCTTTATTTATCAATGGAAAAGAAAAAATTATCAAATTTATAACGAATTGCTGTTATAATAATTAAGTTGCGCTAGAATTTTGCTGAAATTGTTCTTAACTCATTAGCATATTCATCAAAGGAGCACACACTGCATTTAATTTATTACCCAATATGACACAAAGTTATACCTTTTGGGGAGGTTGACACTCTACTCTTTAAAGGATAACAATAAAAAAAGATAACGGTTTTACCCTTTAAACGGGTAGCTCACTTGACTTGATTCGTCAATTCTCACCTCGGTGAGCATTTCACGGCTTGGCCGACTGTCATTTTTAAGGCTATTCGTAGTGCGTTATAGCACAAAACTGTTGGGACTGCTCAACTAGGATTTGAGTTGTAATTCGTCTGGGTTATCTTTCGTTCGCGAATAACCTAATGGGCAACTTTGTCTCACTTTTTATGAACCGTTTATAACGCAGATGAGTAAAGTAGGTGTAACTAATGTAGGAAAAGAAGACATGACTGAAGATATAGATGATAAAAGTAAACGCCGATTTTTGATTGCGGCGACGACTGTAGTTGGCGGGGTTGGGGCAGGCTTTGCGTCGGTTCCCTTTGTTTTGTCCATGCGACCAAGTGCTAAAACGCAAGCCGCTGGGGCCCCGGTTGAAGTTGATATCAGTAAAATAGAAGACGGTCAAAAACTGACCATTGAGTGGCGCGGGAAACCCGTTTGGATTGTTAAACGCACAGCAAAAAATTTGGACGATTTGCCCTCTTTAAGGAATAAATTGAGTGATCCAGATTCCGCCGTTGAGCAGCAACCCAGTTATGCTAAAAATTCAGCTCGCTCGATTAAGCCTGAATATCTCGTGGTCATCGGTATCTGTACGCACTTAGGCTGTTCGCCAAGTTATGTCAAAGAAGATGATCCCCATGACTTTGGTAACGAGTGGAAAGGCGGCTTTTTCTGTCCGTGCCACGGTTCATTATTTGACTTAGCAGGGCGTGTCTATCAAGGTGTGCCTGCCCCGACTAATTTGGTCGTCCCCCCTCATGCTTATCTCAGCAATACTCGTATTGTGGTAGGTGTTGATTCTCAAGAAGGAGTGGCCTCATGAATAAAATACTGACTGCCAGTTTGGACTGGGTGGATACACGTTTCCCTTTAAGCAAGATGTGGAACGAACATCTAGCACAATATTATGCCCCGAAGAATTTTAATGTTTGGTATTACTTCGGTTCGTTGGCTTTATTAGTGCTTGTGTTGCAAATTGTTACGGGTATTTTTCTCGCGACTAATTACAAGCCAGATGCGGCTTTAGCGTTTGGCACGGTTGAATACATTATGCGTGATGTCGAGTATGGTTGGCTGATTCGCTATATGCACTCAACTGGAGCATCCTTCTTCTTTATTGTGGTTTACCTACACATGTTTAGAGCCTTGCTCTATGGTTCTTATAGAAAACCGCGAGAACTCCTGTGGATTATCGGGATGTTTATTTACTTGTGCTTGATGGCTGAATCCTTTTTAGGCTATTTGTTACCGTGGGGACAAATGTCTTTTTGGGGGGCACAGGTTATCATTTCCTTGTTTGGAGCCATTCCTTGGGTTGGTGAAGACTTGGCTGTGTGGGTACGGGGTGATTATGTGATTGCCGATGCGACGTTAAACCGTTTCTTCGTTTACCATGTGGTTTTAGTACCCATTATTCTGCTTGGTTTAGCGGTGGTACACATCATTGCTTTGCATGAAGTTGGTTCTAACAATCCTGATGGGATTGAAATCAAGAAAAACAAAGATCCTGAAACGGGTATTCCAAGAGATGGTATTCCCTTTCATCCCTATTACACGGTTAAGGATATTTTTGGTGTCGCCGTGTTTCTGATCCTCTTTTCTTGGGTGCTCTTCTACGCGCCAGAATTGGGGGGATATTTCATTGAACATAACAATTTTTTCCCCGCTGATCCGATGAAGACTCCGACGCATATTGCGCCACTGTGGTACTTCACCCCGTTTTATGCCATTTTACGTGCTGTACCAGAGAAATTATTGGGTGTGATAGCGATGGGGGCTGCTATTTTTGTCTTGTTTCTCCTCCCTTGGTTGGATCGTAGTCCGGTCAAATCCATTCGTTATAAGGGTTTGATTTTTAAACTGGCTTTAACCTTATTCATCATTAGCTTTTTTGGATTGTGCTACTTGGGTATGGAAGCGCCTACACCAACGAAAACTTGGTTTGCACGGCTGTTTTCTGTGATTTACTTTTGCTTTTTCTTGTTAATGCCTTGGTATTCCAAATGGGATAAGACTAAACCTGTACCAGAGAGGGTGACTGACTGATGAGACGAGTAATTCTAGCTTTTATCTTGTTATTACCCACAATGGCCTTTGCCACAAGTGGTGGTATTGAATTGCAACATGCAGACAATGATATCTCTGATAAAGCTTCATTGCAAGCGGGTGCCAAGCTGTTTGTCAATTACTGTATGGGTTGTCATTCGGCACAATATGTTCGCTTTTCTCGTATGGGCAAAGACTTGGGCCTGAGTGATGATGAATTGATAGAGAATCTGATGTTTAGTACCGAAAAAGTCGGTGAAACCATGACGATTGCTATGGATCCGGATGAAGCCAAAAGATGGTTTGGTGTTACGCCTCCTGATTTGAGTGTGATTGCTCGTGCCCGTGGTGTAGATTGGTTGTATACCTATCTGCTCACTTTTTATTTAGATCCTTCGAGGCCGTGGGGTGTCAATAATCTTGTCTTTAAGGATGTGGGTATGCCCCATGTTTTATGGGAACAACAAGGTTGGCAAAAGCCGGTTTATGGGACGGTCACAGATGATGAAGGTAAATCCCATCAAGTGATTAAGTCACTGGAATTGGTAAACTCGGCTGATGAGGCGAAAGCTGATCAGTATAAAAAGGATGTGCGCGATTTAGTCAACTTCCTTGATTACATGGGTGAACCTGCTAAATTAGAAAGAAAAAGCTTAGGTTGGAAGGTGATGTTATTCCTGTTCGTCTTCTTGATATTCGCTTATTTACTGAAGAAAGAATATTGGCGGGATATACACTAACCAGCGATATGTTATCAAGTTTCACGCAAAAGTTTTTTTTCAAAAACTCTTGCGTGGAAAACAGTTATCACGGTTCAGTGTTCATGTGGTTTATCTCGTTAAGTTGATAAGTTCACAATTAGCTTTTTTGTATTTTAGTTGCACTAAATAATTTAACGCTATATGGTGATAAATTTCGGCTCGAATCAAATCATTCATAGCGTATTTTATTTCTTGCTTTGTGAGCGGCTTGCAAAATTTATTGATATTTATTGAGCATTTGACAGGCGAATCGCTTCTTATGTTATTGCGAATCAAAATATAGTCGATAAAAATATCTATATTTGATAACCGAATAAATTCTATCTTTTAAGGCGCTTTATCGTACAAAAAACAATTAATAACCATTTACTTATGAATATCGGGATGTTTTCTGACCTCTATTCACTTTAAAAAAACTTTACATTTTTAAAAATGCAAAGTAGAATAAATAAAAAACGCTTGAGAGTGGTTAGCCTGAAACGTTAAAAAAAATGGGTTCGAGCTTCGTGAATCCTGAGCTTAGGGAGGGGATAATGAGTTGATTGTTCCCGTGTACAGATTTATTAGATAGCTCTATTTCTATATTTAATTAACAAAATTTCGATATTAATACGGGTTCTGGAAGCTATTAAAACAGCCTTTCAGCCAACAGCTACAAAAAGTCTAAAAGCACCCTTAAGGGTACTGAACTGAGGCAACTCCCAAATAATAATATTCGAGGTTAAAATGTTTGTTAAAAACCTCGAACCGAAGGGAAGCTACGCTAAACCACTTTGCTAGCCTTCAATTATCAATAATATCAATGGTGGTCTATTTTTTGGATTGGCCTGAGTTGTTAGTTTGGGGGATTTATCCTTAGGCTAAATGTTTCAAAAAGTGATTTTGAAACCGATTTAGTGTTTAAATCGAATGATTTATAATATAAAACGCTTTGTTATTCATAATGAAGCATTCGTTTAAAATGGTTTGCAAGTGCCTTTTATTCGCTTTAACTTCTGATATAAATAAAGGGAATTAAGCCTTTTCCCCATCAGACCTAACTTGATAATGATAACTGATTTTCACGCAAAAGTTTTTGCGCGCAAAAACTGTATTTAGCTTCGCTGGCCTTCGGCTCACGCTAAAGTTTCGCGAAGCGAAACTTTAGCGTGAAATGTGAAACTGATAATTGATAGCTGATAACTGACTGATAACTGACAACAACTGATAACTAACTGAGCCGTGATGACACTTTACTCGGACGGCATTTGTCCTGAAAATCACTGTGTGCGTTTGGTGTTGGCAGAAAAAGGTATTCACTTTGACTTTCAACTGATTGATCCCCAAAATCAACCTGAAGATTTGTTTAAATTAAATCCTTATAACGAAAGGCTTATTTTTATGGATCGTGAGGTTGTTTTGCATGATGCACAAATTATCATCGAATATTTAGACGAGCGCTTCCCCCACCCACCTTTGATGCCAGTCGATCCCGTCTCTCGGGCCCATAATCGCCTCTGCCGTTATCGCATTCAACGTGACTTGTATAACCATGTTGACATATTACAACGAGGCAGCACAAAAAAAACCGCAACTGCCCGACGAAAAATTCGGGAAAATTTAACCTCTTTAGTGCCTGTCTTCATACAAAAACCCTATTTTATGTCAGATGAATACTCACTAATGGATTGTTATCTGATACCTTTATTATGGCGTTTGCCAATATTCGGGATTGAATTACCCAGGCAAGCTAAACCTTTGCATACTTACGCTGATCGTTTATTCAATCGCGAGGCGTTTCAAACCAGCTTGACCAAACTTGAACGGGAGATGCGTGCATGACTTCAATGCGGCCTTATTTATTACGTGCCCTCTATGAGTGGATTGTTGATAACGGTTTGACCCCCTATCTTTTAGTGAATGCGGACTTGGATCAGGTTGAAGTACCTCGCCAATTTGTTGAAAATGGTCAAATTATTTTGAATATTGCCCCGATGGCGGTGCAAGGTTTAACATTAGAGAATGACTGGGTAAGTTTTAGCGCCCGTTTTTCTGGGCGATCATTTTCCGTATTTGTTCCCGTGTTTGCTGTGTTAGCGATTTATGCTAAAGAAAATGGCAAGGGGATGTTTTTTCAGTCTGAAGAAGAACAAGAGACTTCTCCTCCCCCTCCCCCCGAACCTCCCAGAAGACCCCCTCATCGCGGCAAACCGATACTTAAACGGGTGAAATAGTTCTATTCATATAGCCTGGCAACTCCAACATTTCCAAGGAGATGCCAAGCATAATGATAGTCCCTTGCAGACGCTTGTCACCGCGATCATAAAATTCAAATTGGTAAGTTCTTTGTAGACTTAACTTGCCATTTTTTTTGCGTTTTAAGCGCACGCGCACCAAAGCAATTGTATCATCTAACAATTGCAAGTGTAACTGCACACAGACTTCCTTAGCAATTGATTTGGCCATTTCCTGAGAGTGTTGCGTATCAAACCAAAACCATGCGCCAAATCCAAGCAGAGCAAGTAAAAAAATAGATTCCATTATATTCATTTCTTTCATCACATCAAAATGGTCTGTATCACAGATTGTTAGGTAGGTAGTCCCAGGCGATATAAGTAAGGGACTACCGAAAATCTTCTCAAACTGGGTGCGATTAAAATTAATCGCACCCACTCAAACTAACCTACCTTGAAATAATATTTTTTGTAGGAGTTATTCACAAGGCGCATTCCCAAAAAAAGGGTCATTATCAATCTCAATCAGGCCATCGCAAAATAAATTTGGAACGAAAATTGCATAAAAGCAATTAATTAATAAATTTGGACGAAAATTGCCCCTTAGCGATAAATAAATTTGGCTTTTAAAATCGGGCCTTCAAGATTTATTGATATTGGAGTTCAAGATTTATTTTGGTTAAGTCAGTACAACTCTTATAGATACCTGCGAATGAGTTGATACTCATTAATAGAGTTTATGCTATAACATTTAACTGAAAAAATTAGGAGTCAGCATGAATTGCTAAAAACTAAAAAAGGGAAACCACTAACCTCAGTGTTACAAAATAGTGTCGCTTAAGTTAAAGAAATATTGCCAGAAACGGTGATTTCACTTACTGACAACCTAATCAAACGGCTTGATATAGGATTTGAGCAGGAAACAAGAAAAACAGGTCTAGAAATTATTGCTTCAGTGATAAAAATAGAAAACGAATTTTGGATTGCATACTCTAAATTAGATAGAGAAAACGGATTAATTTAGTATCAATTCATTCGCAGGGAGCTATAGGAGAGTGATAATGACCCTTTTTTTAGAAATGCGCCCTATTCACATTCACCCCCTTCATGGGGTATCCCGCCATACTTTACCACAGGTCAATTATTCTTATGTTACCCCTTCAGTCTAAAGGGGAAAAGGGGTAATACGCCTGTTCCTTCAATGCTATTAATATAAAATAGGTGATAAATCGCCGACTACGACCAACCTATCGGGAACGAATTTTGCCAAAGAGACTTGACCCCAACGAGACAGCATCCAGAAAGCAATACCTATTTTGATATTATGTGTAAAAATACATTTCTGCATGAATACGATATGGGTTGCAAATTCAACTTTTTCACCCATTGAGTTAAGTTAAGGCAAGGGGGGATTAAAATAAAAATAACGGATCATCCTCATTTAGGAAAATTGGTGTAACGGATTTTAAAGGTTAAAATAATGAATTTTTTCAAATTCTCCACACAATCTCTACAATGTCAAACTAAACTTGCCCTATCTATTGCCGCAGCACTGTCTCTGAGTACGCAAGTCTATGCGGAAAATTTTGAGATCACGAAGACAACGGACAATGGCAAAGGCAAAACACCCAATACGTTGAGTTGGGCAATTAAGGAGGCTAATACCCTCGCAGGTGATGACACCATCACTCTCAAAACCCATGTCACGATTGATGGTGTGATGAAAACGCTGATTGACAGTAATATCACATTTATTGGTAATCAAGCGATCATTGATGGGAACAATCAATATCGTCCCTTTTTTGTCAAATCAGGCCGGGTTAAATTTTATAATATGACCCTGAACCACGGCCAAGCAAAAGGGGGAGATAGCAATAAAGGCGGGGGGGGCGCTGGACTCGGTGGTGCCTTATTTATTTATGCGGGTTCGGTTTCAATTGAAAAGGTCACTTTTAGCAATAATCAAGCGATTGGCGGTAAAAGTGGTCTTAATTTTTTAGGTAATGGTGGCGGCGGTATGGGGGGCGATGCCCGTGGCAAAGGGGGCGCTGGTTTATTTGCAGGTAGTGTAGGCCATAACGGGGGGTATGGTGGCAATGGTAACTATGGTCATAATGGCAACCATTTCGGTATCGGCGGTTTTGGGGGCGGTGGTATCGGGGGGTTTGGCGGCGGAGGGGGCGGCTTAAGCCTCACAGGTAGCGCCGGCAACGGCGGTTTTGGTGGCGGTGGTGGCGGTGGCGGCGCTATAGGCGCTATCGGTGGCAATGGCGGCTTTGGTGGCGGCGGTGGCATTGGCGGTGTTGGCGGTGTCGGAAGTAACGGCGGTTTTGGGGGGGGCAACAACAGTGGCAGCGGTGCCGGCTTTGGGGGAGCTATTTTTATTAAGGGGGGCGATTTAACTTTAAAAAATGTTCAATTTGATAACAATTCCGCTCAAGGCGGTCAAGGTTTTCAACCCGCTGAAGGTAAAGGCGGGGCAATTTTTGTTTGCAAACACGGAAGTGGACGAGGTGAAATCAATCACTCAACGGCTTCCTCATGCGATGCAATGGTAACAGCACAATCTTGTGGCGTGACTTTTGATCGAGGGCATAGTGCCAATACGGCCTCTACAAGTGATAACAACTATTTTGGCAACCTTGGCCGTGCAACTTCAGCTTGTCCTGCTTCTGAAATCAAGGTAGAAGGCAAAGAGATTGCCATTGCTAACAATGACACCACACCCAGCAGTGAAGATGACACTGATTTTGGCACCGTCAATGTTGGCAGTAGCGTTACCCGTACTTTTACCATCAAAAATACGGGTGAATTGGTTTTAAACTTGACGGGTTCTCCCGAAGTGAGCGTCACGGGCACCGGTTTTTCGATTATCAACCAACCGACTTCACCCGTTGTTGCCCTCACTGGTACGAGCACTTTTCAGGTGAAATTCCAGCCAACAGAAAGCAGTGTTGTGAACGGTAGTGTTAGCCTAAACAATGATGATAGCGACGATAACCCCTATCAGTTTATCGTTAAAGGAGCAGGTAATACTGCGCCTATTCTCAATGCGGGCACATTCAGTTTAACTGAAAAGGCTAACAATGGGGACAGTGTCGGAACCGTCACCATAAACGATGCCGAAAACAACTTCAGTTCCACAGGCGGTTATACCCTTCTCGCAGGTAACACGGACAACGTATTTGCTATTAATGACAACGGTGAAATAACAATCGCTAATGCCAGCGCCTTGAAAGGAGGTGACACTTATCAGCTGATTATTCAAGCGACTGATGCTGGCAATCTGACTGACGAAAATACCATTACAGTCAACATCATCGCCGTTAGCCCTCCTGACAACGGTAAGTCTTCGGATAATGAGGAGCGTTCAAACAGCCATGATGACAGCCATTTAGAAAGTGAAAGTGAAAGTGAAAGTGAAAGTGAAAGTCGCTTAAACGGTTTTGAAAACGTCCATAACGAGAAGCGTTCAGAAAGTGCTAAACCGTCTTCTGGTACAGAAGTTCGCTTAAACGGTTTTGAAAAAGTCCATAACGAGAACCGTTCAGAAAGTGCTAAACTGTCTGGTACAGAAGACAGTTCAAAGCGCGACGGTAGTTCAAGTGATGACAAGCGGTTGAGCGATGACAACCCATTAGAAAGTGAAAATCGCTTAAAGCGTGACGAAAGCGTGAATAGCGAGAACCGTTCAGAAAGTGCTGAAGCTTCTGATACCAAAGTAGAAAGTGCTGAACCTTCTGATACCAAAGCAGAAAGTGCTGAACCTTCTGATACCAAAGTAGAAAGTGCTGAACCTTCTGATACCAAAGTAGAAAGTGCTGAACCTTCTAATACAAAAGACAGTGCAGAAAGTGTGGAATATGCTCGTACAGAAGACAGGGTTTGTAGTAGTGACTTTAGCTATTTTATCCCGCTCAAGCAGCTCTTACCAACAAGCAACCCCTACCAACAAAAAGTCTCATCGCCTACAATAAAATGTCATCCTGCCTTTCGTTTTTAGGCCGATGCGCCTGATTTAGGCTCAGAGAATGTAGATCACTTCTTAAAAGATAGAACGCCGCTTGTCATGATAAAATGGATTGACACTGAGCTCATATCAGCGTTTCACATTTAAGTACTTTCGCCAAAAATTTTCAGGTATTTTAATAGAAGCAATGTTTATTTGTAATTAGAGACGCGAGGCATCGCGTCGGAACGAAACCGCGAATTGTAGATTTGCGCCGCGAAGCGTCTCTTTGCGGTAAAATACCTGTTTATTTGTGGTTCAGTACTTAGCTTCGCTGACCTTCGGTTCACGCTAAAGTTTCGCGAAGCGAAACTTTAGCGTGAAATACAGTTTTTGCGCGCAAAAACTTTTGCGTGGCGTCAGGCCATAATCCGTTAAATCAGCGTTCTATCTCCTATCACTAATCTAATTTAATTTAATTTAATCTAATCTTCTATAATATAGAACTCACAAACTCTAAAAAATTTGTGACTCCAAATCAACTTTCATCCCTTATAATCAGACTTAAATCAACGGTATATAGATTTTTATATCAATCATTTCAAAATTAAATTAATATAGCACCTGCCCATTTTTAGATCCAAATAACGATCATGATGAGGAAAGCGTTTATGAAAACCAAATCTAAAATTCAACGTTCAAATTTTTACGCACAAAAACATCGAAAACTATTTTGGAGTATTGGGCTTGTTCTATCCGTTTTCTTATGGATAGGCTATAACCAGTATTTTAAAATCCAAGACGCTATACATATTGCTGTTGTCGGCCCCCTATCGGGTGAGGGTGCCCTGTCATGGAAATTAACCCTTCAAGCCATTCAATTGTATTTTGATAGCATCAATCAAAAAGGGGGCATAAACGGGAAAACAATCACGCTTGATGCTTTTGATGATCAGAATGATCCCATTCAAGCCAAGGCCAAAGCACTTTAAATTGTAGAACAAAATCAAGCGGTTGCCGTTATTGGACATCATTATAGTTCATGCTCTATCAGCGGTGGAGAAGTTTATTTAAAATTTGGCATTCCAGCCGTGAGTACCAGTTCTACCAATGTTAAGGTGACAGAAAATAATCCTTGGTACTTTAGAACAATATTTAATGATAATTTACAAGGTCGTTTTTTAGCCCATTATGCTCAAAAAGTATTGGGATATCAGACAGTCAGTATTATTCATAAAGATCGTACTCATGGGAATTATCTGGCTCAGGTTTTTAAAGACACTTCCCAAAAACTCGGTGTTGAGGTGAAATATAATTGGGCCTTTGACGAGAACGATCATAATATTGATCACGTTTTAACGGGTATTGTTGAAAAATTGCAGACAGTCAAAGACAGTGCGGGTCTCATTTTTCTGTCAGCCCATACGACTGAAGGTATTAAACTGGTAAAATTAATCAAGGATGCGGGTATTAATAATCCAATCATGACTTCAGAAGACTTGGCTTCAATCAATTTTCAACAAGGTTTCAATCATTTTCCTAAAGAAAAAATTCGGCCAGGTTATTACACCAATGGACTCTACGTCGCCACCCCTATCATATTTGATACTGCCAATGAAAAAGCGCAGCATTTCAAAAAAATCTACCAAGCCAAATATCAAGAAGAACCAGATGAAGCGACTGCTTTTGCTTATGATGCGGCTATGATGATTGTTGAAGCTATCAAAAACACCTCGGTTAAGGGGCTACCCAAAACGGTTAAGGAAGATAGACAGAAAATGAGAGATTACCTGGCTAAGCTCACAACGATTGATAATGCCGTAGAAGGGGTAAGCGGCTTGAATTATTTCGATCAAGATGGTAATGCCCAAAAACCAATTTCAATTGGTGTCTATAAAAATAGAAATATCATATCAGCCTCAACCCAGTTACAAATGGTACGTGATATCAATGACATTTCTAACCTGGAAGCCGCATTAGAGAAAGAGCATCTATTGTTTATTGACGATAAATATCTGTATAAAACAAATGTCGTTTATGTTGGTATAGAACTGAATGAAATCAGTGAGCTTGATACCAAAAATCTCACTTATCTGTTAGATTTTTATTTGTGGTTCCTATTTCAGGGTGATATTGAAACTCAAAAGATTAATTTTCTCAATGCGGCTGAACCGATTACGCTTGATGAGCCTATTGTTGAGAAAGAAGGGATTCAGACACGCCATTTGTATCGAATCAAAGGTCGTTTTAAAGCGGACTTTGTGTCGAACCATGTTTATTATAAACAACATCTCCTTGGGGTGAGTTTCCATCATCCTGATTTAACCCGAGACAACCTGATTTATGTCACAGATGTCTTAGGTATGGGACTCACCAAAGGAGAATTTTGGATAGACAAAGTGCAAAATGCTCAAGTCTTGAGTCCCGTTTATGATTGGTCTATTACTTATGCCTTGTTTTTTCAAGATATTATTCAAAAAAGTGCTTTAGGCAGCATTAAATATCTCACGGTAGAAACCGGTACGATAGAATATTCTCGCTTCAATGTCGCCATTCAGATTAATCAGAATGAATTTAGCCTACGAAGACTGATACCGCCTAACTGGGCAAATTATTTACTGCTCTTAACCAGTGTCTTGATTATCTTAATTATATTGTATGAGAAAAAATTTAATGCTTTTGAAAAGATTATTTTGTTTTTTCATGCAATATTAATATTTTTTGTCTTGTTATCAAGTGAAATAATCTTAATAGATAAATTAGTACCAGAAAATAATATCTATTATTTAGAAACGATTATCAAAATATTTGATGTGTTATGGTGGATAACACCGGCCTTTCTTCTGAATCTCTTGACAGAACGTTTTCTATGGCATCCCTTAGAAGAACGGGCAGGGCGCACGATACCTAACGTCGTTCGTCTGTTTCTGTCTTCTATTATCTACTTGTTAGCTTGCTTTGGGATAATTGCTTTTGTCTACGAGCAGCCACTGACCAGTTTATTGGCCACTTCAGGTGTCGTGGCGATGATTATCGGCCTAGCCATTCAAGTGAATATTGCCAATGTTTTTTCTGGAATTGTCATTAACATAGAACGCCCTTTTCGAGTGGATGATTGGATTAAAATACAAATGGGTAAAGTCATAACAGAAGGGCAGGTGGTCGATATCACCTGGCGAACAACCCGCATTTTAAGCAAAGATGGCTATATCTTGAGTATTCCAAACAGTCTGGCCTCAGAAGCCATTATCCATAACTACAATTATCCAGATGAACCGTGTAAAACGAGCTTAAATGTTCGTATTGATTATGCTCATCCGCCTGATAAAGTTGAAAAAATTCTCCTTGATGCGGTACTCTCTATCTACGGCATTTTAAACGACCCCTACCCCAGTGCCTCTTTTAACGGATTTAGTGATTGGGCAGCTGATTATTCGGTCTCTTTTTATGTGAGCCATTATGCCCAGCAAAGTGATTACAAAAAACAGGTTTTCAAGCGCATTTGGATTCATTTGCAGCGTGCTGGTATTTTACCGGCAGTGCAAAGACAAGAAATACATGCCTTTAAAGGGATTAAAGAAAGAGGCAGAGAGGCCGCTATAAAACCGAATACCGTGTTACAGGAAATAGAAGTTTTTCAAGCTTTTTCAGAACCGCATAAAGCTTACCTGAGCAAGATAATGCGTTATCATTGTTTTGCAGCAGGTGAAACCATTGTTCAACAAGGCGAGACAGGCAATTCCTTATTTATTATTGTCGAAGGGGTTGTCAGTATCTATATTGAATTAAAAAATAATGACTCTATGGAAGTCACTCGTTTGGGGGCGGGTAACTTTTTTGGAGAGATCGCCCTTCTAACGGAGCAAGAAAGAACAGCAACCGTGATTGCAATGACAACAACTTACCTGTTTGAAATCGTTCAGGCCGATATTCTGCCTTTAATGGAAGAAGAACCTGAAGTCTCCAAACGGATTAGCGAAGTCTTGACTCAGCGCCTGATGAGAAGCGAATATCAATTGAAACGACAACATGATGTTCACACCGAGACAGAAGTCATTTATAAAAGATTACTTCGTGGCATCTGGCATTTTTTTGGATTGGAATAAATAAATTTCTGTGGAACTCAGCGAAACTCTGTCAATTTTTAAAAATCTCTTGACAACCTGATAAGTGCTTTATAATCAAAAACTTTGACGGTTATCGACAAACTCGAAAACGCTTTATTGCCACTTATTTATTACCAGATGATAATGTCGGCAAAACATTATGAAAGTTAAGTCATCTAAAAAAATTTTCGTCGTTGTTATCATTTTATTTGTGTTAGTTTGGGTTGGTTTAAATTTTTCTTTTAAACAGGAAGCAGAACCCATATATCTTGCTTTTATCGGCCCCCTGTCAGGCGACGGTGCCGCAGCAGGTAAATTGATGACGCAGGGGATTCAATTGTATTTGGATACCGTCAACGAAAGAGGCGGGATCAACGGTAGAAAAATCCTGCTGGATCGTTTTGATGATCAAAATGATAGAACCCAATCAAGACAACAAGCACTAGAGATTGTGAAACAAAATAGGGCCGTTGCTGTCATTGGACATTGGTATAGTTCCGCTTCTATGAGTGGGGGAGAAATCTATAAACAATATCACATTCCGGCCTTAACACCGGGTTCAACCAATATCAATGTCACCCTCAATAATGACTGGTATTTCAGGAATATCTTTACCGCCAAATCCTCTGGAGAATTTTTAGCGCATTATGTCAAAAAAGTATTTAAAGAAGATACCGTATCCATAATTCACGAAAAAGCCGCTTATGGCGCTTATCTTGCTAAAGTGTTTGAAGAAACCTCTCTTAAATTGGGCAGTCAAATAAAATATAAACGGCGTTTTGATAGTGCTGATCCGAATTTGGATCAGATACTCACTGGCATTGTTGATGAACTCTCGTTTGAAAAAGAGGCCGGTGTCATTTTTCTCGCTGTACAAGCACTTGAAGGCATCAAATTAGTCAAATTAATGAAAGATGCAAAGCTACCCAATCGAATCATAGGCGAAACCAGTTTTTCGGAGCAAACCTTTATACATGGCTTTGAAAAATTTCCAATAGAAAAAATAAATCCCGGTTACTACACAAATGATATTTATGTCGCAACACCCTTACTCTTTGATACGGCCAATGAAGAGGCTCAACGATTTAAGGATGAATATCAAGCGACTTACAACGAAAAACCGGATTGGGCTGCGGCTTATGCCGTGGATTCTGCCAGGGTGCTGGTTGAAGCGATTAAACAGACTGCTATTGCTGGGCAACCAGAGACAATCACCGAAGACAGACAGAAAATACGCGATTATCTGGCTAACCTGAATAACATTGAGAAGGCTATAAAGGGCCTCACCGGATTTAACTATTTTGATGAACAGGGTGATGCACTCAAGCCCATTTCGATTGGTGTTTTCAAAAATGGCAATATTATCTCTGCTGCCACCCAACTTCAGGTGGTGCCTTATATCAATCAACTTTTCAACCTTGAAGCTGAAGTTGAGAAAGAACGCATTTTGCTCATTGGTGATAAGTATATGTATAAAACCAATGTCGTCTATGTCGGTTTTGAACTGAATGAAATCACCGATATTGATTTTGCCAAATTAACCTATACGCTGGATTTTTATTTATGGTTTCGATTTCAAGGTGATTTAGAGACTAAAAACATTGAATTTATTAACGCTGTCGAGCCAATTGAGCTAGAACTCCCGAAAATTGAAAAATTAGGAGACAAAACCAGCCATCTCTATCACATCAAAGCGCGTTTGAAGAGTCGCTTTTTTGCTAACTACTACGCTTATAAACAGTATGAACTGGGTGTGAGTTTTCATCACAAAGAATTAACCCGATACAATCTGATTTACGTCACCGATATTTTAGGGATGGGACTCACAGAAGATAAATCGTTGTTGGAAAAAATACAACAAATGCAAGTTTTAAGCCCCTTTTTTGACTGGAATATCTCAAACTTCTGGTTTTTTCAAGATACGATCCAAAAAAGTCCTTTAGGCAGTCTTCAATACATCAATGTGCCAGGCAGGCAAATTGAATACTCGCGCTTCAATGCGGCAATTAAAATTAAAAATAGTCAATTTACTTTACGGGGTAGACTGCCTTTAAAATTATCAGCCAATTTAGCCTTATGTAGTCTTATGATGCTATTACTATTGAGGTTAGTTGATAAATTTAAACGGTTTTTTAACGCTATCTGGTTTCTTCAAGCCTTTTTTGCGTTTCTCTTCTTGTTGACAAGTGAAGTGGTATTAATTGAGTTGTTAGCTTTTGAAAGCAACACGTCTCATCTCAAATACATTATTATCATTTTTGACTTACTGTGGTGGGTGACACCGGCCTATCTGGTTAATTTAATTGTGAAACGTTTTTTATGGACACCTTTAGAAGAAAAAACGGGTCAAACCATTCCGAATGTTGTCCGTCTTTTTGTCTCTTTCATGGTTTATTTATTAGCCATTTTTGGCATCATCGCCTTTGTGTACGATCAGGCGCTCACCAGTTTATTGGCCACTTCTGGGGTGGTGGCTATGATTATTGGTTTGGCTATTCAAATTAATATTGCCAACATTTTTTCTGGCATTGTGATTAATGTAGAACGGCCATTTCGAGTTAATGATGGCATTAAAATACAAATGGGTAAAGTATTCCATGAAGGTAAAGTGGTGGATATTACTTGGCGTACCACTCGACTGCTGACCAAAGATGGCTATATTCTGAGCATTCCTAACAACATGGCTTCTGAAGCGGTGATTCATAATTACAATTACACCGAAGATCTCTGTTTATCCTCGGTTAATATCCGCATTGATTATGCCCATCCGCCGGAACGTGTTGAAAAAATTCTCCTTGATGCCACACTCTCTACAGATGATGTTTTAAGAGAACCAAAGCCTATTTGCAAATTTAAAGGATTCACAGACTGGGTAGCAGACTATTCCATTTCGTTTTATGTGGATGATTATGGCAAGAAAGCGGCTTGTAATGATGCCGTTTTCAAGCGTGTTTGGGTCCATTTGAACCGTGCGGGTATAGTGCCCCCCATTAAACGGCAAGAAATTCAAAGCTTTCAAGGCATAAAATCCAGAAACTTGGATGAAGCCAGTAAGCCATTGGCTTTGTTACATGAAATGGATATTTTTCAACCCTTTTCGGATGAACACAAAACCTACCTTAACGAGCGAATGCGCCGTCATCGGTTTACAATGTGTGAAACTGTTGTTAAACAAGGGGAAAAAGGTGATTCTTTGTTTATCATTGTCGAAGGGGTAGTCAGTGTTCATGTGGAGTTAGAAAAGGAAAAATCTATTGAAGTGGCGCGTTTAGGGGCGGGTAACTTTTTTGGTGAAATGGCACTGTTTACCGGTCAAGAGAGAACCGCTACAATTATTACTATGACCGATACCATTCTTTTAGAAATCATTAAAGATGATATTATTCCTTTAATGCAAAAAGAACCTGAAGTCACGCAACTGATCAGTAAAATATTGACACAGCGCCAAATGAAAACCCAATCTCAACTGGATTTACATGATTCAGAAAAGGATAAAATCTATAAACGGATGCTGCGTGGTGTCGGCAGCTTTTTAGGCCTAAAACATCCTATAAAATAGAGCATTATAAATCGGGTATTGGCTTGGATTGCCCCGATGTTTAACCCCACAGGGCAATCCGTAGGGTTGCTCTCATCTCATTTATTGATTTTGTTTTGCAGGAATAAGCGCTTGTCGCACAGCCTCTAACAACCCTTGATCACTGGCAGTGGGTGCCACAAAAATTGGCGCTTGCACCCCCTGTTCTTGTGCAGCTGCACGAATACGTTCACTCATCACAACCAATGGCGTATGGTACAACCAAGATTGTCTTGCCAACATGGCCAATAAATGGTGTAATCCTTCCACACTGGTAACAGTGATGATATCAATGCGTACCTCGTTTATCCCTGTTGGCGTAGGCGCTTGTACGCGCCGATAAACATTAATATAATTAACAACAGCGCCGCGTTGCAATAACGTTTTTGCCAGTAATTCACGTCCACCTTCGCCCCGAAAAATAACGATGTTTTTACCCTGCACCGTCTGCATTTCTGGCATATCCAGCATCGCTTCGCTATTAAAAGGCGGTTTAGGACTTCGTGCGCTTAATCCCCAAGTTTTCAACGTATTAGCCGTGCGTTTACCAACAGCAATCAATTGAAGTTGTGGCGGCAAAGGCCCTTGTGCTAACAAAGTCGGCAATGATTTTTCCACAGCGTTAGCACTGATAAAAATAGCGATATCCAACTCATCCAAATGAGTGCTACAATCAAGTAAAGCTGTTTTATCGTCGATTTCGACAATCTCTATCACCGGTAAACGCACCGGCTCGTAACCTTCTGCTGCTATCAATTGACATAACGGTTCAGCTTGATGGGCAGGCCTTGTGACTAACACTTTGATTTCATTTAATTTTGACATTTATTTTTTGAGAATGTAGAGACTTAAATCAAACGGATTGACACTCATCAGCGTGCTATCCAATCAGTACAACCCGTGAGAATCTTGATACCACCGCACGCATTTGCTTAGCTTCATTAAATGATCACGCAAAGCCGCCAAGAACGCCAAGTCAGTTCATCTTAAAACTTTGCGCCATAGCGAACAAAGCGTGAGATAAATACAGTTATGATGAGCTGATAAGCTGTTTGCTATCCATAATTCTTAATTGACAAAATGTAGGTACTGAATCATAAATACCGATATAATGTCACATCAAAAATAAAATTGATGTTCCAAAAATAGAGTATAATTAAATCTATTGCCACAAGGCATTCTTCGTCAGCGTGATTGATGACGAGATTTGAAATGGATTTATTAGGAGAATAACATGCTTCAGCAGCAGAAGATTGAGACACAAGTTGACAGTTCAGAATGGCAGACATTAATTGCAAATGTCAATGCCCATTCTCAACAGAGCCAATCAGCGGCGGAACAATTTGCCCAACAATTACACTTGGATCACGATGCTTATGAGAATGGGCAAATCATAACAGATTGTGCTAATTGGGCTCCCCACTTATATACCGTGATCGACAAACAAACGCAATTAGCACACAACATTGCGATGCTATTGTATTCAATTGAGGGTGAAGATGATTTGGTGTCATCATCAGTGATTGAAACCGTTCATCAGAAAACAGTCCGCTATATATTATATCGGCGACTGCTGGTCACTTTACGTCGGGCCTATCGTCTGCAGTTCAAACCACCCCCTAAGGTGTTCACACCTTATCAGCAAGCACGCTTAACAGGTGATCGGGCAATGTATTACCAATTACAACAGATTGACGACATGCCAGATGCCATTGTCAATCCCGTGCCCATGCCAGTTAATGTTGCGCCATTACAGGAATTGTTGCCCTTTTTCGATTTTCTGCGGAGCAATCAACCCATTATTGATCGTGAGAATGAGTCACTGAGTTTTATGCGTGGCACCTTCTTTAATGATGGTCGTATGGATTTGTGTAAACAAGTGGTTGGCCCACCCTGGATTACGGACTTAATGGACTCATTAGTCAATAATCAGCATATCAAACATTTCTTACTCGGCAATAATATTGTTGATCTTGCGGGCGCAAAAGCCATTGCTGATTTTATCAGTCATCCCCATCAGAGCCAAATTGAAACCTGGTATTTAGCCGGCAATCGTATTGATGCACAGGGTATTGAACTGATCTCGAAAGCGTTGCAAAACGAGCAGCACTGCAAAGCCTTATGGTTAAAACGCAACCCACTCAAAGCGAAAGGGGCTAAGCATCTGGGTCAGTTATTGGCACAGAATCAGTGTTTAGAAATTCTCGATTTGCATAATACAGGGCTTCTTGATGACGGTATCGCTTATTTGTTTGACGGATTAAAAGATAACCGTTCCCTAGACTTGTTATATATTGATGCGAATGGTATTTCAAGTCGTGGTGCCCAGTCGATTGCCGATTATTTTTCTCATTTAGCCAAGCTAAATGAACCGGGTATTTCTTCCTTATTCTGTGGAATTAATCGCTTAGGTGATGAAGGTGTCGCCCTGATTGCAGAAAGTTTGCATGAATACCATCATCTCAAACGTCTCTCATTCGGAGCCAACCGTTTAGGTTATGAAGGGTTGAAAATATTATTAGCGCAACTCGTCAATCATCCCAATTTAATTCATTTGGATGTGGGATTATATAAATCGACCAGTGATCTGCACGAATTACCGAATAATTTCGGTGATAAATCCGTTCCTTTATTGGCTCACTTTATACAAGCGAATAAGAGCGTGCAAATGATGAGTATCAAGGATGCCAATATCAGTTTAGCAGGTATAGAGCAACTGGCAGAGGCCATGCAAACCAACGATCGTTTGCTGTTCTTTGATTATGAACAACTTGGCGTAAAAAAACCCAAGACGCTGATTGAGCGGATTAATAATAAACTGCGTGAAAACATTCGCAATACTTTTGGAGTCGATATGCACACATTTCGGCAAGAGTATTTCCGTTATCTGAAACATACTGATGCCGTGCGTCATATTGACAGCATCTATCGCAATCGAGACAATTGTAGTTGTCAGTTAAAGCAAGACTAACGGGCGCATTTCTAAATAAAAAAAAGCCAGCTTTTCGTTCCAAATTTATTTTGCCAGCTTTTCGTTCCAAATTTATTTTGCGTAGTGCGATTGATTGAAGTACTCGGCCAAAGTAGTCAACCAAAATCAGTAGTTTGAAAACTAAATAAAAGCAAAATAAATTTGGAACGAAAATCGGGCAGCAAAATATAGTTTGTCAGATAAATATGTTAGCCTTGAACATAGTGGATATCAAGGCATTGATAACTGAACATTGATAACTGATAACTGATAACTGAAAGGAGATAAATATGCCAAAGAAAAAGCCTTTTGTGACCCCCGATGTTGCGATAAGGAATACCGAGCAGAAGAAGTATGTAGACGATTTTATTGTTGAAATGACTGGCCAAGCCTACATGGATGGTGCTTCCCATGAGGAGGTTGGAGAACTTCAGGAACAGATAAAAAACGGCACCTATAGGCGCGGTGACTGGGATCGCAAAGTTGCCTCGTGGTATGATGATTGAGACATTCGTTCCAGGTTCCTTTGCACAGTTGTATAATATAAAGGTTCATATAAATAATTTCACAAGTCATCAACGGATACTATCCCTTCGAGGGATAGCATTCGCAAAGTTATTTTTCTGAAAGTCTATATAACTGATTTTGATGAGTTAATTGATATGAAATTGCCAGATATGGGTTTAGGCACTTATCACCTTCCGCCTGAACAAACCTATCGCAGTGTTCGTTGGGCACTTTCGATAGGTTATCGTCATATTGATACAGCCGCCTTATATAGAAATGAAAAACAAGTTGGGCAGGCCATCCGGGATTCAGGGATTTCGCGGCAGCAAATTTTTGTCACCACTAAAATTCCACAGAAAGCCATTCGACAACATCAGCTCAAACCCGCGATTGAAAATAGTTTGCATCAATTGGATATCGGTTATATCGACTTAATGTTATTGCATTGTCCTGATGCTAGGGTAAGTCAAACTTGGGAGGCCCTGAGCCAGCTTTATTGTGAATCATACCAAAGCACATTAATACACTATATTGGTGTCAGTAATTATCAGGAAAAACATTTAAAGCAATTAGAAGGGGCTCATATCAAGCCTTATGCTAATCAAATTGAAGTCACTCCCTTTTTACCGCGAAAAAAACTGAGAGCGTATTGTCAAAACCAAAGTATTCATCTGGTTGCACATTCCTCACTGACTAAAGGCATACAACTCAATAACCCACAATTATTGGAAATCATGACCGAGCATAATGGGAAACTAACGAGTGCCGCTTTATTATTGAAATGGGCTCGGCAAAATAATCTAAAAATTATTCCACGTTCAGCTAATCAAAAACATATTTTGGCCAATTTTAATCTACCTGCTGAATTATTATCAGAACAAATGATGAACTATTTAGACCATCTTGATTGTGGGTTTGCAACTCATCCTCAACATATTGGATAATAGGTATACGATCTTTATAAATGTTTATTGGATTTAATTTGCTTGCTAAATTTTCAATTTGTATTAATGTGAAGAAATAGTCAATACTGATAAACTCTCAATCTAACCAAAGGTCAAATGTTGAATGGTAAAAAATATAGTGTTCTCGCTGTGTGTTATCTTTTTATTAATTGGCTGCAATCAACAAGCATTGTTTGACCAATTTTCCCCACAAGAAGAGATTGAATTTTCAAAACAGTACCTCACACTTTTTCAAAAAGAGGACTTTGATGGCCTTGAAAACAAAATGAATCCGGCTCTAAAAAATGAGCAGTTAAGGACTAAACTTGAGCAGATGGCCGCCTTTTTTCCAAAAGAAAAACCGAAAGACATCAAAATTGTTGGCTCGCATACCTTCACAAGCCCTCAATTTCAGCAGTTCAATCTGACTTTTCAGTACAATTTTCAAAATAAGTGGTTATTAGTCAACATCGTCCTTCATAAAAAGGGTGATGAATTGTTAGTCAACGGTATTAATGTTCGGCCACTTTCAGATTCGCTTGAAAATATCAACCGGTTTACTTTTCAGAGTAAACCAATTGGAAATTACCTCATTTTGGCTTTAGCTATTATTATTCCTTTATTTATTCTTTTTGCATTAGTGCTTTGTATCAAAACGCCGATGCCAAAAAGAAAATGGCTTTGGATCATATTTATTTTGTCTGGTTTTGTTAATGTCACTGTAAACTGGACGACTGGAGGAATCAATATTCAGCCGCTTAGTTTTCTCTTACTTGGTGCGGGATTTTGGAAAGTGGGTATCTCTGGCCCAGTCCTGATTTCAGTTGCAATACCCTTGGGTGCTATTATCTTTATGATAAAACGCAAGAAATGGTTGACTTCAAGAGTTGAAAACCAAGACTAAGGTGATTTTTTCATGTCGGTTCGCCCTACACCCGCTATTGTAGAGCCTTCACAAAGTTATTGCCCTTTTGATGTTTTTTGTAGAGACGCGATGCTTCGCGTCTCCGGTTTTTAGTCGGCTCTGCTTCGCGTCTCCGGTTTTTTGTAGAGACGTGATGCTTCACGTCTCCGGTTTTTTGTAGAGACGCGATGCTTCGCGTCTCCGGTTTTTAGTCGGCTCTGCTTCGCGTCTCCGGTTTTTTGTAGAGACGCGATGCTTCGCGTCTCCGGTTTTTTGTAGAGACGCGATGCTTCGCGTCTCCGGTTTTTGTAGAGACGCGATGCTTCGCGTCTCCGGTTTTTGTAGATTTGCTTTGCTTCACGTCTCCGGTTTTTGTAGATTTGCTTTGCTTCACGTCTCCGGTTTTTAGTAGAGACGCGATGCTTCGCGTCTCCGGTTTTTTGTTTTTGCGCCGCGAAGCGTCTCTGGTTTGTTGCTATGCAGATTTGCTACGCATAGAGACGCGAAGCATCGCGTCTCTACAGGCTGCTTCTATTAAAATACCTGAAAATTTATGGTTCAGTACTTAATATCATAAACCACACTTCGAGTAACACAATAAAACGATTCAACCTATGAAACTTGTCGTCAAAAATTACGGTGCCATTAAAGAGGGTACAATTGACTTGTCTAAAAAGTGCTATCTGTTTGTTGGATACAACAACACGGGTAAAACATACTTGACTAAGTTAATTTACGAAATCTTTAATCCTGACACTTTAAATGATTTTTCAAATTCTAGTTATAATACATTTCAGTATGAAGATGTTAGCAAATTAGAATTAACAAAAGAATTAATTGATAGCGTTTTAAAAGAGTATTCACATTATTTACAAGAGGTAGTCATAGCAAAATCCCTCAAAATAGGTACTGATAGTGCGTTCATTTATAAAACGATTCACATCGCTTTTGAATACACTATTGAGGATGTGAAAAAGCCTGAACTCAAGTCAGGAGCCAAAATGGGTTTAGCACAGATTGAAGTCTACAATTTAACGAAAGCTGAAAATTCCTTAGAAATTAGCTTTGAACATCTTAAGATGGCCGATATTTTTTCTAAACTGCCTTCTGATTTTTTTGACAATGTACCCAAAAAACGATTTGAAGAACAAATCAATTCTATCAAAAAGGATGTTTCAAAAACAGTTGTTGTTTCATTGTTAAATCTATTACTACAAAATGAAGAGCGTCCCTTTTTTCTTCCCTCTAATAGAATTTCTATATTGGAAAATGCAGAAGAATTGAAACGACAGGAGGAAATCAGAAAAAAAGAGCTTTCTGATCTGCTTTTTGATTTATTAGAAAACAAAAGCAATAAACAAGATTTAATTAGCAACCTACTGGCCAAAAAATCAGAAAGTGAGCATCCAACTTATATCAATAAGTTAATCAATGAAGTGCTAAAACTTCGTTCAAGCAAAGACGATGACTTTGTTATCAAAGGAACCGGTTTTTATGATGCGCTTTTGCCAAAATTCATTCAAATCTTGGGAGGAGAAATCATCTATGAAAAAACAGCCGCTTTTTCAAATCGTGTTGAAAAATTCAATATAAATCAAGAAGATGCCGACCATATCCGAATGGATTTAGCGTCATCGTCAGTCAATCAACTGAGTACCTTGTTTTTATATCTCAAATATTGGGCAAAGCCTGAACGAAATTTTTTAATGATAGATGAACCTGAAGAGAATTTGCATCAAGAAAATCTAATCTTATTAGTCAATCTGCTTTTAGAATTTCTGCTGACAAATAATCGATTGCTGATTACAACACACAGCCCGTTAGTAGCAGAGGTGATCAATAATTATTTGATTTTAGGGCAACTTGAAAACAAGGCCAAATTAATTGAAAAACTTGAACTGCCAAATATTAATATCAACCCTGCTAACACAGGGATTTATTATTTTCAAGGAGAAACAGTTGTAGAACATAGAATTGAAAACTATGGAACCCTATTTACTTCTTATAAACTGGCTCAAGACAAGATATATGATTTAAGAGAATACCTGAGTGATTTAATGTTTTGTCAATTAAATAAATCGATCTAAAATGTTTCCGATAAAAGGTATTAGAGAACATGTCACCGGAAAATTGGATGAAATAACTGTCCTCAGAAAATTTAGAGAGAGTAGCGGTGTTTTAAAAATAACCTAAACAGCCACTAATGAAGACAGAATACCAATTCAAGATAGAGAATTATTGGATGAAGTTAAAATCACCAAAATTCCTTTTGAAAATGTATGGATATTTGAAAATGAATTTGGACAACAAACACTCATTGACAAATTGATTAACGATCAAAAAGGTGCATTGACAAGTGCTGGGAAAAAGGTTGAGAAAACAATTATATATTATGACTCAAACCGATTGTATCTTTTCATGATTGAAATGAAACGAACAATAAGTCCCCGAAAAATGCAAAACGATGTCGTTAAAAAATTTGAAAACACATTATCAACGTTATCTGTATTTATTTCAGCTCATTTTGACTTTCCTCAATTCGAGAATGCTCAGATTTATCCGGTTGGCATTTGCTGTTACAATTATTATGAAGATCCGCAACCATCATATAATAGGGATACCAAAAGAATTGCAGGGCGTGTCAGAAAAAAATATTCCGATGGTGAAAGATTGATAGCACTAGAGATAGAATCAATAGGGTTAAATAGAATGAAGATCCCTGTATTCTTTTTAGAAAATCCGCATCAAAATCCGGCAACAAAGCATTTTACTATTGAACTGGATAAGGATATTATGCTACCGCTATCAAACTTCTGTAAACGTAATACATAACTCTTTTCTGATTTTCAACGTCTATAGATGATCAGAAATTTGAGGGCAAACACGTAGCTTCGCCCCTACAGGCGTAATAATTAATGTAGGGACTGCGCTTGCATACAGGATTCTGAAAAAATGAGAAAAATCAAGTTACTATTATTATCTGTTCACACAATACTGTTGATCACTCTGCCACGATTTGCCCTTGCTGGCAGTCTTGGCACCCATTGCTGGCAACAAGCCCCTTTTGCTCACGTTTTATGTTTTGAAATCAATGATGTTAATGGGCGCTACTTCTCTTTGATTGGCGAGACGATTGTCGAAAATGCCCAGTATCCACTTGATGGTTCCGCTTTGCTTGATAACAAGAATAACGTTTTTCGCCTGTCATTTACCCAAAATATGGGCGAGACTTTTGTGTTTGAAAATGCCGTTAGTCTTGATCCAATTACGCTCAAGGGCACTTGGACAGATGATGGCGGCAATGCTGGCGAATTTCAGTATCTTGGGCCCGCTCCGCTTGATCCTGAACAACTGAAAGCGATTACAACACGCCGGGCCAATACACAACGCATTAAGAAATAAAATATAGCGTTTCGCAATTGAATGAAGTACAAATTATTTGAGTGCAAAATTTATTTTGCGGCCTGATTTTCGTTCCAAATTTATTTTGCGGCCTGATTGGAGTGGAGTGCAAAATTTATTTTGCGGCCTGATTGGAGTGGAGTGCAAAATTTATTTTGCGGCATGATTTTCGTTCCAAATTTATTTTGCGGCCGGATTTTCGTTCCAAATTTATTTTGCGGTTCGATTTTCTTGATATAACTGTACGTCATGAGATCGGGAAACGCTATATAACTACAAGGATTGTATATAATAAAGGATTAGATCAGGGTTGTACCCTGTTTAAATCCATTTTTTATCCCCGTTTTTGCTTAAAACACTTTTGCGTGAAATCTTATATACAATCCTTGTCGTTATGGGTTTAAATCCATTCTTATAAACAATCCTTGTCGTTATGGGTTTAAATCCTTTCTTATAAACAATCCTTGTAGTTATAAACAGAGATCAAAAAATCATGTTACCCAAAACCGTCACACTGTTTTTATCCTTATTAATTAGCACAATCCATGCTAACGCCATCGCGGCAAAAAACCCCGCCCTCCAAATCATCGCCGAAGAGGACTATGGATTAACCTTAGAACTGACTCTACCCCCTTTTGAGATTGAAACGCGCCAAGGGGAATCTTGCCATAGCATCGTTATGCCAACTTGGGCAAAAACACTGGAACCGGGTTATCCCGAATTGCCGATGACGAGTGTTTTGATACAAGTGCCTCCAAATGGCGAAATCACGACTCAAGTCATTGAAATGCAAGATGAAATCTTGCAAAACGTCGAATTGTGCCCTGTCAGTTATCCGTTATCCGTTATCAGTTATCAGTTGAAAAATGATGAGGCCTATCAGGGAGATGCGTTTTTCCCGAGTGCTTTGCACAAACTGGAAAAAAGAGGACTTTTGCGCGGTGTGCCTGTCAGTCGTTTACGGATTTTCCCGTTTCAATGGCATCCTGCGACGCAAGCATTGCGTTATGTCACGCAAATCGTTTTTCAAGTCGAATTTGAAAACCCTAGCCCCCCTACTTTGCGAAAAAGGGCTGTGCAAAAGCCTGATGTAGGCGATGTCTATGACAGCGTGTTGCAAACAACTCTGCTCAATTACAAAATGCCGGCCTTACGAAACACGAGAAGTAATGTTCATCGGGCAGTGCCAAAAAGACTGAGCAAACAATATGATGCTCTAAAAATCGAAATCACAGAAGAGGCGATTTATAAATTGTCTTACCAAGATTTAGCTGACGCTGGTTTACACCCTCAATGGATGAAGCCTGAGCATTTGCATCTGTTTAACCAAGGGCAAGAAGTGGCTATCCAAGTCATTTCAGAATCGCCTTCACACTTCCAACCTGGTGATGAAATTCGATTTTATGCTCAAGGTATCGACAACGCCTTCACTGATCTCAATGTCTATTGGTTATATTGGCGCAAAAAAGGTTTTGGTAAACGGATGGATCAAATGGATGGCAGCGTGACTGGCGAGGGCGAAAAAATTGAGGCCTTTTATGAGCCTCTTCATTTTGAAAATAATCAGTCATTTTGGCTGGAAACCCCCAATGCACCTGAACAAGATTATTGGTTTTGGCAAAGACTGAATGCGGGTGAGACTAAAGAATATACCCTCAAAGTGCCCTCTCCCGCGTCTGAACCGGATGACGTGACTGTACGTGTCAATTTTCAAGGGCGTTCCACCGCGCCACCGCATCCCAATCACCATACCGTGATCAGATTAAATGGCACCGTCATTGGAGATGAATTTTGGGATGGTGAGTTACCCTACACTCAGGAAATGCGCGTTTCTTCAGAATGGCTTGTCGATGGCAACAATACCCTGACGGTTGAAATGCCGGGCGATACCGGTGCCATAGTCGATGTGATTTATCTCAATTGGATAGAAATCGACTATTGGCGAAATTTTAAGGCCGTCAAAAATCGTCTCGCATTTAACCTCACAGCTAACGACAACAAATCCGTGAGGATTCATGGAATAACTCAATCAGACATGCTGATTTATGATATCACTGATCCCTATGAAATGGCTGAAATCAGCCATTTTACCGTTACCGGCGAAAAACGAGATTACCAAGCCACTTTTGAAACGCCCTTCATGGCTTCCGAAAAACGCTACTTGATTTCAACCACTGGGCAAATCAAATCGCCTCGACGCATCACAGCGGTTCAACCTACCCAGCTCAAAAGTCTCAAAAACGCGGCCGACTATATTCTCATTACCGCCAAAGCATTTATACCGGCCGTCGAACCTTTAGGCGCATTACGCCGACAACAAGGCTTGCGCGTTAAACTCGTCAGCGTTGAAGACATTTATAATGAATTTAACCACGGCTTATTTGATCCCGCAGCCATCAAAACGTTTTTGCAGTATGCCTACCATCATTGGAATCCGCCAGCACCGACTTACGTCTTTTTAGTGGGCGATGCCAATATCAACTACAAAAACAAGCGCGCCAAAAAAGGCAATCAAGTACCCGCGCATCTCTCTGCATCGTGGGAAGGCTTAACCCCAGATGACAAACAAAATGCTGGCACCCAAAAAACCACAAGATTTACTCGACATAATGCACTTAATCAACAGGTACACCGCGATGTGTTTTAATCGTATGTTAAATCGCACCGGACACTTTTGGGAACAACATTATCATTGATATCTAAACAAACAACTGCCATCATTCCCAAAAGCCAATGTCATGTAGGAACAATCCGTAGGGTTGCCCTCACTAAAAGCTTTCAAACCAAACTGATGTCCAACATACACCTCAACAAACGCCTTATCTACGTTACCGGGCTACCCCGCGCCGGTTCTACCTTTTTGTGCCAGCTACTAGGGCACCACCCTGATATTTATAGTTCTGGACATAGTTCACCCTTGTGCTCCAGCTTAAACGGGCTGCGCCACCAACTCAGCGATAATGAGTTTTTATTGTCACAACTCGACATTGATTTTGAAAAGGTTTATCAACGGTTGCTCAATGCTTTTCGTGGTTTCATCAACGGCTGGTTTGCAGAAAGCAACTCCGTGTGGGTAGTAGACAAAAATCGGGGTTGGTTAAATCAATTAGAAATGGTGTATCACCTTGATCCCGATTGCCGCATGTTAGTTTGTGTACGCGAGTTAGGACAAATTTATGGTTCAGTTGAGGCACAGCATCAAAAAACCTTGTTGCTTGATTTTCCGGATCATCTTGCCAATCTGTCTCGCTACGCCCGTGCCGACAAGCTTTTTGGAAATGAAGGCGTGATTGGTGCACCCTTAAAATCAATTGAAAACCTACAAGATATTGACAACCGTTTACAATCTCGCTTGTATTATGTCGTGTTTGAGCATTTGATGGCGGAACCTGTTTTGGTGATGCGTGAGATTTATCAATGGCTCAATTTGCCAGAAGCCCCTTTTGATCCGCAGCACCTAGAAGTGAAACCGCATGAAAGTGACAGTTATTATCGCTTTAAATACCAGCATAAAACTTATCCTGAGATACAACCGCCGACTCGCCATTCAATACCGCCGAGAATCGAGGCTGAACTTAAAAAGAATTTTGCCTGGTTTTATCAGACGTTTTATCCTGGGATTTGAACAGTGATGATAAAAAGAATTTAATGATGTCTGTCAAAAGCCTCATCGTTTTATAACTATGGGGCTATTTTTTTGTCCAGTCATTGTCAGTTTGTAGGGGCAATCTCTTTGCGAAGGCCTGATTTTCAAACAAAATTTAAACGCACGCTAAAGGCGCTAAAGGCGCTAAAGACGTTACTCAAGATAAATCTAGCGTCTCTTGCGTCTCTTGCGTTAAAAATAAAGATTCAAAGTACTCTCGTATTCCAAACTATAACTTGAACTTCAATCAAGATAAATCTTGAACTCCAATAAATTTTGAAGGCCCGATTTTCAAACCAAATTTATTTTGCTTCATATCCCTCAAAAAAATTTTCTAAAAACACACAATCCAATGCAAAAAAACGGAAACAATACTCAAGCTGATTTTCCACAAACTCAGTGTCTTCACCAACTCTTTGAAGCCCAAGTCGAGCGCACACCAGATGCCATCGCTATCGTCTTTGAACATGAACACTTGTCTTATCAAGCGTTGAATGCGCGTGCTAATCAATTAGCACGTTATCTCAAAACGCTAGGCGTTAAGCCAGAAGTGTTGGTTGGACTTTGCGTGGAACGCTCTATAGAAATGATAGTCGGATTGTTGGGCATTCTCAAAGCGGGGGGCGCTTATGTGCCCTTAGTACCGACTTATCCCAAGGCCCGTTTGACTGTCATGTTATCCGATTCACAGGCTCCAGTGCTGTTGACTCAAGAAAAGTGGCTTGCCCAGTTTTCCGATCAAGCAACGCGAGTCTTATGTCTTGATAGCGACTGGGAAAAGATTGCTCAAGAAAGTGATGACAATCTCATCACGGGTGTCACACCAGATAATCTGGCCTACCTGATCTACACGTCGGGCACAACCGGGATGCCAAAAGGGGTGGCTATCGAACACCGTTCAGTTTTCAATCTTGCCAATGCCCTTCATCAAGCCATTTATGCCGCTCATCAACCAGAACAACTGCGAATCAGTTTAAATGGCAGTTTAGCCTTTGACACGTCAGTCAAACAACTCATCCAATTAGGCTATGGGCACACGCTTGATATCATCCCAGAATCGATCCGCTTTGAAGGCAAAGCCTTATTAGACTATTTGGGAAACCATCAAATAGACGTATTGGATTGCACGCCTTCACAACTGACATTACTCATCGAAGCCGGTTTGTTATCTCAATCGCTACCCAAAATAGTTTTGATTGGCGGCGAACCGATTAATGAATCGACTTGGCAAGCCTTGGCACAACAGATTCGCTTTTATAATCTTTATGGTCCCACAGAATGTACGGTTGATGCCACGATTTGTGCAGTACACCATTCGATTAAGCCCGTTATTGGCCATCCCCTTGCCCATGTGTACATTGAAATTTTAGATCAAAGCCTTCAACCGGTGCCGGTTGGGGAAACAGGCGAATTATATATAGGCGGTGCCGGATTGGCGCGGGGTTATTTTAATCGCCCAGAATTGACAGCAGAAAATTTTATCGATATCCCAGATTTAAAAAATCTTAAAGGGATTGCCCGTTTCTATAAAACGGGCGATTTAGCGCGCTACTTGCCCGATGGCAACATCGAATTTTTGGGGCGCGTTGATTCTCAAATCAAACTCCGCGGTTTTCGTATCGAACTGGGCGAAATTGAAAGCGTACTCACACAACATCCCGATATTCAACAAGCCGTTGTCATGCTGCGAGAAGATGTTGCCGATGATAAACGCTTAGTGAGTTATGTCGTGCCCAAGCCTTCGCGGATGCCGACTGTTGGCGGTAAACCCCGTTACATCTTGCCGAATAATTTGGCAATTGCCCATCTGAATCAAAATGAAACCGATTTTCTCTATAAAGAGATATTTGAAATAAAGGCCTATTTAAAACACGGCATCACGATTCAAGACGGTGATTGTATTTTTGATGTCGGCACCAACATCGGACTTTTTAGCCTATTTGCCCACCTGAGTGCTCACCATATCAAAGTCTATGGATTTGAGCCAAACCCTTTTGTGTTTGAAAAACTTGAACACAATACGGCACTCTATCAGGTGGATGCCAAACTGTTTAATTGCGGCTTATCTGGTGAAACCAAAACGGCGAATTTTACATTTTACCCAAAATATTCTTTTTTATCAGGGCTTTATGCTGATATCGATGACGAAAAAGAAATCGTTAAATCGTTCTTACACGCTGACTCTGTTGCATCCCAAATTCAGGATGACGCCTTATTGGATGAACTCCTGACAGATAAATTTCAAAGCGAAACTTTTGAAGTGCCGTTAAAAACGCTTTCGGATGTCATCCAAGAAAACAATATTGAAAACATAGATTTACTGAAAATCAATGTTGAAAAAAGTGAATGGGATGTGCTTGCTGGCATTGCTGAGGATGATTGGCAAAAGATTCATCAGATCGCCTTAGAAGTGCATGATATAGACAATCGTCTTGAACAAGTTCTCGCCCTATTTGAAAAACAGGGTTATCAAACCGTTGTTGAGCAAGATTGGTCGTTTGATCAAAGCGCCGGCATGAATTATTACCTTTACGCTATTCAAAAATCAAGGCCAGATTTAAATGCCCGTCAATCTGAAAAAGTGCTCTCAAAATGGCCTGCACCGATTCTGACAGCCAGTGAATTACGCGACTTTTTGAATAAGCGTTTACCAGATTACATGGTGCCCTCCGCTTTTGTTATGCTGGAAGCTTTGCCCTTAACCCCCAATGGCAAAATAGATCACCAAGCCCTTCCCGCGCCGGATAAATCTCAATGGAGCCATACTGATAACTATGTTGCACCCAGCACCCCTACTGAAGAGTTGTTAGCCCGTTTATGGCACGATGTTCTTGGAGTGCAAGAAATAGGGATTCACGACCATTTTTTTGAAATAGGTGGACATTCACTGTTAGCAACTCGGATTATTTCGCGGGTGCGTGAGACTTTTAAGAGTGATGTACCGATAAGTGTTTTATTTGATAAACCGACGGTGGCAACGTTAGCGGCGCATATTGATTCGCTTGTTCCTCTGAAATCATTGGAATCCCTCACCCTTCCCGTTGGAATTCAAAGTGAGGCTTTGTCTAATGACGTTTATACCGCCCCGTTATCCATCACTCAACAAAGCTTCTGGCTATTTGAGCAACTACACCCCAATACGCCCGCTTTTAATATACCATTGGCCTATAAGCTGACGGGAACGCTTAATTTGTCGGTACTAGAACACGCTTTTAGCGAAATGGTGCGCCGTCATGCCACTTTGCGTACTCATTTTGAAGTGACTGAAACCGGTACGCCGCAACAACAAATTATTCCACCGGCACCTTATTCGGTGACAGTGATAGATTTGAGAAGCGAAAAGTCTGAAACCAAAACACAACACATTATCAATGAAGAAGTTCGCCGCCCTTTTGATTTAGAGCAAACGTATTTATGGCGAGCAACGGTATTTCGCTTACAAGAACAAGAACAAATATTATTGCTGACTTTCCATCATTTAATCACTGATGGTTGGTCCGTGGGATTTTTTATACAGGAATTGACCGAATTGTATGCCACCTTTATAGAAGATAAAGTTCTTCCTAAAAAGGTGGGTCATCAATACATTGATTTTTGCCAGTGGCAAACGCAATGTCTACAAAGCGAGCAATACCAATCACAATTAGCGTATTGGCAATCACAATTAAAAGGCCCTTTGCCGATATTGGAATTGCCCACCACCGATTATCCACGCCCCCCAGTGCAAACTTACCAGGGCGCACTGCAAGCCATCATTATTTCGCCATCACTCACTACCGCCTTAAATAAATTGAGTCATCAGCAAGGTGTGACTTTATTTATGACTTTGTTGGCGGCTTTTAAAACCTTGTTGTTTCGCTATACAGGGCAAACGGATTTGATTATTGGTAGCGCAGCGGCTGGAAGACAACGTGTCGAGTGGGAAAAGGTAATTGGGGTATTTATTAATAATTTAGTGTTTCGCACTCATCCCTCTGGACAGATAAGCTTTACCTCATTTTTAAAGCAAGTTCGTGAAAAAGCTCTGGCGGCATATAGCAATCAAGACTTGCCCTTTCAAAGCCTAGTCGATAGCATACAGCCGGAACGTGATTTGAGCTATCATCCTTTGTTTCAAGTTTTTTTTCTACTACAAAACTTTGATTTGCCCAATTTAAATCTGCTTGGATTTTCAATCCAACCATTAGAGACTTATTTGGATAATATCTACACGGGCACTGCTAAATTTGATTTAACCCTTGAGTTATTTGAAAGGGATGGTAAGTTGACCGGCTGGTTTGAATATAATACCGCCCTGTTCAGTGCAGCGACAATACAGCGCATGGTGGGCCATTTTCAGACTTTGTTGGAAAGTATTATCGCCGCCCCAGAAACATCCCTTTCGACTTTGCGGATTTTAAGCGAAGCGGAACGTCATCACCTTTGCCGCAGTGATATCGATGCTCATCCAAGCAATGCCTTTACGGAATTTGCCAAAGCCGATATTGAGCAGTCTATTCCAGAACGCTTTGAACAACAAGTCAGAAAATATCCTGATCATATCGCTGTTCAAACCCAGCATGAAGCGTTAACTTATTTGGCATTGGATGAACGCGCCAATCAAGTAGCCCAAACGCTTTTGAAAGCGTGTGAGAATGGCAATATTGCTTTATTGTTTGAACATGAAATCTCAATGATTGTTGGCCTCTTTGGCGTATTGAAGGCCGGTTTAACTTATGTACCCCTTGCAGCAGATTTGCCGATTCAAAGATTACGCTATATCTTGCAGGATTCACAAGCCAGAGTCTTATTAACCAATAATAAGAATTGGGAACTTGCACAAGCATTAAAAACGGATGTTCTTTCGGTTATTAATATTGATGACGCTCATCCTGAAAAAATCCGTTTATTCCGTCAATCCGCTGTACTCGCATCCGCTATACTACCAAAAGCGGTATCACCAGACACCCTAGCCTATATACTCTACACATCAGGTTCAACCGGGCAACCCAAAGGGGTGATGCAAAACCATCGTAATGTACTGCATTTTATCCGAAATTACACCAATAACCTGCATATCAACGCTGATGATAAACTCACATTGTTTTCAGCTTACAGCTTTGATGCGGCAGTGATGGATATTTTTGGCGCGTTATTAAACGGCGCGACGTTATACCCCATTAACATCAAAGAAGACAGTTTAGCCAATCCAATCAAAACGTTTATCAAAGAACAAGGGATTAGCATTTATCACTCCACACCGACTGTCTATCGCCATTTTATCAGTACCTTGATAGGAAACGAACCGTTTCCCAAACTGCGTTTAATCGTGCTGGGAGGTGAAGAAGCTTCTCAAAGCGATGTTGACTTATACCAACAACATTTTTCTGAAACCTGTATATTAATCAATGGATTAGGGCCTACAGAATCAACCGTGAGCCTACAATATTTCATCAATAAGCAGACTTCAAATCCTCAACCCACCGTGCCAGTAGGCTATCCGGTTGAAGAGACTGAAGTGTTATTGCTCAATGAAGCCGGTGAAAAAACAGAGTTATATGGAGAAATAGCCTTGAGCAGTGCCTATGTCGCACTGGGTTATTGGCAAAAACCAGAAATAACCCAAGCCGCATTTTTGCCTGATGGCAAACGACGACTGTACCGCACAGGTGATATGGGGCGTTTAAGAACGGATGGTAGTCTAGAATTTATGGGCAGAAAAGATGCTCAAATCAAATTGCGTGGTTATCGTATAGAACTGGGTGAAATTGAAGCGATTCTAAGACAACATCCTGCGATTCAGAAAAGCACCGTCATCCTTCTGGAAGAAAAACCAGGCATAAAACAACTGGTAGCTTATGTGGTTCCCGCCAGTCATGAAGGTTATGACAACATATTGAGTACAGGAAACTTAGGGAGCATACGCGACTTTCTCAAAGAAAAACTACCCGACTACATGATACCCGCCGCCTTTGTGATATTGGATGCGATACCCTTGTTACCCAACGGAAAAGTCAATAGCCACCTCTTACCCGTTCCAGAAATCACCGAAGCGAACCATACAGTACCGCGCACCGCATTAGAACATCAATTGTGCAACATCTGGAAGAACGTATTGAATATCCCATCTGTTGGGATACAAGACAACTTTTTCGATATGGGTGGACACTCATTATTAGCCATAACCCTGTTGAGCAAAATTGAAAAACAGTTTAGCAAGCGTTTACCTTTGATCACGCTTTTTCAATTGCCCACTATTGCAGAACAGGCCAGTCTCTTGAGCGAATCCAACCAGAGCATTTCTTCGTGGCGTGCATTAGAAGCGATTCAACCTCAAGGCACTTATCCGCCTTTTTTTATGATGGGTTCAACTCACTTAGCCCGTGCCCTGTTACCTTGGTTAGGCACCAATCAACCCGTATTTGGATTAAACGTATTTGGATTCTATCCTCAAGACAACAAACCGCACAGCCTACACGACATTCAAACGCTTGCCCAACACTGTATTGAAGAAATACAAACGGTACAACCAGAAGGGCCTTATTATTTAGCGGGATATTGTGGTGATGCCAAGGCCGCTTTTGAAATCGCTCAACAACTTCATGCCAATGGACAAGAAGTCGCAGTATTGGCCTTATTTGATGGGTTTCTTGGAGTAACGAAGCAAGGGCAACGGGGATATAGCTTACATCACCACTGGCTTAACCTGTTAGAATTGGGCCCAAGTTACCTCTTTCAGAAAATGCAACAAAAATGGCAATATTATCTTCAAGAAATACAACAGCACTGGTTCAGTTCATTGGGCAATAAGCTGAATCTCTGGATTCACAAAACCCCCTCAACTCAGTTCCGGTATACTTCATTTATCAATGCCTACAATCAAGCCCGGGCGCGTTATGTACCACAAACTTATCCCGGAAACCTAACACTTTTTTTCGCAAGCGAATGGCGTGTCAAAGAGGTTAGCGCCTTTGCACAATTAGCGACAGGGGGGATAGAGATTTATGAGATTCGAGGCTATCATGATAACTTGTTTGTCATGCCCCAAGTCGAACAGCTGGGAAAACAATTAAGGGCGTGTTTGGAAAAAAATAGATCAGACTTGGCTTCCCAAAGCGAAGAGGTTGCGCCCGTGAAGCATTTAGACGAAGAGAGTGCTGCAATCTAACGGTATGTCTGAATTTTAAGAGATTATATCAATACTCTTACCATTCACATACATTCAACCCGTTGCGGCCTTTTTGATATTGCTTTCCCACCTATCATCGTTAGAGTTATGTTTTTAAATTATAAGTACTGAACCACAAATAAACAGGTATTTTACCGCAAAGAGACTAATTGTAGAGACGCACGGCCGTGCGTCTCTACTGCCGTGCGTCTCTACTGCCGTGCGTCTCTAATTACAAATAAACATTGCTTCTATTAAAATACCTCAAAATTTTAATCAGCGTTAATCCGTTCAATCAGTCTAATCAGCGTTTCTATAAATGTTCATAAATTTTAGGGCGAACTTTTGTTATCGCCCTTTTGCCGTAATGGTTTTAAAAGCTATATCACTTCAAACTTTCAAAGCTCTCTCACCCACATTTAATCTTTCAGTTTTTCAAGTATTTGAGCCGCCCCTTGTGTCAACAATACCTTCGCCAATGATTTTCCTAATTCGGCCGCCAAGTGACGTGCGCCCTGAAGATTATGGCGCAGAATGTGTTGGCCTTCGATATCGCCTACTAATCCTCGCATTGTCAAGTTTTCAGACGACTGGATTTCCGCATAACCGGCAATAGGCACTTGGCAGCCCCCTTCTAAAGATTCATTTAAGGCCCGTTCGGCTATGACGCAGTCTTGCGTCTCTGGATCATTCAAGTTGTCAATGTGTTGGCGCGTTTCTAAATCATCTTGTCTACATTCAATGCCTATCGCACCTTGTCCAATCGCGGGTAACATGATTGTGCTGTCTAAAATTTCACGAATACGTTCTACTAATCCTAATCGTTTTAGGCCGACGGCCGCTAATACAATCGCGTCGTAGTCGCCGTTATCTAATTTGCTTAAGCGGGTTCCGACATTACCTCGTAAGGAGCGAATTTGTAAATCGGGGCGATGTGCCAATAATTGAGATTGTCGGCGTAAGCTTGATGTACCAACTATCGCGCCTTCTGGCAAAGCGGCGAGCGTGGCATAGGTGTTAGAGACAAAAGCATCAAAAGGTTCTTCACGGCGCATAATGACGGGTAAATGTAAGCCTTCTGGCAATTCAACGGGTACATCTTTCATAGAATGCACAGCAATATCGGCCCGATCTTCTAAGAGCGCATTTTCTAATTCTTTGACAAATAATCCTTTTCCACCAATTTTAGCCAGCGGCGTATCTAGGATTTTATCGCCTTTAGTTGTCATTTCGACGATGTCAATTTGTAATTCTGGATAAAAGCGTAACAAGGTTTCGCGCACATGATGGGTTTGCCATAAAGCTAACGGACTTTTTCGGGTAGCGATGCGTAATGTATTATTTTTCATGATTATCTTATGTTGGGTGGGTAACGGGGTTACCCACCCTTATTTATTGAAAAGAATTGAAAGGTATGAATCTCCAGACAAGCAAGATTGTCTTCAGGTCACCGATTTATGGCATTTTATTGATTAATTTATCATGACAAATAAATCATCACAAACAACATTCGTTGTCGCGTGACAACAGGCTTGTCCACCGAACACTATTCATCAGTGATCAGTGATCAGTGATCAGTGATCAGTGAGGTGTTGTTTTGAACTCTTGTGTTAATAAGGCTTTGATATCTTGCCCTTGCCTGCATAATATCGCAAATTATGCCAAAATTGAGCATCTAAGCTAGGTGATTGTAATGCCGCCCCAATTTCATCCATTAAAATCACAGTAGGTTTATCTAACTGCGTATCAAGTATCGTTGAAAAATTGAGTAAATCACATGGATCGGGTACTTCCAAATTCAATTTTTTAAAATGTTTCCTAATAAACTTTCTAGTTGACACATGGCTGCCAAGTGAAAATCCACGAAAACAAATTGAAAATCATGGGGCAACCAGCTATCCCATCCTTGGGGTTGATCAGGACGCCGTTCTGTCGCTGGGGTTTGACTAATATACTGTAGGTACTTTAAAAGCGACGTTTTGCCACTGCGTCTTTCACCAATGATGGCAAGATGTTGTAATGCAGAAGCATTTTGCCAAGCATGGCGAATTCTTTTTAAGGCCTCGACTCGTCCAAAAAATTGGCTGGAATGATAAATGGGTATACCTGGGATCGGACGATTTTCGGATGTCTTCCTCATAAAGGATTGAGAAACTAAGTTTGCAGACTGACACCCAGCGGCTGAGAGTAATTCATCCTGTTCTACTTGATTTAATTTCAAGAGTTCTGCGATTTTAAGAACAGATTTGCAGTTAGGATTTTTGACTTCTTCATTTCGCCAACGAGATACCCTTATTCGCGATACGCCTATTTTCCAGGCTAACAGACTATTACTCAGTCCACTTTCGCGTCTATATTTGTCAAGTAATTGCGAAAAACTCAGCATTGTTATAGAGAAGTCCCATTAGTTGAAGGGGAAGCTGGGTTGTTTTCAGCGCAACAAATATGATTTCCTGCTTTCCGCATGGCTTCACACCGCCAAAAGAGGCGTTTTTCGCCATTGATTTTACGTTCGACTAACAAATTTTTCCAATACAACTGGCGCAAGACATTGTCTTGAATATAAGGTTCGGCTTTGCCAAGTTCTTCTTTTTGTACCCACTGGCAGACTTTTTGTCTGTTGGAGGGCTCTTGAATCAGTGGCGTGAACAAGCCATAAATATACTGATATTGGCTTAATCTGTCAGGGTAGCTGTTTAAAGGTAAATCAGGGCGTTGTTGTTTTAATTTAAAGCATTCAGTCAATAATTTTGGCACGCCACCGCTGATATCTAAAAAGTTATCCGCCAAAGTATCATCTAAAACATAGAATGACGCATTTCCAAAATGACGCTGAGACAAGATGTAAACTTCTGAGCGACTCAGTTCGGGGCAAGATTTCACTTCTGCGTGATTTAATAAAGACATGGCACCGTTCTGATATTTTAAATCTGCCAATTTTTCCCCACCACACAGGATAACGTGAAAATGCGGCGCGTTAGTCGTCGCGCTGCGTATGATACGCGCTAATTGTTCGCGTGGTGCATCGGCCCCCTGTTCAAAGCGAGTGACTAATAAAAATAATTGTTTTTCCTTTTCTAAACGCTTTTCAAGGGCGTACTCAAAGCTACTCGCATCGGATGATGATGATATACCGAATTGACATTGTTCTCCCAATATCGAAAAATAAGTATTGGTATTTTCCTCCAAATTAGCTGGGGGTTTGATATGTAAAATATTGTTTTCACCGTATTTGCTTTTTGCACCATCTAATAAGCCTTTAGAAATGTCCTCATAATGCGGTTCACTCCAATTTGCTTGAGTTAATAACAGCATGACGCGATGACGTGGCAGTTCTAAAAAGATATCTTTAATAAAGGCATCTTCTTCAGGTTCAAATCCTGCTGCTTTTAAAAGTTCATGGGTTTGTTCTCTTGAGAGTCGCAGATAGTTAGCACAGGCGATCACACGTTTAGGGGAATTGGGCTTATGTTTACCCGTTCGCCAATTTTTAAGCGTTAGAGGAGATATCCCTATTGCATTTGCCGTTGGCTCCACTCTGGCTTTTTTGGTAGCCATCCATTTTAGCAATAAATCTTGAAATTTGTTCATGGGTTAGGGCCGTTTTTGTTAAAGACAAGTTAAAAATAAAAAAAGTCAAATGACTTTTAATCATTGATAAAACCGAAAATATCTTTGGTGTGAGTGGCTTTGGGTCGATTTTGCCACGGAAAAACACGGAAAAACACGGAAAAATTCCGTGCATTGAAGTGTCATTCCGTGGCTTTTAATCATCCCAATTCAAAATTCTCAATTACCCAATTCGCAGCTAAGTCATTGATTTTGTGCCACGCAGATCAATGATTTTTCGATGTTCAAATTTCATTATCCCAAGATTAATTCGCTTATCCCCGTCATTAGCTACGCTGAACGAAGTTTCGTTGTACTTAATGATGATCAATAATACAACAGATTTCCGCAGATAAAAATCTTAAAAAACTTATGTGTACCTACTTAGGCCCATCAAGTCGTATTGCATCATGAGGGGGGCACGTAGGGCCAATCCCTTGCCCCATTGCTGTTTTTTTGAGTGGCAAACTGTTGGCTGCTACTGTTCACTGATAGAGCAAGGCTTGCATTTTGGTACGAGAATCGGCCGTATTCACGGCTATCCCAATGTTGGGCATCACTTGATCTAGAAATTCTAATTGAATTTCCGTTATGGCATGGAATGAACCGATTTCAATAACCCCTTTGACCGTATTTTCATATATAAAGGGTATCACAATGAGGTTTTGAGGAACGGCTTCCCCCAAACCAGATTGGATATGAATATAATCTTCTGGCACTTCGTTTACAATAATGCGTTGTTTTTCTAAGGCGGCTTGTCCTATTAATCCTTCACCTATCTTAAATTCATTCGTCATCCCTTTGCGTTGTGTGTAAGCATAACTGGCAACCAGTTTTAAGCGAACACGATCACTCATTTCCTCCTTTCCCTGCGCGAAGCCCTTGGCGCGTTCCCCTTCTTCAAGCAGATAAAATACGCCAACCTGCGCTTCTAAATAAGTGGTGAGGAAAGTAATGATATTCTTTGCCAGTGTCATGACGGCTTGCTCACCGCGAATTTTTTCATTTAACTGCGTTTGCCCGGTTTTTAACCAATTTTGAATGGCATTTAGAGCGGTTGCTTCTGCTAATTTAGCGGCCGCCATTTCTAAGGCATTTTTAATTTGAATAAAATCGCCTCGATATTCTGCCTGAACCGTCACATTTTGACCCGCCTCTGCTAATCCTTTAGAAACTTGTACAATGTCTTCAATCACTTGCGATAAATCGGACATCGTCGTTTCCAAAGCTTGTTTTATTTTGAGAAAATCGCCGCCATATTCTGCTGTGGGCTTAACGCGCAGATTGCCAGCCGCTAATCCCTGCGACACTTGAACAATATCCTCAGTCACTAACCGCAAATTCGACAAGGCGGTTTCTAAGGCCTGTTTGATTTGAACAAAATCGCCTTTGTATTCTGCCTGTGGCGTAACACGCAGATTGCCCTTTGCGATACCCTGAGAAATTTGGACAATATCTTCAATCACTGTTCTAAAATAACGCGCTAAAGCATCATAAGTTCGCCCAATTTCTCCCATTTCGTCTTGACGACTCGTGATTTGATTGATATCGTTATAAGTTTGAATGTCAGCTATTTGCTTCATGTCTCCAGCCAGCATTTTGTTACCCATATCAGTCAATTTGCCCAATGGACGAGTAATACTACGCGAGATAGAAATACCCAATAGTAAACCAATGAGGAGACTGCCTAATGTTAAACCCAAGCTTAGAGTACGTGCTAGGAAAACATCTTGTTTCGCCTCATCGGATCGTTGCGTATTCAACTCATTTTCGGTTTGAATAAATGTATCGAATTGGGTGCGAATCTGATCTATGAGTGCCTTACCAGTACCCGCTTGAATCATGGCCGACACGTAGGCCATTGTAACGGGATTAGCGTTCATTTCTCGTCGCGCATTGATTTCAGGTTTAGCTGCCTTTTCTATCCACTTGAAGGCTAACGATTCAACTTGCTTTAACAACGCGAGCTGCTCCGAATCATCTACCAGCCGGGTGCGTAAAGCCTTGATATTTTTAGCCAATTGGGCTTGCCCATTATGGTAAGGTTCAAGAAAACGGTCTTCACCTGTGCTCATAAAGCCACGTTGTCCCGTTTCTTGGTCAAGCATATCTTTAGCGATTTTAAGTATGAGAATAATGCTTTCAAGATCGTTTTGCTTGGTGCTGACTTCCATTTTATCCAACACGCCGCGCAATTCATCTAAAATACCCTTACCTAGGCCTGTCTTGAGCATTTCTTGTAGAGATTCTGCACTGACGGTGGCCTGATTCGCTTCGCGTCGTTTAGCAATTTCCGGCTTAGCGGCTACCTGAATCCACTCATTGTGGAGACGTTCTATTTTTTCCAATACCGCCACTTGGGCCAGATTATCGCTAACCCGTTTTTTCTCGAACTCAATCAGCGTATTAAATTGCGCCATACCATTTTGAAAAGGCTCAAGAAATTCATCTTTACCGGTAATCAGAAAACCCCGTTCCCCAGTTTCCATATCGACAAGCAGCTTAGCCAATTGGTGAGCATTAGCCAATACAGGCAGATCGTGTTCAACCAAAAAGGTAAAGTCTTTTGTCAAATTGTTCAGACTAAAAACCAGCATGGCCACCATGCCTATCATTAAAAGCAATATAGCAAGGTAACCCGTAATAATCTTATTACCCACTTTCAGATTGTTAAAAAAGTTCATTTTAATTCTCAGTGTGATGTTATCAGTGGTTTATGTACCCGATCAATTTGATTTTTATATTAAATGTAGTCAATGTTATTTATAACGCAAGAGACGCAAGAGACGCAAGAGACGCTTCGATTTCTTTACCTCTGTCTTTAGCGTCTTTAGCGTCTTTAGCGTTTAGAACGATTTCAATCGCGAAATTAAATACTCAATAAGAACGCTTCATTGATAAAGCCACACCCGCATCAGTGAAAGCAGTTTATCCGTATCCACTGGCTTCGATAAATAATCATTTGCACCCGCGTCAATACATTTCGCTTTGTCACCCTTCATCGCTTTCGCGGTTAAGGCAATAATCGGCAATTTACGAAAGCGTTTTTGTTCTCTAATTTTTCGCATGGTGTCATAACCATCCAGTTTTGGCATCATAATATCCATTAAAACAATCGCTGTGTCAGGATGTTCGTCTAACTGTGCTAGGGCTTCTTCACCCGTTTCTCCAACCACAACTTCCATATCTTTTTTCTCTAAAGTGGTCATCAAGGCGAAAGTATTGCGGATATCATCATCGACAATGAGTACCTTTTTATATTTCAAGATGGCCTCTTTATCATGTACAATCCGCAGCATTTTCCGTTTATCGACGGGTAACTTGGCTTCTACTTGATGGAGAAATAAGGTGGCTTCGTCTAATAAACGTTCTGGTGATTTCACTGCTTTGATTGGGATAATCGCTTCACTGGCTTGTAATATTTTTTCCTCTTCAGCTGTCAAATCGCGTTCGGCATAGAGAATCACGGGAATTTGAGATAAATTCTCTTTTTGTAGCCGTTTCAGGAACTGAATGCCAGTACGTTGTTCAACATCGACATCTATGATAATACAATCAAAGGAGGCTGTGTGCATAGACTGACTGGCATCAACCTGCTTCGTCGCAATGGTCAAGTTAACTTCTTCTTCCCCAACAAGGCCTTGAATTTTCCGTCGCCGTTGTTCATTGTCAACAACCATTAACACGTTTTTGAGCTTGTTAGCAACAAATCGTTCTATCTTTTTAAAGGCTTCGCCCAGATCATCCATACTGACCGGTTTTAATAGGTAGCCAATTGCGCCCATTTTTTTAGCCTCCAAACTTAACTCAGAGGCTGAGATAAAATGAACGGGAATATGCCGCGTTTCAGGATTATCTTTAAGTCTTTCCATGACACTCCAACCATCCAATTGCGGTAATCCCACATCCAAAATAATGGCATTGGGTTTATATTGTTCAGCCAGGTGTAAGCTGGTTTTGCCATCTTCAGCAATAATGCACTTGAACTGTTTTTCTTGTGCCAGTTCCATCAGGATGCGAGAAAATTTGCGATCATCATCAATAATCAAAAGGGAGCGATCTTCAGGTTGGATTGTCGCTCTGTCGTCTATGATCTCTTCTATTGCCGAAGCTGGGCTAGTTTCCGTAGGGGGTAGAACAGTTTGATCTTCATCCGTTTGGGAAAAGGCCAAAGTTTGAGGCGTCTGATCGTCCGTACTCAAGATGTCAGAGCCCTCCAGTAGGCCAGAATCCTCCTCAACGCATGAGGCATGACGCTTGTCTCTTGACTCCTGACACTCTTGAACGTCTGGCAAATAAAGCGTGAAAGTACTGCCTTGACCCGATTCACTCTCTAACTGAAGTTCTCCTTTAAGCAATCCTGCCAACCGACGGGAAATAGATAAACCTAGCCCCGTGCCACCATAATGCCGACTGGTGGTACCATCGACTTGTTGGAAAGCCTCAAAGATAAGTTCTTGTTTGTCTTTGGGAATACCAATACCCGTATCTGTGATACTGAATGCTAAAACAGCTTGATTTTCCAGCGTATCGACTGTCTGTTCATCTGTTGTCGTGCCATTTAACTGATAATCAGAATGCTGGATATCGAATTTTATTTCACCCTCATCGGTAAACTTGAGCGCATTAGATAACAAATTATTGATAATTTGTTTAAGCCTATAGACATCGGTATGTAACACTGGTGATAAATCATCGGCAAGCTTTATATTGAAAGCCACTTCTTTCTTTAACGCTAAGGGCTGAAATTTATGCGTCATATCAGCAACGAATTTAGACAGCACAACTTCTTCAATACAGATTTCAATTTTCCCCGCTTCTACCTTGGATAAATCCAGTACTTCGTTGATCAGTGCCAATAAATCCGAACCCGCTGCATGAATCGTCTGAACATATTCTACTTGTTTTTTCGTTAAATTCTCCTCTTTGTTTTCCGTTAATAAATGGGCCAGTATCAACAGACTGTTTAAAGGTGTTCGTAACTCATGGGACATATTAGCCAGAAATTCTGACTTATATTGATTGGCGAGTTCTAACTCCTTCGCTTTTTTCTCAAGTGCCCCATGCGCCTTTTCTCTCTCAATTTTGTGTTGTTCTAGCAATAAATTCTTTTGACGAATGTCGTCTCGTTGCCGTTCTAACTCGTTACTGCGATCTTCAAGTTCCTCATTCGTTTGGCGCAGTTCTTCCTGTTGGACTTGCAATTCCTCAGACTGACTTTGTAGTTCTTCATTCGTTGCCCGTAGTTCTTCTTGTTGTGTTTGTAAGGCCTCTTCAGCTTCTTTCCTAGCGGTAATATCTCGAATAATGCTGGTAAACAGGCGATCTTCACCCCTTTTGACTTCAGCGATAGAGATTTCAATAGGGAATTTTGAACCATCTTGGCGTTGGCCAAGCACCTCACGTATATTGCCAATAATTTTGGCCTGACTGGTCGTTAAATAGTTACGAAGGTACTGATCATGCTGACTGCGTTCAGGTTCTGGCATCAGCAGCTTGACATTCTGTCCGACCAGCTCAGACCACATATAATCAAACATGTTCTCGGCTGCGGGGTTGACCGATTCGATAATCCCCTGTTCATCAATCGTAATAATGCCATCAATGACGGTGTCAATCAGATTACGCATACGTTCTTCACTGTCACAGAGTTCTTGTTGTTGCTCCTGTAGGCTTTCTGTCAGTTGCTGAGATTCTTCGAGAAGAGATTGCATACGCAGACGAGATTGGGCAGATTTAAAACTGATAGCAACATGGTCGGCAATTTGCTCAATAAATTCTATTTCAAGCTTTGTAAAATGACGAGCGACGGCTAATTCTAAGATGCCTAAAACCTGCTGTTCATAAATCAGGGGTAACACAAAAATATCGTGCGGTAAGGATGTCCCTAAGCCAGAATGGATAGACAAATTGATATGTTCTTCAGGCACTTGGCTAAAAAGTAAGCTTTTTTTCTCTAAGGCGGCTTGCCCAACCAAGCCTTCACCCAATTTAAATTCGTTGTCATTACGCTTGCGCTGTTTATAAGCATAACTACTCACCAATTTCAAGCGATCCGCTTCGACTAAAAAAAACACGCCCACTTGAATATTCAGGTAATCTGCCAGGTAATTGAGAAGATTTTGGATTAAGGGGATGGGTTCCTGCTCTCCACGCATTCTTTCATTCAATTGAGTCTGTCCCGTTTTAAGCCAATCTTGTTGCTTATTCTTGAGCATCGCATTGGCCAACTTGCTTGATGCCATTTCAAGGGCCTGTTTAATTCTCAAAAAATCCCCTTGATATTCTGCTTCTGGTTTGATATCCAAGCTGCCTTCTGCTAATTTATCGGCAACTTGAACGATATCCTCAATAACCCGCAACAAGTTAGATAAAGCCCTTTTTTGGGCATTTTGGATTTGGACAAAGGCTCCCCGATATTCTGCCAGAGGCGTGATGTGCAAATTACCTTCGGCTAATCCCTGCGAGACGCGGACAATGTCTTCAATCACTTGCTGTCTACCATAAAAAGCCTTTTCTAAAGCCTTTCTAATTTGAATGAAATCGCCTTGATATTCAGCTTGATGGGTAAAATGCAAACTGCCTTCGGCTAATTTTTGGGCCATATGGACAATATCTTGAATCACTTTTCTGATATCGGATAAAGTCGTCTCTAGGGCATTTTTAATCTGAACAAACTCGCCTTGATACTCTGTTTTTGGCATCACACGCAAATCACCCTGAGCTAATCCTTGAGAAACTTGGACAATATCTTGAATCACCAATCGTAAATTAACGACCATTTTTTGAAAAGCTTGTGCCATCACACCGATCTCGTCTTGATTCTTCACTTTGACTTTTAGGTTCAGATCACCGTTGGCTAATCGGAGCGCAATATCAGTCATGTTCAATATCGGTTTGGCTATGGAATGACTGAAAAATAAAGCGGTTCCGACTACGAACACAACACCAAGACTGATGAAAATCAACAACCAGAACAGCATTGTTTGTGCCGCAGCAAAAGCTTCTGCTTGATCAACCTTAGCATTGAGCGACCACTTGACATCGGGAATATCTAATGGGGTATGAGCAATAATACTAGGATTTCCGCGATAATCAATAATCATTTTGACACCCGTTTCACCAGTAGCCGATGCACGAGTGGCTTCAGTGTAAACCTTCTTTTTGAAAAGCGTTGTTTCTTGGAAAAAATGCGAATTGGAACGCAATAGAAAGTCATCAGAACTGATTAAGATGGTTTCGCCCGTCTGTCCTAAGCCCGAACGTTCTTGCATAATGTCATCGATTTGCTCGGTAGGTATTTGAAAGATCAAGACACCTATCAGTTTCGCCTCATCAAAAATAGGGGAAGCGACAAACGAAGCGGGCTCTTTAGAGGGTGGGTAATCAGCAAAATCTTCCAAATGAGTTAAATCACGATTTGCAAGCTGCACTTTTCTGAAAATATGCCCTAGGTTGGTATCGGCATAAAGCCCATTTAAAAGAGAACTGCCAAAATCATCTTCTTTCACTACACTGTAGATAATACTCCCAACATGGGGTTCCACCAAGAAAATATCATAATAACCATAGATTTCTTGATAGGCTTTGAACATAGCGTGATACTGTGCATGGGCTGCACTATAGGCGTTACCATCATTCGCATTCACGAGCTTAGGTTTGCTTTGATACAGGGGGCGATAGTGTTTATTCATAACAGCCGCTTCATCCTGCCCTAAGCGTTTCATATCAGTATGGATCGCCTCCTCAAAGGCCCGCATAGCAGCCTTCGTAAACGGGTTTTGAGAAAGCATTTTGACATCATTGAGGCCATTCTTAAAATAGTTTTCGATGCGGTGCGCTTTAATATCACGCACAGCAATCAGTTTATTAATCACTTCATTTTTTAAGGCATTGCGTGCTTGAGTGTAAGTCAGTATGCTTACTGTGACGAGCGGAATCAGTGAGACTGCTAAAAAGAGTAATAGCAATTTTCCTCGCAGAGAATGGAAAAAACTAATACGTGTCATAAAATTTCCTTGTTGAGTTATTAGGGGTAGGATGGTTCGTCGTTTTGCGTGGAAAACATAATAATTTTTTTCAACAGATGTAGAGACGCACGGCCGGTAGAGACGCACGGCCGGTAGAGACGCACGGCCGGTAGAGACGCACGGCCGTGCGTCTCTACTCGCATCAACGAAATCAGGCGATAATGGGTAGTTTACGGAAACGTGGTTGTTCTCGTATTTTTTGCATCGCTTCATAACCGTCCATTTCTGGCATCATAATATCCATTAATACCAAATCTAATTGATAACAATCCCAATTTGTTCAAGCATATTATATATATAGGTTTGTAGTCGTCGTTTTAGGCCACTCCAAAAAATAAATAAAACACCTTGGGATAATTGAAAGGTCGTAAACGGGTATATTATTATTTAAAAGTTGCCTTAGCGACACCCTCAAAAAATTGACATGCTTTAAAAATACATTATCATAATCATTTACAAGATATGTCGTACTCCATCTTACCCTACCCGCAAGTGAGAAACTATGCCAAGAAAACCCATTTACCCAATCACTCTCGCATTGTTATTGGCTTTGAGCAGTTCAACTGTTCAAGCTGGCATTGAATGTGAAGAACACTATGACATCCAAAAAATGAAGAGTTGTGCGGTGAATGCTTACGAGAGTGTCAAAAAAGAACTTGATCAGACTTACGGTTATGTAGCAGATAGCTTGAACTGGAAACAAAAACGCACTCTTAAGACAACACAGGATTTATGGGAACAATACCGAGATGCCTATTGTGACTTTGCCACTGCTGATATGAAAGCGCAAACCCTACGTTATCCTGGGAACGAGCACAGCAGTGCGGCTTATGAGTATGATCGACATGATTGCCTTGAGCGCCTCACGCTCTCACGCATTGCTATTTTAAATCGATATCTGGACAATTTTAGATATCTAGCGAAATGGCAAGCGTACCATCATGTGGGTTTTGTACTCTTGGATGCGGTATCTTAATCGCTTTACGCTCTTAGCCGAAAACGATTGCGATTTTTAGGCATTCACGAGTCAGTCTTGGCAACGCGCTTTTTAACCTCTTTTTAACGATTACCCTTAATTAATCCTTTCCTTTAGAAAACTTAAGCTTTTAGCCTATTGCTTTAGCGATAGGCTAAATTCATTTATTTATTATAATACCTAAAAATGGCAATTAATAATATTGACTATTTGCACTTAACAAATTGAATTTAATTCATAATTTTGAAAAATGCCGTTTTATTTTCACTCATCAAATGGTGATTTAAAAACGGAATTAAATTATTGATTAATAACATTAAAAATAAATTCATTGCCATTTTTAGGTAATAATATAAAATAGAGTTGGGCTGGCGGTAAAAAGTGATGAACTGTTCACAATTCACAATCAGTCACAATGTGTTGTCATGCTCATTTGTTTGTCAAGATGCGAGTTACCTACACCCCCTCATTCCTCCCATTGCAGTCATAACTGGCGCATCATTTATGCCTCTGACTTGAAAATGCCTACGCCCAAGTTCAATAAATACTGATAACTTTTGAAAAATAGATTGAAAATAGACTGAAAATAGACTGAGAGTACAACGGATTTGGGAAGCTTCGCTTCGCTAAATAAACGGATTGTTCATCTGAATATTTGACTGATTTCATTTTCACCTTTTTCAAGATAGCGAAGTTTATAACGCTATGAATTTTAATTATTATAATTTACAGACTTCATTTTCACATCTTATGTAAGCCATTCAGAAATCGGCATTGGTGTCCTATTAATTTTTTATAATTACCTTGAATTATGTAATGATTTTTGAGGCATAGCTTGCATTTAAGGCTCGAAGAAAAATTAACTTCTCCCACAATTTTTTATAAAAGGGGATGACATTTTAATCAAAAGGGCGATCATTTTGTGATAATCCCAATCCGTTGTACTCTCAATATAAGACACCGCATCAAGTCTGCCATAATGTATTAATAATACCTCTCGTATTGATAATGATACCGGGTTGTTGATATTCTCAAAGGTGGATTATTTTTATGGATCTTAAAAAAATTCAAAACATTCATCAATACAAGGAATGTGAACTGGTGGGAACTGATTTAAGTGAAACTAATTTAAATGGCGCTGATTTGAGAAATGCGAATTTGCATAGCGCAGATCTGAGTTGTGCTTATTTATTTCGAGCGTTTTTGACTCAAGCCAATTTAAGTGGTGCCAATTTAAGTGGAAGCGATTTAGGAAATGCCGATATCAGAATGGCCGATTTGAGAGAGGCGGATTTGAGAGGGGCAGATATGAGTGAGGCCGATTTAAGTGAGGCTAATTTAAGTGGCGCGGATTTAAGTTATGGGGACTTGAGATGGGTCGATTTGTATCGGGCGCAATTAAGAGACGCGAATTTAAGTTATGCCGATTTGACGGCTGCCGATTTGAGCGATGCCGATTTAACCGGAGCCAATTTGAAACATGCCGATTTGACTCGGGCTGATTTGAGGGGAGCCAATTTGACAGATGCCAATTTGACAGACACGAATTTAACGGATGCCATTAAGTACTGAAGCAGGTATCAACCGCTATTTTGAATAGGGGTAATGGATTGCCGCAGTGGCCGAAACGTAGGGGCTATCTGTCAATGCCATTTTAAGGGCAGAGACGCAGGTATGCCCCTACAATCCCCCCCCTATATTTAGGGAATGTAGGGGCGAACCTTTGTTATCGCCCAAAATCCTTTATAGTCTACAATGCCCTGCCTACAGACTTCTTAAACAAAAAGGTAAAATAATGATAAACGAACCTGTGCAGAAAACCACTGCCATGACATACGAAGAAGTGCTTCAAATCATTGAGGAAAACGCGAAAACAAAAGCAACTGAGCTTGAACTCTCAGAAGAGTTCATGAAAAAAGTGCCGCCTGAAATTGGCCAATTGACCCACTTGACAAGCTTAATTCTGTCCTACAATTTGCTTCCAGAACTACCGGATGAAATTGGTCAATTGACTAACCTCACCCATCTCCACATTGGTGGCAATCAATTAAAAGCCTTGCCCAAAACGATTGGTCAATTGACAGGCCTCAAAATACTGGTTCTGGGTGATGTTTTTGGTGGTAATCCTATAAGCTCCTCGACAATCTCCTCGCTTTCAGTAATCGATAATCTGACTAATCTGGTTGAATTACACCTCAGCAGTACTCATCTGACGACATTACCCTTTGCCGTTGAGCGACTCACTCAGTTAAAAGTCTTGGATCTGCGTTGGAATTTCTTGACGGCTTTACCGAAAGAACTGGGTTTGCTACCCAATTTGGAACATGTGTATGTTCCTGGTAATGATAGACTGACTTTTCCATCCCGTGACATTATGAATAAAGAGACAAAAGAGATGTTGGCCTACCTGAGGGAACAGTTGTAGCTTTTCCAGAATGTCAGAGCAACCACAATCAGGGCAACCACAAGGGATTGCCCCGTAGGGGCAATCCCTTGTGGTTGCCCTTTTGAAAATCAATAATTATCTACTATATCAACACGGAAAAAACTAAGATGTCTATTTTCAGAGCTTACGATATTCGCGGTATTGTCGGCGAATCTCTTACACCAGAAATCGTTACTCAAGTGGGGCAAGCTATAGGTAGCGAGGCGGCTAGACGAAATCAACCCAAAATTGTCGTTGCCCGTGATGGACGTTTATCAGGCCCCGAATTAATTGAAGCGTTGATTGAAGGCCTACAAGCGGCTGGGCGTGAGGTGATTGATATCGGTATGATGCCTACGCCTCTGCTGTATTTTGCGACGCATTATTTAAACACGGGTAGTGGTGTGATGTTGACGGGTAGCCATAATCCTCCTAATTACAATGGCTTAAAAATTATGCTAGGGGGGGAAACCCTGTCAGGGGAAGCGATTCTAGCCTTGGAAAGGCGCATAAAGACGGGTGATTTAATCAGTGGCACGGGTTCACGACACACAACAGACATTCACCACGCTTACATTTCGCATATTCATAAAGATATTAAATTGGATCGGCCTTTCAAAGTCGTGGTGGATTGTGGAAATGGGGTTGCTGGCATTATCGCGCCCCATCTGATGCAGACTTTAGGCTGCGAAGTGGTGAAATTATTTTGTGAAGTGGATGGTCATTTTCCTAATCACCATCCTGATCCCAGTATGCCAGAAAACTTAACCGATCTGATTAAAACGGTACAAAGCGAGGGCGCTGATTTAGGTTTAGCGTTCGATGGTGATGGTGATCGTTTAGGGGTGGTTGATGCGAAAGGGCGTATTATTTGGCCTGATCGGCAAATGATTTTATATGCGACAGATTTGTTAAAGCGTCATCCAGGGGCTGAGATTCTTTACGATGTGAAATGCACTCGGCATCTTGCTAAGGCGATTGAAGAACAGGGTGGGAAACCCTTGATGTGGAAAACGGGACATTCTTTCATTAAATCCAAGATGATAGAAACGGGGGCATTATTGGGTGGTGAAATGAGTGGGCATATTTTCTTCAAAGAACGTTGGTATGGTTTTGATGATGCGCTATACACAGCGGCCCGTTTGTTAGAAATTTTATCTCAAGACAGTCGTTCTCCAGAAGAGGTGTTTTCGACGTTGCCAGATGCGGTGAATACACCGGAATTAAAATTAGAACTTAAAGAGTTCGGTGATCATTATAAATTGATGGATACCATCCGCAACACTTTTAAGTTTGAAGAGGCCGACATTTCTACCATTGATGGCATACGAGCGACTTTTAAAGACGCTTGGGGATTAGTGCGCGCTTCAAATACGACACCTTGTTTAGTGATTCGTTTTGAAGCCGATAATCAAGTCGCCCTTGATAAAATTCAAGAAACCTTTCGTCGGCAATTTTTAGCGATAGATAAGACGTTGAAATTGCCGTTTTGAGAGTACCTTTGCGTCATTTGCATCTTCATGATAAATCAGGGTTTTATTCCTCACGCTTCGAGCAAAGCCGCAAAGATAGCAAGTCTTGATTCTTAGCGTCTTTGCGGCTTTGCGTGATAAAAATTTATGATTGACGCTGATGTTCTTAAACGCGAAAGCCTAAACCCCGCAATTGTGCTGCTAAGGCTGTTTTTGCTGTGGGCAATTCAATCTCAACACAACGCCATTCGCGCCGTATCGGATAATGTTTTCTTAAATTATCGAAATACACGTTCAGATTCGGTGCTTGATTCATTTGACGTAAAGCGGCATCATCGCGGCGTACATCGTAACACGCCATAACGGCGGTATGCAGCGCGGCTTGATCATTAACCGTGTTGGAAAAGGATAAATGGGTTAAGGGTGGCGTGGGTAGAACATGCTGAGCTTGCCAAGTGTGAGGCTGCTGAAAATAATCACACACTGCTTTATAAAGCATTTCAGTACCACGCACTTTGCCATCTAAACTATAACCGGCAATATGGGGCGTGCCTAATGCGGCACGTTGTAATAATAAGGGATTGATATCAGGTTCGTTATGCCACACGTCCAAAATCACCGTCATCTCTGGCCGATCTGCCAGTGTCTCTAATAAAGCCATTTCATCTACCACCGCGCCGCGTGATGTATTGATCAAAATCACATCATCTCGTAATTGGGCTAGAAAATCGTGATTGACTAAATGCTCAGTCGGATAAGGGCCTGTTTTGGAAAGCGGCACATGCAGCGTGATAATATCTGCTGACAAGACGGTATCCAAATCAACATAATCTCTAAACGTCTTTTCTGCTTTTTTTTGTAAGGGTGGATCATGCAGAAGACAGTTCACGCCTAAAGCATTCAATTGATTGAATACCTGAGAACCCACATTGCCGCACCCAATAATGCCCACCGTTTTATCTTTTAATTCAAAACCTTGACGTTCTGCTGTTATCAGTAATGCACTGATGACATACTCAGCGACGGCAATGGCACTACTGCCCTGTGCGCTGGCAAAACCGATGTTTTGGGTTTGTAAATACGCTAAATCAATATGATCTAAACCAATCGTTGCCGTGCCAACAAAGCGCACTGGCGTGTCAGCTAATAAATTTTCATTGACTGACGTGACGGAGCGTACTAATACGATTTCGGCCCGTTTCAAATCTTGGCGTTTTAAATGTCTGCCAATAACAGTACGCACTTGCCCCAAATGGCCAAAGGCCTCACGGACATAAGGGATATTTTCATCTGCGATTATTTGCATAAATAAAGGTCATTTTACTATAGCTGTTCAGAAACAATAATTTAATTGTAGGGGCGAACCTTTGTTATTGCCCTTTTGCCATAATTAATCTGAATATCTATATCATGAAAAATATTCTATTATATATATAGTGTTGACTTGTAAAGGGGCAACCTTCGGATTGCCCCCTAGATCACGCCATGTAGGGGCAATCCCTTGTGGTTGCCCTGTGAAACCTTACCCATTATAAAGTCTTTTTACTAAAATAGAGGATACCGTATGAAAATACGCCATGATTTTATCGCCATCGCAACGGCCATGCTGTTGTCTATTGGCTCCGCGTCTGCACAGTTATGTCCCACCCCAACGCTTGATATCACGACTGGGAACATCACGATACCCTGTGCCACCACTGAGGGATTACAACTCAGTCTAGAATTGAAACAAGTCGCGCCAACCAATCCAGACGATCAGAATTTGTACTGGGGATTAGCACGTTCTGAGATCAGCACCTGTCATTGGGCCCCTGGTTCCTGCGCGACACTTGATGAAGAACTTGAACTTGTGATACCAATCGCATTCGATGACAACATTAAAATCGTAGCAGGGCTAAGCTTTTCGCCCTCTCCTCTGGAAGGGTTTCATTGGCAATATCTTTTCCACGAACCCATAAACATCGAAAATCTTGTCACCCTGAAATCGGGCACCCCCAATCCTAAAGGTGGTTTTGAATCACTTTATCTCTTTGAAGGAGATTTTCCGAATTTTGCCGTCGACCAATTTTATGATTTTCAAATGGCCGAAGGTGTTATTCCCCCTAAAGCGACGCTTAAAAAGGATGATGAAATCACCCTGCGTATCTTCCACTTTAATGATCTGCATCATGAGTTAAGATCAGTGCATAGTAAGAAAGGCGATACGCACCGCTTTTCTCAAATGCTGAAGTTTGTCAATGAAGCCAGACAAAATGCCGCTGATAACGAAATCGTGTTGTTTCTATCGGGCGGTGATGATCATATTGGTAACCCCTTCGATGAGTTGTTAGGCTTTGATGCGGAAAGCTTTCAAAACAGTGCCGCTTACACCGCTTTCTCTGCCGCAGGCTTGGATGCGTCGGTTATTGGAAATCACGAGCTAGACAAGGGAACCCCCTTGCTCGCGAAAGCGATTGGACAAGATGCCAAATTTCCCGTTCTGTCAGCCAATTTATTCGGCTCTAAACATTTAACAGCAGAGCATTATCATCCTGCTCTCATTGGGGTAGCAAAAGGCTTGCGAATTGGTATTATTGGCTTGACAACGCAGCACGAAACGCTTCTGAAAACCACAGAAGATCCTCAACTGGATGCCGGTGAACTGTTAAAAACCTTGGAAAACACCTTATCTTATGTTGATCAACTCTCAGATGTGATCATCCTCCTGAGTCATGTCGGTTATAACGGAGAAGTGCCACTGGACGTAGGCGATATTCAAATCGCTGAAGCCGCCGCTAAAATGACCAATACACCTATTGTCATTGTGGGTGGCCATTTGCATCTGCCGATCAATACTGAAGGTTTGAACGTTGTTGATAAATCGGTACCTATCCTCGAGGCCGGTGCAAAGGGTAGCCATTTAGGTGAAGCCGTTTTCTCACTGTGGCAAACAAAAGATGCCCTGCGTTCCCACCTAACAGCCCGTTTGATTCCATTAAAAAAGCGGGATGATCGCGTCAAAGCGGATGATCCAAAGTATGACAATTATGAACATGACGATGATCTCGATCTGAACTTCGAGCAGGAAGTCATGCAACCCCTGTATGCCAAGTTAGATCATAAATTGCAGGAAGTCATTGGCAGCGCGGGGAGTTCAGAAAACATCACCACAGCACCCAACATTGCTGATCGTTATGTTGGTGAAACCGTCATGGCCAATTTCATGAATGATGCCATTGTTGCGCGAAGCGTCAATTTTTCTGAAAAAGACGGTCAAAGTCAGCAAGTGGACATCGCAGTATTCAATGCGACAGGTGTTAATGGCGGTGTCGAGCCCAATTCCGAGATTACCTTTAATGATTGGTATAGCGTCATGCCTTATGCCGACATGATCATCGTGACACCCATGACGGGGCAGCAGATAAAAGACATGGTGATGAGTAACGCGCAACGTATTGTGCGCTCTGAAGAATTAGAAGGTGAGGCGGCTGTGAATTTAAGCGGTTTTGTATCGCGTGGTTTCCTGCATTTTTCTAAAGAACTGCGCTACACTATCAAGCTAAACACTGATCCCACAACCACTGTTGCTCAAGACATCACATTAAAGGGCGAGTCAATTGACAGTGTTTTGGATAAAACCTTTAACGTGGCTTTCAGTGACTACATTGCCTTACGGGGTGCAGAAGGTTGGCATGGGCAAAAAGTGGGTGCTGGGTTACCGGATGAGATTATCGGTTTTGATATAGCTTCCCTACCCAAAAATGACACCGGCCTCGTTTATCGCAATGAAATCATCGTCTATATCAAGGAAAACGGTATAGTGGATGAAAGTACCGGCGCGGCTAAGGATGGGCGGATTCAAGTTATACCGTAGAATGTGGCGTGAGTAGAGACGCACGGCCGTGCATCTCTACAATTTTTCAATTTGCACTGTATTTTGAATTTCACGCAAAGCGGTTAAGACGCTTAATAATACTTAGCCGCTTTGCGCCTTTGCGTCTTTGCGTGAGATTGAGATCGATCCTGCACTCAAATTTTCTGGTATTGCGGAAAAAGTTAAAGTTCATTATTTAACACGCTTATGAACGAAAACAACACACTATTAGAAAAGTACGCAACGATAGCGCAGATAATAACCCAAGAAAAAGGGCCCTTTAAATTATTTGCGCTTTTTAAACGAGAAGATTTTCCTTGGGAATGGGATGTCGTGCTTTCTGCACAATGGTTACCAGGGGAGAAAAAAATGGACGCTTTAAGATTCATTTTCGACAAGATTCGTCCTGTATTAAATGAGGATGAATTTCTAAATATCTCAAAATTAGTTTTACTCGATATCAATGAACCTTTTGTCAAAGCCGTTCAAACGTTTCTTGAAGAACATGATAATCCTAACGTTTTTTCAAATACGGATATACAGGGTATCGAAATGAGAACTGGACTTATGATTGTTTCCCCAATCACTTCTTCTCAAAAAGCGATTTTACCTCATTCACATGAATTGTTAACTCAGGCATCAAAATGGATTCGCAAAGCCGCAAGCCAAGGAGACGATGAAGCACAAAATACCCTGGGATTAATGTACTTAAAAGGTGAAGGTGTCAAAAAAAATGTACGCCTTGCCAAAAAGTGGTTTGCTAAAGCGGCTGCACTAGGGCATCCTTCGGCACAACAAAACTTAGAAGCCTTGCATCAATAGTCTCTTGCTTATCACTGAACAGCCGGGAGAGTGTTCGATCTAATTCACCAACCCAGCTTTAATTATGGCTTCTCATAAATCCCGCTTGTTATAAATGGTAGTCCCTACAAACCCGTGGCTTACTTACAAATCAATGACTTGTGTGAGTGGCTTCGGGTCGATTTTGCCACGGAAAAACACGGAAAAACACGGAAATATTCCGGGCATTGAAGTGTCATTCCGTGGCTAATGAACAATTACCCAATTCGCACTGTTTGAATACCTCCATTGGTTTGTAGGGACTACCCTTTTTTTCAATCGAACCTGACATAGAATAGCTGGCATCTAACACCGCTGCCACTTTACCCAAAGTGATAGGGGCCCGTCGCAACGCACGAGCCGCTGAATCGCTCATCGCTTGATGCAGCCTCTCATAAAATTAGAGTTGACTGTAGAGACGCGATGCCTCGCGTCTCTAATCTACCCCTGAAAAATCTACCCCTGAAAAATCGTATAGACGCGAGATAGAAAGAGACGCGAAGAAAGAGACGCTTCGCGATCGCGTCTCTACAAAAAATCGTATAGACGCGATACTCTGTAGTACTCTGTGCTACTTTGTGTGTGTTGAAGTTTTTAAGTTGAAAAAACAAGGTTAATAAAATATGAGTATTCTGATCACAGGTGCAGCCGGTTTCATCGGAGCCCAACTTTCTAAACGGCTTTTGGAACAAGGTTTTGAGATCATCGGTATTGATAATCTCAATGACTATTATGATGTCAACCTCAAAAAAGCCCGTTTAACGCAATTAAAAACGCAACCCCATTTCCGTTTTATTCAACTTGACTTAGCAGATAGGGCCGGGATAGCTGAACTGTTTTCGCAGAACAAATTTAAAAAGGTAATCAATTTAGCGGCCCAAGCCGGAGTGCGTTACTCAATTGAAAACCCTTACGCTTATGTAGACAGCAATATCCTTGGGTTTGTCAATCTGCTAGAAGGCTGTCGTCATCATCGTATCGAGCATCTCGTCTTTGCCTCATCAAGTTCCGTATACGGCCTCAATACCAAAATGCCCTTTTCAGTACACCACAATGTCGATCATCCCATCTCATTGTACGCCGCCACCAAAAAAGCGAATGAATTAATGGCACACACTTATGCCCACCTCTACGGTTTACCCACCACCGGGCTACGCTTTTTCACCGTGTACGGCCCTTGGGGCAGGCCAGATATGGCCTATTTCAAATTCACCCAAGCTATCCTGAAAGATCAACCCATTGAAGTCTACAATCACGGCAAAATGCAGCGCGATTTTACCTATATTGATGACATCATCGAAGGTGTGGTAAGGGTATTAGATCGGATACCCGAACCCAACCTCAAGTGGTCAAGTGATTCTCCCGATCCCGGTACCAGCCCCGCACCGTATCGACTTTACAATATAGGCAACAATCAGCCCGTCGAACTCATGTACTTTATTAAAACGCTAGAAAAGGCCTTAGGAAAAACCGCAAAAATGCAAATGCTCCCCATGCAACCAGGCGATGTCACGGCCACTTATGCCGATATCAATGACTTAGAACGAGAAATAGGCTTTAAACCGCGCACAACGATTGAAGAAGGCATAGCGCATTTTGTGGATTGGTATAGAAATGATTATAGCGTGAAGAGATGAACGCAGTGTTATAGGTATTAACCTGAATAAAAACAAAACCTTATTATTTTACACGAGATTTTGAGTGCAAAATTCATTTTGCAAATGCCCTCCATTTTTAATGATTTTGAGTGCAAAATTCATTTTGCAAATGCCCTCCATTTTTAATGCACAAGCATGGGCTTTGCGTAAGGCAAAGCTCATAAAGAGACATAACGATCAAGCTCACCAGCCGCTTTGGAAAGCTGCGGAAAAACGGTCAAGTGCTGTGCCTTGTTATGCGTTACCATTTCATCATGGGTAACGGCTTTAACGGATTTTTAAAAAACGCTCTTATTGTTAATTGAATCAATTTCTTATGAAACCCGGAATTAGGAAACGCCTTTTTGATTTTTCCTATATAGTCAGTAGATAAACTGAATTTTATCTCGTTAGCACGCCCTGTGCTCAATCTATGATCAAGCCAAAACCATTTTAGTCACGATCACTTCCTTGGAAAATATCATCGTATTTTCTTTCAATGGCCAGTACTTCATCATCGGTTAATTGAGCAAATTCTTTTTTTCTAGCCCGCTTTGAAAGTTGACCCTTATTTTTGTTGAGAAAGCGTATCAGCAAATTGACCAGCTTATCTGGCATGTCGATGTAATTTTTAATGAAGTCGTTCAAAAGATCATATTTTTCTAAATACTGCACTTCTTCTGGCAAAGTCGTATTGACCGTTTCTTCAACGCATGCATACAAAAACTCGGCTTGTTTTGTGGCATCAAAATATCTGTAAAGATCAATCGTGTTATTTAATACCTCAACATTACCCTTATCAGTTGGACGCCACTGAATATGATCTAACCGGGGCTTTGAATAGGCTTCCAGTATGCCTTTATAGGACTCTATTCTTTCTAGAATGACTGCCGAAATTGGAAAAACCAAGCCTTTAGGCACAAAACTTTTTTCCGCGAGAATGTGATGAAACAGATAACGGTGAATACGTCCATTGCCATCTTCAAATGGATGTATAAAAATAAATCCAAAAGCGAGCAATGTGGCCATCAGAACGGGATCGTAATCGCTTTCATTTAATAAACTATAGGTTTCAAAAAAACCGGATATTAATTTATCAAGATCATCAGCACGCGCTGAAATATGAACAGGCTTAGGTGTACCGGTTACTCGATCATGATCACCAACAAATCCACCCTCATCCCGACATCCAAGTGTAATAAAACGGTTATCGGCAATCACTATTTTTTGAAGGTATTCCAGTTCTTCAAGGTTTAATGGCCTTTGTCCGGCTTGGCCGATTATTTTCCCCCAACGTTCGATACGGTTATGCGCTGGAGATTCCCCTTCGATGGTGTAGGAGGCTTTAGAATCTTTGAGCAGAAGAAAAGCAGCCGCTCGGCTTAACAGATCAGAATGTGTTTTTCCAAGATGATCAGCAGCAGTTTGAGACAGATTAAGGGCAATGTACTGGTCAAGCTTGTTTGTTTTTCTAATCAATGGGCAAAAATATGGTGTACCTGGTAGGTTATTATACACTCGATGACGACGTGATGGACGAGATGGCCCCGGATATTGGAGCTTATCATTGACCAATATAACGAAATTACCTTGAGTTACGTCAGGTAAATCTAGCTTTTCATGACGTAGCCATTCAAACAAAAACCAGATTCGACGGCTATAGATGCCAGTGGGTTCAGATTGAACAATATCGACAAGTAAAGCGGGATCAATGTGATCAAAAAGCACTTTGAGGATACCAAGCTCAATGCCTTCATATTTTAGGGCAAAAGTTAAATGGCCATAAAGCGTATCCTCTGGATCATGCCTTGGTGTCAATACGCGCCATTGTCCTTTTTCGTACTTTTTGTGCTTTTCGCCAATCGCACTTAGTGAATCGGGTATAGGAACGGGCAAGTTATAATTGATAATAAGTGCAATATAACCTACCGGCTTGGCCTTCGTTTCTGGTAGTGGATAATCGTGAAAAACAGTTACAGACTGTGAATTTTGTTTATTTTTACTCATTTTCATGAATATGGCTTATTAAAGACTAGCGAGCGTAGGGTGGGTTTCAGCGATAGGTTCAACCCACCTTTTTATTAAACCATACAAAATTGTGGCTTTATTTTCAATGGGTTATAAAAATATCAACTTGATAAGAAATCAATGACTTATCGGGAAATGTCAACAGAACAGAGTTAGCGGGAAAATAAAAATGCGCCGAACCTGCATGAAACGAAGGAAAGCTGAGCTAAAAATACAGGCCAAAAAAAAGCTCTCAGTCAACACCCTATATTTTCCCTACAAACAGTGATGTAGAGGCCAATCTGTAGAGTTGCCCTCACCCAAAAAGTTTAAGGGCGTTTTTGGATATCTTGAATCACAAAGCGCCTACCCATTTCCACCCAAATCAGCGTCATTTGCTATAGATATATTTGGTTAGTGTCTAAGCAAAAATGAAACAACCAGAAGAGGGGGCAATCCAGGGCGAAAGCCCTTTGCGGTAAAATACCGGTTTATTAGAGACGCGAAGCGTCTCAATGGCTCGCGTCTTTGTAAGTACTTTCGCCAAAAATTTTCAGCTGCAAAGGAGCAATCCCTTTTGGTTGCCCTTTGCGGTAAAATGCCGGTTTATTTGTGGTTCAGTACTTAGACAACGGCTGAAAGCTGTTGGCTGTTGGTTGTCAAATTTTATAATAGCGACCTTATGACGATGCTAAGTAAAACGGTAGTTACCCGGCCATGCGTTTGTGCGGCCGCACCAGCCAGTAGAGCGGCAGGGTGGACACTGCGCCCAAGGTGTCCAGCAGCATGTCCTTTTGCGCGTCCCAGATGTCGCCCTGCGATCCCAGAAATTCGATGCCCGCATCCCCGCCTTCCAGCACTGCGTACCACCATTCGATGATCTCGTAGCCTGCGGCCGCGGCCATGATGGCGAATAGTCCGAACAGCGTGGCCGTCACTGGGCCGCATAGCCGGCGGCGCAGCATGAACTCAACGATGGGGTAGGCGTAGAAGCCCACCGAGTAATGCGCGATGCGGTCGAAATGGTTGCGTTCGGCGCCGAAGAGATCGGTGATGAAATCGAACGGTACGTTGGCGAAGGTGTAGTGCCCGCCCATGGTGTGCCAGAATATCCAGAACGCCATTAGCCCGTAGGCTAGGTTGGAGAACCTGAAGCTGCGGAAGGTCAGCACCAGGAACGCGAACACCCCAATCGCCGGGATGTTCTCTGCCCACCACACGGCGCGGGACACCGGCTCGATGGCCAGCACCGCCCAGTACACCACATATACGCTTGCCAACAGGTGTGGGAAATATTTTGACATGTCGGGTACTTTTTTGTAGATAGATTTTAGCATTTTAAATTAATTTTCTAGTTTGTTTAGGTAGGCGTGCAAACTTTAGTTTGCAATTAGTTTATCCAATTCAAACTAAAGTTTGAACTCCAATCAAGACGTTTTTGCAACTTGTGGAACGCTGATTTTTTTATCAGTTCAATCCGTTGTTTGTTGAAAAAGCGTTTAAGTACTTTCGCCAAAAATTTTCAGGTATTTTAATAGAAGCAATGTTTATTTGTAATTAGAGACGCTTCGCGATCGCGTCTCTACAATTCGCGCTTTCGTTTCGACGCGATGCCGAGCAAATCTTTGCGGTAAAATACCTGTTTATTTGTGGTTCAGTACTTATCCCAAATTTTTAAATCGCGATCACTTGCATTGTAGCACTCTCTTCTGAAACGCTATAGTAATGCACTCTAAATATAACCTTTTGATTTTTAATAAATAATTCCCACAACGGTTGCTGTGAAGCAAGTGGCTAACACGCCGGCAAAAATGGATTTCATACCTAGAGAGATGATGTCATCTCTTTTTTCGGGTGACATTGCCGTTAATCCGCCTATCATAATCCCTAGACTGCCTATATTGGCAAACCCACACATGGCATAAATCATGATGATTTTGCTCCTGTCTTGCAGTGCATCTGCCGGTAAATTCAATAATTGTAGGTAAGCCAAAAATTCATTTAAGATGACTTTGGTACCCATTAAGCTGCCAGCGGTGAATATTTCTGAATAGGGGATGCCGATTAAAAACATCAGGGGTGCCATTATGAGGCCTAAAATGCCTTGTAATGTTATCGGCTTGTCTTGAATTTGAGGCAATAAAAGTAAAATTTGATTGAGCAATTCAACGAGGGCGACTAAGACTATGAGCATGGCTATGATATTGATCAACAATTTCACGCCATCTGTGGTGCCTTTGACAATGGCATCCATCGCACTATGCGCCATTTTAGGTAAGACGATTTTCTCATTTGAGCTATCCTGTTGAAAGGGTACAATCAACATTGAGATGATTAAAGCCGAAATCACGTTTAACAAAGATGCGGTTAAAATATGCCCCATGGCATCTGGGAATTTGGCCGATAAGATATGGGCGTATAAAACCATCATTGTGCCGGCAATCGTTGACATGCCGGCCACCATAACGGCGAATATTTCACCCCGTGTCATGTTTTTTAAATACGGCTTGATCAATAAAGGGGCTTCTACCATACCAACAAACGCATTGGCTGCGGCACCCAATCCCACCGAGCCGCTCACGCCTAAACTCTTTTGGAGTAAATAAGAGAAAAATTGAACGACTGCTGGTAAGATGCGATAGTAGTAGAGTAGATACGACAAGGCGCTCATGACTAAAACCAAGGGCAGGGCTTTGAAGGCTAGATTAAACATTGCGCCTTGATCTTTTACTTCAAAAGGGGCAGGGCCGCCGCCCAGATAACCAAACACAAAACGGGTACCGGCTGTGGTTGCGGTGTCTAATACCAAGACGACTTGGTTTAACGCTAAAAAAATCTGTTGAAAGAGAGGCAGTTTTAAAAACAGAACGGCCAGTGTGAAGTGAATCAAAACCCCAATCAATAGGATTTTAAACTCGATAGCTTTTTTGGCTTCGCTGAAGGCGTAGGCTATTAATAGAATAGCCACTAATCCGAATAGGCTTTGTATTATTGTCATGGTTAAGGGTTAATGGTTAATGGTTAATGGTTAATGGGGTTAATAATTAATGCAAAATTCTACGTTTTAAAACCTCATGCTCAAATCTTATCCAAAAATGAGCTTGGGGTAAAATAAATAGAGTGCAAAATTTATTTTGCGAAAGCTTTTCGTTCCAAATTTATTTTGCTGCACGACTATTAATAAATTAAAGAGGTGATTGTTATGTATGAAACCGTTATTGGCCTTGAAATTCACGCTCAATTAGCGACGAAAAGTAAAATTTTTTCAGGGGCTTCAACTGCTTATGGTGCCGATCCCAATACGCAAGCTTGTGCCGTAGATTTAGGTTTACCTGGCGTATTGCCTGTGTTGAATCAGGAAGTTGTGCGAATGGCCGCTAAATTTGGTTTAGCTATCGGGGCTGAAGTTGCGCCACGATCCGTGTTTGCTCGCAAAAATTATTTTTATCCTGATTTACCCAAGGGTTATCAAATCAGCCAGTATGAATTGCCGATAGTCAAAAAGGGGCAATTGCAAATTGAAATTGATGGCGAAGAAAAAACGATTGCTATTACTCGTGCCCATTTGGAAGAAGATGCGGGGAAATCTGATCATGAGGCTTTTCAGGGCGTGAGCGGTATTGATCTGAATCGGGCCGGTACGCCTTTATTAGAAATCGTTTCTGAGCCCGATTTGCGTTCCCCCAAGGAAGCGATTGCTTATATGAAAAAAATGCATACCTTGGTGCGTTATTTAGATATCTGCGATGGCAATATGCAGGAAGGCTCTTTTCGTTGTGATGCGAATATTTCTATTCGCCCTTTAGGGCAAGAAAAATTGGGTACGCGCACGGAATTGAAAAATCTGAACTCTTTCCGTTTTGTTGAACGTGCGCTCAATATTGAAATTGAACGCCAAATTGATGTCATCGAAAGTGGGGGGAAAGTCGTTCAAGAAACCCGTTTGTATGATGCGGATAAAAATGAAACGCGCCCAATGCGTAGCAAGGAAGAGGCTAATGATTACCGTTATTTTCCCGATCCTGATTTATTGCCAGTGGAGATTGATCAGGCCTTTTTAGAACAGGTTAAAACGGAATTGCCGGAATTACCGGAAGATAAAAAACAACGCTTTATGCAGGAATATGGTTTGTCACTGTATGATGCCAGTACGCTGATAGGCAGCCGTGAACTCGCTGATTATTTTGAAGAAACGGTTAAAGCGTCAGGTAGTGAGGCGAAATTATGTGCCAATTGGGTGATAAGTGATTTGACAGGCTTGTTGAATAAGCACAACTTGGAGATTACAGAATCGAAAATCAGTGCGACTCAATTGGCGAGCATGTTGCGTCGTCTTAGCGATAAAACGATTACGGGTAAAATCGCGAAAACGGTTTTTGAGGCGATGTGGAACGGTGAAGGTGATGCCGATACGATTATTGAGAAACGCGGTTTGAAACCGATCACGGATAGTGGCGCGATTGAACAACTTATTGATGAGATTGTGGCTAAGAATCCAAAACAAGTGGCAGATTATCGCAGTGGTAAAGACAAATTGTTTGGTTTTTTTGTTGGACAGGTGATGAAAGTGTCAAAGGGTAAGGCGAATCCGGCGCAGGTGAATGAGTTGTTGAAGACAAAATTGAATTCAAACTGAAACGCAGTAACTGTAGGGTGGGTAGGAGCGTAGCGGAGTCGAAGACCAGCGAAGCTAAACCCACCTCTCGGAAATGGTGGGTTTAGCTTCGCTGGCCTACGGCTCGCTCGGAAATGGTGGGTTTAGCTTCGCTGGCCTACGGCTCGCTCCGCTGCGCTCCGCTCTACCCACCCTACATCAAAAAAATGTATTTAACCTAATCGGGAAACGCTATAGTTTGTCAGCCCTGTATGCGGCCTACGAACACAGTGATTCAGCAGAAACGATTGCAAAATGGGGCGTAGAAGCGGGTATTGAGTTTAATGTCAATTCTGCTGCGCCAATAACCTCTTATCGCATTGAATTAATTCAATAATTAGAACAGGTTGGTAGGGGCAATCCCTTGGGGTTGCCTATTTAAACTATCCTAAAATGGAGTCAAGATGTCAACATTGGTTGTCGTGAAGAAAAAGGGGAAGGCTTGTATTGCAGCGGAGACGCTAACAAGCTTTGGTAGTCGCTGGCAACGAGCCGCTTATGTGACTGAACCAGACAAAATACAGCAGTTTGGTGATAATTATATTGGTATTGTGGGCAGTGCGGCTCATCATCATGTTGTGGAAAGTATTTTCTCTAAAACGAAAAAAATGCCCAGTTTTAAAAATCGACTGGCTATTTTTGAATATTTCCGTAAACTCCATCCGCGTTTGAAGAATAAGTATTTTCTGAATCCCAAAGATGAGGATGACGATCCTTATGAATCTAGCCAGATGGATCTGTTTATTGCGAATCGCTACGGCATTTTTGGCGTATTCAGTTTACGAGAAATTGATGAGTACGAAAAATTTTGGTCAATCGGTTCGGGTAGCGACTATGCACTTGGCGCGATGTATGCCGCATACGATCAGTTTGAGGAAGCAGAAGAGATTGCACGAATAGGCGTTGAAGCCGGAATTGAGTTTGATGATGGTTCAGATGCGCCGATTACTGCTTATAATGTTGATTTAATTTAGATAGACTAATCCCGCTTTTAAAAATCTTATGTTCACGCAAAGTCGCAAAGTCGCAAAGGTGCGAAGTCTTGATTCTTAGCGTCTTCGCGCGAAGCGTGAAAAAAGCATTATCTGGAATATCTTAAGCTGCGATGGCTTCTTTTGGTACTTTTGCACTTTCAAAGGCAAATACCAGTTCATTATTCTCTTCGCGCACTTGCACATGGCCGCCTTTTTCTAGTTTGCCAAAGAGTAATTCTTCGGCCAGGGCTTTCTTGATTTTATCTTGAATCAAGCGGGCCATGGGCCGGGCACCCATCATGGGATCGTAGCCCTTTTGGGCTAACCAATGGCGGGCCGCTTCGTTGACTACGATAGTGACGTTTTTGTCAGATAACTGCGCTTCCAGTTCAAAGATGAATTTATCCACCACATGTCCGATCATTTCTGGCGTTAAGGCTTTAAATTGGATGATCGTATCTAGGCGGTTACGAAATTCGGGGGTGAAGGTGCGTTTAATCGCTTCCATTGCATCGCTGGAATGATCTTGGGGGCTAAATCCGATTGATGCTCGGCTGGCTTGTTCGGCACCGGCATTCGTTGTCATCACCATGACGACATGACGAAAATCGGTTTTGCGTCCATTCGTGTCTGTTAGTGATCCATGATCCATGACTTGTAATAACAGGTTGAAGACATCTGGATGCGCTTTTTCAATTTCGTCTAGCAATAAGACGGCATGGGGTTGTTTATTAATCGCTTCTGTCAGTAAGCCGCCTTGCTCAAAGCCGATATAACCGGGTGGGGCACCTATTAAGCGTGATACGGTATGCCGTTCCATGTATTCTGACATGTCAAAACGAACCAGATCTATGCCCATGAGACGCGCTAATTGGCGCGTGACTTCGGTTTTACCGACACCAGTTGGCCCAGCAAATAGGAAGGAACCTATCGGTTTTTCTAGGTTTCCGAGGCCTGAACGTGACATTTTGATGGTTTGCGCTAAAAGCTCAATGGCTTCTTCTTGCCCATAAACCACCATTTTCAAATCGCGTTCTAGGTTTTTTAAGGTTTCTTTATCGGAAACGGAGACATTTTTCGGTGGAATACGCGCAATTTTGGCGACAATGTGTTCAATCTCATTGACATTGATCAGCGTTTTACGTTTTGAGGGGAGTTGTAAACGTTGGCTGGCACCCGCTTCATCAATCACATCTATCGCTTTGTCAGGCAAATGCCTATCATTGATATAACGGGCCGATAATTCTGCGGCGGCTTGTAAAGCCGCTGAGGCATATTTGAGTTCATGGTGTTCTTCAAAACGTGGTTTTAATCCATGTAGGATTTGTACGGCTTCTTCAACTGAAGGTTCATTCACTTCAATTTTTTGGAAACGGCGAGATAGGGCCCGATCTTTTTCAAAAATGCCGCGATATTCTTGATAAGTGGTTGATCCAATACATTTTATTTCACCTGCGGCTAACATAGGTTTAAGCAGGTTAGAGGCATCCATCGCGCTACCCGAAGCGGCACCCGCTCCAATGATGGTATGGATTTCATCAATAAACAATATCGCGCCGGGTTGTTTACCCAATTCAATTAAGACGGCTTTGAGGCGTTTTTCAAAATCGCCACGATATTTTGTACCGGCCAGTAATGTGCCTAAGTCTAGGGAAAAGATGACGCTGTTCGCCAAAACATCGGGGATTTTTTTCTCGATAATCAGTCTCGCTAAACCTTCAGCTATCGCCGTTTTCCCCACACCGGCTTCTCCCACTAATAAGGGGTTGTTTTTGCGCCTTCGACATAAAATTTGTAAGGTGCGTTCAATTTCGTGTTCTCGCCCGATTAACGGATCAATCTTGCCCGCTTTCGCCTGTTCATTTAAATTAACCGTGTAGATTTCTAAGGGATTTTTACTGGGCGCGTTTTCGGCACCTTGATCGTTTTCGTCATGAGCAGGAGAAAAGTCGGGATTATTGTCGTTATCAATTTTGGAAATTCCGTGGGAAATATAATTGACAATATCTAAACGGGCAACATCTTGTTTTTCAAGAAAATATACGGCTTGTGATTCACGTTCTGAAAAAATCGCCACTAAGACATTGGCACCCGTCACTTCTTTTTTACCTGAAGATTGCACATGAAAAACAGCGCGTTGTAATACCCGTTGAAAACCCAGGGTGGGTTGTGTATCCCGTTGATCCCTTATGGATAATTTGGGCGTGGTTTCTTCTAAAAAATGAGATAACTCTTTTTGAAGTATCTTCTGATCCACGCCACAGGCACGTAAGACTTCAACGGCATCTTTATTATTGAGTAGCGACAATAACAAATGTTCTACCGTCATAAATTCATGACGCTTTTGACGTGCCGTCTGAAAAGCGGTATTCAGGGTGAGTTCAAGTTCCTTACTTAACATTGTTGAGAACCTCTTTGGGATTAGATTTGGGCAATTCCAAAAAATAAATATACCACACCCTTTTTCTTGATAATTGAAGGGTAGCAAACGGGTAATTATTGGGGTAGATAAAGTTACTGATAATTGATAATTGATAATTGATAATTCAACTTACGCTTTCTCCATTGTACACAGGAGAGGATGCTGATTTTCACGCGCATAAGTATTGACTTGCGTCACTTTCGTTTCTGCAACATCACGGGTATAAGTGCCGCAAATCCCTTTGCCTTCTAGGTGTACTTGCAACATGACATGATTAGCTAAATCTTGATTCATGCCAAAAAAGTTTTCTAACACATGAACGACGAAATCCATTGGCGTATAATCATCATTTAACAGTACCACTTTATATAAAGGTGGACGTTTAAGTTTTGGTTTGGTTTCTTCAACAACAACATCGTCATCGTACATGGGATCGGCTAACTGTGCCATAAATTATATTTCCTCTCATTAATCACTTTCAGAGTTTTTATATTAATGCAAACGTCAAAAAAACGATTTATAATTTTATAATGCTCTATAACTTATGACAATCCCTGCTTAAAAAAACAAGGGAAAAGCTTTGGTTTTGATTTCATCAAAATAGGCGTTTATTATGGTTATAATGGATTTTGGAGAGGATTTAAGTAACCGAATGAAAAATGAACAATGAATTAATAATGAAAAATGAACAGTCGAGGCAAAGGTGCAAGGCTTGCCACCATGCAGTTATTAAACTTCCTCAATCCATTCTACGCTGATTACAGTTGAGATTAAAAGCCACGGAATGACACGGAAAGCACGGAATATTTCCGTGTTTTTCCGTGTTTTTCCGTGGCAAAATCTATCGAAGCAAATCACACAAGTCATTGATTTTTAAGACCACCACTGGTTTGTAGGGACTACCGGACAACCAAAAAGTGTGCGACAGGCTTTCAATAATTGTGGCCCCGCGGCCCTGTGAATAGCGCCGTCAACGCCACCGCCACCGAGTAAAGATTCATTAGCCGCATTGACAATGGCATCGACTGCCAATGTGGTAATATTATCATGGATGAGTTTGAGTTGTGTGGGTATCTTTTTTTTCTCACTATTTGTCCATAAGAGTTTGAAGGGAGCTAAAACAAACTCCCCAACAACATTCATTCACTAAAGTTGAGCTTGCATCGCTTCAAACCGAAATTTGGATGCACTCAAAAAAAATGGGCTCGATCAACTAAAGTTTGTACTCCATAAACTAAAATTTGGACTCCATTCACAAACTCAAGTTGATCGCGTTTTGCTAGTCTTGGCCCCATTTACTTTACCTACTGAAACAGACAAAGCTTTGGTACTTGAAAAAAGTAAAGAATGGTGTCATCAAGTCGGACAGGTTTTTGATTGCTCACAACAGCAAGAGGCGTTAGACATTTTGGGTTTATTTGTGTTAAATAGATTTAGCTTCGCTGACTTCGTATCGTCAATTCAAATATGAAGAGGTGATTGCAATGTTGAATTTTGATTTGATGGAGACGGTGGCAGGCCAACAACTCCATGATATGGGGCATGAAAAAGGCTTACTCGAAAGCGTTAGAGAGGATGTCCTTGAAATTCTTGAAGAACGATTTGGAATCGTGCCTAACGACATGAATCAGCAGATTCGCGCCATTTCTCAACGGGAATATTTGAAACAACTTCATAAACAGGCTATCCGATGCCCTGACTTAGATCGTTTCAATGAGATGTTGTTAAAGGCAGTGTCACCGCCAAAACAACAAAATCACTGTTAAATATCCATCCCAATTTTCCTTTTGTAAATAAAGCGGTACCCACAAGTTGCGGGAAAGGGAAAATCCCAATACCACTGGAAAACCGAGACAAGCCTACGGGGCAACGGATTGCCTCTACAATATCGATTGCCCTTATGCTTACCCTTCCAGCAAACTCTTAAAATTTAAAATATTATATTCAAATAATTGACAATCATGACATAATTTGAAAAAATCGCTAGACCTCGTGAAAGATAACAGGTAGAATCAAAAAGAGGCTTATCTCAGCGACAAACATTTTGTTAACTTGATTTAAGTTGCAATAAACATTGTCCCCATCAATCAGCTAATTTAACTTATGCAATTATGACAACAGAGAGTAATAGAAACTCTAAAAATGATTTTGCGGAAAGACATCAAATTGCAGAGGCACAGTTACCTACTCAACAACGGGACAAAAACGTATTTTCGGCGTTATCACCTGAAAAAATGCATGACATCATTCACGAACAGCAAGTTCATAAAATAGAATTAGAAATGCAAAATCAGGAGTTGCGCCGTATACAACTGGAACTTGAAGTGGCACACCATCAATATATCGAATTATACCACTCAGCGCCCGTTGGCTATTTGACTATTGTACAAGAGAATAATAAAATTGTGCAAGCTAATCAGGCAGCTGCAAACTTATTAGGTGTAGAAAAAAATCTAAGCCTAATCGATCAATCATTTACAAACTTTATTTTGCCAGATGATCAGGACAGCTATTATTTTCATTGTCAAGAAGTGGTCAAAACGCAATCACAGCTTACTTGTGAAATAAGATTGAAACAGGGTAAAACGTACTTTTATGCAAAACTACACACTACGGTGTTCCAAAATGCGGATGATCAGACGGTTCACTACCTGACTGTCATAAGCGATATCACGGAGCAAAAACAAACAGAAAGACTCCTAACACAGCGGGTAGAAGAACGCACGGCAGAATTAAAGACAGTCAATGCTGAACTCGCCTACGCCTCCTGTCTCAAAGATGAATTTCTGGCCAACATGAGCCACGAGTTACGCACACCGCTCAATACCATTTTGGGGGGAGCGGAGATTTTGCAAGAGCAAGTGTTTGGCTCACTAAACGCTCAACAGGAAAAGACGGTCAGGCGAATTGAAAAAAGTGGTAAGCAATTACTGATCCTCATTACTGATATTCTTGATTTGTCTAAAATCGCAGCAAGGCAACTTGAATTGTTTGTTGATAATGTTTCTGTTGATGCCGTTTGTCAGAGCAGTTTGCAATATGTACAAGAAGCCGCTAAAAATAAGCAAATTAAACTCAGTTACAGTTTTGATTATGCCATTAATACGCTCAAAGCGGACAGAGTACGCTTGAAACAAATTTTGATTAATTTACTGACTAACGCTATTAAATTTACGCCTGAAGGTGGCATCGTGGAACTGGCAGCCCAAGGCATCCCTGAAGAAGGCGTACTTGAATTGATAGTCAGTGATACCGGCATCGGTATCGATAAAGAAGATTTTCCTAAGTTATTCAAGCCTTTTAGGCAATTAGATGGTAAGCTGAATCGGCAATACGAAGGAACAGGACTCGGTCTGTCTTTAGTTTTATCGCTGACCGATATGCATGGTGGCAGTGTTTCTATGAGTAGCAAAATCGGGCAAGGCAGTTGTTTCACGGTCACACTACCTTGGCTTGAAGAAACAACTGAGGGCAGTCAAGAAAAGCGTGATGATGATGTTAAAACAGGGGATCGTCATACAACCTCGCTGATTTTGGTGGTGGATGATCATCAAAAAACAATAGAAATGTTGTTTGACTATTTAGTCGCGAAAGGTTATCACGTTATTTCAGCAAGTGACGGGCTTCAAGCCATTGCCCAAGCTCAAAGCGATAGTCCTGACTTAATTATTATGGATATTCAGATGTCAGGAATGAACGGGCTAGAAGCGATTAAGCGCATTCGCGCTGATCCGAAACAGGCCAGTACGCCTATCATTGCCCTCACGGCCCTCGTCATACCTGGCAATAAAGAACGCTGTTTAGCCGCTGGCGCAAATGATTATTTAAGTAAACCGATAAATTTAAAGCAATTAAAACTGAAGATTAAGAATTTGTTACCTTGTTCTCCTGATGAGGCGTAAGCCATAAGGGTTTGTAGGGGCAATCCCTTGTGGTTGCCCTTGGTGGGCAATCCCTTGTGGTTGCCCTTTATATTAGGTGGGCAACAATCGAATCCCACCCTACACTTAGGGAGACGTTATATTGTGACTGAAGAAGCTAATCAACCGACGATATTGACTCGGATTATGAAAGTGTTCGAGTTTATTAAACAGTTGTTGGCACCTGTGCTGGCACTTTACCATCCAGACAATCTCAAAAAGCAGGGCCCCGCACAAAGTTTTGGCCTCATTTTACTGACCGTTTTGGTTTTGATGTTTTTAATGGGCTTATGGTGGAGTCGTGAACCCAGTTCATTCGATGTGCAAGCGGCCGCTCAAAAGCAAGCGGAGTATTACAACGATAAAATTGTTCCGGGTTATGTGACAACAAGCACCTTGATAGAAATGGTAAGCTTATTACGAAATAAAACGGGCGGCTATTTGAGTAACGATATCATGCCACCTAGCATTTTTATGGACGACATGTCCAATTGGGAATGGGGGGTGTTACAGCAAGTACGTGACTTGTCTAAAGCATTACGCAATGACATGAGCCGTTCTCGCACTCAAGGCGAAGATCCCGATTTAGCCAAGGCGGAACCTAAATTTAACACGGATAATAATTCGTGGTTTTGGCCGGCAAGCGAAGATCAATATCAAGAAGGCATGGTTTTTCTTGAGCGATATCGCCATAGATTGGCCGCGCCTAGGAACAACAGCGCGCAATTTTTAGTGGGTACCCGCAATTTGCGTGATTGGCTTGAAGATGTCGCGAAACGCTTAGGGAGTTTGTCTCAACGCTTAAGTGCGAGTGTCGGACAGATGCGAATGGATATGAATGTCGATAGTTCTGTTGAAGACGATCAAGACTCAATCTCCCAAATCAATGAAGTAGAAGATAAAACACCTTGGATGCTGATTGATGATGTGTTTTATGAAACACGCGGGACTTGCTACGCTCTCATCCATTTCCTGAGGGCGATAGAAGTCGATTTTAACAGCTTGTTGGAAAAGAAAAACGCCCTCCTGATTTTGCAAGACGTTATCAGGGAATTAGAGGCTACTCAAAAAACCGTCTGGAGTCCTATGATTTTGAATGGCTCTGAATTTGGTTTATTTTCGAATCATTCGCTAGTCTTGTCTTCTTATATTTCGCGGGCCAATACTGGGATTATTGAGTTATATAATATATTGGAACGTAACTAAAAATCCTGTAGAGACGCGATGCTTCGCGTCTCAGCCTCGCGTGTCTACCCGACACAATATCTTTCGATACGCGATTAGAGACGCGAAGCATCGCGTCTCTACAGAGGGCAATGTGTTTCGACACGATTCGAGACGCGAGGCATCGCGTCAGGGGGCAATGTGTTTCGACGCGATTCGAGACGCTTCGCGATCGCGTCTGGGGGCAATGTGTTTCGAGGCGAGGTATCGCATCTATACCCGACACAATATCTTTTATTTCGAGACGCGATTAGAGACGCGAAGCATCGCGTCTCTACAGAGGGCAATGTGTTTCGACACGATTCGAGACGCGAGGCATCGCGTCAGGGGGCAATGTGTTTCGACACGATTCGAGACGCGAGGCATCGCGTCAGGGGGCAATGTGTTTCGACACGATTCGAGACGCGAGGCATCGCGTCAGGGGGCAATGTGTTTCGACGCGATTCGAGACGCTTCGCGATCGCGTCTGGGGGCAATGTGTTTCGAGGTGAGGTATCGCATCTATACCCGACACAATATCTTTTATTTTGAGACGCGAGGCTTCGCGAAATCTACTTCAATCAACATAGGTACAATCATGTTAAATCCATTCGGAAAAATAGCGCGTATCACGTCAGTTGTGACTAATGCTGACAAAAGAGTTAAAGCAGAAATGAGTCTCTTGCTGATTTTATGTATTTTCGTTTTAATGACACTCAGTTGGCAAGACATTGCCCATAATCAGTTGACTGGCGGTATTGAAACAGAAAGTGCGGCTTATCTTGATGACACGCTGCAGAAAGCGGGGACGGCCTTTTTAATCGCGCGTGCCCTTAACGCGACACTTTCGGTGATGCAAAGTTTCACGATTACCCCTTTTCTCGGTGAATTGTCATTAGGTGAAGTGCTTGATCCTGTCAATGATCTGGTTGAACGTTTTTCTTTTGTTATGTTAGCGGTTACGGTTTCGATAGGCATCCAGCAATTGCTAATGGAAATTGGTATTACCGTTGACATGACTTACATCATTTTGCCGGCACTCATTTTGATATTAGTCAGTCTCTTTAGCAGCACACAAATGTCTAAACATCGTTTGCGTATGTTAGCTTACAAGCTATTGCTGTTTGTGTTTTTAGTGCGTTTTGCTATTCCGATGACGGGGCTGATTGGTTCACACATTTCTGCCAATTTTTTAGCAGACAAACGTGATACGGCTATGGAGTCTATTGAGGAATCAAAACAAAAAATTTCGGCCATCACGATTAAAGAGGCCGCCACTTCTCCTAAGGGTAGCCTAGAACAACTCAAACAAGATTCTCAAGAGATTGTGGGCCAAATTGTCAAATTGATCACCTTGTTTGTTTTTGAAACAATAATGTTTCCTCTTTTGGTGTTATGGGGCCTGATTAAATTGTTTGGGATAATACTTTATTCGCCAATCTCAATGAAGCCTGAAAGAATTTGATACGCCTTTTAAAAGCAGGATTGTTCTAAAACCAATCTCACGCTTTTCGCGGCGGCGCAAAGGGGCTAAATTGTAGAGACGCGATCGCGAAGCGTCTCTATGGCTTCGAGGAGACGCGAGGCATCTTCGATGCGAAGCATCACGTCGAAACGTTTCCGCTTCGATGAGACGCGAAGCATCGCGTCTCTACATCAATCATAATCTTTATAAGGATCATCTTCCAAAATCTCTTTATCCCGATGCTGGGCCGATGGCTGACTCAACCAGTGATGATCATTTAATCCTATCCACGCTAAAATACCGATGAGGATTAAACCCATTATCAGTAATAATCCGATGGGCATAGGGCCTGATGAAGGGGATTTAACTGATGAGGGGAGCGGTTCGTTGGCCGATAGGGGTTGAATGGCTGGCGTGATAAACGGTTGCTTGATGGCCGAGATGGGTAGAAACTGCGCCATCGCATCTTGATATTCTGGCGGGCTTTTGCCAATCATCCAACCTAGCCCTGTCGTTTCAGCGAGATAGTATTTTTGACCCGCATGGCCCAAAAAATCTCCAGAAAAGGGGCCTTCAACGCCGGTGAGGATATGCCCCGGTACTAAGATTAAACCATTGTTGATGCCTAAACCAGACAGTAAACTGCTATACAAAATCGAACTGTCTTCACAATCAATCTCTTGATCAACCAAGGTTTGCAATGGCGTTCGCCATGCGTCATCAAATGGGGTGGTTAACGCATCCCGTTTATAAGGTAACGATTGTACAAAAGTCAGGGCAAAGGCGGCGAGTGTTTCTGGCCCTTGATTGGGCGCGGCTAATTTGAGACTGCTAATCAGAGAAGCCAAATCGCTTGTTCCTTGTTCTGCCAGTTGTAAACGACTGAGCAAATCATCCGGGCGAGGGCGACGCGCCATTTCTTGAGAATAGCGATTAAAAAACTTCACTATTCACTTGCAAGCGCACCGTATAATTCAGGCCTTGATAGGCAAACACGAGGCGAATCGGTAACCAACCTCCACGCACAGCGGTTTGAGGTACAATCCCTCTATCGACTTCCGCGATTAATGCGAGCGGATTGCCTTGTGCCGTGTGACACCACAACAGCAGTTGAATTAAAAAGTATAGCGCGTGATAAGATTTCATCTGATTAGAACTTTTCTGATTATAACGAATTTTGTTGATATCTTAAGTACTTTCGCCAAAAATTTTCAGGTATTTTAATAGAAGCAATGTTTATTTGTAATTAGAGACGCGAAGCATCGCGTCTCTACAATTCGCGGTTTCGTAGAGACGCGATGCCTCGCGTCTCTTTGCGGTAAAATACCTGTTTATTTGTGGTTCAGTACTTAATGGCATTGAGGCTCCACCTGGGGTTCCTAAAAAAAAGTTATAATCAGGCATTTTTTAGGTTAAAAACAGGCCTACGTTCCAACTTGAGTTTGCTCATACCGTTTGAACCACCTCAGCTTTGCGTCGAACATCGTTCTCACATTTAATGCCTGGGCGGGCTAAGGTGGCTACCACATTGAGTTTACCCTTACTGGCCGTTTGTTGAGCCACTGCATTATGTTCTGCGGGTATAAATTCGTCTCCTACATTGGGGATAATCAATGCCACTTTGCCTTCTGTTAATTCCCCTATCGCATGATCCAAGCGTTGATAGTGTGTCACTGGTTGATTGAGTTTCAAGCAATTCGCCACAACATTATTCAAAAAAAGACAAGGTTCAGTCGTAACCTCTAATGTATTTAATGCCGTTTTATCCACAGAATCCATACTGGATAAGACGGTTTTAATTTTCTCAATCACTTCGTGAGTTGCTGAATCAGGCTGTTGTGATTCGGGTATTGGCTTTGGAGCCGCCGCTGTAGCCGTTTCTCGCGGTTGAGGTTCGGCCGTCACTGTCGGTGTCGTTTTTGAAATTTTATTGCCCATTGTAGAATGCGTTGAATACCGCGGCGTTGAAACCGCATTCTCTTCTCTGAATTTGTTTAAATAATTTTCAGCGTATGATTCAAGTGTCATATTCAAACCATTTTTAAATTGATTATTATTCAGATAAGCTAAAACTTGCTGTCTCACAACCTCTTCAAATTTCTCTTCTTGTGAGAGTTTTTTCAAACTTTGTGAGAATAAATAAAAAAAATGATTTGCTAAAAATTGCTCTACCGCTTTTTCCACAACCACAGCCAATTCCTCTTTCGAGACATAATTGGACAGCATTATCGGTAATGCCCCTTCTTTTCGGGCTGGCTCATTAGGCAACCCAGACTGCGCTTCAGTGCTTTCTTTCAGAAAAGTCTGTTTTTCTTTGGCAATATCAGCCATATTAGCTTCGATGCCCAGCATTTTTTCAATGCCAATAATTCTCTCCAAAAGCGGATTTCTTAATTTTTGAAGCGATGAACTTAATTCTTCTTTCGACACATAACGAGTCTGTTTTAAAAGTTTCGACACTGGGGCTGTAGATTGTGAGATTATCGACTGTTCCTCATTCGAATAGGGATCCATTTCATCATCCGTTTTAGCCGTAGGCCAGAGATTACGCAGTTTTTCAGGATAGAACCAAGCCGCTATCCCAATTAAAATCGCTATAGTGGTTATGATGATTAAAATGAATAAGACAGCATTATCTTGAGGCTTAATCTGAGGCTTAATCTGCTCAGGTTGGACAATGTGTTTTTTGAGTTCATCAATTCTCTCTTGAAGTTGATTCATCTCATTTTGAACCTGATTGCGCTGAGTCTCACCAATATGGATAACCATTTCCTTAGCTTTAGTCAGCTTATTTTCAGCCTCTAAAAGATGACTATTGACATCAATCATGGCCTGTTGGGCCCGTTTCTTCTCAGCTTGCTTGATCTGATCTTTAGCATTTTGAACATTCAATGTGGCAATGTGAACAGCACGCTTCGTTAAAAAGTTATCTAATATTTTAGCAAAATCTTGATAAAATGCCTGATGTAACACGTCAGGCTGCCCCAAATAACCTGCGGATTCAAAACCCTTCTGATTCTTCATCCACTCTTTCAGTTTAGTTATGTTAGTTGTTGCCGGTTCACTCGGTTTCAGAAAACGAGACAGCACCTTAATATCATTCTCATCAGCTGCTGTAGAAGAACGCTTTAGCAAATAATGCAATCGTTCTATCTGATAGGTTTTGCCATCCAACGTCCAAGACTCTTGGACTTTATTTTTACGCACCAGAAAACGCATAAAGTTGGGATCGGGGGCCCCCGGCTTTTCCCGCGTCATTTGATCAATTAAAGGTAGTACCTCAGGCCGTCCTGCCATCTCCCACGTATTATCTCTAGCCTCATCATTCCAGAGACTTGAAGAGAGGTTATCGCCCACATTGGAAGACATATCCAAGTTTTTCCGAAGCGTTACCTTAACGCCTCCCTGCGTATCTTTGATAAAATGAAATGATCCCCGCAATGCCAACCATTTCTGATCAGAAGACACTTTGACAATTTGAAAACGATAAACCTCTCTTGGTTCGAGTTCCTTGTCAGTCGGTAGATCCCACACACCGTTTTTATTTTGCATTACAAAAGCATAGTAATGCACATCAGGCTCATCAGCATAACTGGGCGCAAGCCCAACACACAAGAATAGTGCGGCAATGACTTGATAACTCACTGATAATATTAAAACTGTTTTGAATCGTTCACTCATAAGCCAATATCCTAAGAAATAAATTGAATTGAGTTCAGTTAAGGCAGCGGCCCACCCTTTTATATATAGGCTGTGATATCGGGTGGATTGTGCGCCTAACGTCTCCATATAAAATGGTGGCTCGGCATTTTATCATAAACCACTGAATGATGTCGGGTGGTTGTCAGATTCATTCTCATGCTTCGCGCAAAGTCGCAAAGTCGCATTGATAGAGACGCACGGCCGTGCGTCTCTACTTGGCACCGAGGCCCATTCAAATTTGAAAATATTTTTTAACTGAAAACTCACTTGATATAAAATATCAACAGAATTCATTATAATCATAAATTTTAAAGGTACTTGATATCATGACGGTTAAAAGAAAATTGTTATTCGGTTTTTTATCGGCCTCTGCAATCATACTGTTTGCTGGCATACTGGGCATTATCCAAACTCAGTTTATTTACTCACAAAGTAAAAATATCGGCCTCGTTAACGCGCCACTTGATGATGCCGTTATGGAAATCCAAATCGCTACCGCTACCGCTCACCTCTGGTTTGAAGAAATCATCAGCGGTGTTGAAGAGAAAACCACTATCATCAAAGTGTGGAAACTCCTTGATCAAAGTATTTGGTATTGTGATGCGATACTGAAAGGCGGTAAAGATGGAAAGGAAACGTTTCACCCTGTCAATGATCCCGTTATCGAACAGCGCATCAGTGTGGTTAAACAAGGCTTAGCCGAATTGAAACAGGCGGCAGAATTACGCTTTCAAAATCAATTTGGTACGCAAGAGTTAGCCGATCAGATTTTGGAAACTCAGTTTGATACCCTATTTGATAAACTCATTAGCCTGGTGGATGAAGCGGAGAAAATGATTCACGCTAAAATGGATGCTGACCTTGACGCGCTTGATGAGATCGTCGATACAACGATGACGATATTTATCATGTTGATTTTATTAAGTTTTATGATGGCAGTCCTTTTGGGGATTAAAATCTCTGATCATATTTCAAACCCGATTCAAGCCGCGCAAGCCTGGGCGATTCAAGTGGCTAAAGGCGATTTTTCACAACAGATTGATGAGCAATATGCTAAACGACGTGATGAAATGGGTGATTTATTTAATGCGTTGGGGAAAATGAACCATGATCTCCAAATGCTGATCACAACGCTTGGGAAGCAGAAAGATGACGCTTTGCGTATCAATCATGCATTAGATAATGTCAATACCAGTGTCTTGATTACAGATAATGAGTACAAAATTATTTACGCCAATCAATCAGCTGTGGATTTATTCACGGAAAAGGAAGCGGCCATACGTCAAGATTTTCCCCATTTTGAGGCTAAACAGTTATTGGGTTATTCCATTGATCAGTTTCATAAGCATCCGGCCTATCAGCACCAAGTGTTAGCACAATTAACAACCACTCACCAGATGACTTTGAAGCTGGGGGAAGTCAATTTAGAAGCCAAAATTAATCCCGTCATGACGGCTGAAGGGCTCAGCAACGGTTGGGTATCAGAATATTATGATCGCACTGCGGAGGTGGCTACCGAACAAGAAATCAATGCGGTGATACAGGCCGCTTCAAAGGGGGATTTCAATCAACGGATTACGCTGACAGATAAAACCGGTTTTTTTAAAACCTTTAGCAAAAGCTTGAATCAAACTTTGGATATTAACCAGCAAATGATTGAAGAATTGATACACGTTTTTGCGGCCCTTGCGCGCGGTGATTTAAGGCAAACGATCACAAAAGACTATGTTGGATCACTACAACAACTGAAAGAGGATGTGAATGCGACTATTGCGAAACTCACTAATGTGATGAACACGATTCAGGCTGTCGCGGAAGCGGCTTCAAAAGGTGATTTTACGGGGCGCATTGATCTGGATGATAAAACCGGCTTTTTTCACACCCTGAGCGAAATACTCAATCACATTTTCGTTTCAAATCAAGACATCATTGAAGATAGCAAAGGGGTGTTTGCCGCTATCGCTAACGGCGATTTAACGCAAAGCATGACAAAAGATTATGTGGGTGCCTTAGAACAACTCAAACAAAATGTGAATACCAGCGTGATGGCGCTTACCCAAGTTGTGAACACGGTTCAAGAATCGGCTCATGTGGTGAATCACGCCGCGCAAGAGATTTCGCAAGGCAATAACAACTTAAGCCAACGCACGGAAGAACAAGCGGCTTCTTTGGAAGAAACGGCTGCCAGTATGGAAGAAATGACGGGCGTTATTCAGCAAAATGCGGACAATGCACAGCAAGCGAGGCAATTGGCTGAAAGTACCCGCGTTCAGGCGCTAGTCGGTGGAAAAGTCGTTGATAAGGCGATTGAAGCGATGAGCAAAATAAACAAGAGTAGTCAAAAAGTCGCCGATATCATCAGCGTGATTGACGAGATTGCCTTCCAAACCAACTTATTAGCGTTAAACGCCGCCGTTGAAGCCGCGCGTGCCGGCGAACAAGGGCGCGCTTTTGCCGTCGTAGCAACAGAAGTGCGTAATTTGGCACAACGGAGTGCCGTAGCGGCTAAAGAGATTAAAGCCTTGATCAAAGACAGCGTCAGCAAAGTCAAAGAAGGGAACGAATTAGTCAATCAATCCGGCACGACTTTAAAAGAGATTGTGGTTGCGGTTAAAAAAGTGAGCGAGATTATTTATGAAATAGCGGCCGCCGGGCAGGAACAATCGGCCGGTATCCATCAAGTCAATAAAACGATTGCGCAAATGGACGACATGACACAACAAAATGCCGCTTTAGTTCAACAAGCCGCCGTCGCGAGTGATGCCCTGCGCGAACAAGCGAAAAGACTCCAAGAGCAGGTTGCCTTTTTTAAAACGGGTGAAGACGCATTTAGCTCATCAAGCCAGTAGCTTTTCGTTCCAAATTTATTTTGCCCTTTGGAGTGTACCTTCGCGAAAATAAATTTGGAACGAAAAGCTAACTCCTTATCGAATTGCATTCTTTTGCGTCTTTTGCGTCTTTTGCGTTATTTTCTTCACGACATTATCAAATACCCAATTACTCATTAAGAAGTGAAAAGTGATCGTTGCTCGTCGCAAGTGCATAAGGCAATTCAAAAAAAATAAAATACCCAAAACAACCACACTACTCTATGCATACAAATCATTTGTAACAAACTGTAGGCGAAAGCTTCGCCGCAGAGCCGCAGAGAATGAAAGAAGATTGATTAAAGGTGTGGGTATTTTAATTTTTTGGAGTTACCTAATGTAATAATGAACAATTAAAGTGGGAATCTTAATTCGTTTATCCCCGTCATGAGTTGTACTATTTGGATTTGCCCAAACTGGCCCTAACATAAGGGCATGGCTATTATCAATGTTTAATTCTTAATGTTTAATTATATTGACCACATTAACCAATACCCATTACCCATTAAGTGGGAGTTTTAATTACGTTTATCCCCGTCATTCGTTGTACTATTTGTGAAGAAAGGGATTGATTTGGGAAATTAGGGCATTTTTTTATTGCATTAAAACAAATGATCAAGATATAATTTAAAACATCTCAGAGAGAACAAGAGAGGAAAAGAGAGTAAGATAGGAATACTTTTAAAATCAATAAGTTAGAGGGTTAAAAACCACATTAATAAATAATTTTTAAAATGCAAATATTTAAAAATGCTTTTAATTTCAAAAACTTATCTCTAAATTCATTATAAAATATAAGCTTATAAAAGTATCAAAAAGACTTAAGTTAATTGATTGATTTTACTCTTAAATAAGATGATTAAATGGCTCTTTTTTTCCGTTTAATTAAATTATTTGAAAACGCGGCTAAAACCTTTAATTATAAAGACCATTTTATAATTAAGACTAATATCAAAAATTCTTTTTAAAATCAATGAGTGGCGATTCGTTTTGGGGGTACCCAAATTCAGCCCTCATTTTTAAATGTTATTATTTCCTAACCCTATAATTTTATTAACTAAATTGATATAAGCATATATTATGCCAAAACAGTTATTTTTCGTTCACTTTTTTTATGCGGGAAATATCGCTTGTAACTTACTGAAAAATAAAGAGAAAAAATAGGGCTTGGGGTTGACCGGTATTCTGGCGATGCAGCCCCAGTACAACGAATTACCGGCCGATAAACGAATTTCAATCTTTGGCTTGCTTGACGTTAATTAGCTTATCCCAGTAATTAGATGTACTAGATTTAGCTTATCCCAGTAATTAGATGTACTAGTACATCGTCAAGTTTGTTTTGAGGGGTAAAATTCGTATGCTTGGGTTCCGCCACATTCTATATAACCCATCAAAACAAGTTGGACAAAGTACTAGATTGGTTGACTGGTGGTATTGCAAAGATTGCTTAGGTAACTCCAAAAAATTAAAATACCCACACCTTTAATCAATCTTCTTTCATTCTCTGCGGCTCTGCGGCGAAGCTTTCGCCTACAGTTTGTTACATAAGATTTGTATGCATAGAGTAGTGTGGTTGTTTTGGGTATTTTATTTTTTTGGAATTGCCTTAGTACAACTGATCAGGGGATTGAACGGATTGATTCTTTCGTGTTTTGAACGATGAGAGGCGAGGCCTCGCCTCTCTACATAATTAGCTTATCCCAGTAATTCAAAGTACTAGATTTAGCTTATCCCAGTAATTAGATGTACTAGATTGGTTGACTGGTGGTATTGCAAAGATTGCTTAGTACAACTGATCAGGGGATTGAACGGATTGATTCTTTCGTGTTTTGAACGATGAGACGCGAGGCCTCGCCTCTCTACAAATACCCGTTAACTGAAAATACGCCCTCTCACCAAGCAGCGATATCCCCTGATCTGTTGTACTTGTCTAGTGGAATAAAACGCAAACGACGCAAGGCGTTTTCCTGATAAATCGCGTTTTTTGCGTCTTTTGCGTTTTCTTTAAATCAAAAGTTCACCCAAAGCATTCTACCGTTTTGAACTACAATATTTTTTTAACGCAAGGGGCGCAAGGGGCGCAAGAGGCGCAAGAGATGCTTAGATTTGTCTAAATAGCGTGCGCCTTTTGCGTCTTTTGCGCCGTCACTTGTTTAGCCTGAATTAGCTTATCCCAGTCATTAGATGTACTAGATTGATTGACCGGTTGTTTTGGCTTTAGGCGCTGAGTACAACTCATTACGAGGATAAACGAATAACCCCCTTTCCATTCCTGTTCCCATCCTATCGATATTCCATATAATGCTTTTCTCACGCTTCACGCTAAAAATCCCTATTTGGCACCTTTGCGTCTTTGCGTCTTTGCGTGAGCATAATTTTTTTATCACTCCCCCCCCCTTCCCTAGCAATCCTATTTCCATTCAAGCCCGCTTATTGGCTATAGACATTAATCCTGAAAGCTTATCCAGAAAAGGGGAAAATGTGCTGTCATGAGCAAACAAATCGGCGTTAATCATGATCATCTGCGTCATCAGCGTTTTATCCACTATAATACCTTGATGACTTACTTTCACAATTTATCTTCTATAATCTAATCATGTCTGTTTCTCATTTACTGGATACGCTTAATAAAGCGCAACTTGAAGCGGTGACGGCGCCGCTGGAACATATTTTAGTTTTAGCCGGGGCAGGTAGTGGCAAAACCCGCTGTTTGATTCACCGCATTGCTTGGTTATTAGAAACTCAACAAACTCGCCCTCATAATATATTGGCCGTGACTTTTACCAATAAGGCGGCTAATGAAATGCGTTCTCGTATTGATGCTTTGCATCATAATTCCACGCCAGGTTTATGGGTAGGCACTTTTCATGGTATCGCGCACCGTTTATTACGCCTACATTGGCAAGAGGCTTTGTTGCCGCAATCCTTTCAAATACTGGACAGTGATGATCAATTACGCACTGTTAAACGGGTATTGAAAGAGTTAAAAATGGATGAAAAAATATGCTCTCCCAAACAAGCGCAATACTTTATTAATAGCCATAAAGATGAAGGTAGGCGTGCTAAAGATATTCTGGTTAATGAGGGAGATGCTTGGCTTTTGCAAAGGCGTCGTTTGTATCAAACTTATGAAGAGACTTGTCAACGTACTGGTGTTATTGATTTTGCGGAATTGCTGCTGCGTTCCTATGAATTATTGCGTGATAATCCAGCCTTGCTTCAACATTATCAGCAGCGTTTTCAACACATTCTGGTTGATGAGTTTCAAGATACGAATACGATTCAATATCAATGGTTACGTTTATTGGCCGGTTCATCGGGTAAATTGTTTGTGGTTTTTGATGATGATCAGTCGATTTATGGCTGGAGAGGGGCTAAAATTGAAAATGTTCAATCTCTTCAAACGGATTTGGCAGATACCCGTTTAGTGCGTTTAGAACAAAATTACCGTTCCACGGGCACGATTTTAGAAGCGGCGAATGCGTTGATAGCACACAATGAAAACCGTTTAGGTAAAACACTCTGGACAGAAGATACCAAAGGCGCTCTGATTGAGTTGTATCAAGCCTTTGATGAAATGGAAGAAGCTGAGTTTGTTGTCAATAAAATCCAAGCCTGGAAAGGTAAACTGAACAAGTTGAAGCAAGTGGCGATTTTATATCGCACAACGGCGCAATCGCGTTTATTTGAAGAAGCGTTATTACGATACCGCCTTCCTTATCGCATTTATGGCGGCTTACGTTTTTACGAACGCCTTGAAATTAAAGATATCTTGGCTTATTTGCGTTTATTGGTACACCGTGATGATAATGGCGCATTTGAGCGTGTTGTGAATATGCCAAAACGGGGAATTGGTGAACGCACACTTGAAATCGTGCGCGGTGTCGCCCGTGAACAGAAAGTGTCTTTATGGCAAGCCGCTAATCGCGTGATTGAAACAAAACAATTAAAGGGCAGAGCCCATAACACGCTTAAAGGTTTTTTGGATTTGATTAAGCTTTTGTCTGGGCAAGTCAATCAAATGCCTCTGTCTGAACAATTTAAACAAATCAAAAAGGCGACGGATTTAATAGCACATTATCAAAAAGGGGGGAAAGAAGAGGCCGAAAAACGTTTAGAAAACTTGGCTGAATTAGAATCAGCCGCGTTTCAATTTGAAAAAACGCACAAAGGGAGTCCAAACTTGGTGACAGCGTTTCTGGATCATGCCGCATTAGAGGCAGGTGAAGGGCAAGGTTATTCGTTTGAGGATTGTGTACAATTATTAACTTTACACGCTGCGAAGGGATTAGAATTTGAGGTTGTTTTTTTATGTGGTTTAGAAAAAGGCTTATTTCCACATCAAAACAGTCTTGAAGAAGATATGTTGGAAGAAGAACGCCGATTATGTTATGTCGGCATGACACGGGCGCGTCAACAGCTCTATCTTTCCCACAGTAAAAGCCGATATCGTTATGGACATCGTGAACCGAGTATGCCTTCTCAATTTCTGGGTGAAATCCCAACCGATTTAATTCACACAGTGCGTTTATCCTCTCCAAAATTTCGCGCGTTCAAATTTTAAATTATTTTAAAAAGGGTGAACAAGGGCAATAGGGCGAACACTTATGTTCGCCCTCCAATTAACAAATCAAAACACATCATAAAATACAAATGTCTCAAAAAATTGGTTTCATAGGCCTGGGTATCATGGGCCGTCCAATGGCCTTGAATCTTTGCCAGGCCGGTTATACTTTATGGGTACACGCCCGTCGTCCGTTATTGATGCAGCCTTTAACACAAGCCGGTGCGATAGCGTGTTCTTCACCTCAAATGTGCGCTGAACAAGCTGATATTATTTTTACAATGGTTTCCGATACGCCAGATGTTGAACAAGTCATTTTAGGTGAAAACGGTATCATAGACGGAGCCCGTGCGGGCAGTTTAGTCATTGATATGAGCAGCATTGCGGCCTCAACGACGCGCCGTATTGCAGCCACTTTGGCCGAAAAAGACATACATCAATTAGATGCCCCCGTTTCTGGTGGCGAAAAAGGTGCGGTTGCTGGGACATTATCAATTATGGTAGGCGGGGAAGCTTTGCCCTTTGAACGGGCCTTGCCCTTATTTAAAATCTTAGGTGAGAATATTGTTCACGTTGGCGATCACGGTGCGGGACAAATCGCTAAAACCTGTAATCAAGTCTTAGTCTCACAAACCCTTGCCGCAGTGGCTGAAGCATTGCTTTTGGCAAAAGCGGCCGGCGTTGATCCAGCTAATGTGCGTCAAGCGTTGTTGGGCGGCTTTGCTGGCAGCCGTATCCTTGAAGTGCATGGGCAACGGATGTTAGAACATGATTTTGAGCCTGGCTTTAAAACTAAATTGCATCACAAAGACATGCGTATCGCCATGCAAACGGCACACGAATTAGGCATTGCCTTACCGGGAACCGCGTTGGCAACACAATACTTGAATGCTTTAATGGGCATGGGGCAAAGTGAATTGGATTCAGCCGCCATCGTGTTAGCACTGGAGCAATTGTCTAATGTACATTTAGCTGACAATTTGACAAGTCAAGATCAGGTGATCTAAAAAATATCAAAATAATTTTACTGTTTGGACAATTAGTAAGTACTTTCGCCAAAAATTTTCAGGTATTTTAATAGAAGCAATGTTTATTTGTAATTAGAGACGCTTCGCGGTTAAATACCTGTTTATTTGTGGTTCAGTACTTACACACTTTAGTTTGTTGATTGGAGTACACACTTTAGTTTGTCAGTCAGTACTACCGTTTTGAGAACGGTTCTGCTCATTGATAATTGATAATTGATTTCTACGCTAAAGTTTTTTCAGAGCAAAAACTTTAGCGTAGAATTGATCTTTAACCCTATATAATAACAAAAAATGTTTACATTTCAATGGCCTTGGTTAGCTTTACTTTTACCCTTACCGCTAATCGTGTGGCGCTTTTGGCCCGCACAATCTCGTCGCACAGAGCAGTTACCTCAATTACGCTTACCCGCAATTGAGCGCATACAACAAGCCTTTGCACAACTGGATTTTTCTAAAACGCGCCGCCGTCTACAATGGCGAGGCTTTTTTTTGACTTTGTGTTGGATAAGCCTCGTTATCGCATTGATGTATCCACAATGGTTGGATAAGCATATTGAAGTCACTCAAACAGGCTATGATTTAATGTTAGCAGTAGACTTATCGGGTTCAATGGAAACGCCCGACTTTTTTACTCGCCGCAAACAGCAGATCAATCGTTTGGATGCGGTGAAATGGGTATTAGGGCCCTTTATTGAGCGTCGTGTCGGTGATCGTATTGGCTTGATCTTATTTGCCGATCAGGCCTATTTGCAAACTCCTTTGACGCTGGATAATGTGGCAGTGCAGACTTTATTACAAAAAGCAGTGATAGGGATGGCCGGACGAGAAACGGCTATTGGCGAGGCCATTGGTTTGGCCGTCAAAAAATTGCGTGAGCGGCCGGAAGGTTCGCGGGTACTGATTTTACTCACTGATGGTGATAACAACGCCGGTAATTTGGAACCCTTACGCGCCGCACAATTAGCCAAGCAATATGATATTCGCATTTATACCATTGGTGTCGGTGGACAAGGCAATATGTTCAGACGGGGATTGAATGAAAAACCCTTGAAACAAATAGCTAAACTGACAGGGGGCGCTTATTTTCCCGCTTCTGATCTCAGCGCCCTAGCCAATGTTTACGATCATATTGACAGCACCTTGCAAAAAACAGAAGCCGAAAGCCGCATCTATGTACAACGCACCCCGTTATATCAATGGCCCTTAGGGGTTGCCATGTTAGCCTTGTTGATTTTACAACTATTGCGAATTTATGTGAGAGGTTCGTAGGTAGGGAATGGGGCCGGCAACAAAAACCCGTTACCGGCCCCCTACAAAACTGAAGAACTGAAGATTATGGAAACTATCTTAATTATTGATGATATGCCTTTTGAAGTGAAGCTCTTATCTATCTTTTTAAACAAGATGGGTTTTAAAGTGCTGGCTGCTTATAATGGTCAAAAAGGTATTCAAGCGGCAGAGCTTGCTCAACCCGATTTGATACTGCTGGATGTGGTTATGCCTGGAATAGATGGTTTTGAGGTTTGTGAGAAACTCAAAAATCATCCCAAAACGCAAGACATCCCGATTATTTTTATGACGGCACGTAGCACAGAAATCCTTGATAAAATAAAAGGTTTTGAACTCGGTGCTGCCGATTACATCACTAAACCGTTTGAACATCAAGATGTGTTGGCTCGTATCAACACCCATTTGAAATTACATCATTTGCAGCAGCAACTGAGGCTGCAAAATCAGCAGTTACAAGAGGAAGTCAATCGCCGTAAACAAGCCGAAAAGTCCTTGCAGGAAGAACGAAATGGGTTAGTCGAACGTACCGTTTACTTAAGTGAGGCGAATGCTAAGCTGGCTCACATTGCTCGTCTCAAAGATGAATTTCTGGCTAACATGAGCCACGAATTACGCACTCCGCTGAATGCCATTTTAGGTATCAGTGAAGCGTTGCAAGAGGAAATTTATGGTAGCCTAAATGATTTACAACGGAAATCCATGCGGACACTTGAAGATAGTGGTCGCCACTTACTCGCTTTGATTAACGATATTCTTGATTTATCTAAAATAGAAGCCGAAAAATTAACATTACAAATTGGGACAGTTTCAGTGAATCAAATTTGTCAAGCGAGCTTACGCATGACTAAGGAAGTGGCTTATAAAAAACAAATTCGGGTTTCGACGACCATTGATTATACCTTAGAAACGATGCAAGCTGATGAGCGTCGTTTAAAGCAAATTTTGGTCAATTTATTAAGCAATGCAATCAAGTTTACGCCAGCAGGTGGTTCAGTGAAATTGGAAGTGATTGGGGATGCTGAACACGGTGTGGTCGATTTTAGTGTTCGGGATACGGGTATAGGCATTGCGAAAGAACAGATAAAAGATATCTTTGAACCTTTTATGCAGCTTGATGGTAGTCTGAATAGAATGCAAGAAGGCACCGGATTAGGTTTATCTTTGGTGTATCGTTTAACTGAAATGCACGGCGGTAGTATCTCTATCGAAAGCGAAGTCGATCAAGGTAGTTGCTTCACGATCTCATTGCCGTGGCAACAATCTGATAAATCCTTCGACACGCTTGCTATTGAAAGTGACCAAGCTGCCTATGAACCGAAGTCTACAGGGGTTAAAAATCGTCATCCCTCAGAGCTTATTTTATTGGCGGAAGACCAAGAAACCACTATCCTAATGATATCGGACTATCTCTCCGCGCTGGGTTACCAAATAATCGTCGCACAAGATGGCGTGGAAGCGGTTAAACTGTGCAAAGAGAAGTATCCTGCATTGATCTTGATGGATATTCAAATGCCTGTAATGAATGGACTGGATGCCATTGAAGAAATTCGTGCCAATACTGACATAGCAACTATACCGATCATTGCGCTAACGGCCCTTGCCATGTCAGGTGATCGGGAACGTTGTTTAAAAGCAGGCGCGAATGAGTATTTGAGTAAACCGGTTAATCTGAAAGAACTGGTTGCCACTATTGAAAGACTATTGAGATAACCCCTAAAATATTGCAGGAAACGCCGTGTTAGTTTTATAAAAAACGCTGTGTTTCTCTGTGTACTCTGTGTTAAAAACAAGCCCGTCAAAAATATTGAAATCGTCGTGATTTGAAAAGCCAGTCTATCTATTGAGGTGATAAACACAGCATGAATTTTTCTGAATTTGAATTTGCTCATCCTGAGTGGTTGTGGGCATTACTTGTGCCTATTTTAGTTTTGTTATTAGCTTGGTTAGTCAAACGCCGTTTTTCTTATTATCGGCGAGTACGTGATTTTGCCGAACCCCATTTATTACCCCATTTGCTGATCAATCAATCCCCCCTGATCCATTTGAATCGGGAAAAACTGCGCTTTACGACAGTGTGGGTTATATTATGGTTACTGGGTGTATTAGCCTTAGCGGGCCCGCGTTGGGATTATGAAGAACAAGAAGTCTTTAGACAACGCGCTCATGTTATGATTTTACTGGATTTATCAGAATCTATGCGTGTTAAGGATTTACCTCATTCACGCTTGGAACAGGCCCTACAAGATATTGAAGAACTCCTTGATCAAGAAGGAAATAGTGATATTGGCCTGATGGTGTTTGCGGGTATTCCACATTTAGTCGCACCGCTGACGGATGATTATAAAACTTTACGGCATTTGTTGTATGAAATTGATATTGACTTATTACCTATTCAAGGCAGTCGTCTCGCACCGGCGCTTGAAACAGCAGCCCGTTGGCTAACGGGACAGGGAACCACTAGCCCTCCTCATCTCTTGTTAATCAGTGATGGTGAATTTGAACCTGATGATTTACAAAAAAGCTTAGCACAAGTCGAAAAAGGTGAATTTTACCTGCACACTTTAGGGGTAGGCACACCACAAGGCGATTTTATTCCCGTCAAAGAGGGCACTTGGCAAAAAGATGCGAATGGAGAAGTCGTCATTTCTCGTTTAAATGAAGACGCTTTGCGTCAATTAGCCGTAGCTGGGCGCGGTATTTATCGAAAAGCGGATTATCGTCGCGAAGATACTCAAGCGATTTTAGGGGAAGTGGAACGCAGTCTCAATGAGGTGGGGCAAGATAAAACGCTCCAAAAATTGTGGCATGAACGATTTTACTTATTGGTTGGGTTGATGATGATATTGATCCTACCTTGGTTTCGTAGACAGCGTAGCGTTTTTTTGAATCGCTCATCCTGAAATTGTTTTATAGGGCGAACACGCAGGTTCGCCCCTACATTTATTCGTTATAAACTGAATCCCATGCGAAGAAAACAAATTGCATCCGAAACCGTACAAATTTTAAAGCAAGGTTTTTATCAGACAGGCGAAGGGATGACAGTCAACTTGACGACTCAACTGAAATCGTCTATTAAGGATACCCAATGTTATACGCCAGAAATGCTGAACAACGTGCGAGAACAAGTGTTATCAGGAACAAAACCTTTTTCCCACACGGCCTGTGAGGTGATGAATGAAACCAGCTTAGTGGGCGCAAAACGTCTTGTCGAGGTTGAAGGTTATCATCGTGTTGGTGTCTTAAATTTTGCTTCCGCAAAAAACCCTGGTGGCGGGTTTCTCAATGGCGCTCATGCTCAAGAGGAGAGTTTAGCACGCAGTTCCGGTTTATATCATCCCCGTTGCCCCATCTTTCGACAAGATAATGGCACCCTTTTAGACGAACCGTATTCAGTTGATTTCATAACCAGCCCCGCTCCCAATGCGGGCGTAGTTTATCGGAATGAATCTGACAAGATAAGCTTAATACCCCAAGTGCTTCAGGAACGGAGTTCAAAAATCCTGAGCCTAGCAGCTTCTTATGGCTGTGATGCTTTAGTATTAGGGGCCTGGGGATGCGGCGTATTTAGAAACGTTCCTGAAATGGTAGCCAAAGCTTTCTATGAACATCTTTACCCTCAAGGGGCATTTTGGGGAACTTTCCAAAAAGTGGCTTTCTCTGTTTTAGACACGTCATCTCAACAGAAAACCGTAAAGGCATTTTATGATTGCTTTAGTGGAATGACAAACTCGGAAAAATACGATGAGTCAAACTATTCGTGCCAGTGACATTTCATTACATGACTTGGAAACGCAATTCAATCTTCAACTGAGCGATGATGAACAGTTTTTTCCAGAATGGCAAACGGATTTGCCAGAAATCACCGATTTAGATAAACAAGTCATGGATCGAGTGAAGGCCAGTTATTTCAATTTAGTTAAGTATCCGCCATTACTAGAAGACACGGTTAAAATGGCCGTGTTAGGGCCAGTGTTAAATTTTGCAGGTTTCTATTTGTACCCTTTTCATACTAAATCTGAATATTCTGTGAAAGTCTCTAATAGGGATGGAGAAGTCATTGTTGAAGGCAAAATTGACGTTTTAGTTTTGAAAGAGCAACTTTGGGTTATGGTGATTGAATCAAAACAAGCCGCTTTTTCTATTGAAGCGGGATTAGCTCAAATATTAGCCTATATGTTAGCCAATGAGCATCAAGAAAAACCTTGTTTTGGTATGATAACAACGGGCGGCAGTTTTGTCTTTATTAAATTGGTAAAAGGTGAGTCTCCACAATATGCCTTGTCAAGGATATTTGAGCTTCGTAATCCGGGCAATGAATTATATACGGTTTTAGGGGTATTGAAAAAGCTCGAACAAGCGGTATTGTGATTTTCAAACTTTAACTATTTGATTTAAATAAGATTTATAGAGTATGTAACGGGTTTTTGTTGCTTGCCCCTTAATTTAAATAAGATTTGTAGGGGGCCAGCTTTGTATTTTTTTGCATGCCCCGATATTTTAATGAGATTTGTAGCTTAGATGGTGGGCTTTAAAAACACGTTAGGAATGCTCACGAAATAAGTTTCCGTTTTATAGATTTTCAGGTCAATAAATTCAAAAGGGCGATAAATGTCCAATTTATTTTGTGACGGTTCCTAAGCTTTTTCTCGTTCCCAACTTTCTAAAGGGAATGCCTTACTCTCAGCGTGAAACTTTTTGAACTGTTTTGATTGTTACAATGCATCCATAATAGATTAGGAGGATTATGCCACGAAAAATCATAGAATTAATTCGTGAACTTGAAATGGAAAATTTTATGAATCGTGGTGGCAAAGGGAGTGATAGAAATTTTATCCATAAAAGCGGTGTCCGAGTTACCCTATCTGGCAACCTGAGTGATGATGCCAAACCCTATCAGGAACGTGAGGTTAACAGAAAAATTCAGGAGTCGCAAAAATGAAAGAAAGTCAACATTATTTAAAAATCGTCATTTGGTCAGAAGAAGATCAGTGTTTTGTCGGACAATGCCCTGGTATTATTGGCCCCTGTTGTCATGGTGAGGATGAAATTCAAGTTTATGCCGAACTTTGCAAAATCGTAGAAGAATGGATTGAGATTTTAAAACAAGAGGGACAGTCTTTACCACAGCCTATTACAAATCAGGATATTGCGACTCTTCTTTCCCAATCTCAGCTTAGGAATGCCTTTGTTGAAGCCTAACACTTATATAGATTTTCAGGTCAATCATTTCCCAAGGAGGGCAGTAAAAAAGGTCTGCCCCTACAAACCCTCGTTTGTAGGAACCTGCGTGTTCGCCCAAATGTCCAAGTTATTTTGTGACGGTACCCACCCTACAGACGGTTTCACGCAAAAGGGGGAATGGTGGGCTTTAAAAACACGTTACCGGCCCCCTACAAGAAAGGAGAAAAAAGTCATGGATAGAAACGATACCCATCCTTGGATATGGCTCGGTTTTGATGAGATTTATGTACGTTGGCCGGGGCAAGCGTTATGGGAAACGTTATCTGAAGCGGGCCTCCCTTGGGCTGCGCGTGTTACCCTTTCTGGTGGAGAAGAATTTTTGCGTCGTCCGGGACAAAAACTGGGCCTGAATGACTCTGAGGCGGCTAGGCAATTAGATCAATTGATTTTAAAACAACTCCTTGAAAAAATAGGCGAGCCTGCCATTCTTTTTGCGCCACCTCGACAGGCCCAAGGTTTGCGACAGGCTGCTCAAAAATTGAATTATCCGCCTCACGCTATCATCTTAGACAGCTGTTTAATGGTTAAGCAAAAAACGGTTTCATTTCGTGAATACCGTCATCATCCTGAAACCGATATTTACTTATTTGATTGGACAAAAACCAATCAAGGCATTATCAGGCAATTTATCAAAGACCAACACTTATTATATAAGACAGCCCTATTCCCGGTTTTGATGACGGTTAAAGCGTATACCGAAGGCCGTGCTGAAATTTTAAGTCATTATCAAGGTAAAACGGGTATCAGCGCAGCAACTGCGACTTTACATCGTTCGCAACAAGCTTACAAAGGAGCACGTCCCATTGGATTAGGCCTCGTTTGGGCATGGGGTTTTGGTGTCAAAATGTGGCAATGGGCCTTAAAACCGACAGCTTTAGCAGATGACAAAACGTTGCATTTTGAATGTATTCCCCCTCTGAACTGTCGAATCAGTACTGAAAATGGAGAGAAGCGAGATGAATGGATGCTGTTAGCGCCCATGATGAAGAAGTATTATTCTCGCAAAGAAAATGAAGACGCGACTGGGTGATATTAGCTCAGTAATCGTTGGAAAGTAACAAAAAAGATTATTTTGATAGCCAATAGATATCGGCAGTTGGGGCGTTATGGTTTACGTTCTTACCACCTATCCGTTTTCGTAGAGACGCGATGCTTCGCGTCTCATGCTCTGGATCGGCTAGAAACAGAGACGCGATCGCGAAGCGTCTCATGCTCTGGATCGGCTAGAAACAGAGACGCGATCGCGAAGCGTCTCATGCTCTGGATCGGCTAGAAACAGAGACGCGATCGCGAAGCGTCTCATGCTCTGGATCGGCTAGAAACAGAGACGCGAGGCATCGCGTCTCTACAATGGGAAAAATATATAGGTGGTAAGGGTTTACGTCTTTTTGAGTTTGAATGGGTGACGGGTTCAAGGGGCGATAAAAAAGCCCTTAATTAGGGATTTTACACAAATGCGGAACATATTGCGGAAAGCTGAAAAACAAAAACAGGTTACCTACTCAACATTAAAGGGTGTTATCATTTAATTCGGGTACGGGCATCATGGGCAAATTTGATCGCTTGTCGTTATGCCTGTTTTTAATCTTAAGGATTTTGATAATTGTTCATTGATAATTGATAAGGGAGGTAATGATGTCAAAAACATTTGTTGTTATATTGACAACGCTTTTTATTTTGATCAGTTGCGCGACTTCGCCGTTGGGTCGTACACAATTTAAGTTGATGTCTGATGGCGAACTGAACACTATGGGAACTGAGGCGTTTTCTCAGATTAAACAGAAAACGCCGTTGGAGAAAAGTAGCCGTATTAATCGCTATGTGAATTGTGTGACCGATGCGGTGTTGCTCGTCAGCAATAGTCCGATCAAAAACTGGGAAGTGGTCGTTTTTCGTGATAAGTCCGCTAATGCTTTTGCTATACCGGGTGGCAAGATTGGGGTGCATACGGGTTTGTTGAAAATCACTAAGACGCAAGAACAGTTAGCTGCTGTGCTTGGACATGAAATCGCTCATGTCTTGGCCGATCATAGTAATGAGCGCGTTTCTCAGGAGTTGGCCTTGCAACAAGGCTTTAATGTGGCCCAAGCATTGGGCAATGTTCAATCGCCAGGAGGGCAAAAAATGATGGGGTTGTTAGGCTTGGGGGCACAAGTGGGGTTGATATTACCTTATAGTCGCTCCCATGAAAGTGAAGCCGATGAGATGGGTTTGTATTTAATGGCTAAGGCGGGCTTTGATCCGAGAGAGAGTATTCGTTTATGGGAAAACATGGGGCAGGGCAGTGGTGAACAGCCACCTGAATTTTTTTCGACGCATCCTGCACATGAGACGCGCATTAATCGTTTGAATAAAAATATGAATCGCGCGATGCAGTTTTATCAAAAGGCGAAGGCGAGTGGTAAAAATCCACGTTGTCGCTTGTGATTTTAATGAGCAATTATCAATGCTCAATGCTCAATACTCAATTGTAAGTTGAAAAAAAAAGCCTCCCGCCTAAAAAAAACATAATGGCGAGAGGCCCAACCACACATAAGGAGATGTCAGCTTATTATGTAAGCAATACTTGTACCAACTTATAAGATTGAATACCGGAAAATTTGAAATGAATGAGGCAGAATTTTTGATCTGGCTGCTTTTTATGCTAGGTTTTGCCATTTTACCGATTAAACCTTTATTGAGAGCAATTAGGGAAAGAGTGCAAGGAAAGATTACGCCCTGTATTGATGAAGAAGGTTATGGTGCTGCGTCTAGCACTTAATTTCTTACTCACTTCTAATCATTCTTGCTCATTTAGACAATAAATTGAATTGGTTTTTTAAAAAATTTCAAAAAAAACTTGACATTCTTTTTTTAAAGTGTCAAAAAAAATTTTGATAAACTATTATATTTCCTTTAACGACAATGAAAAAAGCTGAAAAAGTCACCAGAATTATTTATAGCAATGATCTTAACCAAGCTAAATATGATGCTTTAAGTGAAATCACTGAACGTTGCGGTACGGTTCGCACCGAAGTATGGCGTAATTATGGCTCTATTGGTGGACTTGGTGCTAAGTTCCGTCCGGTGCGTGATGAGTGGATAGCCGATAAACACGTATCAATATTACCACAAAGGATATGGCGAGCTACGTTATCTAATACTTTAGATGATATCAAAGCTAATAGAGAAGCTGCTATCAATCAAGTGATACGCCACATTTTTAGAAATATTTATGATAAGGAAAAACGTCAAGAATTATTAAAAAAACTCAAAACGGATTCTGTTTGGATAAACAATTCCTATTTGCGCAGATTAATGCGAAAATATTGGAAACATGGCCAAAATCACACTTTTAATCAAATGGTTTTAGAACCCGGTAGTTATAAGTGCTTCTCACATAATGGTAAAAATTACATTGAAGTCATTAGCCTAATTCGAGGTAAACGTATTGCGATTCCTATAGGAAGCAATTATTCGATAACAGGACAAATTAGGTTAATTCTGCGTGAAGGTCAAGTTGAAATTCATTACACAATAGACAATATTGATAAGCGTACTTGTGGCAATAAGGAAATTGGCATAGATAAGGGTTATACTGAAGTTTTTGTTGATTCAGAAGGTGAATTTTAGGGTAAAAATTTTGGCGATGTTTTATCAAAAGAATCCGATTTTTTATCGATCAAATACAAAAGGCGCAATAAAATAAAAGCGGTTTTGGACAAGTTGCAGCACAAGATTCCTAAAAAAGCCAAGAGGATTAGAAAGCACAATTTAGGTAGAAAAAAACTCAATAGGCGCAAACAGCGGCATCAAGCATTGGTAAAAACAATGGTTTTTACGGCAGTTAATCGTGTTGTTGACAAAGCTGAAACAATAGCTTGTGAAGAGTTAACAAAAACTTTCAAGTCAAAGAATTTAGGTAAAAATACCAATCGCAGATTAAGTGGTTGGGTTAAGGGATTGATGGCGCGAGCCATTGATATTGTGGCATCCCGAAGAGGTTCTAGGGTTGTTCAAATCAATGCAGCATATACTTCTCAAACGTGTTCAAAGTGCGGTTGTTTCGGCAAACGTACTGGGGACAAGTTTCACTGTGCTTCCGGGTGCGGGGCGGTTATGCAAGCTGATTTGAATGCAGCGGTCAATGTGAAAATGAGATTAGATGATAAGGAGCTTCATCGATGGCTTCCTTTTAAAAAAGTGAAGCAGATTTTGTTAGAGCGTTGTCGCCGACCGGATGAGACAGCCCATCCTGAAGTCCAGTTGCAACTCTTATGAGTTATCAACGGAAAGTGAATTATCTTGATGCTTGGCCTTATTTAGTTACCTTTTTTGGTGAGAGGTGAGTAATTATGACTAAGAAAAAAGAAGCTGATAAAAAATATAATAGAATTGTTGAATTATCTAATAATGCTAAAGCCATTCATAATAAAAAAATGAAAAATGAACATCATAACTGAAAAATGAAAAAAAACGGATTAAATCACTTTCAATCAATAAGGCGAGATTTTGGGGTTCATAAAAAAACCCCGTTTTTGAAAACGGGGTTTCGATTGACATTTTTTGCAATGCCAAATTTGCTGCGCTGATAAACCACAAGATAGTTTTATCAATTCCCTAATCCCTCAAGTTGTATCTTATGTTCACGCCAAAACTGTTCTGCAAAAGCGACAATGGGATGTACGGGTGCTTTAGGTAGCTTCTGTAACGTCATGCCTACCTGTTGTGGGGTGCTATCCCCTTTAGAATTATTACACTTTTCACAAGCCGTGACAATGTTATCCCAAGTATGTGTGCCGCCTTTTGAAGTGGGTATGACATGATCGAGGGTTAAGTGTTTGGTGTTGCCACAATATTGACAGGTGTGCTTATCACGTCGTAAAACTTCGCGCCGATTCACCGTAGGCACTCGCCAGACTCGGTTTTTATGATTAACCGTTAACCGAATCTGTTGGGGTACTAAAAATACCATAGTGGGTGAATGTACCGGTATACTTGTCGTATTGTTGCCTAAATCAAGCGGCTCTGCTTTTCCACTGACGAGGAGAATAATCGCTCGCTTGAGGTTGATTTGATTGATGGGCAGATAGTTTTTGGAAAAGACTGCCACACTCTGTCGGAAGACTTCAGATGCATTGGTTGTCACAATTAATTTCCCTGTTTTTTGTCATTATTCACAGCTTTAAAAAATAAAAGCACAAGATTGTGCAAAACTTTGGAATTGTAATAAATTATAAATATTGACGCAATGCTTCGTGTCACTGATCTGATGATCTGTTTCGACGCACTGCCGTGCGTCGAAAGGGCAATAGAGACGCACGGCTGTGCGTCTCTACTGACACAAAACCCTCTTTCTATCTCTTTCCATTTTATGATTTGTCTATTTCAATTTTATGAAAATCGTCATCAGATTGCTTTTATCTCTATTTATTTTAGCAATTGGCATTTTTGGCTTTGTGTACATGAAAAAAACCAAACCTCAAAATGAGCCAATTCAAATTGAAGAACAAGCTTGGACTGTAAAAGTCGTCTCTGCGTTACCCACTGCTTTGTCACCGACAATAACGCTATATGGGCGTGTCGAATCGCCACGTTCGGCAACTTTACGCAGCCCCACTTTCTCGTTGAATGTCAATACTGAAGTGACAAACCTTTTGGTACTTGAAGGCGAAAAGGTTAAAAAAGGGAAAGTCTTAATACGCTTAGAAAACCGTGACAGTAGACTCAATCTAAAACAACGTGAGGCCGATATAACAGATATTAAAGCGCAGATAAAAATAGAAAAGCAGCGTTATGCGAATAATATCACTGCCCTTGAGCATGAAAACGCTTTGCTGGCTTTAACACAAAAAACGCTAGGACGTCTTCGTAAGTTGAAAAGACAAAGAGTGAGTTCACAATCAAGTTTTGAAGAAGCGCAACAGGCGGTAGAGCGGCAAATGTTGGCCATTACGCAGCGGCACTTAGAAATTGCCAACCATCAACACATTAAGCAACAGTTAGACGCTAAACTCACTCGCGCTGTGGCACAGCGCGATCTGGCCCGTTTAGAATTGGCACGTACTCAAATAACTGCGCCATTTAGTGGTGTCATTGCTGACGTATTTGTGGCAGTGGGAGACAGAGTGCGTAGTGGGGATGCGTTATTATCCGTTTATGACAACACCGCTTTAGAAATCCGGGCGCAAATTCCAGGGCGTTATCAAGGCACGGTGCTAGATGCTTTAGGAATAGGCAGAAAGTTACAAGCCCAAGCTTTAGTGAATAATAAGCCAATCAGTTTGCGACTAGAGAGGGTTTCAGGAAAAATCAATCCTGACAGTGGGGGTATTGATGGCCTGTTTAGCCTGAGAAAAGGCGCTAACTTATTGCGTTTAGGACAATTTATGTCCTTGTCATTGGATTTACCCAAACAAGCCAGTGTTATAGCCTTACCTTATGAGGCCGTTTATGGCACCAACCGTATTTATAAATACGTTGACGAGCGGATGAAGGGCATCACGATTGTTCGAGTCGGCGAACAATTGACAGAGACAGGGCACTCAAAAATTTTAGTGCGTAGCCCCGCGTTACAAGAAGGCGATCAAGTGATCATCACACAATTACCCAATGCGATGGAAGGATTAAAAGTGCAAGTCAGCGAACTCTAGTCATCAATGATCTTTGAGTTTTGACCCGAGCCATCACTAGAGACGCTTCGCGATCGCGTCTCTACAATAGAAACAATCCCTTATTATAAGTGGTAGTATAACGGGCTGTACGGGGCTAGAAAATGCCACATCATCATGACAATTCAAGCAAGCTATCTATTTTCTCTAACATCTTATGTTCATCACGGTAATCAATGGCTATCGGCCACACACTTGTGCCAAGTTCCAAACGCAAACTGGGAAACGAAGAAACATTGAGTTTTCGTGTTAATTGTAATTCAGCTTGTAATTGCTGTTCAATCAAAGCACTCGTGTAGTCTTGTTTAAATTGAGACAATTGCAAACCCATTTTTTGAGCGCAAGCGAATAAGGTGTCATCTAATGCCGGATTTTGGGCTTGCTGATAATAAGCCGTTTGAATCGCTTCCAACATCATCTCTTCAAATTTTAAACCCTGTTGTTTTGCTGCTAATAATGCACGACATGCCGGATAAGTGGAACGAATTGGCGTTGTTTTGTGCCAAAAATCAAAATTAAATTGAATTTCGGGACATTTTTTTTCAATACTGCGCCAAGCATGTTGTACCTTTTTTTGGATATCTTCTGGCATCACTTCTTTGCTATCTGGAGCCAAACCACCGATCACAGTTTGAAAATGAATTTCAGGTAAAAGTTCGCGTAATTTTTTTAACACGGATTTGAAAGCATAACACCAACTACACATTGGATCATGAACATAATATAAGGTTTGTTTCATAATAAGGCTTTTTAGACGAAGTACATGTAAATGAACGAAATCAGTTAAATCAGTGTTAATTCACTTTTCCAAAGCTGCCAGATTGACCCTTAATTCCTGTGCGATATTCGGTTTAACAATTGAATTTTCATTCACAATTAACCCTTTTTATATGAAATTATTAAGAACACTGCTCATCATTTTAATAGCCGTTTATGGCTTGACGGCTTGTGCGACTTCTAAATCGAGGCATTATAGCAGCAATGTCGTCCAATACCTCTATCCGAAGCAAAAGCAGCCTATTGAAACGCCTCAAATGCCAGTATTATCTTTGCCTTTAAGCGTTGGTATTGCTTTTGTACCAGAAACGACGAGCAGCCATAGAACGCTTACTGAGGTGAATAAAGCCGATTTGATGAAAGAAGCCAGCACGCATTTTAAGCAATATGATTTCGTTAAATCAATTGAGATCATTCCATCCCCTTATCTGACGCAAAAGGGCAGTTTTGCGAATTTAGATCAAATTCGCACCATGTTCGGTATTGATGTGATGGTGCTGCTTTCTTATGATCAAACCCGATTTACTGATGAAGGATTGGCTTCTATCACTTATTGGACAATCATTGGGGCTTATCTTGTGGCAGGTGAAAAGAATGACACCCATACTATGGTTGATGCCACAGTTTATGACATCAAAAGCCGTAAAATGCTATTTAGGGCACCGGGCACGAGTCACATCAAAAGTAGGGCAACCCCGGTTAATTTGTCAGAACAGGTACGCAAAGACAGTCTGGAAGGTTTTAAACTCGCCAGTAAAGAACTCGTGATCAATCTTGAGGAGCAGCTTAGGCTATTCAAAGAGAAAGTGAAAGAGGCACCACAAGATTATCAAATCGTCCATAAACCGGGTTATACAGGGGGCGGTAGTTTGGATATCTCTTTTTTGATTTTTATGATGTTATTGGGTGGATTCTGGTTATGGATATCCTACCGAAAAGTCTAACGTCACGTTTTCCAATCTGGACAGGCCTTATTCTTGGGTTGAGCCTCATATCGTATGCTTTACCCCAAGTGTCATCGGCTTTGATTTATGATCGGGCAGCTCTATTTAAAGGAGAAATCTGGCGGCTTTTCACTTCCCATTTAGTTCATTTTACCCCACTTCACTTATTTTATAACCTGATAGCTTTCGGCATTGCAGGATGGATTATTGAATATCGAGGATATCAACATTTTGTGCCATTATGTCTCTTAATGGCCTTTTTTATAAGTGTCTCTTTGATGGTGATGAAGCCAGGCATGATCTATTATGGGGGATTATCCGGTTTAGCTTCAGGTGCTATTTATTATCTCGCACTTTTTGGATTACGTGAATCGCCCCCTTGGCGTTTAGTGTGTGTTCTGACACTGTTTTTTGTACCCATCAAGATTTTATTAGAACTTGAGATGAATCAATCCCTTTTCGCCTATTCTGAACCCTTTACGATAATGCCTATCAGCCATATCATAGGATGTTTAGTTGCTCTAGTTCTGTTTTTGGTTTACTCAGCACGGAGAATAAACGGCACTTTTTTTTATTGTAAAGGATTTTGGGGACAGCAGAAATAAATAATGGGGCATTTCTATTTAATTAAGAAACCCTCCCCCTCCCCTCCCCTCCTCACCTCCCCTTTCATCCGTTATAATGAATGAACGCCAATTCACTCTTCAGGCTTTACGCTAGACAATCGCGCTACCCATTTCTCATTGGCTTTATTTAGAATCTTGACAATGGCTTTAGACGAAATCGTTGCGCCGCTTATCGCATCCACTTGATTTTGGGCTGATTTGCTGCCTTTTTTGACTAAGCTTATTGTGGGTTCTACGGCTAATTGTTTAAAATTCTCTTGAAAATCAGCATCTTTGTAGATTTTATCTCCTAAGCCTGGCGTTTCTCGGCTTTCTAAAACGGCCATGCCCACAATCAGTCGTTTGTCTGGTAGATAACCATAGAGTATGCGGATGTTGTCTTGAAATCCCGCCCCTTCAGCTGTAATGGCATAACCGATTAATCTGTCTTCGTTGCCTTCCTTATCATAACCGGCATAAATCGTTTGCTCGTCATTTTCTTCTGACGTGCTGGCTTCTAAGCGCCCTTCGTGATACCGTAATTTTTGTATCTCTCTCACTCCAGGCAAGACTTTGAATACGGCTTCGCGTAACATTTTGGCTTTATAGGCCGTAATCGTGGGCAATGTGATTTCATAGATGCCGACAATCGCGACGCCGGATAGGAGGCCCGCGATACTTAAAGTCAATATCAATTTGATGAGACTGGGTTCTTTGTGATCATGCCATTGGATAACATCGGTTTTCATTTAGCAGGTTCTCCGCGTCCAAACGCCCGTGGTTGAGTATAACGTTCAATAAGAGGCACTGTGGCATTCATGAGCAATATGGCATACATCACCCCTTCTGGAAATCCGCCAAAAACACGAATCAAGACGACGATGATGCCTATGCCGATACCGAATAACCAAGCCCCTTTGGGTGTTAAGGGGGAAGTGACGGGATCGGTTGCCATAAAAAAGGTGCCTAATAATAATCCGCCTGAAAATACCGCAAATAGCGGATCAGGATAACGTGTTGAGTCTAACTGAAATAAGAGGCCGCTAAAAATCACGACGGTTGTGAGAATAGCGGCCGGTATCCGCCAGTCAATGCTACGTCGCAATATTAAATAAATACCGCTTAGAATAATCAATAAGCCACAGGTTTCGCCAAACGATCCCGGTGTTGAGCCAATAATCAAGTCTAACCAAGGTGTTTCTTGTTGCTCAAATTTCATCAAGCCTAGCGGTGTGGCCGATGTGACGGCATCAACGTCGCTTTGCATAAACGGTATGGCAAAATGACTGGCGTGTAGATCAAAGAATCCTGATGATCCCGCTGTCCAAGTTGTCATGGCGTTAGGAAAATTAGCCAGCAAAAAGGCTCTACCCAGTAAGGCAGGATTAAAAAGATTATTCCCCAATCCGCCCCAAATCGTTTTGCCTAAGCCAATACCGACAACGCCGCCAATAAAGGCCATCCATAGCGGTAAACTGGGTGGCAAAGTCAGGCCAAGCAATAGGCCGGTCAACATGGCACTGCCATCGCGCAATGATTCGCCACGATGAGAGGCTTTTGAAAAAAGCCATTCGGTGGCGACGGCACCGGCAATGCTTGCCATCAAGACGAATAGCACACTGATGCCAAAAAACCAGATTGATGCTATGGTTATAGGTATCAGGGCATAAATGACATCCAACATGGCTTGAGGTGTTGTCAAGCCTTGTTTTAAGAAAGGTGCGGCTTGAATAACCAGTTTTGGGTCTTTTAACTTCATAATGTTGTCTAAAATAGTTCAGTAGTTCAATGATTCGTTTGTTTCTGAGTTCATCAGTTCAGTTAAACGATATTAAGCCAATGCCTGTCATACAAGCTCTTTTTTGATATTATACCCTCTAATTTATTTTACTAAGTTCTGTTTCAATATTGCCATCACCTTGGCCCTCTCCTTCAGAGGTGGATAGTCTCTCGCAACAACGCTTAGGGGCTTCCAAATCAATTGAATTGAGTTTTGGGCTGCAATGTGGGTGATGAAAGTGATAAGGTAACTCGAAAAAATTAATATACCACTGGGCTCGCGCGTGGGATTGCCCCTACAACCCCGACGGTAGGGGCAATCCGTAGGGTTGCCCTGGGTAGATTATTTTTTGCGAGTTGCCTAAGGTTTTGCGCGACGCTTTTTTCAACCTATTTAACATATCTCACGCTTTATTCACGCTTTATTCGCTGTCGCGCAAAGTTTCAAGATTAACTTAGCGTCTCGATGCGGCTTTGCGTGATCATTTAAATGAATCTGACAAAGTTTCAGGAGATAAGTCTAATATAATTAATATCTGCCACATAACGTTTTTTTTGATATGATGCCATCTAAAAATGAGGCCGATACGCTATATCAATCCGGCATCATTTCTAACATCTTGTTGATTATTATATTAATATAGCCTTTATTGGGAATGGGTAGTTAATATATCAAGGTGTTGATAACTGATAACTGAACACTGATAACTGAATAAAGCATCAGGAATAAATATATATGAGTAAAGCATTGGAAACCGCACCGCCGATTGAAAGCCGTGACGCACCAATAAATGAACCCAAGCCGCCCATCAAGCTCGATGAACATATCGTTGAAATTGTTAGCGATTCTGGTGAAGGCGCACAAAAAGCAGGCCAAACTTTTGGTACCATCAGTGCTAAAATGGGTAACGGTGTTTGGACGGTTGAAATTATTCCCGCCGAAATCAAACCGCCTGCCCGTTCACCAGCCGGTGCCAGCGGTATTCGTATTCGTTTAGGCTCTCGTTACATCACTAACATGGGCGATGCTGCGGATATAGTGGTGGCACTCAATGAACAAGTGCTTTATTCCCGCATTGCTACCCATGCTTATAAACCTGGTACCGTTATCTTACTGGAAAATAAATGGCTTACTGATCCTAATCCCAAAATCCAACAACAATACCAATCGGCAGTGGCTGAATTTCGTGAACATGGCCTCATTGTTCATGAAGTGCAGATGGAAGAAGAATGTTTAAAGCTGACACCGCGCCCACGATTGGGTAAAAATATGTTTGTATTGGGCTTACTCTGTCATATTTATAATCGGGATTTAGAAAAAGCCTATCATGAAGTCGAACAGACGTTTGCCAAAAAAAGCCAAAAAGTCATTGATCTGAATCATAAACTGCTGCAAGCAGGCTATGACTTTGCGAAGGCCAATATCGAATATCATTATGACATTCCGCCTTGGAGAACGGCTGATTCAAAAGATCGTTTAATTGTGACTAATGGCAATCAGGCTTTAGGGCTAGGTGTCATGGCCTCTGGTATGGAACTGGTATCCATGTACCCCATTACGCCAGCCACTTCGGCCTCACACTATTTGTCTGATGTCTTTCACAATGTAGGGGGCTTTATCCATCAAGCGGAAGACGAGATCGCGGCGGTAGGATTTGCCATCGGCTCTTCTTATGCGGGTAAAACCGCTTGCACCATTACCTCCGGCCCCGGCCTCGCTTTAAAAACAGAATGTATTGGCCTCGCCGTCATGGCCGAGATTCCCTTGGTTATTTGCGTTGTGCAACGCGGTGGCCCAGCGACAGGCTTACCGACCAAGGTGGAACAAGGCGATTTGCTGGCCTCTTTATATGGCGAACCCGGTGACGCGCCCAAAATAGTGATTGCTCCGGCCACCATTGAAGAATGCCTACATTTTGTGATCATGGCACGCAAACTGGCAGAAACCTTTCGTACTCCCGTTATCGTTTTGAGCGATGCCAACCTTGGCACTGGTGTACAGCCTTACCCCCGTCCAGAACCTAAGGCGGAATGGTTAGCGTCGCCGATTGATCAATCCGCTTGGCAAAAGGGCGTGCCCCCTTATGATTGGAATGAAGAAACCGGCCTTTCTTCTCGCCCAATTGTTGGACAAGCCGGTGGAGAATATGTCTTGACCGGATTAGCCCATACTCATCAAAGCAAAGTGGCTTATGATCGTGAATCTAATCAGCGCGGCTGCACCATGCGTAGCCGTAAACTAGCCGCACTGTGGAGTACCTTAAAGCCGCCAGAAATACACGGTGGTTCAGAAGGTGATTTATTGATCGTCGGTTGGGGATCAACGCTAGGCGCGATTGAAGAAGCCGTGGATCACGCACGATCAAACGGTCATCGTGTCTCTTCGGTACACCTGCGTTTTCTCTCACCGCTAGAACCCGGCTTAAAAGACCTTTTTTCCAAGTTCAAAAAAATTATAACGGTTGAAATCAATTATAGCGATGAAGCAGACATGCCCTTGATTAACCAAGAGAACCGGCGTTATACTCAATTGGCTCTCATTCTCAGAGCGCAATTGTTAGTCGATGTCGATTGTTGGTCTAACGTACATGGACAACCCATGCAGCCTGGGATCATTTATAACGAACTCACCCGCCGTCTTAACGCGATGAAAGGAGATGCCTGATGTTTGGTTTAAAAGCCGATTGGTCCCTCGATATCAAAAAACGTTATTTTGCCTTGGGAGATTATGCCGGAGGAGAAGCGCGCTGGTGTCCCGGCTGTGGCGATCATGGCGTACTCACAGCAATACAGCGCATTTGCCGCGATAAACAACTGCCACCGGAAAAAACCGTTTGCGTCTCCGGTATTGGGTGTTCCAGCCGTTTACCCCATTACATGGGCACTTATGGTTTTCATGGTTTACATGGGAGAGCCTTACCGCTTGCCTGCGGGATCAAATCCCGCCGTCCAGAACTGGATATTTGGGTAGCCACCGGGGATGGTGACTGCTACTCCATCGGTGCCGGGCATTGGATACATGCCATACGCTACAACATGGATATGACGGTACTGGTGTTTGATAATAACGTTTATGCACTCACCAAAAAACAAACCTCCCCCACCAGTGGATTAGGGTTAAAAACCAATACACATCCACAAGGGGCTATTTTAGCCCCGCATAATCCACTGACAACCACCTTGGGTGTCAGCAACGTCTCATTCGTCGCTCAAACCGTTGATTGGAATCCGGCCCACTTGTATGAAACAATCAAAGCCGCCCACGATCATAAAGGCTTCAGCTTTGTTAGCATTCTTCAACGCTGCCCGGTTTACTCCTCTGATGTCTTCCAATGCTTGCAAGACGATCCATCCCAAGTGTTACTGCTAACACACGAAAAAGGTATTTCAGTCGAAAAAAATGTCGCCCGCCTTTTTCCAAATCAGCAAGAACACGATCCCAGCAACATGTCAAAAGCTTATGATATTGCAGCCGCCCAACCCGATTCAATCCCAATCGGTTTACTGTATCATAATCCTGAAACGCCCCGCTACGAAGAAATTTCCAGCGTAGGCAACGATATGGGGATGGAAGAAAAATTAGCTGCGTTTAATAAGGCTTTGGATGATTTAGCGATTTAACTTTGGAAGAAGGCTAATAAAAAAGGCCCAATCCTGAAGGGGTTGAATGTGAATAGACTTTCAGGCTTTCACGCTAAAGTTTCGCGAAGCGAAAAGCGTGAAAATGTTTTTGCGCGCAAAAATATTGGGCTGAAAACCCCTTCGGGGTTGCAGTTTGAAAATAGGTGTCATTTATTAGCACATAAGATTCCTTTATCTGATGAAGAGGAACAGAATTTATGGTACAGCCACATTATTTTTGACATTTGCCGTTATCAGCTTTACTCTATTTACCATTATTGTTTTACTTTCATTAGGAAGGCGATAAAAATCTCCGTAAAAAACCCGTTTTATGGGTCTTTACAAAAAGCGATTTATTTGGTATTACGCCAAATGCTGTTCAAGAAAACACGATTTTAGAAAAAATGAGACAACTCGGTTTTGAAAAAATCCCTCAATCTGGTAAAATTGATCAAGAAAAACTCAAAACGAGGCATTAATGAGTTAGTTGAGAAAATTTTGCCTAAATAAGTCATTAAATCAGTCATTTAATGGCATTGTTTTTAATGGTATTTCCTCCCAATATTTGGGGTTATTGAGTCTGAATCAGCATTAACAGACTATCAGAATAAAATTTTTTGATTTGATTTTCACAAGACATTAATTATAATAGTCACGATTAATTATTTTTATTCTGAAAATGCAGTCATTCTGAAATGTCTGTCCGATCTTCGGTCGAGCAATCCTGATTCAAACCTATTTTTTTTAAAATTCAACAAGGTAACAATTACAGATGGCTAAAAAATCATCTTACAAATTGGAATTTGACGGGTTTTGGAGAACCCAAGATAAACAAGACATACCTGAAGGAACGGGTATTTATTGTGTTTATGAAGGCAAGCATTTTGATGAGGGCAAAGATGCAGGCTCAATTGAGTTATTGACCCTGATTTATGTGGGCGAGAGTAAAAATGTGAGACAACGCATTATCAAGCATGAAAAATTCCGGGAATGGAATCAACATACCCACAAAGGGACGGAACTCTGTTTTTCTTATGCGCCTTATGATGGGAAAATTCCAGACAGAAAACGTATTTCGGCGGCCATCATTTACCAACATCAACCTCCTTCAAATAAAAAACAGCTCAATAGCTTTCCCTACGAGAAAACACAGATCGTATTATCAGGGAATATCGATTTGCTCAATGAGAAATTTGAAATTGACAAAGTTCTTTCCTAACGGATTAGGCTGAATAAGCTGTCGTGTTTTATCCTCCCCAGCTTTCACATTCAACCCCATCGGGGTTGTTTTCCATTTAAAATGGGGGAGACTCAGGTTGCACCTTTTCAGGTAAACATCGTTTTCCCCAAGTTGCCCCTTTTCAAGTAAACGTTTTTGCGCGCAAAAACGTTTACCTGAAAGCCTATTCATATTTTCAGGTCTACGTTTAGCTTCGCTAAACATTGACCTGAAAACCCCTTTTGGGTTATCCCCTTTTAAATTAATGGTATTTTTCAACCCAATTCCACCTTTTCAGGCAAACATCGTTTTCCCCAGCTTGATATCGCACAGCGAATGACGCGATGTTCAATTTTTTTCTGAGAAAAACGTTTAAGGAAGTTCCAAAAAAATAATTATCCCAAAAGGCAATTCAAGCCGGTTTGTTTAATTTCTCTCATTCTCTGCGGCTCTGCGGCGAAGCTGGAGCCGACAGTTTGTTACAAATTATTTGTGTGCATAGAGTATCCCTGCGGGATAATTTATTTTTTTGATATTCCTAACCTCAAATTCACTTTCAACCCCTTCTGTGTTGCCCCCTTTTAAAATTGGGGTATTTTTCCCATCCGTTTTTCCAAAGGGGAGTAGGAAATTTTATGAACGAGACTAAACGGAAAGCGTCCGATTATTCTGATTATCAATTCAATTTAGGGTTTACAGCGCCACGAAAAACGGTTTCTGAGCCTGTCGAAAAAAAAGACACCAATCAAAAAGACACAATACCCTCTCTTCCTGCTTATCAACCCGATAGCAATGACGATATTTTGTACACCTTACGCCATTTTCATTTAGGCGATCCGAGTACCCTAACGGAACCGGTGGGAGATGAATACGTGCCCGCTTTGCTCCATGCTTACCGGGATGCTTCAAAGCTACGTTATGATTACCCCCTGTTTCTTGATTCAGTGGAAAGCCCAGAAGCGGTGGCTTCGCTGCTTGCTAAACCCCTTTCCGTATTTTTGCGAGAGACGGTTGAATCCTTTGCGCCAGGGGCTGACAACGCGCGCATTTTAAAAGATAATTTACCCCGTCTCGAAAGAGACTTGCGCCAAACGCTCAGGGCATTTGAGGGGCCGATTGAAACGATTTCCTTGTTGTCGGAAGCGGGAGAGACGTTGCAAGAAGAATTAGGGTTGGATGAAGAAAATCAGGCCCGTCTCCAAACGGATTTCAATAAGTTGCTTGAAGCAACGCCGAAAAACAGTCAAATACTCGGATATGGACGCTATGCGGCAATTCATTTATTGAATCATGCTATACGCTGTCGTCTTTTCCCAAGACGTGCCCGTTTTCAAGAAAAAATCCAGTTAGACATCCAGGCCCTGAAAAAACTGCTGAATATAGACTGGAATAAATCAGATAACGCTATAGAACCTAAAATGGCACTTGACAGCGTCGGCACGGCCGGTGCGCGATTTGATCCCATACTGCTCTCTGATATTATGGATCATTCACGCGGTTCGATCACGCTGTCTGCGGAGCGGCATCAACGGATTTTGGACGCATTAAGAATATTAGAAGACTATTTACAAGAAAATGATCCTATTCTGGTTAAACTGGTTCATTTGGGGCATTTGAATGGAAATTGGTTAGACGATAATCCCACTATTGAGTCTGTCAAGCATTCAGAACCTTGTGCTAAAGCGACAGCTATTTTTGACGAACAAACTGCAAAATGGGCCACAGTATTTGGTGCTGCACGGATCGCGCAATTGGAAATTGAAGGCATCTATGATAAGCAAATTCACGATCCTTGGTTTGCCCATTTCAATTGGGAAGCCTTTTCTAAAGAAGAAATACTGCTGATGCCAGCCGTGATTGCGTTTGAATCCGCAGATCATCTTGCCGGTAGAGCATCTAGTATGCGTTCTCTTTCTCGTTTATTGACTTCCGGCCGCCCAATACAGGTTTTGACCCGAGTTCAAGCACACAATAACCCACTGTCGTCCGAGGAAGAAGCCTTTATCAACTACCGTTTTGAAATGGGCTATTTTGGTTTCAGTCACCGACAAGCCGTTATTTCACAATCTTCTCCGGCAAGACATCGTCATTTGTTGAAACAATTTCTGTCAGGGTTAGACGCGACTCGTACCAGTTTACATATTATCAACACGGGCCTGATTCAACATTCTGCACATGGCATCAACGCCTGGCTTATTGCCGGAGCGGCCCTTGAAAGTCGAACGCATCCCTATTTTCAGATCAATCCCGAAGCCGGTGATGCTTTTGCTGATCGTATGGATTTTAGCGGTAATCCACAACCCGAAAGCGATTGGGCCTACCATCCGTTTCAATATCAAGATGACAAAGGCAACACGATTACCACAGACTTAGCTTTTACTTTTGCCGACTACGCATTACTTATTCCGCGCTTACGTCAACATTTCCGCTTAGTGCCGGCCAGCTTTGATAACGATGCTTTCGTACAAGTTGATGTGTATTTATCGAATTGCACTGGTGAAAAAAATTGCAAACGGATTCCCTTTATTTGGGCCGTTAATGACAAAGGTGAACTCCACAAATTAGTCATCTCCCGTGCGCTGCTATTTGCTTGCCATGATCGTTTAAACTATTGGCATACCTTGCAAGAATTAGCCGGTATTCATAATAAATATGTTGATCAAGCTGTCGATAAAGCGCGTGAAGCGTTTGAAGCACAAGCACAAGCGGAACGTGAGCGTTTGCAAGCAGAACAGGCTAAAGCACTTGAACAAGTGCGTCAAGACACCGCCGGTGAAGTGATGCAACGCTTAACCGATGTGTTATTGGGAATGGACTTCACCACAGCCTCAAAAAGCAGGGCACCAGTTGTTTTGAAAACAACGACACCAGCGCCGACTGAACAAGTTGCCGAAGCTGAACCAGAAGCGAAGCCGCCAGAAGAGGAAGAAGAGGTTATTTTTGACGATCCTTGGATAGACAGCGCACTGTGTACCACTTGCAATGACTGCATGAAAATCAACAGTATGCTATTTATTTACAATGACAACAAACAAGCTATTCTAGGAGATTTAAACAGCAGCACTTATGCCCATCTGGTTGAAGCAGCCGAACTTTGCCCTGCCCACTGTATTTATCCAGGCAAACCGCGCAATCCAAATGAACCAGGGTTAGAAGAGTTGATCAAACGAGCCGAACCGCTTAATAAATGATGAAATCGGTTTAATCTGAGGGTTGGAGTGAAAAAGAGACGCAAAAGAACGCAAAATATTTTCCTCTTTAGCGTCTCCTTTAGCGTCTCCTTTAGCGTTTATTTCTTTTTAAATCTGGCATTGGAACCCACAAATGACTCCAAAAAATACAGGATGGCTAAGAATAATAAAAGCTTTTGGCTATTCGCTAACCGGTTTAAAGGCCGCTTGGTTAAATGAAGCAGCCTTTCGCCAAGAAGCAGTGCTTTGCATCATATTGATACCTTTAGCTTTTTTACTCGGTAACAACGGCCTAGAACGGGCCTTACTCATCTCATGCTTCATATTAGTCTTGATAACCGAATTACTCAATTCTGCCATTGAAGCGTTAGCAGATCGAATCAGTCTTGAACAAGATAGACTGATCAAACGCGCTAAAGATATAGGATCAGCCGCCGTATTCATTGCGCTATGCTATACGATCATCGTGTGGGGATTAGTGTTATTCTCTTAAAGCCAATTCCCAATCAATAAAAAAGGGGCCCAATAATAAGGATGTTTGTATTGCCTTTGACTGAGTAGTAAGGTTTTTTGGGCCTGTTGAAGCGCTTCGGCTTTAGAAACATAAGGGCCGTTACACATCGCCTGATAAAAACTCGTCATCAGTTTAGCTGTGGAGGCATCTTCCACTCGCCATAAGCTCGCTACCGCACTTCTTGCTCCCGCTTTCAGGGCTATACCCGCTAAGCCTAATGCCGCCCGTTCATCTCCTACCGCCGTTTCACAAGCACTTAAAGTGAGTAATTCAACAGGTTCATCACGAAATTGACTGATACGCATAAACTGTTCTAGTTCATTCAGATTAAGTTTATCGTTGTAAGTCAGCAAAAAGCTTGAAGTCGATTGGCTTTTAAATTGCCCATGGGTGGCAAAATATAGACTGGTGTAAGCGGTTTCGGCTAAGTTGTCTTTTAGCCGATTTTTCAGAAAGCTTTTATTCACTAAAGGCCGTGTTTGAGTCTGGCAAATTTGCCCGATACTGTTGATTGCATTAAGCACATGCGGTAACGCTGAAAAACCTTGGCGACTTTCTGATAGCCCGCCCATGAGCATCTTGATATCATGGCGTTTAAATCGCTTTGGTTCCTCTGTCAGCCTTAAACCGGGAATGATCGCGAGTGCGTATTGTTGAATCAAAAATTGTTTTCCATCGTGTAAAGCGGCAAAAGGGATGGTTCGCAGTAGCCTGTCTGGCACGATAATCAACGTTTTGATCTGTCGTGCTTCAAGTGTCGGCCGCATTTTTTGAATCAAAATCTTCTCAAGTTGACGGGAATTGATTAAGAGTCGCCGATAATTGCTTTTTGGGTTTCTCAATTGACGATGAAAAGCGTTCACGATTTTATGAAGGTGAGCGTAGTTTGCCATCGGATTCTCTTGAACCGTCAAAGTAAATTGTTTTAATTCCCCCCCTGCCAGATTCAGCAACAATTCAACGCGCTGATCAAAAATCATCGGATAGAGTACAGCGGTATGCCTATCAGTGAGAATATCATCAATACGCTTCCTTTTAGCTTGTAAAGCCGTGACACACTCATCTTGAAAATAATTTTCTAATTCAACGGCTTTCAGTAATTCCAACGTTTCTCTCGCTTTAAACAAATCAGCTTGCCGCTGTTTTTCATCAGGCGCATGACGCGCTGTTTGAAGCCATAAATCCGCTAAATCAAAATAAACCGCATCGGCCGTTTTCAAAAGCGATTGTGGCGGAATACGATAACCCCGCACAACGGCACGGCGCAAACGCCGTAACTGCTTAATGGCTTTTTGATAAGCTGCACGGGCACGAAGTAAATCATTTTGTGCTTTATACAAACGGCCCAATTGCCAGTACCAAAGATACAACAGATCGGCCGCGTCGAAACTCCTAAAAATAGCTTGTTGCGTTAAACGCTCCGCTTCCCCATAACGCTGTTCCTGTTCATACAGCTTCCCTAAATAACCGGTTGCATAAGTCGCACTCCGCGTATCACCAATTCGCTTAGCCTGTTGCAAGACAGTCTGCAAGAGTTCATAAACCACCCATTTCATTTCAGGATGCTCAATAGCAAGATGAGCTAATTTGAGCAAACCCAATCGTTTATCATGCGAATCGGGTAAAGCTTGCATTGCTGACAAAGCCGTTTCAAAAGCCTCTTTCCCCCATTCAATTTGCACGATATTGGTTCGCAGTTTAGCACTCAAAACGGGATCATGAGCTTGTTGCGCCAGAGCCAGGCTTTTTCTATAGTGCGCCAAGGCTTCAGGATAATTTTCCTGTAAACTCAATAGGTTAGCTTTATAATTGAAAGCCGTGGCACAGGCCAAAGGCGAATCACGGGCCGTACAAACCAACTCAACACTTTGCCTGGCATACTGTTCAGCCTGCTCGAAATCACGATAACGTAAATATAAATCACTCAGACTGCCCAATACCAGTGATTGACGAATCGGATCAGATTGCACATTCGGCAAAGCTTGATGAAGCGCCGCAAAAGCCTTATCGGCCAAGCCTAATGATTGATAAGCCACGGCCAATTGCAGCAAGACATCAACTTGTTGCGCTGTTGGCAAACTCGGCCACTGATTTTCCCATTGCACAATGGCTTGAGCAAATTGGCCTTGTTTAAAGGCCTCTTGTATCAGCGGTTGATCAAGGGCCGCTGTTAAAGGGGTTATGCTGATAGTGAAAAAGAAGTATAGATAAGAAAAAGCATATTTATTCATAAATCACCATTAATCTTGTGGCCTTATTTTCGTTCCAAATTTATTTTGCGGCCCTCTCCAAAAAAATTTTTAGCAAATGTGAGCAACTTGTCCGTCTGTTTAAAACAAATATAAACAAAGCTATCTGACGCGCTGAACAGTGTGGACAGTTATCGCTTAAACCACGCGAGGAAACCATCATGAACGGGCTTATTATCTACTTAATCATGTTAGCGATTTTTTTGCCACTGCTACTGATCTTTCTGAGTGTCAATAAAATTCATGATTAGAGGCAGATTCTGATTAATTAGTACAACGGATTAACGGAATCAACTAATCCGTTTAGTCCGTTAATCCGCTGTACTAGGCAAATTTGAGTCATTTGTCAGTCTTAATTTGATTAGAAAATGGAGGCGTTATCTTAGGTTACTCTCAAGGCAGTGGCAATGCGGGTTCAATCCAAGTCACCACAGACACCGCTTCATTCAATCATAGAAGTGGCATCACCACAGAATCCACCCAAGCTGGCGGCGGCAATATTCACTTATCTGTACGTGATCGCCTCTCTCTGGCTGATAACAGTCGGATTACCGCAGAAGCGCAAGGCATTGAACCTCAACATAGCGGCGGGAATCTCACGATCAGTTCTCCTCAGTTAAGCCTTAATAATAGTCTCTTGCTTGCCAACGCAAAAAGGGGGCATGGTGGCCTGATTGATATTCGTGCCAATCAGATTCAAGTCTTGGGCGACAGTCAGATCGATGTGTCTTCAGAACTCGGTTTAAATGGTAGTGTGTTTATCAATGACACTGAATTGACAGTCACCCCGCTTTTGATGCTTGATTATTTAGATGCCACGGCCCTATTGCCAACACGGTGTGCAGAACGTTCCGGCGCGAATCTCAGTCGTTTTGTTCTCACTGGCCCCAATCTCCTGCCCGAAGCACCTCATGATTTAAGTGTTCATTTGCCAACTCAATTATTGACAAAGGCTTCAAGTTGCCCTCGTGCCATCAAAAAACAATAACGCAAGAGACGCACACAGATTTTTTAAGGCCTCTTTAGCCTCCTTAAGCGTCTTTAGCGTCTTTTGCGTTTATTTCTTTTTCATTTTAGCAAAATAGCCCACTTTGTCCGTCTTGCTCAGATTAATTTATAATTAACAACTGTTATATTCAAAAAGAGGAGTAATGGCATGATGTACTTCTTACAATTATTGTCTCAATTAGATCGGGTAAAGGATTTTGCGAAAACTCATCTTTTACCTCAATCTGATGAAGTGACTTCCCTAGCCTCTTTAGCTATTGCTAATCAGCTTGACTATGGTTATAAACCTAGGGTTTTTCCATCACAGAGGGTAAGTGATTCTACCGTTGATAAGATGGATGACAGTCCAAAAAAGAAAGTGCTTGAACACTGGAATCATATTGATGCGCTCACTAAACGGCGATTCCCTGATGATCAAAATAGGCAACTTGAGGCCTCTCAATATGTTTTAGATGCGCTTGAGGCCGATGATTGGAAAAAAGTCAGGGCCTTTAAAGGTGATCATTTTACAGCGTTTTTGACAACGGTGACTTCTCGTTTGTTGACCGATTTTTGGTATAAGCAGTTCGGTAAGGTGCGCCCTAATCGCTGGTTGAGTCGGCAAACGGATAGTCTTTATCAGCTGGCTTATCAGTTGCTGGTGAAAGACAGGTATGGTAAATACGAGGCGATTGAAATATTGGTTACCCGTGAAACGACGCGGGAACGCTGGAAAATTCAAGAAGTGGTCGAAGCCGTGCTGGCAAATTGTCCCATCAAAGAAGCGTATCAAACCTTCTCGCTGGATGAGGGGAAGGCGAAAATTATGCCGATCCCTGCGTTTCGCTAGAAAAGCAAATTCAAGCTGGGAATGAAGAAGCTTTATTGGAAGTGTTGAGTCAAGTGGATAAGCGTATTAAAAAAATATTGGCGCGTTTACGTGAGATGCTAAATCGCGAATTTGACGGATTTGAGTTTGCTAAATAGGAATACAAACCTTGATTTTGCCACGGAAAAACACAGAAAGCACGGAATGAATTTTTTCGTGTTTTTCCGTGTTTTTCCGTGTTTTTCCGTGGCAAAATGCATAGAGTAGACAGCATATGAGGTGGACAAAATGGATACAAACAAAACTTATAAAATGAATGATTTAAAAGGTGTTCTCAACTCGGATCGTGCGATGGCCTTGATTGCTATAACCGCCCATCAACAATCGACTCTGGAAGCTTGTTTGTCTGATGAACAAGTGGCGGCTTTTGTCAATGGTGAATTAAAAGGTGAATCGCGTCAAAGTTTGTTGGCACATTTGAACCGTTGCTCACAATGCTATCATCATTGGTTGGATACGGCTTCTTATCTGAAATCTCTTGGCACTTCTCAGAAACGCATGCCGTTTTTAAAAAAAACGTTTTTTGGGAAAAGGTGGCAAAATAGTTTGAATGGGTTATCATTTTTTTTAGATAACTTAAAATTCGGGGTGCCCGTTGCCGCGACGGCCGTTTTATTAGTTATCGTGGCACTGAAAAAGTCCAATTGAGGCCAGTTATAGGGCTGTTCTCACTGAAAATCATCAGGGTTTTAATCCGGTATTAGCCGAGTTTCCCTTGGAAACAACGGATTTGGGTTTTAATGAGGTAGAACGTTCAGAAGCGGCCCAAGCGTTTCATGCTGGCATCGAAACGGGGTATGCCATGCTAAGTCAGACAAGTGCTGACATAAGCGTTTGGAAAGAAACGGATTGGGCGGCTGAATAAGCGCGTGGCGTACTTGAAGAATTGAGTTTATTAGCGCCTGATAATCTGGAAATTCAAGGATTGCAAGCGTTAGCCTTGTATGAACAAAGTGAAGCTGATCTTGATCTTTGGCCTCGTGCCGTAACACGATTAGATAGATTAGCGAATAAATCAAATGCGCCCCCAGCGATTCTTTATAACTTAGCCCGTTTATGGGAAATACGCCCTCGTCCAGCGCAAGCGCGTCGATATTGGAATCGCTTAGCTTATATGTCGGCCAGTTTACCTGATTCCATTCGTACCATTGTTTGCCGTCAACAAAGTGTGGTACAAGAGTGTGAAAAGGATAAATCAATTAATTCAGACAAACGGCCCCCTTGGGAATGGCCAATACCCTTCAAGTGGCAACCCTTATCGGAACAAACGAGGGTAATGGAGAAACTTTACGGATGGGAACGACCGATTTCGTTTAATTGGTATCGTGAGCAATTACGGGGTCATATTTATGAACGCCCCGATGGGCGTTTCGCGGTTTTAGAATTAGATGATTTTATGCAGATGCAAGTGCTGAAGGGGGATAACTTGGGCGATGTAAGTCAGTTATCAAGTTATTGTGGAGAATCTTTGCGCCAACGGACTTTGGCAAACGGTATTTTATGGTCTTGTTCCGACTGGGCAGCCTTAACGTTTGAGGATAAAGTGCGAGAAGTTTGGCGGGTTTTGAGGTAGAAGGGGACGAGAATTATAGGATGTTTTGCGATGTTGATTGCTGTTTCAGACGGAAAATAACACAAGAGACGCAAGAGACGCAAGGAGACAATATTTTTTTTTATAGCGCCTTTAGCGCCTTTAGCGTTTATTTTTATTTGTCATACTCAAAAAAAAACAATGATTGAATATAAACCTGGGGCTTATATCCAATCATTGTCAGGATAACTCAGTACATCACTTCTGATTAATTATTCTGGCTGTTCATTCCAACTGTTTTCATCAGAACAATCCCCAAATATCATGGCATTAAAGATAATGCCTTTGTTGCGTAAACGGACAATCATCTCTTCCACGTCTGAGCCTTCATAAGGCGAGGCATCTGTTGCAAATAGGATGGTTCCGCCTTTTTTGACATGAGGTATGGCAAAGCTGATTGCTTCATAAGAGGCTTCTGGGCAAGTGCCACCACCTGAGGCTTTCAATTTACCAATCTCATCCCGTAATACTGTCATGTCTTGCGTTACGGCGCGATACTTCACTTCATCACCAAATGTCAGTAAGACACTGAGTGGGGCTTCGCTGGTGTCAATCTCCTCGATAAAGGCTATCAAGGCTTTTTTAACGCCGTTGATTTCTTCCTGCATACTCCCCGTGTCGTCAATCACGAAGGCGATATCCACTTGGACACTTTCCGGTATGAATACCTTGGTACGCTCTCTATCCGTGTGTGCGGGATATTCATTCGCAGTTACTTTGGCTTCGTGTGTCAATACCAGTATGCCGGGATCTTTGAGGACGACGTCTACATTGAGGGTAACTTTGCTGATGTCATCGGCGCTATCAACACTCAAGTCTGTCATGGAACAAGTCAGTTTTGGCGATTCGCTGAGATCGCACATACCGTAATCGGAGTTCACCGATTGGAGTTCAACGCCTTGCGGCAATGTCGCGACTAACTCAACACCCGTTGCGGCGCTTGGTGCGTTTTCACTGAGTTCAACAGCCAGCGTGTAATGTAGCATTCTGTCCACTTCGGCTTGCGCCATTTCCAGTGGATCAGGTGTATCGCTGATGGAGACGGAGAGATACGGAATGACTCTCGTCCATTTCTTGGCCACATCGGCTGGGTACTCATTTGCTGTGACAGTCGTCTGAGTCACCAAAGCTTTGGCTTGCGTGTTATTGATCACTATTTTGAATCGCGCTGAACCGCCTGTCGCTAATTCACTCAAGGTACAGCTGAGGGTATCGGTATCACAGTTTCCACCATCCAGTGCTTCCAGAGAAACCAGCGTTGTTCCGGCTGGCAATACGGAGTTCAGGGCAACGTTGGTAGCCGTTTCTTCGCCACCATTGATGACTGTCATGGTGTAAGTGACATTGTCATCCTGTTTCACGACTGGCGGTTTAGCGACGACTTTCACTGACAACGCAGAAACGGGCTTGAATGTGACATTTTGTTTAAACACCTCATTACCCAATGCCACGTTTTCTGGTGCGAAGGTGTAACCGTCTTTGCTGGCCTTGACGGTGTAATCATCGCCTTCTTGTAAGCCTGAGATTGCCCAATTTCCTGCGTCATCCGTGGTTGTTGTGTTATCACCGATTTGCACTTTCGCGCCGACAATCGGCTGTCCGAGTTCATCGCGGAGGGTGCCATGTGCGGTATATTCACCCTGTTTTGCGACAGTGATTTGCTGACTGCTTGCCGAATGAGTCGCGCCGTCGTTATCGGTCACTTTAAGGGTGATCGTATACTCTCCAGCTTGGTTAAAGGTCAATTCAGCATTTTGGCCCGATGCCGTTTGTCCATTAGATGCTGTCCATGCGTAACTAACGATACTACCATCTGGATCAACAGAAGCACTAGCATCTAAATCAACTGTTAGAGGCGCAACGCCACTGGTTTTTGAAGCACTGAACGCAGCCGTTGGTTTTTGAGCAACGGTGGTTTTAATTTCAGTTGTTGCAACCACTGTTGGATCAGCTTGAGAAGTTGCTGTGATGGTAATAGTGTCATTACCTTCAGCTGGTAAAACAATATTCAAAGCCAACTGACTCCGTTTAAGCCCTTCAATAGTAACAGAAGAAGGTAAGCCACTTACATTCCAACCCGATTCGCTCACGGTACTTAGAGTATAAGTGTCTTCTTCAGGGCCACCATTTCCAATGGTCAAGTTAATAGGCACTGTTGTGTTAGGTTGCCCTTTTGCTTGTTGCTGTCCATTTAAAACAACATGATAGAGGATTTTACTAGGGCCAACTACAATTTCTTCTGCTTCCATTATGTCCTCAAGTTGGACACCTTCATCTAACTGAACATCGTCAGAATGAATCTCAACTTTGCCAGCAGCCTTTAACACTTTGCTTGAATTTCCTCTCAAGTCAATTTTACCACCTTCGCCAACTGCTAAGATGATATCACGACCAGCTTCAATAGCATTATCACTCAGGTTGCTCAAATTGAGTTCCCAATCATCACCACCAAAGATAACAACATCTTCCTTTGCCACAAGACGCAAATTCTCGCCAGATAGCATAATATTAGGTTCTATAACTAAGGAACCACCTGAAATCCCCACGCCCTGAAAGTCAACATTAGATGCCCACACATCTAAATTACCACCATCACCCTCATGTGCATGTTCTTGTGCTTCCTCCCATGTCCAGTTGCTATCATACCAGACTCTTGCACCACCACCATCACCGCTAGATGTTTTTGAATTTGAAGTGGCTACCAATTGCCAAGCTACTATGTCAGTATTTCCACCCTTACCTCCATAAACATCAACACCACGCTGGTGATTATAGGCATCACCATCACCACCATCACCAGCAGCAATGACTCCATTTTGAATTATATCACCGGCACACAAATCTATGGAACCACCATCACCGCCCCGTAAATAGCCGTCACCACCATTACCTGTCAGAATTGTACCTTCATTGTAGATTAGGCCAGTGTCTGTACAACCACCAGAAATTGTACTGATATTCATTTCAATAGTGGTTCCACTTTCCCCATAGCTTTGATTGCCTTGACCCTCCTTTCCTTGGATAAGAGCGCCACTAAAGTTAGCAAGAAGTTCACTGGCGTTAATGTGCAAAACAGGTACATTTGATGAAATTAGCGAGCCGTAGTTGCAGATTGCCCTCACATTAACGGGCTCTGGAACGTTTGCTACATTGTGACCAGCGTTAATCTGTATAACGGTATTACTCAGATCACCTGCAAACATACTGCTCCATGTACCATTTCCTGTGGATTCAGATTTCGGAACACTGTCACAAATATTCCCTGCCTGCTGTATAGCCGTATTAGAATCAAGTAGTCCAGCGGCTACTGATACCTGTTGAGTTGCCTGACCTGTATTGCCGTGATTATCTGTTACATCAAACTGAACATCAAAAACGCCTTCTTGAGTATAAATGTGTGAAGGAGATTCAATATTGGCTGTATTATTATCTCCAAAATTCCATGAAAAAGTGTGTGTATCATCACTATTCAAATCAATAAAACTACTATTGAATGTAACATTTTCCCCAACTCCAGATGTGACAATACTAGTGTTAAAATACACTATTGGAGGGGTATTGATCTCTATTTGTGTACTATCAGATCCCCACCTAGCACCATCTGAGATATTGAAATTCAACGATAATGAACAGGGACTAAATCCATTAGCAGTGTTAGCGGTATTACCAGAAAAAATATTATTTTTGGCAATGTCAATGACATTGGCGCAAACGTCGCCAATAGTATTATTGGATGCAAACTCAACATCAGAAGTGGAATCGAAAATGGCATTATCGGTGAGGGTAAAGGTCAATAGAGTAGTTGGATTGTCAGTCTCTCTGCTAATCTCTACAGGGCCTCCTCCTGCATAACTGGAGTATAACCAGTAAGAAAGAGTATCATCAATGTTATTATCAGTTGTTTTTACCTGAAATTGAGTTGTGTCACCGAGATTAAATTTTAATCCCTCATCACCTGATAGAATTTCTATCAGAGGTGGGCTAGGCGGAGGTGGTGCATCAAAGCCAACTGTAACATCACCAGTTGTAGCGTTTACCAATATGGCATTTTCTTGGGAAGTAAATTGTGACACAATTCCGGAAGGTTGGTTCACTGCTTCCCACATCTTATAATTGTCCGAACGAAGATTCTGAAAAGCAAAATGACCGTTTTCATTAGTTTTTGTTGCGAACGGCTTGATGCGAACAGGTGCCCTTGCTGATTTCAGGAAAATAGTTTCATCTGGCAGTCCTTCTTCAAATCCTTCCTTTTGACCATTACCGTTAATATCAACAAACTTATCTCCTTGAATAGTAGCAGCCCATCCACTCATAGGCACAACACTGCCCGCAAGCAATGCCACCGCAACCGCCCCTGTCAAGGTTTTGTTTTGCCGCCGTTTTTGAGGTGGCCCCGAGTTTGCGCTTTTCATAAAATTGCGCTGTTGTATAGTCATGATTAGTCTCTCAATCATTGAGTTTGAAATAATGAATTTACCGATTCCTTGCGGGAGCCAGCAAATTCGCCTACCTGATTATCAGTTATCAGTTATCAGTTATCAGTTATCATCGTGATTCAATTAAAATGATGAGCCGCTTATATTAATTGGTCGGTTTGATGATGTCCTTGATTTAGGTCAGTTTTCGGTCTGGGACGTGAAATTAATTATCTGATAGAACGCGGATTGTTTTGTAAAGGCCTGATTTTATTTAAAAATTTTATTTTGCCAAAGGCTACGTTTTAATGGGGCCGGCAACAAAAAGACGTTACCCACCCTACAGGGAATGGTGGGCAACAAAAACACGTTACCCACCCTACATTAATCAAGATAAATTTAAAATGGGGCCGGCAACTACATTAATCAAGATAAATTTAAGATGGGGCCGGCAACAAAAACACGTTACCCACCCTACATTAATCAAGATAAATTTAAAATGGGGCCGGCAACAAAAACACGTTACCCACCCTACATTAATCAAGATAAATTATAAACGCTAAAGGCGCTAAAGACGCTAAAGACGCAAGAGTTGATCTTAATTCTTAATCAGGGGCCGGCAACAAAAACACGTTACCTGCCCTACATAAAAGTTATCCTGTCATTTTTTCCATTTTTGGATTTCTCAATTTCTTATATTCCCCTTTATACTCGTTATTTGATGAGCCATACCATTGTTGTGGCATGTATCGTTGTGGCTCCGCTTGAAAGCCATTCCAAAATAACCATATTGCGCCACATTGTGGGCATTTTATTAAACTTTTCATGGCTTTGTAAATTTCTTCAACATCTATCTGTCCAGAAAATTGATCAAATTCAATATCAGACATTAATAACCATTCATTTGAACAGGGAATTTCCCCATAATTTACTATTTCGCCACATCCACAAGTAAGACTGGGCATATCAATTATTTCCCAATGATGACAACTTCATAAATATTTGTGGCACCTGCACCTTGCACTCTTTCTAATACGTTACCTAACTGGCTTGGTGTCACTTCTGTTTCGGTTAAATCCAACACAATACCTTGGGCTTGTGAATTTTTTTTAGCAATCGCAGAAATAATACGATTGGGATTAGCTGTTTTAGGGGTATACACATCATAAGGAACAGCATCTACAAGCAAATCCGATGTCCTATAAATACCCCTAATATTAATAGGTAGTCTTAAGACAACACTATGGCCTTTATTGGTTAAATATTGTGCGGCTCGACGTTCACTTGCTGAAAATTGTTCTTTTGGAATTTTTTGTTTTCCTTATCAACCTTAATATTAAATAGTATTGATGGTAGCCTTATTCAACTTGACTTGGATGGAAAGAATTGTTCCAAGTTTTCATTGACTTAACAAACTACACTCCAATAAATCGAAGGCCCGCTTTTCAAACCAAATTGATTTTGCACGCAAAGCCGCTAAGACGCTAAGTCAGAAATTTTTTTAACTCCTCTAATATTCTTTTGGCCTCTTCTTGGTTCATAAAAACCTCCAATTATCAGTTCCACGCTAAAGTTTTTGTTTGCCTCAACTTTAGCGTGGAAATCAATTATCAGATAGAACGTCTATCTATAAACGCTAAAGACGCTAAAGGCGCTAAAGGCGCAAGAGTTGATCTTAATTTTAGCTATTTTCTTGAGTATTGTTTTCATTTGCACAGGTTAAAATGGACTGATATAGGGCTTCACTTAAATAAAATCCGGCATGTCGTAAAGCAGTTAGATGAGGTTGTACTTTTTTTATAAAACCTTTTGCTTTCGCTTCTAATAAAATACCGGCAACCCCAATTCTTTTTAAGCCTAAACGCTTCGCTATACGCCGCCCTTCTTTTTCATCTAATAAAATGAAATCCGCATTTAATTCTAAAGCTAAAGCAATACTTTCTGCTTCTCCACGATCAAGATCCTGCCTTAAAGTCGTTACTAAATGAGCATTTTGAACAGTGAAACGAGTTATCCAGTTCGTCGCTTTTATCACTTCATTGCGGCCAGGCCAATGTTGACCATAAGCATTTAATTCATCCCAAACGCCTTGGGTGATATGCACTTTGGTATAGAGATTTTGCAATAAGTCAAATTGACCAATAGCCGCTAAGTTCGTTAATGGTGAAGTGTTACTCACAATAATCATAATCGCCCTAATTCATGTAAGGTTGCTACATCTTCTTCAAAATCGGCTACGTCATAATGTGGTGAGACGCGACGAAAAGCGAGTAGTTGACGAAATTCCCATAATGACATTTCGGCTAATTCGTGGGCTTTACCAACTGATATACGGCCTTGGGCATAGAGAAAGACGGCCATTTCTCTTTTTAATTCGTCTATAGTGAGTCGGGCTGTGTCTAAAATGTCTTGGGGAATTTTTAATAGACAGTATCCTGTTTGAGTTTCTTGGTACATTTTCAGTTATCAGTTATCAGTTATCAGTTCCACGCTAAAGTTTTTGTTTGCCTCAACTTTAGCGTGGAAATCAATTATCAGATAGAACGTCTATCTTTTGCGTGCGTCTTTTGCGTCTTTTGCGTGCGTCTTTTGCGTTAAATTTTTTTTTGCCTAAATTTAAGATGGGGCCGGCAACAAAAACACGTTACCGGCCCCCTACATTAATCAAACCAATTAAATTGATTGACGTTTACCAAAAATCTTTTGAGTCGGTAGGCGAATATTGATCACGTCATCGATGATTTCATTATCATTGATATCATAAGTTTTGGGTTGCCCTGGTTGCGAATAGATGGTGATGGTTTTGGTGACTGGCGTAACCAGCCAACAAGATTTGATGCCCAGTGCAAAGTAAGCATGGAATTTGGCGATAATCTCATTTATTGCTTGTCGTGGTGACAGCACTTCAATAGCCAGTAGGGGTATTTGTTTGATTTTCAGTTCATCAAAATCACTGAATTCTATGTCATCTTCTCCCGAATAAAGACAGATATCGGGTATGAGTTCATCTTTTGCGGTTAATCCATATTGAGATAGTTCGATTTGAGTCATATCCAAACTTAATTCTGGCATGACTGTGAATCTTTCATCGTTAAATAATAATCCTGATATTCTGCCAACGGCTAGGCTATGGTTTTTTGAGGGCACTGTTGTTCTTCCAAATGCTTGTTCTTGGTTTTGTTCGTCAATTTCTATTAAATCTGGCATTGTTTTTCCAATCGTAAGATATTAACAAAAGTTAGCACGCATTCACGAACTCAATAAGTTAAAAATCAATTAAAAATCATTTTCACGCAAAGCCGCGAAGACGCTAAGTCAGAAGTGATAGCTTAGCACCTTTGCGCCTTTGCGTCTTTGCGTGAGACTTCTTGACGGCCCGATTTTCGTTCCAAATTTATTTTGCCTTAAATGATGGTGGGCAACAAAAACACGTTACCGGCCCCCTACATACAAAATAAACACGGCCGTTTGTCTTCGCTGTTTTCTGGGCCGGAGGGGGCTTGGATGACTCGAAGGTATAGGGGGGTGTCTTCGTTGTAGATGAAGTTTTCGTTCCCTAATTTGTAGCCAATGTAGATTTTGAGTGCGGCAGGTAGTTTATCACCTAACGCTAGGCTGTTTAAGGCGAGGGGTTGTTGCCCGTTGAGCAATTTGGGCAGTTTGTCGTAGATTTGCGTGGGCGTGAGTTTGTTTAAGTCGTCATCCCAAGGTTGCCAACTCTGGCCGTTGTGGATGTAGACGGCGTTTTGTTCATCTTCTTCAAAGCTGACTTGGGTGGTGAGGATGAGTTGGGCGGCTTGCCCTATGTCGGTTGGATCGATTTGCAGATTGTATTCGATGGCCGCTGTTTCGTTTTCCTGAATTTCTAGGTTGTTGCCGCTTAATCCATTCTCGGTGCTGATTTGAACGTCGAAGTGGGTGGCGGTGTTGATGGGTTCATAGCTGATCAGTGAGCGGCCTACGCCGTTGGCTATTGAGAATTTGATGGGATTGTTGAAAATGATGGCCCCTTGTTCGTCTCCCTCTTCTAGTCGATAGGCGATGTTGAGTTGCCATTCTCCTATTGGCTTGTCTAGGTTTAATGGGTGTAAGGTGGTGCTGAGTTTTTCAGGGAGACTGTCGTAGGCTTGGGCCGGAATGAGGCTGGGGAATTGTTTGTCCCAAGTTTCCCATGTCTGGCCGTTGTGCATGAGCAGTTGGCCGTTGCTGTGTTCTGCGACTAAAATCAGGCTGGCGCGCTGGCCTTGGTGTGCAGAATCAACGTTGATGGTGAATTGGGCCGTGAGGGTTTCTTTTCTACCAATCAGTAGGTTGTTGCCTGTTTGCCCACTGTCGCTGCTGAGTTGCCCTTCAAAATGCGCGGTGGTTGCGAAGGTGGCGATTTTGTCGCCTTGGAGCTTGAGGCCGCTGCCGTTGGCGACTTTGAAATGGCGGGCGTTTTCAGGTTTGTTGAATATGATCGTGCCGTCGCCTAAGCGGTAGGCGATATAGATGTTAAACGTTTTGCCTAAAAAGCCGTTTAGGGGTAGCGTTTCGAGTTCCAGTGTGATGGCGTTTTTGACTGCTGTGGGTAGCTGGGCGTAGGTTTTTGTCGCGACTAAGCTGATCAGATTGCCATCCCATTGTTGCCATTTAGTGCCATTGTGCATGAAGACGATTTCGCGCCCTTCAGGTATTATCAGGACGATGAGGCCGGCTGCTTGTTCAACATGCTTTGGGGCGATGCTGAGATTGAGGTTTAACATCAGTGAATCGCTTGGCCCATACCAGTTATCATCACTCGTTTTCCCGCCTGTCTTTTGCAAATTGATTTCAAAGTAGGCTCGGGTGTCAGTGAATATCTGGTTATTTGGATCGATACCCACTGTGTTAGGGGCATCTGGTAATACACTGACGAACAGATCGATTTGGCTGACGCAGTCGTTGATCGTGAAGGTGGCCTGGCCCGGTTTTATCGGCCTTACGATTAATATGGCGGTACCATTTTGGGAAAGTACGAGGTTGCCTGCGGCAACGCTGCTGTTTTGGGAATTGAGTTGCAGTGCGCCTTGCCCACTACTGACTTCAATCATGCGTTTTTCGGCATCGGCTATCAAGATGATTTCCGGATCTGAGTTCATTTTCAGCGTTTGGGCTGCATTGGCTTGGAGGTTGTCACATTGGGATTTGACGCTGACATCGATCAGCGTTTCACTGTTGCAATCGCTGAGGGTGAAGTAGGTGTGCCCCAGTTGTTTTGGATGGATTTCTAAGAAGGTTTCTTCTTTAGTGAACAGCAGTTCGCCGGTGGCGACTTCGGTGTGGTGCGGTTGCTTAACTGTGATATCGCCTTGCCCGCCTGTGATGGGGAGCCGGTAGCTGCCTGTGCCGAGTTCAATACTGAGTTCTTCGGTTTCGGGTTGTAGGGCTTTGGCCGGATCATTTTGGCAGAGGGCGGGTTCGACTGTGATATCGACTTCGGCTTCGCTGAGGCAGTCGCTGATGATGAGGCTGGTTTGGCCTTCGGCGACGGGCCTTAGGGTGACGATGGCGCCGCCTTCTCTTGGAAAGATGGCCGATTCGACGATCACTATTTCTGAATCAGGTGATTCGCTGAGTGCGCGTTTGTCTTGATCGTCAATGTCTTGCCCACCTGTGAAGTTCAAGGTGATGGGATCATCTCCGACTTTCAGGGTGATGTTTTTAGGGGCCGATAGGAGCAATGTGGGATCATCACGTTTGCATTCCGTGGTGGGTTTGGCTTCTATTGGTTCTTCGATTTGGGTGCCTTTGATGGTTATCGCGATTTCGCTGGGTGTGCCTATTTGGGCTCCATCAGTGGGATTGGAGAGGCGCAGCCGGAAGCTTTCATCGGGTTCGTCGAAGTCGTCATTGATGATAATGAGGGTGATATTGGCTGTTGTGTCGCCTTTGGGCCAGGTGATTTGGCCGTTCTTTGGCGAAACTATTGCATAATCAATAGCTTGTCTGGCATCGTTGTCGATTGAAACGAAGTCGGCTTTGACAATCTTGTCTGTTGCGCCGGTTCGCGTGACGGGTAGGCTGATGAGGTTGCCTTCTACTTGGCCGAGTGTGGGTAGGGTTGTGACGCTGTTGCCGTATTCATTGATGACTAGGCTGTTTTTGGCAAAGTGTAGGGTAGTGGTTGTCAGTTGTTGTCGGCTGAGGCCGCCAATATGAACGATATGATCAGCATCGCTTTCAGCTTCCAAAGAGAGGGTGGCTGTTGTGACGGTTTGATCCGATATGATCAGTTGATCAAGTTGGACGTTGGGCATTTCTTGCCATGCGTTGTCTTGATAGTGTTGGTATGCCCAACCGCTTGGATCTGTGACACCGTGATAATACAAAGTGAGTTCGGTTGCTTCGCAAGCGATTTCAAAACGGATGCTTTCAGCGGGGTGGTGTGCATCAGGTTGCGATTGAACGTTGTTGACGTGAACTTTTTCAAGTGGGCAGTCAGTATTGTCGGCCGCTAAGGTGATGTAGTCTTGTTGATTGTTGAGCGGCAGGGAGACGACATGGGGTTGTTCACTGTCTGGTATACCGTCATCGTTGCCATCACCGTTGTTGGGTGCGGCCTCTTCTAGGTAGTTTAGGATACCGTCGTTATCTTGATCTTCGCTGGCCGCGACAATGTCGATTTGGAAAGTTTGATCAATAGATAAACCGCCACTGTCGGTGGAACGCACGGTGATCTCGTGATTGCCGATTTCCAAGGTTTTGGCGATTTGTAATTGATTACCGGTGATGGCGAAACGCCCTTCGCTATCATGTTCAAGGGTGTAAGTGTGCGTATCGTTGATATCCGGATCGACAGTTGTGAAGCTGCCAATGGGGGTACCCAGTACACTATTGGCCGTGAGGGTGTTGTTGGAAAGCGTGATGCTGGTTGGTGCAGCGTTTGGTGGTGGGGATTTTGGCCCTGCGTCTGGAACCACCGTGGGAGGCGTAGCTGCTTTGGCCGTAATGATGAACTCTTTTTCAAAGAATAAACCACCGCTGTCGGTGCTACGGACTTTGATGACGTATTGGCCCGCTTCCAGTGAAACGCTGTTGGCAAGGCTGTTATCGACGATGATAAAACGATCTCCGGCATTTTCTATTAATGTATAGCTGTGCTTGTCACCGACATTGGGATCGTTGGTTACGAAGTTGCCAACTGTTGTGCCAGGTGTCGTATTGACGGCTACGGTGTTATTGGAGAGTGTGATGGCTGTCGGAGGCAGATTTTCGCCGGTGTCGTCTGTAATGACTTGAATCGTCACGCTTTTTTCAAAAAACAATTTCGGCTGTTCTTTTTCCGTAGAACGGATGATGAGGCCATAATCACCTATTTTTAATAAGGAATCATTGGAAACCAGTAGACGCTTACCGTCTAGTTTGAACAGGCCCCCTTTATCATCTTTTAAGAGGTAGGTGTGAACGGTATCGCCGCCGTAAGGCAGAGTGATAGACAGTTGACCGATTTCAGTGCCGCTTTCACTGCTGTCGGAAACCGTGTTATTAGTCAAAGTGAGATTCTTGACAGTAATCGTGAAGGTTTTGTCGAAAGTCAGCGCCGTGCTGTCCGTAGTACGGATTTTGATCTCGTAGTGATCAACCTCATCAAGGGCTTGATTCGCGATCAGTTTGTTGCCATCCAGTTTAAAACGTTCGTTGGCATGGGCATCGTCAATAAAAGTGTAGGTATGGGTATCATTGCTGGAAGGATCGACGGTAGACAATTCCGCGAGAGTTGTTTTTTCAGGCGTGTGTACTACCGCGATAAGCGTGGACAGACTGATATCTTTAGCAATAGAGGTAGAATAAGTGATATCAGTTGGTGTGGGATCATCGGTAACGTTGATAGTCAGGGTTTTATCGAACGTCATACCGGTGTTATCAGTGGCACGTACTGTGATAGGATACTGGCCTTTTTTCAAGGCGGCCGAATTGGCAACGAGTACGTTGTTGCCATCCAGCTTGAAAATGCCCTGGGCATCTTCGATAAGGCTATAGGTGTGGGTATTCGTTAAGTTCGGGTCATCGGTGGACAATGCACCGACTACCCCGAGACCACTGCGCTCAGTGACAGTGTTTTTGGAAAGTGTTATATCCTTGGGAGCGTATTTAATATTAATAGCAAAATATTTGCCATAAGTTTGGCCCCCATCATCAGTGGATATAACCTTAATTCTGTGTGTTTCTTGCTGGTTAGCAATCAATAAGCTGTTGTCAGCGACTTTTAATTCATTGCCAACAATCTTAAATCTTCCCCCCGCGCTATCTTCTAATTGATAGGTATGCGTATCCGTCGTATCGGCATCAGTGGTTGAGAGAGTGCCGACAACGCTATCAGTTGCACTGGTTTCAGCGATTTCTGTGTTGGATAACGCAATATCAGTCGGTTCCGCGTTGAGTTGGATTTCAAATCCTTTCAAAAGCGAAGCGATTTCAGCACCCGTTGTCACAAAGACATCTCGATATCCGGCCGGCGCTTCTTTATTAATAGCAACCGTTGCCGTGATGCTGGTTGTGGTTTTGACATCAGTTGATGTCGCAGTTACGCCTTCCCCAGAAAAACTCAGGGTACTACTTGACGTAAAGTTCGTATCTGCGGCGCTGAGTTCAACAGTGACTGTTTTGCCTTGCCCCACCTGTGAAGGCGTAATACTTTTAATCTCAGGAATTTTATAGGCATCCGATAAAACCAGTAATGCACCACCGGGTTGCGTATCTCTTGCGACTTGACTGTCTGTATTCACGGTGACATGGTAAAAACCGGTGTTGGCCGTTTCATCAACCTGAACGCTGGCTTTTAAATGCGTCGGGCTGATGACTTCAGTGACTGTTCCAGTGATACCAGTTCCAATTTGTAGTACGGATCCTGTTTTGAAATCCGTGTTAATGCCTTTGAGTTCGATGTCAACAGTGGCATTTTGCTGCACCTTGCTGGGATTGATGCTTAAAATGAGAGGCGTAGACGGTTTTTCAACCACTTCCAACGCACATTTACCTTGTGCGGTTTCTTTCTCTGTGCCAACAGTGGTGTCAACAAAAACATCATAAAATTGGCGTGCGGCCGTTGTCGGCACACTAATACTAGCGCGTATTTTGGTAGCCGATTGCACCGTGAGCTCGTTGATCGTGATATTGCTGCCGTCAATCCGCACAGCACTTGAAGAATTGAAATTGGCATTGGGCGCGGTAATGAGTAAATCTACCGTACTGTCTAGTGGAATTTTCAGCGGCGTGATGGCCGTAATCGTGGGCCGCACTGTGCCCATAATAATATTAAAAGCGGTACACCAAACGGTGTCATCTTCTTCACCCTCTTTGGGTTTAGGGAGCATGATGGCTGTGCCACCCGTCATTTCTGCCATTTCAGCGAAAACGCTGGATGAATGCGCTTGAATGATTGTTGGATGAATCAACAGGCCGAGTATTAAAAATACTCGCGTCAAGATTTTGCGATCTGGAATCAGTAATTGGGTTTTCATGATGGGTTTCATTGAGTAAGGGTTCATCGTTATACACAAGTCGAGTTTTGTTTTAATCACACATTATTAACCATTAACGGCTAATAAAGTTAATGAGCGGCTTATGTTATTACAATAGGGTGTACTTAGAAAGTGCTTTGATGTTGCATTTGTATCAGTGATCAGCGATCAGTTATCAATGATAAGCTCAATTTTGATGTGTCGCTACTGATGTTGAGCAAGCTAAGCGATTATTGAACAAACTATATCTATTTAATTATAGTTTGTTTTATTGCTTTGTTTTGATAACTGATAACTGATGACAGAAAACAGCCGATATTAATTTAAATCAGCGTTTTGTTTGAGTACTGATCTGTTGTATCGGGGGATTAGGGCATTTAACATAAGTGTTAAATCCCTTATTTCTCGCCCTCACCAAGTTACCGGCCCCCTACATTAATTTGGTGGGCAACAAAAACACGTTACCCACCCTACATGAAAGTATAACCCATTCAACCCATTACTGATAACAGAACTTTTTCCAATTCCCAATTATTAATTTCTAACTGAAAGGAGTCAATTTTTGTTGAAATATTTCAGTCAAAAATAAAATCCAATTCTCAGTAATCCGTTTTAAAACTTCTGTTATTTGGATTAGGCTATTATAACTTATTGATTTTTAAAGAACATAACGTTTGATTACCTGCCTCTTCAAACGTAGAGTCGCATTATAAATCAAAATCAATTTATATTGTGTTTCAAATGGTTACTGTTGATTACAGTTTATTACAGTTAGTTACAGTTGGTTACCGTTGGTTTGACTGTTGGCGACCTGTGTCATTTTTTATTTTGCAATTGAGGTGTTCTTTAACCCGATAAGATATTGATTTCATTCATTTTCAAATATATTGATGACCCTCATTTTTTAAAAAAGTATTTCTATATTATAAAATGATTGATTAAAAATAAAAAGGGGTTTGTTAATAATCAGATTAATATCAAGGCCTTAAAATTTACAACGGATATCGATTTATTATTAATCGTTAATCATTAATGATTCATTTTTTCTTGGGGCACAGGTTTGTTTACTGAATAAGAGACGCGAAGCGTCTCTTTGCGGTAAAACACCTGTTTATTTGTGGTTCAGTACTTATCTTGATAAACAATGCTTCTAATAAAAAGAGTGATTTAATATGAACAATCAAAAGATTCCAATTGCACTAATAGATTTATTGCGAACAGCACAGCGGGTGGTGGTATTAACAGGTGCCGGTACTTCAGCTGAAAGTGGCGTGCCTACTTTTCGTGATGCACAAACGGGATTATGGGCACGTTACGATCCCAAAGAGTTAGCAACGCCGGAGGCTTTTCAGCGTAATCCGCGTTTAGTATGGGAATGGTATAGTTGGCGACGTGAATTGGTAATGCAGGCTAAGCCTAATCCCGGCCATTTTGCTTTGGTACAAATGCAAGCGCGAGTGCCTGAATTGATTGTAATCACACAAAATGTTGATGGCATGCATCAACGTGCCGGAAATCAACAGGTGATTGAATTACATGGCAACCTAACACGCAGTCGATGTGCAGGTAATTTGGTAGAAAGTTGGCCAGCAACAGAAGAAGTACCTCCTCTTTGCCCTCATTGCGGCGGGCCTTTACGCCCTGATGTCGTGTGGTTTGGAGAACCATTGCCAGCAGAAGCACTGCATCAGGCGATAGCCATATTACGTGAATGCGATGTCATTTTGAGTATAGGCACCTCTAGCATAGTGCAACCGGCCGCCTCTCTGCCATATGAAGGGCTTGAATATGGCGCGAAGTTGGTTGAGATTAATCCAGAAAAAACACCCTTAACACCTGATGTCCATTTTGCGCTTTTGGGTAAATCGGGAGAGGTATTGCCGAATTTAGTAGAACAAACTTGGCCGTCATAAACGACAAAGCTGCGTCGGTGTGATTTTCGTTCTCGTTTTCCTATTCTGCTATATAACTACAAGGATTGTTTATAATAAAGGATAAGTTCGTGACTTAACTGAGAGCATGGAAACGATCATAATTCAAAATAATGCCAAACATCAAAAGGCTCATTTTAAAACGAAAAAAAGCTCAAACAGAATCACATTTAGAACTCATAAGTACTGAAGCATAAATTTTCAGGTATTTTAATAGAAGCAATGTTTATTTGTAATTAGAGACGCGAGGCATCGCGTCTCTACAATTCGCGGTTTCGTAGAGACGCGATGCCTCGCGTCTCTTTGCGGTAAAATACCTGTTTATTTCTGGTTCAGTTGTAATTAGAGACGCGATGCCTCGCGTCTCTACAATTCGCGGTTTCGTAGAGACGCGATGCCTCGCGTCTCTTTGCGGTAAAATACCTGTTTATTTCTGGTTCAGTTGTAATTAGAGACGCGATGCATCGCGTCTCTACAATTCGCGGTTTCGTAGAGACGCGATGCCTCGCGTCTCTTTGCGGTAAAATACCTGTTTATTTCTGGTTCAGTTGTAATTAGAGACGCGAAGCATCGCGTCTCTACAATTCGCGGTTTCGTAGAGACGCGATGCCGAGCAAATCTTTGCGGTAAAATACCTGTTTATTTGTGGTTCAGTACTTACCAACCATTCAACTTATTAAGGAAACCAATACCATGAAAGAAGTCGCGCCCTTACGTTACGATGTTATTTTCAAAAAGGCCTTCAGTGTTCCAGAGATATTCACCGCTTTTGTCCATGATTTTCTGGACATTGAACTTGAAATTGACACCGTCGAAAAAGATAAAGTTTATGATCCACCGATAGGCAATGTCGCTGCCAAGTTTGATCTCTATGCGGAGGATAAGAAAAATCGGATCATCGTCGATATGCAGCACGTCCGTTTTCCTGAACACTATCACCGATTTTTGCACTATCACTGCGCTGCCTTATTGGAGCAAGTCGTTTATTCCAAAGATTATCGCCCAAATTTGAAAGTCTTTACACTCGTTATCTTAACCTCTGGTGATAAACATAAAAAGGATATCACCATCACCGATTTTGATCCAAAGGATTTGGAAGGTAATCCCATCGGCGAAATTGACCACAAAATTATTCACATCTGCCCCAAATATCTGAATAGAAAACTCACGCCGCGCCAATACCAGGAATGGATGGAAGCGATAGAAGACAGTTTGGATGGACAAGTTGATGAATCCAAATATACCCACCCTGAAATCCAACATGTTTTTGATTTGATTGAAAAAAATAAAGTCACTCCCCAAGAACGAGCAAAGATGTTCGATGAATACAGTATGGAAGACGTGAAACAAGAAAACATCCAGAAAATCAAGGATGACGCTAAGGAAGAAGGGTTGAAGGAAGCAGAACAGAAGGCAAGAGCAGAGAAAGAAGAATCTGTTCGTCGCTTATTGTCTCTAGGAACTTTGACAGAAGAACAAATAGCGCAAACAATGGGATTAAGTTTGGAAAGGGTGAATTCTCTCAAATGAATAGGGATATTTTCCTTATGGAAAGCCATCAAGTTAAAAATTTTAGGGAAAAGGTGGGCAACAAAAACAGGTTACTCACCCGACATGATTGATTTTAATTCAATTTTTTGTATTTGATTCGATGAGGATTATCGGCATTTGTGCCTAAACGGCGATGTCGATTAGCTTCGTAATCGGCGTAGTTGCCTTCAAACCAGACGACTTGACTGTCGCCTTCAAATGCTAAGATATGGGTGGCGATACGATCTAGAAACCAGCGATCATGTGAAATGACGACGGCACAGCCGGGAAAGGCGAGTAGGGCTTCTTCTAGGGCGCGGAGGGTTTCAATATCTAAGTCGTTTGTGGGTTCGTCTAAGAGTAAGAGATTTCCGCCGCTTTTCAGTAATTGTGCTAAATGGACGCGGTTACGTTCACCGCCTGATAAGTCTTTTACACGTTTTTGTTGATCGCCGCCTTTCAAATTGAATCGCCCGCAGTAGGCGCGAGAGGGGATTTCATATTTGCCGACGATGATGTTATCCTGGCCATCAGAGATGACTTCCCATACGGTTTTGTCGCCTTCTAGGCTGTCTCGCGATTGTTCGACATAAGCGAGTTCTACGGTTGGCCCGATTCGTAATTCTCCATTATCGGGTTGTTCTTGTCCGACTATCATGCGAAATAGGGTGGTTTTGCCCGCGCCATTGGGGCCAATTATGCCCACTATGCCGCCTTTTGGTAGGTTAAAGTTGAGATTGTCTATCAATAACTGATCACCAAAACTTTTGCGGAGATTGATGGATTCTACCACTAAGTCGCCTAAGCGGGGGCCGGGTGGAATATAAATTTCTTGGGTGGCGTTGCGTTTGTCGATATCTTGGTTAGAGAGTTCTTCAAAACGGGCTAAACGGGCTTTGCTTTTGGCATGACGGCCTTTGGGATTGCTGCGTACCCATTCTAATTCGGCTTTCATGCTGCGTTGCCGCGCTGATTCTTGTTTCTCTTCCAATTCTAGGCGTTTTTCCTTTTGTTCTAGCCATGAAGAGTAGTTGCCTTCCCAAGGAATGCCATGCCCGCGATCCAGTTCTAAAATCCAGCCCGCGACGTTATCTAAGAAATAGCGATCATGGGTAATGGCGATGACGGTGCCAGGGTATTCTTGTAAAAAGCGTTCTAACCAGGCGACTGATTCAGCATCGAGGTGGTTAGTCGGTTCATCAAGTAATAACATGTCGGGTGCGGAGAGGAGTAATCGACAGAGGGCAACGCGGCGTTTTTCGCCACCTGAGAGTTTGGTGACATCAGCTTCCCAGTCTGGTAAACGTAGGGCATCAGCGGCGATTTCTAATTTTCGTTCTAATTCCCAAGCACCTGCGGCATCAATGGCATCTTGCAATTGGCCTTGTTCTTCCAGTAAGGCATTCATTTCGTCATCGCTCATGGGTTCGGCGAATTTCATGTTGATGTCGTTAAAGCGATCTAACAAGGCTTTTGTTTCAGCAATACCTTCTTCAACGTTGCCGCGTACATCTTTATTGGGTTCCAATTGGGGTTCTTGGGAGAGATAACCGATGCGAATATTGGCTTGTGGACGCGCTTCGCCGTGATATTCTGTATCGATACCGGCCATGATGCGTAGTAAAGTAGATTTACCGGCACCGTTTAAACCTAATACGCCAATTTTGGCCCCTGGAAAAAAGGATAATGAAATATTTTTGAGAATTTCCCGCTTAGGTGGCACGACTTTGCCAACGCGGTTCATTGTGTAGATGAATTGAGCCATGTGTTTCTGAAAAGTGAAAAGTTAAGTAAGTGAAAAGTAAGTGAAAAGTAAGTGAAAAGTAAGTGAAAAGTGAAAAAGCGTCAATCCCAAAACTCTTACGGGTTTAAATCCTCTTGCTCTGACGGCTTGTGTCGTCAAGTTTTGCTTTAACCATTAAGGCTTTTCTATAAAGCCTCATTCATTTGACACGCCATTGAAAATGATCGGGTAAATTGGCACGATTATAAATATTGCTTCGCACTTTGAGAAATGTTAACTGTCTGTCTATCACCGTCATCAGAGCGAGATGGGCTTGTTTAGCTTGTTTTGTTTTTGGTAAAGGACGATCTTCTTCTAAGAATAGAATAACAGTCACCTTATTTATTTTTTTAGAAAATAGATACTTGCAAAATGCTTCAAGTTCTAAGGAAGCATGGCGATGAGCACCATAGAGACTTGCTATGGTATCTCTTACCTTTTGTGCAAACTCAATGGCCAATTCAGCACTCTTAATGCGCTTTTTATTGGCAATTCGATCACCTCGGAAGTCTTTCGCTTCAATCATAAATAATTCAGTCTCAGATAAGGCTAAAATATCGACCGCTTTAGTGCTTTGACATTTTAATGCCTTTTGTTGCTGAAAACGACATTCATCATACTTAATGACTCGCCATTCTTCTGGGAAGAAAAAGCGCAAATGCCCTTCTTGAATAACGATCATAATTGTCCCTCGCAGAACAATTGTTGCACTCTATCATCTTGTGCTAGAATCTCATCAAGTACAGTAATTGTGGCTAATTCTTCCAATAAGCCACCCTGTTCTACTTGTGCTTCTCTTGGTACTAAACTCATAAATTGAGCTGGAATATTGCCTTTTGATATTTCGATTTGTACCGATAATTCTTTCATTAAGAAAAAACTATGCGTCGCCAAAATCACTTGCATGTCATATTTTTCAACCAGTTCAATCAGTGAAGAGGCGAGTTGAGTCAAGATTTTGGCATTTAAATCCACCTCTGGTTCATCCCAAAATAATACGTTTTTGAGTGATCCGTTAGCAGCAAGGTAAGTCAGCGTGCCTATTTTACGCAACCCTTCGGCAACGAGTGAAATTTCCATCTCCTTTTTACCGCTGGGTTTGAGATAGAAACGGCCTTCTTTTAATCTCAGTTGTCCACCCATAATCGTTTCTAGTGGCTTAATAAAGGTTGCGTACTGTTTTGCTTTTGAGCCTTTCAATAAAAAACCACTTAAGGCTTTGCACAGATCGGGATAGGTTTCATCAACCGTTAATTCGCGATCATCATAGAGTTTGACAAAACCTGGGTAAAAAGACAACACTTCTTTGCTCGGCAAAAAAATCGGTGATGCGGACGGAAATTCAATCGGCGTTTGGAGTATTTCTACTTCTTTTTGGGTGTTTGAGCTAAAAGCGAATTTTAAACGCTGATCTGTTGCGGAAAATATTTCAGCCTCAATTTGCGCTTTTTGTCGCCCACCATCACGGTGAAATAAGTGTCCTAATTTATCGGGTTTGAATATACCTACCAATTTTTCCGCAAGACGACGCTGCCACCAACTTTTACTCCCTTTTGATGAGATTTTACCTGGGATATTTTGATGTTCGGCTGCGGCTTCGTACCAGATAGTGGCAACAGTATAAGCTAATTTTAGTAGGTGACTTTTACCGCTGTTATTTTCCCCTATGATCACATTTAAACCGGGTGAAAATTCAATCTCTGCATCAGAAAAAATCGTAAAATTTTTAGTTTTTAATGATTTTAACATATTGTTATTTATCGTGTTTATGGCAAAAATAACCTGTTCTTACCCCCGTTCCGGATTTGTAGAGACGCGATCGCGAAGCGTCTCTCTTCGCACAGACGCGAGCATCGCGTCTCTACGAGGAGACGCGAGCATCACGTTTCTACGCACAGACGCGAGCATCGCGTTTCTACGAGGAGACGCGAGCATCGCGTCTCTACGAGGAGACGCGAGCATCACGTTTCTACGCACAGACGCGAGCATCGCGTTTCTACGAGGAGACGCGAGCATCGCGTCTCTACGCACAGACGCGAGCATCGCGTTTCTACGAGGAGACGCGAGCATCGCGTCTCTACGTGGAGACACGAGCATCGCGTTTCGAGGCATCGCGTTTCGAGGCACAGACGCGAGGCATCGCGTCTCTACGAATTAAACAACCCTGAAAATCCCATAAATGCGAGAGACAGTATACCGGCAATAATCAGGCTCATGGCTGTGCCTTTCATGAGATTCGGTACATTGGCTAATTCGTTTTCTTCACGCAATCCTGCCATCAATACCAGTGCTAGGGTAAATCCGCCGCCGGCACCTAGCGCAAAAATCAGGCCTTCTAATAAACTATAGCCGCGATTCGTGGCAAAAATGGCGAAGCCAAGAATCGCACAATTGGTGGTAATCAGTGGCAGGTAAATCCCTAAGCTGCGAAATAAGGTGGGACTGAATTTTTTGATCACCATTTCGACAAATTGCACGGTGCTGGCAATGACGACAATAAAGGTAATCAGGCGTAAATAGGGGGCGTATATCAGTACATAGTTGTTGAGAAACCAAGTACACAGTGCTGTAATCAGCATGACGAAGGTACTTGCCAGCCCTAATCGAAATGCGGTTTCTAGCTTACCTGAAACGCCAAAGAAGGGACAGAGTCCGAGAAAGTAAGAAAATACAAAATTGTTGACCAGTAGTGCGCTGATAAAAATCCAAATGAGATTATCCATTTTAGTTTCCAGGGGAATGGTTAATGCCATATCATATCGGGCAGATACGCAGGTATTCCCCTACAATACAAGATGTATTAAAGGGCTGTAGGGGCTGCCCGATCGTGTTCGCCCAAGCTTAATTTGACGCTTCGCAGAGCATTGATGCTTTCTTTTCTTTTAACCAATTGAAAAATAATAGAATGAGGCCAAGCATAATAAAGCCGCCAGGCGGTAGGAGCATGACAACCCAGGGTTCAAAATGAGGCCCAAATAGGGAGATGCCAAATAATGAACCGTTTCCTAAAATTTCTCTGACACTGCCTAAAGTAAACAGGGCGAATAGAAAGCCTACTGCGGTACCCAGTGCATCGGAAATGGCTAAGCCCACGGGATGTTTTGAGGCAAAGGCTTCTTGGCGGCCTAATATCATGCAATTGACGACTATCAGGGGAACGAATGCGCCGAGTTCTTTATGTACTTCGGGTATCAGGGCGAGTAAGGTGTAATCTGCGACGGTTACAAATGTCGCAATAATGATGATATAACAGGAAATGCGTACCTGTTTAGGAATCCAATGCTTAAATAAGGAAACAAGGGTACTGGAACCCACTAATACAAAAAAAGTCGCGAATCCCATAGCAATGGCATTGATGGCTGAGTTGGTAACGGCCAACATGGGACACATGCCTAATACTTGAACAAAAACGGGATTCTCTTTCCAAATTCCTTTCGTAAATTCATCGTAAGCGTTTTTTGGAGGCATAATTATCAGTTATCAGTTATCAGTTATCAGTTCCACGCTAAAGTTGAGGCAAACAAAAACGGAAATGTGAGCCGAAGGCCAGCGAAGCTAAATGTGGATATCAGTTATCAGTTATCAGTTATCAGTTATCATCAAAACCTTGATATTTGTTATGTTCAATTCGTTTATCGGCCCGTCATTAGTTACGCTGAACTGTACTCACTCACCTACCCATCGCCAAGTGATCCAGATGGCAATGACACAAATCAAGGTGGCCCATAAGTAATTGAACTGGGCTCCGAGATTCTCCCAAGTATAACCACTGACTAAACTACCTACTGCGCCGCCGGCTCCAAAACTGATACTGCTATATAAGGCTTGTGCTCTGCCTTGATGATGATCGGCGAAATGTTGACGTATTAATTGTATCGCAATGCCATGATACATGCCAAAGCTTGCTGCATGGAAGAGTTGGGCAAAGAGTAATATGGGTAATGATTCAACGTAATAGCCGATTAAGAGCCAACGTAGGCCGCTTAAACCGAAACTGATTATCAACAATTGCTTTAAACCAAAGCGTGTCAATAAATGGTGCATGACCAAAAATATGCCGACTTCTGCCACTACCCCTAATGCCCACAGTTGCCCAATTAAGTTGCGAGAATAGCCATAGTCTTCCAGATAAATGGAGTAAAAGGTGTAATAAGGCCCATGACTGGCTTGCATTAAAAAACAGACTAAAAACAATGCGATAGCTGATGGACGTTTGATAACTTGATAAAATGATTCACTGGAAACAAACTGGTGTGCTGTCTTTTTTTCAGGAACGAGCAAGCTGCTTAGCCAGATGCCGGCAAACAAACCGATTAATAAAATAGGGAGTAAAGTGACACTGAACGATTCAAATAACCAGCCTAAGAGTATGACGGTGAGTATAAAACCAATTGATCCCCATAAGCGAATCTGACTGTAGCGGTGAGCTTGTTTGCCGAGAAGAGCTAGGGTGTAAGCTTCAAATGGCGGTAATGTGGCGTGCCAAAAAACGCTAAAAACGCCTAAGACGATAGCGAGCCAGAGGTAACTTTGCCCAAACAATATGGTGATAAAAAATAAGGCGGCTAATAAGGCACAGAGACGCACTAAGGCGATAGGGCGGCCGGTATGATCTGCAATCCAACCCGATATATTGGGCGCAATGATTTTCATGGCGAGAAGAATGGCGATCAATTCGCCTATGGCTTGCGCATTAAAACCTAAAGTATGTAAATAGAGCGCCCAATAGGGTAGAAATGCGCCTAAGCTGGCATAGTAGAAAAAATAAAAGGCTGACAAGCGCCAGTAGTAGGGCAGTGTTTTCATTTAGATGGTGTCACAAACTTGAGTTTGTGCGCGATGCCGTAATGCGTGATCCATTAAGACTAATGCTAACATGGCTTCGGCTATGGGTGTGGCGCGAATACCAACACAGGGATCATGACGGCCAGTTGTGATGACTTCTATTGGTTGTCCATGAATATCAATACTGCGCCCTGGTAATCGTAAACTGGAAGTCGGTTTAAGCGCAATACTGGCAATAATGGCTTGGCCGGTGGAAATGCCGCCTAAAATGCCGCCGGCATGATTGCTTAAGAATCCTTGCGGTGTCATTTCATCACGGTGTTGTGTCCCTTTTTGTTGGACACTGGCAAACCCGTCACCGATTTCTACGCCTTTAACGGCATTAATACTCATCAAGGCATGAGCCAATTCGGCATCCAGTCGATCAAAAATGGGTTCCCCTAAACCGACGGGTACATTCGTTGCGACGACGGTGATACGCGCACCAATGGAATTGCCCTCTTTACGCAAGGCATCCATATAAGTTTCTAATTCGGGCACTTTAGCGGCATCGGGACAAAAAAAGGGATTGCGGTTCACTTCTTGCCAATCAAAGTGATCCGGATCAGGTTTCAGGGGCCCCATTTGTGCTAGATAGCCGCGAATCTGAGTACCATAACATAGCTTGAGATATTTTTTAGCAATGGCACCGGCGGCTACGCGGATAGCGGTTTCACGCGCTGAAGATCGCCCACCGCCGCGATAATCACGAATGCCATATTTTTTGTGATAAGTATAATCAGCATGTCCAGGGCGAAATTGATCTTTGATTTGACTATAATCTTTAGAACGTTGATCCGTATTTTCAATCAGTAGCCCAATCGGGCAACCTGTTGTTTTGCCTTCAAAAACGCCTGATTGTATTTGTACTTGATCTTCCTCACGACGTTGTGTGGTATGTCGAGAGGTGCCTGGTTTACGCCGATCTAAATCAATTTGTAAATCGGAAGCGGTTAAGGGTAAGTTGGGTGGACAGCCATCTACAATCCCGCCAATAGCGGGCCCATGACTTTCACCAAATGTAGTAACAGTAAAGAGTTTTCCGAAAGAATTGCCTGACATAGTTAAAAGATTCAACACACACAGAGAAACACAACACAGAGTTGAAAACACAAATATATAACATTATTGATTAATAATGTTGAATCAAAATAGTTATAATGAACTCATCAATCTCTATGCACTTAAACACAGTATTTCATAGCTTATTTACCACCCTACACGGTTTTGTTATCTTGCTATTTGTCTCTATTAGTTTAGGGGGGGGATATGCTATTTTTAGCTTACAGCAAATGAACGTTGATGCGAGGGGATTTGTTAATACGACAATGTTAGGTTTGTTTGTCGATTGGGATAATCATGATTTTATGAGGTATACAAGCCATGAATTGCGACAAAATCTAACCCAAAAACAATTGGAAAACATTGATGTGGTTTTTATACGTTTAGGGGAATTATTAAATTATCACGGTGCCTACGGCGCTGTCTTTCAGTCACCTCGTGCTTGGTGGCAACTCGTCGCTCGCTACAAGGTACAGGCGAGTTTTCAGGGTGGGCAATTCGTTGCCATCGTAACGCTTATCAAACGGCAGGGCGATTGGGTGATAGGCCGATTTGAATATCAATATGTTTTTTTCCCTCAGAAACCACATCCGGGTTCACTGAAAATGGTATAACCTTTTAGGGCAATCTTCGGTATTGCCCCTACATCACGCCATGTCGGGGCAATCCTTCGGATTGCCCCAAGTTTTAACGACTGAATTAAAATGACATCATTTTACGTCGTTTTTCGATCATCTCGCTGACAATGGGGCGGAAAATGATTTGCATGGCAAAACCCATTTTACCACCTGGAACCACTAAGGTATTGGGGCGCGACATAAATGAATCGTGAATCATGGATAACAAATAGGTGTAATCTTGATCACGATACTTGTTAAAGCGAATCACTACCAGACTTTCATCCGGGCTTGGAATGTCGCGAGCAATAAAGGGGTTAGAGGTATCTACCAAAGGCACCCGTTGAAAGTTGATATGGCTATGGGTAAATTGCGGTGTGATGTATTGCACGTAATCCGGCATACGCCGCAAAATGGTATGCGTCACCGCTTCAGCGGAATAGCCCCGTTCACCCACATCGCGGCTGATTTTCTGAATCCATTCGAGATTGACACTAGGCACCACGCCAATTAATAAATCAACCCATTGCGCCGCATTCGTTTCCGATGTCACAACACCGCCATGTAAACCTTCATAAAATAACAAATCGGTGTCGGAAGGAATATCTTCCCACGGTGTAAAGGTACCCGGTTCTTGGCTATAGGGCACTGCTTCGTCGTCGTTGTGCAAGTATTTTCGGATTTGTCCTGTCCCGCTTTCAGAGTAGCGATGGAATAAATCCTCAAGTTTACTAAAGTGGTTGGCTTCAGGGCCGAAGTGACTGAGGTTTCTCCCTTCCTTCTCTGCCTCCTGAACGGCCTTTTTCATGCCGTTGCGATCATAACGATGGAAGCTATCCCCTTCGACAATCGTCGCTTTGTAATTACCACGACGATAAATTTCCTCAAAGGCTTTTTTGACGGTAGTGGTTCCCGCGCCAGATGAACCCGTAATGGCAATAATGGGATGTTTAACAGACATTCTTGACTCCTATTATCAATGTAGGGTGGGCTTTGTATTTTTGTTGCCCACCGAGCTCAAATGTAGGGTGGGCAACGTGTTGCCCACCGATCTCAATTATCTCATTTTTCATTTAAAGACGAAAACGCCGAACCGCAGCGCGTAGTTGTGGTAGTGTTTGCACTTGACTACGATAACGGGTTTGCACGTACAATTCAATGATTTGTTGGACAGTCGTGGCTAGATCGGGACGTGCTGCGCTGACACGCTGAGCATAAGTCAACGGGCCTTCGTGAGGTAACCGCGCTAAACCCTGCCGTGCCAATTTTTGGCAAAAGCGTCGATAAATGTGTTGTACCGGATCATACCCAACCCGCCGTGCGCGTAAAAACATCCAAGCAGCATAGCTGATCAATAAAACGGTGATCAGGATCACCAGTAGCATCGTCATGCCACGCCAATTGATACCTTCTAATCCTAAACGGCTTAACAATTGTTGCTGTCGTGCCGGCCCATAGCCGAGTACCCATTGATTCCAACCATGATTGATAGCATCCCAACCATTGCGGACTTGTTGCCACATTTTGACAACTGTGGTATCGCTGTCCCAATTGACTTCAAAACCAAAGGGATTAAATTCAGCAGGTAATGCGGTTTCAATACCCAGTTCAATTCGCTCTGGTGCCACCGCATTCGTGGGATCAACTCGCACCCACCCTTTATCCTGCAAGAACACTTCACTCCAAGCGTGTGCATCACGCTGGCGCACAATGAAATAACGACCGATAGGGTTCACATTGCCGCCTAAATAGCCAGTCACTACCCGCGCTGGGATACCGGCCGCTCGCATTAAAACGGTAAAAGCTGCGGCATAATGTTCGCAAAAACCTTGACGAGTTTCAAACAAAAATTCATCAATGGGATCATGGTACAACAACGAAGGCGTATAAGTATAGACAAAAGGCTCTTCATTAAAATATTGCAAAGCGCGTTGTACAATCGCCTCTGGTTGCTCTGGATTGTCTTGCCGCCATTTTTTAGCCAAGGCATGGGCACGAGGATGTTTGCCTTTCGGCAAACGCAAGGCTAATTTAGAGTGTTGAAATGTGAACATCTTGGCCTGATACGCAGTATAAGAGCGCACTTGATAACGCATCCTGTTCTGTACTGGAAAATTGGCCAAGATTTGATAATCCGCTGTCACATAACTTTCGTGTGGTGCAAAGAGGGGTAAATCTAAGGCAAATAACCAGTGTTTATCATGCGGCTCTAAAGTCACCGTATAATCATAAGCTTGACCCGTATGATGAATATCAACCCGATCAAACCGCCTATAGTATTGAATACCGCCTTCCCAATCGCGGCCATTTGTTCGCCATAATACAGGGCCTCGCCAGTAGCGTTGCTTTGGTGGCGGTATAGCCCCCTTAAATTCTGCCCGAAAAGCGATTTCATTTGATTGGCTTAATTGGCTAATCGTGCCCAATGACATGCTATCACTTAAACCCGTCTTACCCGTATGGGCATCCTTGGGTAAACTCCAAAAAGGCCCGGCCACCCGAGGAAATAAAACAAATAATACTAACATGACTGGCAAAGCTTGTAGCAGCAAAGTCGTCGATAAGCGCAGACGTTGGCGCAGAGACAAACTATGAGTGTTATCAGTTAAACTGATAAGCGTTGCCGTCGCGACCACCATGACAATGCCCATATACAATGCCGTGGGAATAGTTTGTGAATATAAAAAATTGGTGATAATGAGAAAATAGCTTAAAAAACAAAGTAATAAAGCGTCACGCAGACTTTTCATTTCTACCAATTTCAATGCACATAACACCACAAGCAATGCGACACCGGCATCGCGTCCAAATAATGTGCGATAACTGAACAAAACACCCAATAACATGAGTAAGAGCAATGCAAATCGTACTCGCGAGTTGGGCAAAGGCCAATGTTGTCGTGTTATCACATAACGCCATAACAACAATATCAGAAAAGCCGGCAAAATCCACCAAGCCAAATGAAACGAATGGGGCAAGACAACCAATATTAAGGTTGCCATCAGCCATGATAAAGCCGATAAATTAGGAAATAACATTAATGGTTAATGGTTAATGGTTAATGGTTAATTCAATCAGCGGCATCATGAACAGAAGCCAAATCAGCGTTCTATTCAAACAAAGCCAAAGCTTGCAAACAACGCTCACTATGTTGTTCACCCGTATCAGGTTCAAGCGTACAACCGGGTATTTTTAAACCATACACTGCCCCCTGATTTTCCGCGACTAATATCCACAAACACAGTTGCGATAGCCCAGCTTCCAAATCGTTCAGCATAGCCACATCATCCCAAGTCAGCCACACCTCGGCAGCACCCATACCGCCAAATTGTTTAATCATCCAATCTTGCTCACGCGCCACCGCTTTCCAATCAATGTGTCGTGGAGAATCCCCCGGTTTATAATCGCGATACCCCATAAAATCTTCCCCGCCTCCATCACGCGGCCGGCCCTCTCCAATGTTTTCAGCTTCTAGCCCTAATGGCAAGATTTTATGTCCAAGCGGCTGTGGATAAACCAAGGTAGACACATCAAAGTGTACAAACGTCCAAGCATGAAACAATCCCACTGGAAAATGCGTGTACAGTGTTAGCCGCCCTAAAAAAACACGTCCCCGTTGCGTCGTTGGAACCGGTATCGTGAGGCTCACCTGCTTCTCAGCCGGTACATCTATAATCGTTTTCGACTTGATCTGTTGAAGGGCAGAATCACGCAACCAATTCGTATTATCAACGCGCGCATCGCGCACCCAAACTAAACCATAACGGGCTGCCTGTCCACGATTATCTAGCCATAACTGAAATTGCGCCGTTTCGCCAGCAAACACAGGGGGCACTTTACCCGCTTCTATGCGTAATCCCAACAAAGTACGATGCGTATGTAAAATAGACACGATAGCCATGCTCCCCAATAAAAAGGTGAGCGCATAACCCATACTATTATTGTAATTCATAGAACCCAACAACATCACAAACAAAACCAAGGCAAACCATAAACCTGATCGGGTTGGCAAAATATAGATTTTTCGCCTCTTCAAAACAATCGGGCCGGGTTGCTCGACAACCCTTGGGTAAGCACGTCGCCAACCGCTTTGGGTTGGATTAACGGAAGCATTGAGTGTAGTCATCTTTTCAATGTTCAATTATCAATTAGAAAAAATAAACGCTAAAGACGCTTAAGACGCTTAAGACGCTTAAGACGCTATGTCTCAAGAAAAATCTTTGCGTCTCTTGCGTCTCTTGCGTCTCTTGCGTTATAAATAACTGGCTTTAGACTCCAAAAATAACACTCATATTGAGATGATACTGGTTTGCACTACCGGATAATCAACAGGGTATGGAAAAATCGTTTTAGCCAATCGGAACGATTTATAGATTAGGGCAGGTGTCTGTTTCCTTGTTCAGAAAAATAATTTGAGGGCGAACACGCAGGTTCGCCCAAGCTTATAAAAATGATAGGATTAGAAAGATGCAAATCAACATATTATCACTCACCGTCAAAAATGGCGGTGCATTGAAGGATGTCAAAATAGAGTTTACCGATATGGGACAACCACAGTCCGTTATTGTGTTAGGGGGTGCCAATGGTAGCGGTAAAACGACTGTGTTAGAACTGATTTTTGCCTTATTCATGCTATTTAAAATTCATGATACACGACTCATCACGACACAAGGTGGAGTATTTAAACCTATTCAACACATTTTAATGCAGACAGAATATGCTGAAATTGAATTACTCATTGATGGCAAAAAAACCCGTGTTTTTTTTGATAAGCCACCGATTCTGACAGAGGCTATTTCTCAAGGGAATAAACATGGAATAGTCTTAAATCGGCTTAATCATGATTGGGGTTTACAATGCTCCGATATGAGTCAACACCTGTACGACTCTATCATGTTAAATGAAGAACAACCCATCAATTTATCATCAAACCAAACCAATATTATCCCATCTATACTTTATTTTCCTCATCATCGTGAATTGTTGCCAGTGACAGGAGAACAAATATATCGTGAAGAAGTCAAATATCAATGGTGTTATCGCTACCAAAACCATTCAAATTTTCCAGGTTCATTAGAAAGTTACCTCATTTGGTTAGACTATGCCGAACCGGAAATCTTTAAATTCGTCATTGATTTTCTTAATCAACTCGATTTTGAAGGTAAAACCTTTCATATTCACCGTAAAACCTTGAGTGTTAGGGTAAAAACACGCGATGGCAATGAACACACCTTAAATCAATTAAGTTCTGGTGAACAAAATATTTTAATCCTGTTGCTTGAACTACGGCGGCGGCTTATACCGGGGAGTATTGTGTTGCTTGATGAAATTGAAAATAGCCAGCATCCCGCTTTTCAGCACCGCCTGGCTCAAAATTTATTACAACTACAACGACAAATACCCTTCCAATTAATATTGACAACTCATTAGCCCGCTTTTGTGAAAATTTTTGGCGAAAAGGGCACCCGACTATTAACGGCATTTTAAATATGACGACACGTATAATTGACAAATTATCACCAGAACTCACCCATATATTATTTGAAGCAGGCAACCGTAAACTGGTTTTGTTGGAAGGAAAAGATGATATTGAGGTATTTGAAGAATGGTTTATGGAAAACTTGAGTGATATTTGTTTTCATGCCCCTGGCGGTTGTTCAAATGTAGAGACTTTTCTCCAAGAAACGCTTGAAAAAAGCGAGAAGGGAGAAGTCTATGGGATTATTGATCGTGATTTTCGCACAAGAAGTGAATGCCTCTCTTAGCGAATCAGCGCACTTATTTATTTTGAGACGTTACGCACTTGAAAACTATTTATTGGAACCTTTTGCCGTATGGGAAGAATTAAGAATATACCCTTCTAAATCTTTTAAGGTAGCCGATTCAAGTGCTATGGAAAAAGAGTTGCTCAAACTTTGTGAACAGTTAAAAACACTCATTGCAGCCAATTCTGTTATTTATGAGGCCTCTACTGGGGCAAAATATTTTAAAGAAGGCTACATCATGAGTGATAGGGCAAACAAATGTATTCACTTTCCGTGCAGCAATACCACTGATTTTTGTAGGCTTGTTAGGCCAAGCTTGTGTTTTTGCGGAGACTGCTCCAAACCCTCGCCATACAAGAGGTTTGTTTGATTTAGCCCCTTTAGAGGCTGATTTTAATATGTCTCCGCCATCAGGGATGGCACAGGTGACTTTAGATGCCAGTGCATCTTGGGGCGTTGCGATTGCGTCCAGTGGTCTATTTCTAATGGGCAAGAGTTGGAAGGTGAGAAGAACGAGGTGATTTTTGAGGAAGGCGGCACTTATACCATAACGCTCACAGTTACCGATTTGGCGGACAACACGGCGACTGTAGAAAAAACCATCACCGTGACAGACGAGGGCGCTGCGCTTGTCCATCTGGAAATTCAAGGTTTGAAAAGAAGATATGCGGTTGGAGAGACGCTTGTGCTTGATTTGGTCAAACTGGTGCAAAGCAGTCGCTTTGAACGATTTGACTTGTGGGTAGCCATTCAATTACCGACGGGCAATTTATTGTTTAGAACGGCATTGCCAATGATGCCTTTCAGCCCTCAACCTCAACCTTTCAAAACCTCTGTGGATAATTCAACAAAGACTCACCGGTTATTGGATTTTGAACTGCCACCTGGACTCGGTGGAGAGTATACTTTCTATGCGGTTTATGTTGAAGAAGGAAAAGATCCCACGAAAGATGGGTTGTTTGTTCAACGTTCAAATCTGGCATTGAAAAAAACAACGCTGGCTAATGAGTAGCGGAAAGGGTGGATGATCGAATTTAGGCGAGGAATCGCATAAGGTAAAACAATGTGTTTTTTTGGGTGGGGGGAGATTGAGAAGTGTGGGATGGAGCGGGTGATGGGAATCGAACCCACGCCGTTAGCTTGGGAAGCTAAGGTTCTACCATTGAACTACACCCGCTTAGGTGAAAAGAGCCCGTATTCTAATCAAGATTTTTTCAAAAGTCAAATAGGCAAAACAAAAATGATAGAGTTTTTTTTAAATGGTAAAGCGCAATCCGTTGAAGATAATTGCAGTGTGGCCGCTTTGATTCAAACATTAGATTTAAAAAACAAACGGTTAGCCGTTGAAGTGAATTTAGAAATTGTACCACGCAGTCAGTTTGAGCATCTTATGTTAGTAGCGGGGGATAAAGTGGAAATTGTGCAAGCGATTGGAGGGGGGTAATACCCATTTTTTCACTACTTTTGAGTTTGGAGTACAAAATTTATTTTGTATTAGGCACCATTTTAAATGTTAATTGTTAATTATGGAACCTATCAATTTGTACAAAATAATCTCAATGTTTTGAAAAATGAGAGGATGGCTTGTTTATGGCGGCGAGTGAGCAATATGATCTCATGGTAGTTGATCGGATGCTGCCTCATTTGGATGGGCTGACTATTATTAAAACAATTCGCGCTGCGGGTAATCAAACACTTGTCTTGATTCTCAGTACCGGGTTGATGATCGTGTTCAAGGTTTACGATTAAATTCAGAAGTTCAGGAGTTCAGGAGTTTATAAATCATGGGGTTCAGAAGTGCATTCCAATATTATTTTTGATGGCGCAGACACAAAGGCAACTTAAATTGCGTTAACCATAAGGCACGATTTGTCGCTGCCCCTTCAAATCGAACGATTTATTTTCAAAATCAAGCCTCAAATAAAAAAACCCGTTAGACTTACAATCTAACGGGCATATTCTTTAGGAGGTGAAAAACATGAAAAAACAGGCGAGCATTTTACAGAGTTTGAGTTCATTTGAAAAGAGATATTTTTTAATCGTGTTCTAAATGGTTTTTAAAATCGCTGGTTTTTTATCATAAATTAAGTCGCTACACCTCATGTTAATTGAAAAATGAAAAATAACAACAAGAATTGTTAAAACAAAACCAACTACAAGGATTGTATATCATATTTACCGCCGTGATATTTTTCCTTCCCGCGCTTTCCTTCAAGACTCAATCACTTGAGCATTAACAATTAACAATTAACAATTTTCTTTAGTACGTTTTTGCACATAAAAAATTTTGAATAGCACACCATTTACACACACCATTTACACACACCATTTACACACACCATTTACAATTTACAATTCACAAATCCTAATTATTCCCTTCGGTATTGAACCCATTCCCCATTTTTCTCACTCCAAAAATTTTTATCACTTTTCCCCATTCATTTTTGATGTGATTTAAAGGCCTTCGCTGTTTAAAACACGCTTTTTAGGCACAAATCAATTTATAAAATAGAATAAAAATAATCAGTTATATTCAATATTATCCATAGTAAAAATATCTTTTTCATTTTCGGTCGCACAAAACCCGATTTTTATATAACTCATTGAAATATAATAGAATAAGAGTGATACTCACCCTTTACCATTCTCTATTCGCTATTCGCTATTTGCCAATGGCAAAACGCTTTTGTCATTTATAAAGGAAAAAATTGGCTTTTAAAATTTTTAACAGTAACAGTGTATTAGACATCATTACTTTAAAATCAATAAGATACAGACTTCGCAATTTAATTGATAGTACGGTATTATTCTAAGTAACTTTAAAATATCTACCGCACAAATAATAACGAAATAGCGGAATAGATTATTGAGGAGACTCCATGCCATCCGAAAAACTTGCCGATTCTGATACTAATGAATCTGCAGCGACTTCACTAGATAAAGTGATCACCTACGGCGATTTTGAGGTACTTGATCACTATCATGTTATCCGTCGTAATGGTCAATTGAATTGTTTTGATGCCAGAAAAATCATCGCGGCTATCACACATGCCTTTTTAGCCGTTGAAGGTGACACCGCGCCAGCATCAAATCGCATACAAAATGCCGTCAATGAATTAACTCAACAAGTCATTAAAGGCATCTCAAGGCATTTGTCCGAAGAGAGCACGGTACATATCGAAGATATACAAGATCAAGTGGAATTAGCTTTAATGCGGGCAGGCCTCCATAAAGTCGCCCGTGCTTACGTGCTTTACCGCGAAGAACATGCTCACTTACGTGCTGAAAAAAGAGAGAAAACGCTGATTCATATCACTGATGAGACAGGCCGACGTTGCCCTTTGGATGAAGATCGTTTAGGGGCATTGATTACTGAAGCCTGTGCCAATTTAGACGATGTCACACCAAAGCTGATTTTTGAAGAAAGCTTGAAAAATATATTTGATGGGATTTCTAAACGGGATGTCAATCATGTCTTAGTGATGACGACGCGCACTTTAATTGAAAAAGAGCCAAATTACACTTATGTTGCTGCTCGTTTGTTGCTCAATCAGTTGCGCTCTGAAGCTTTTGGTTTTATTAACTTGCAGTCCGTCTTTGCGACAACAAACAATATTGCCCATTATTATCCCGATTATTTCAGCGCCTATGTGCAATGTGCTATTGACAATGAATTATTAGATCCGAGATTGGCTGAATTTGATCTGACAAGACTGGGCAACGCGATCAAAGCAGAAAGGGATTTGCATTTGACTTATTTAGGATTACAAACCCTATATGATCGTTATTTTTTGCATTGGGAAAACACCCGTTTTGAATTGCCCCAGGCCTTTTTTATGCGCGTATCAATGGGCCTTGCTCTGAATGAAGATGATCGCGAAGCGCGTGCGATTGAGTTTTATCACTTATTGTCCAAATTTGATTTCATGACCAGCACACCCACGCTGTTCAATTCTGGCACATTGCGCCCACAATTATCAAGTTGCTATCTCACAACAGTGCCTGATGATTTAGAAGGGATTTATGATGCCATTAAAGATAATGCCTTGTTATCTAAATATGCGGGGGGCTTGGGTAATGATTGGACACCTGTGCGCGGTATGGGTTCGCATATTAAGGGAACGAATGGAAAATCGCAGGGCGTGGTGCCGTTTTTAAAAGTCGCTAATGACACCCTCGTTGCGGTAAACCAAGGCGGGCGCAGACGCGGTTCTGGTTGCGCCTATCTGGAAACCTGGCATATTGATATTGAAGAATTTTTAGAACTTCGCAAAAACACTGGGGATGAACGCCGTCGCACTCACGACATGAACACCGCGTCGTGGATACCAGATGAAATGATGAAAAGGGTTTATGAAAATAGAGAATGGACCCTGTTTTCTCCAAATGAAGTGCCTGATTTGCACGATCTGTATGGAGAAGCGTTTACAGCAGCTTATGAAAAATACGAAGCGGCAGCAGAAGAGGGTCAGATTCAGAGATGGAAGCGCGTTTCAGCAGTCGAATTGTGGCGTAAAATACTGACCATGCTTTTTGAAACGGCCCATCCTTGGTTATGCTTTAAAGACCCCTGCAATCTGCGTAGTTCACAACAGCATGTCGGCGTTGTACATAGTTCTAACCTCTGTACCGAAATTACCCTGAACACGAAAGCGGGTGAAGAAGTGGCGGTATGCAATTTGGCAAGTATTAATTTACCGGCCCATATTCAAGACGGTAAATTGGATATAGAAAAGCTTCAAGCGACGATTCATACCGCTATGAGGGTATTAGACAATGTTATTGACATTAATTACTACTCCGTGCCCGCAGCGCGTATGGCTAATATGCGCCATCGCCCAATCGGTTTAGGCATCATGGGCTTCCAAGATGCCCTGTATAAACTACATATTCCTTATGCCAGTCAAGAAGCCGTTGAATTTGCAGATTACGCCCAAGAAATCATTAGTTACTCTGCGATTTCAGCATCTACCGACTTAGCAGAAGAACGTGGTTCTTATGAAAGCTTTGAAGGTTCATTATGGCATCAAGGCATTTTGCCGATTGACAGTATTCAATATCTGGCAAAAGCGCGTGGTAGTCAATATTTAGACTTGTCTACCACCTCTACTTTAGATTGGGAGAGCTTGCGCGAGCGCGTTAAAACCGTGGGTATGCGTAATTCTAATACGATGGCAATAGCGCCTACCGCCACCATCAGCAATATCAGCGGTGTGACGCAATCCATTGAACCGACGTATCAGAACCTATATGTCAAGTCGAACTTATCAGGCGAATTTACCATTATCAATCCTTATTTGGTACGCGATCTCAAAGTACTGGGACTTTGGGATGACGTGATGGTGAATGACTTAAAATATTATGATGGCAGTATCCAATCAATTGATCGTATTCCCAAAGCCATCAAAATGTTGTATGCCACCGCCTTTGAAATTGATCCAACTTGGCTAGTCGAAGCCGCTTCGCGGCGACAAAAATGGATCGATCAAAGCCAATCGCTGAATTTGTACATGCTAGAACCCTCTGGCCGCAAACTAGACAACTTATACAAATTGGCTTGGTTACGGGGCCTCAAAACGACTTACTATTTGCGAACAATGGGCGCAACTCGTGTTCAAAAAAGTACCGCCATTAATACTCAAATAAATGCCGTTGTTAATGCCCCAAGTTGTAGCTTGGATGAAAGTGAAGAATGCGAAGCTTGCCAGTAGGGCAACTCAAAAAAATGATATACCACCACCAATAGGGCAACCACAGGGATTGCCCCCTACGAGCGCCTTGGCTTGTACGGGCAATCCCGGTTGCCCCCGTGAATGGATATATGGTAGGGGCAATCCCTTGTGGTTGCCCCAGAATAGAACGCTGATAATTGATAATTGCTCATTAAAAATGGAGACCATTATGTTAGATTTTGACGACGCAGGCACATCAACTGAGAGTTTTTCTTCTACTGCGTCACGTAGAACCTATAGAACCAGTCATAGCAAACCCACGAAAAAAGTGGTTTTTCCCGTTTCAAGCAGCCTTGATCCAATCAGTATCGGTAAAAAACGGCCTTCAGCTTCTGACATCAAAATTGTTGGCGGACAAGGTTATGACTTGCGTCAACCCATACCGGTCAAATATACTCCCGTGAGAGAACGCTTTTTGTCAGCCCGTAAAAACTTTTGGATACCTAACGAAATTCCAATGGGGGAAGATAAACTGCAATGGAATACCGGCCAATTGACTGAAGCAGAAATGTGGCTATTTAAAACCAATATTTCTTATCTCACAGCAGGTGATAATCTGGTTCCGGATAATCTGGTAAATGCCATTTTCAGGCACATCACCGCCAACGAGATGCGACAATATCTCCGCCATGTGGTGATGGAAGAAAGCAACCATATTGAATCTTATTTATTTATACTAGAATCATTCGGATTAGATGATAAAGGGCAAGGACAAATTTTTAACCTGTATCAAGAAATGCCAGAACTGGTTGAAAAAGTCAATTGGAATCTGGTTTTTACCAACAATGTCGTCAACTCGGACGCACCACCTGGTTCACCTGAAGCCAACCGTGCCCTGTTAGAAGACTTGATTAGTTATTATGTTTTTGAATACCTGTTTTTCCCGCTAGGCTTTTCACAAATCTTTGCGCTGGCGAGAAAGGGCAAATTGAGGAACACGGCACAACAATATAGCTATATTTGGCGAGATGAAACGCTACATTCCAGCAATGGCTTATGGCTGATTCAGCAAATTATTCGAGAAAATCCGGGGCTATGGAATGCCGCAATGCAAAAACGTGTACGCGCCATTATTAATGAAGCCGTCAAATTAGAAACACTTCACGCTCATGCCGTCATGCCAGATGGCGGTATTGTTGGTTTACCCGTTCTCACCTACATCGAATTTGCCCGATTTACTGCTGACAACATCTGCACAAACTTAGGATTGAAACCCCTATTTGGCATTCGGGAACATCCCATGCCTTGGATGAGTGAATACGAACTCAATCATGAAGTGAATTTTTTTGAAGGGCGGGTGCGTGAATATCAAACCGGTACTCAACTGATTTGGGAGTGATAATAATTTTTAGTTTAAATTGGCGTTGTAAACTTTAGTTTGAATTGGAGTTCAAACTGGGCGCATTCCCAAAAAAAGGGTCATTATCAATCTTGGCCGTCGCAAAATAAATTTGGAACGAAAATCGAGGCAAAATAAATTTGGTTTGATGCCCAATTTCTTATCCTTTCATAAGTAATCGTTTTGCGTTATAATAAACAAGATCGTGGTGAAGCCCCTTATCCTTTATTATAAACAATCCTTGTAGTTATATACTGTTGACATTGGATAATTATCAGCGTATATTTCTTTTAGTGTTCAGTAGCAACGGCACAATAGTTGTTTTATAGCCGTTGTTGGGAACCATTAGACTTATCCCTTTAATCTCTTATAATATAGGAGCTTCTTTGTATGTCTTTAAAAACGTATCCATCTTGGAAGAAAACACTGACTCTGTTGACCGGAGCAAGCTTTCTAGGTTTCTTGCTTGGCGCGACGACTGCTATGGCAGTGGAAGGCTCTGAACAAGTGGTGAAGTTGAAAAATATCGAGACTAATCGTTACGCATTCTCAACAGGGGAGAAAGCGGCCAGTGAAGGTGGTGAGGGAGGTTGGCTCAAGAGTCCGGCTATTGTAGGAGCGGATGCCAATTATTATAATTGAGCACAGTGGTATCTGATTAAAAGAGGGGATTTTTATCTGTTCAAAAACACACAGACGAATCGTTACCTCTTTTCAACGGGGAAGCCAGCTGCCAGTGAAGGCGGTGAGGGAGGTTGGCTCAAGAGTCCGCCTATTGTAGGCGCGGATGCCAATTATTATGAACGAGCCAAGTGGCAGCTGATTAAACGTGGCAATGTCTACCTGTTGAAAAACAAAGAGACGAATCGCTATCTCTTTTCAACAGGAGAGAAAGCTGCCAGTGAAGGTGGTGAGGGAGGTTGGCTCAAGAGTCCGGATATGGTAGGCGCGGATGCCAATTATTATAATCGAGCAATGTGGCATATCGTTGGGCTTGAATAGGCTGTTAACACGCCAATAGAACATAAATTGGGTCGGAGGTAGAGTTATCTCCTGATTTCTGATTGTCACAAATTAATTCTTTCTGGTAATAATCTGAGAACTAAAAAAAGCCCTTGCATTGTGATGATGCAAGGGCTTTTTTTGGCAAAAAAATACTCTTAACTTATTGAGTTTACTAATATTACAATCAATATCAACATGACACCACCCCTTTAATATAATCACTCCACAATCATCTCAGCTACTGGGCCAAGTCCACCCAAATCAACTTTGCGCTCGCTCAAAAATCGTCAGAACTAAACCATGAACACTGAACGCACTGCTATTCAGTGGATGATGTGGCGTTTTAAATAGATGGAAAAGGCAGTTTTAAAAAAACATCAAACCCACTTGAAATAATTTTTCTATCGCGCCAATGCGTTTTTTATCCATTAAAAATAAAATCACATGATCGTTTGATTCTATAACGGTATCATGGTGTGCCATCAGAACTTCTTCACCGCGCACTATGGCATCAATAGTGGTATCGGGAGGGAGTTTGATTTGATCAATTCGACGGCCTACCACTTTAGATGAGCGTTTATCACCATGAGCAATGGCTTCTATCGCTTCTGCCGCGCCACGTCGTAGGGAATGTACGACGACGACATCTCCGCGTCGGACATGGGCTAGTAAGGTGCCAATGGTCGCTTGTTGGGGAGAAATGGCAATGTCAATGCTACTGCTTTCGACTAAATCGACATAAGCAGGGCGGTTAATTATGGCCATGACTTTTCGAGCGCCCATCCGTTTCGCTAACATGGCTGATAGTATATTAATTTGATCATCGTCAGTCACCGCACAAAAAATATCCGTTTCATCAATATTTTCTTCACGCAAGAGTTCTTGATCGGCCGCATCTCCTTGTAAGACGATGGTTTTATCTAAAATTTCAGAAATCTCTTCAGTACGGGCGCTGTTGTGTTCAATTAATTTGATATGGTATTGTCTCTCTAGTGCTTTTGCTAAACGGGTTCCAATCTTTCCTCCCCCTGCAATTATAATGCGTTTACAGGGGCGATCCAGTTCACGTAATGCGGCCATCACGGTGCGAATGTTTTCAGTCGCTGCGACAAAAAAGATTTCATCATCGACTTCAATAACGGTATCCCCTTCAGGAATAATGGCTTTACCGCGCCGAAACATGGCCGCGATACGGGTTTCAACGTCTGGTAAGTAATCATGAAAGGCTCGTAAGGCGTGTCCGACTAAGGGCCCGCCGTAAAAGGCTTTTACGGCGACTAATTGCACTCGGCCTTCTGCAAAATCTAACACTTGTAGTGCATCAGGATAGTTGATTAACCGTTGAATATAATGTGTCACTAATTGCTCTGGACTGATATGCACATCAACGGCTAAACGGTCAAAAATTTCGGGATGATTGAGATAATCGCTTTCTCGTACACGGGCTATTTTTGTGGGCGTATGAAAGACGGTGTGAGCAATTTGACAGGCCACCATGTTGGTTTCATCGCTATTGGTAACGGCTACCAACATATCAGCATCTTCCGCTCCGGCTTGCAATAACACGTAGGGATGAGAAGCTTGTCCCGTGACGGTGCGTAAATCCAAATGTTCCTGCAAATTGTGCAATAAAGCGCTATCGTGATCGACAATAGTGATGTCATTGGCTTCATTAACCAGATTACTGGCAAGGGAACTACCGACTTTACCGGCACCTAAAATAATAATTTTCATTTATTTATCAGATAACGGTGGGCAACACCTTGCCCACCTGACAGGATTGATTAAAAAGGATTAACACGACATTTATGACAGGATTGATTTCATTTTTTGGTTTGTTTGGGATCAATATCAAGGGCGCGTAGTTTACGGTACAAATGAGTCCGTTCTAACCCGACTCGTGAGGCGACTTTGCTGACATTGCCACCTGCTTCTTGTAATTGGTGTTCTAAGTACGTTTTTTCAAATTGTTCTCTGGCTTCTCGCAATGGTAAGTTGTAAATTGAGGAAGGCTCTGTTTGAGCAGGGGGCTGGTTGAGGATAGGTTCAATTTCATCAATATCAATGCTATGGTGATCACCTAAAATCAAGAGGCGTTGTACAAGGTTTTTTAATTCGCGTATATTGCCTTGCCAAGGGTAATTGCGGAGTCTATTTTGTGCGGCTACCGTAAAACGACGATAGGGTAGATTGTCTTGGTTGACAAATAAATTGACATAAAATTCGAGTAACTCTGGTACATCTTCACAATGTTCGCGCAAAGGTGGGATGTGAAGTGGGATCATGTTTAAGTAGTAATATAACTCTTCCCGTAAACGCCCCATTGTCACAGCCGTTTCTAGTTCATAAGCGGTTGCGGCAATGATGCGAACATTGAGGGAAATGGCTTCAATTCCACCAGTGCGTAAAAAGGATTGATTTTCTAAACAGCTTAATAATCGGGCCTGTACGGTATCGTCCAAATCGGCAATGTCTTTGATAAACAAAGTCCCGCCATTAGCTTGTTCAAGACGGGATAATGTGTGATTGCCGTGGAGGCCAAAGAGTTCAAGTGCTTGATTTTCAGCACTTATACCGGCAACTTGCACGGGTACAAAGGGGCCTTCATGGCGTTGGCTGTGCTGGTGAATGTAGCGTGCAAATAAGGTGCGGCCGCTGCCTGATTCGCCGCGAATCAAGACGGCGGTATTATGTTGGTTAATGCGTTTAACCTGTTCGCGTAGGGCCGCCATTATGCTGCTATGTCCTAATGGTTCTATGAGTAATTGAGCATGTTTGCGTAAACCAGAATTTTCTCGCTGCAATGAAGCCATTTCTAAGGCGCGTTTTATGGTAATGAGCAGCTTGGAAAGAGATAAGGGTTTTTCAATAAAATCATAAGCCCCTAAACGGGTTGCTTCGACGGCCGTTTCTACTGTGCCATGTCCTGATATCATCAGGACGGGACTGTCTATTAATAATCCGCCATCATGCCATTCTTTGAGTAGAGAGATGCCGTCAATATCAGGCATCCAGATATCCAGTATAATGAGATCAAAACGCTGTTCACATCGCATTTGTCTGGCAGTATTGCCATCTTTTGCAAGGCTAACAGTGAATCCTTCGTCTTCTAAAATTTCTTTGATCAGATAACGAATATCTGGTTCATCATCAACTATTAATATATGTGCTGTCATGCGTTATATAGACTGGTTATGTGTGTAGAGTCTTTCTGTTTGAACAACTATTTTATTGTCTATTTGAAAAAGAAAAAATACAGTGTTGTCGGCGGTGGAAGAAAAAAGAGAGAACGTTGATTATGGCCTGATCGGGCTGATTAACACTGATTTTTTATCAGCGTAAAATCGGCTTTTGTATGAGCTTGACTTCCGTTTTGCGAGTTTCAGAAAACGGAAATTTTAGAGTACAGCCATAAGCTTCGCTTTCGCTGGCACTTGATAGGGTGGCTTCTATTTCGGTTTCTGTTCCTTGTCCAAAACGATGTAAATGGCCTAATTGTATCAGGTTTAAATACCTTGACCAATTTTTCGGCAAGGCGACGTTGCCACCAACTGTCACTGCCACCCGAAGAAATGTATCCGGGTATGTCTTTTTGTCCCGCCTTTGCTTCATGCCAAACAGACGCTATAGCGTAAAACCGTTTTAACAGATGAGTTTTACCAGTGGAATTGTCTCCAATGATGACGTTAAGTCCGTCAGAAAAGTCAAAATGCGCTTGTTCAAATTCTGTAAAACGTTTTAATTTTCAAAGAGTTAATCATATTATATTGCTTTTTGCCTATAAACTGGGGCAACCATAATGGATTGCCCCTACCGACGCTTTTGTCTGGGCAATCCCCCAGCCCTTTTGAAATAACAGGGCATTTAATGACAACCATCACTGCTTTTGACGGGTAGACGAATAACAACATGGGTGCCTTGATTTTGTTCTATCCATACGGCGCCATGATGTTCATCAATAATTTTTTTGACTATGGCTAAGCCTAATCCTGTGCCTTTCGTTTTGGTTGTCACATAAGGTTCAAAAATCTTTTCAAGCAGAGGTTCTGGAATACCTGGCCCTTTATCAGAAAAACGTAATTCTACACAGTCAAAACACGATTCGATCAAGTAGCGGGAGGTTACTGTAATCGCATTCTCTGTCGATTTAGCCTCTAGGGCATTTTTGATGATATTGTGTAATACTTGCCGTAAACGTCCACGATCAGCTTCAATATTTGGAATCTTATTATCCAAATCGGTGTGAAGCGGAATGGGTATATGATGGTATAAGTCTAAGACTTCTTTGATGAGCTGATTGATATTTAACTGTTCTTTGTGTATAGCGGGAATTTTGGCGTAGTCTGAAAAGACATTAACCATGCTTTTGATCGCATCGACTTGTTGAATAATGGTATGCGTCATGCGATCTAAAGTCTCAGCTTCTTTCTCCGGTAATTTATGCAAACATTTCTGCCGTAAACGTTCTGTGGACAGTTGAATCGGTGTGAGCGGATTTTTGATTTCGTGCGCTAAGCGACGGGCTACTTCACTCCAAGCGGCATCTCGCTGGGCCTGAATCAAAGTGGTCACATCGTCAAATACGATGACATAGCCTTCAGATTGCCCTTGTACCGGTGATCGTTGTAATTGTGTTCCTCGACAGATCAGTATTTTACGCCCATTAGCACCAAATAAGGTTATTTCTTCGCGCCAATCTTGAATCTGCTTGAGTAAATAAGAATGGATTGAACGGCATAAAGGTTGTAACGTCGAATAATTGTTTTGCAGTTGTGTTAAGCTTTGCCCTAATAAATCGCTTAAAGGCAAACCGAGAATCTGATCGGCTGCGGGATTAGCCGTGCGTAAGCGTTGTTTATAATCTAGCGAAATGACACCTGAAGATAAGCGTTCGAGTACGGCTTCTAGGTAAGCACGTTGCTTATCAGCCATTTTTTGACTTTCTTTGACTTCATCGCGTGCTAGTGCAATATTGTGAGTCATTTCATTAAAAGATTGCACTAAAAAACCTAGTTCATCTAGGTGTTTAACGGGTAATTTTTTCTCATAATTACCGTGAGCGACAGCCATCGTGCCTTCTGCTAAATGATCTAGTGGGGCAACAAAACGACGAGCGGCAAAAAAGGCTATCCATACCGCGCTGAAAAGCGTTAGCAGTAATACTAATGATAAAACGAGGGTGAAACTTAATTTCAGGGGTTGGCGCAAATACGCTTTTTTCTTATAGTTGACTAAAGCAATCTCTACACTTTCGGCTAATGTTCGAAGACGTTCAGGTACGGGAAACCAGGCCTGTAGCAAACGTGTCTGTTTAGTGTCGGTGAGTTTAAGCACCACCAGAATGTGTAAATTTTGTTCGGTTTTCTGTTCTAGTTTAATGTAATGATTATATTTTTCGAGGTGTAATAGCGCATTTTTATCGGGTTTATTAGGTAATAACTGTTCTATATCAAGACTGTCATAAGCAATGAGAACTCCACTTGGTGTCAATAATGTTAATTCAGAAGCCTCGCAGCGATGACGTAATTCGTCCAATTGTGAGGCTATCAGTTCATCGCTTTCCCAAGCGATGTCTTGTGCAACGGTTTCAACTTTTGTCAAAGCTTCACGCAAATGTGTATTGAGCGCCGCACGACTTAAATCAAGGGCATTAGTCAGTGCTTGCTCAATATTGGCCTCAAACAAATTATCCAAGCGTTGATGTAAAAATTCTAAAGAAAAATAATAGACAACAATAACAGGTACGCTAGATAATATCACTAATAAACTGACTAAACGGACTGTTAGTCTTGCGCCTATACGCTTTTTGTGGACTTGATGGAGCAGGCGATGTAAATTCAGCGCTATCAATGCCAATAAGGCTAATAGTGCCATGCCATTGATAATTAATAGGCTTGAGTACAGATGCTCAAAGCGTTCTGAATTGAGTGCATCAACAATCATCAATAACGATGCTAACAGGCCTACAAATAGGCAGGCTGTTATGCTGATATTGAGCACTCTTTTCAGTGTTACGGTTCTAAAGGACATAAATACCAATTGCTACTTAAACGCCATTGTGAAGAAAGATAAGCTATCGGACGCAAGGGAACAGGTAAGGATTCAATATCTAAATGGGTTTGTAAATAAACCCAGTAACGCTTATCAGGTTTGGTTAAGTGTTGATCCAACAAGGGAAAACTTTCCAGTTGCCCAAGGCGAGTTAAAGCGGCATTCAAACTACCAAATGTTTCTTCTATGCCGGTGTTCAGGTATTCAACAACGTATTGATCACTGAGCGTGTAATATTTGACTTGATAACGTTGTTTAAGTGTAGCCATTTCTTCGTTCCATAAATACCAACGATCACGCTCAATCACCATCGTGAGAACTAAAGTCAATGATATCCCATTTTGTAGGGCATCACGAGTCACCTCTGTTAAATCATAACTTATTTGTGCATCCAATACATACACGTCATCAATTAAGCGTGTTTTGGCATAATGTATTGAAAATTCAGCATAAATCACTTGAGATAAGCATAACAAACCCATTCCTGTTAGTACACGCCAGTTAATTTTTTTTAGAAAGGCACGCATAATAAAAACCATCAAGGTTATCCTCACCGGGTAAGATTTGCCGTCCATTGGGCAGTGCGTGACCCCAGTTTACTGCCAATATTTCTTCTTGTGCGTCTTTGTTGTCGGCTAAAAAATTTTTGATTTGTAAGTGATTTTCTTCTGCAAAAACGGAGCAAGTCACATAAAGTAATTGACCTCCCGGTTTGAGTAGGGGCCACAATGTATCAAGTAAACGCTTCTGCTGCGCCGCCAGCGTTTTGATATCACTTGGTTTGCGTAAATATTTGATATCGGGATGACGGCGAATAATACCGCTACCTGAGCAGGGCACATCAAGTAAAATCCGGTCAAAAGCTTGACCATCCCACCAAGTGTCGGGCTGAGTCACGTCAGCACAGCGCACTTGAGCTGATAAATGTAAACGCTGCAAAGTATTTGCCAATTTTTGCACACGTTCAGGTTTATTGTCTAAAGCGAGTAATGTATCTATTTCATAATGTTCTAATAGGTGTGCTGTTTTCCCGCCTGGGGCTGCACAGGCATCTAAGACTCGTGCGCCTGCTGGTACATCTAATAATGATGCGGCTAATTGTGCGGCACCATCTTGTACTGAAATCCAACCTTGGGTAAATCCGGGTAGATTAAAAATACTGTTCTTTTTTTCTCGATTAAAGGGAGGCGTATTCGTCTCCAATAATTTTTTTGCAAGCTTCCCGTCTTCTGTTAGCTCCCCTTGTTGGGAGGAATTGGCTAGGGTTGGATTGATGATTTCATCCTGTGCGACTAAAATCAGTCCAACCTCTGTATAAGCTGTCGGGGTTGCTGCAATCTGAGCTTCTTGCAGAATCTCAAGATAAGCATCACGCGACAAACAGCGCGTATTAACCCGTAAAGTTAAAGGCGGATGTGTGTTATTGGCTTCTACTATTGTTTCCCAGAACGCGGGCCAATCAGCTTGTAACCGTTCCAATAACCAAGGGGGATGGGCCAGTTTGGCGTTAATCTGCTTATCGACTTGGTTCAATAACACATTCCGTTGGCGTTGAAAATTGCGTAATATGGCATTGACTAAAGGGGTTGCCCAAGGTTTTTTTAGTCGGCGCGTGACTTCTACAGTTGCCGCTGTTGCGGCATGGGGCGGAATGCGTAAATACAGGTGTTGATACAAACCGATAAGGAGTAAGACTTGAATATCACAATCTTGCGCGTTAAGCGGTTTACGAAGCAAACATCGCAACAGTGTCTGCAAACGCGGTAACCAACGTAATACGCCATAACACAAGGCTTGTGCTAAAGCACGATCACGCCCATCATTTAAACTGTCGAGTTGAATATCCAGACAATCTGATAAGGAACGTTTATGTCCTATTACATCGGTTAATATTTGGGTAGCCACGCTGCGAGCGTCCATGAATGTTTCCTTTGGCAAATGGCACTTTTTTGGAGTTGTGAGAAATAAGCAGGGCTACAAATCAGGGTGATTTATTTGTTCGGTAACTTGCTCTTGATTTAAAATCAGTGTTAATCATGATCATCAGTCAAATCAGCGTTCTATCATTTTCATCACCCACATTGCATGCCTAGCTTTGTTCAAAAATCAATTCGGGATGAGCATTGAGAAACTCGCCAACCGCAATAGGTTTTCCGCCGGCCCTTTGAACCTTCAATAAACGCAAAATGCCATCGGCCGTGACAACATCAATGCCATCACGCTGACAACGTATCACGCTGCCTATCGGCCCTGTTGTTCGTGGCGAGGGCAAAGTTTGAGCGGCCCATAAGCGTAGGGTTTGATTGAATAAATCCGCTTGAGCAACCGGCCAAGGATTAAAAGCGCGTATTTTGCGTTCCAAAACAATTGCCGGATTATTCCAATCTAATTGTGCCTCTGCCTTTTCCAATTTTTTTGCATACGTTTTTTGGCTGTCATCTTGTGATGTTGCCGGTAAATTTTCAATATCATCTATTGTATTCGCTAAGACTTGCGATCCTAATTTTGCTAGGCGATCATGTAAAGTTTGCCCTGTATCATCTGACAAGATTTCACAACGTTCGGTTTTCAACATCGGGCCCTTATCAAGGCCGATATCCATTTGCATTATAGTGATGCCCGTTTCCGTGTCACCTGCCATTAAAGCGCGTTGAATCGGGGCCGCTCCACGCCAGCGTGGTAATAAAGAGGCATGTACATTAATGCAGCCTAAGCGCGGGGTTTTTAAAACCACTTTGGGTAACAATAACCCATAAGCCACGACAACCATCAAGTCAGCCTGTAACCCTTGTAATTGTGCTTGCGTTTCGGCCTCTTTCAAACTCATCGGCTGATAGATATCAATGCCAGATTCTAACGCGACTAATTTGACGGGACTCGCTTGTAATTTACGCCCTCGCCCCGCTTTGCGATCCGGTTGCGTATAAACAGCACAAACAGTGTGTTTGGAGTTCAAAAGGGCAAGCAAACTTGGCACCGCAAACTGCGGTGTACCAGCAAAAATAATACGTTTTTTGCTCATTGAATTTATTTATAGTTTAATAAGTGACAGCGTGTCGTTTTTCCGTTTTACGATTGTGGTTTGACAAACTCGATGATCATGTTTTTGAGGGTTAGTCCAAAATATCGCCTGGGGATAAATCCCCAGGCTAAAAGCTCAAGTCTGCTAAAGCAGACTCACCCCCAAGCCTTGCTTTGGGTTAGTACCCTTTAGGGTAGTTGAGCTTTGAGCCATGAGCTTTAGCTCATGGCGGCAGTGGAAAACTTGATCATCAAGACAAAACCATGCCAGTATTAAAAATCTATCCTATCATTTGGAAAGAATAATCGGTTGGCCTTAGACTCACTGAATATCAAAAATATCAAACTGTTATGAATTGATGTGTTCATTGATAATTGATAATTGATATTTAAAAAAAGGGGCGACTTGCCTACCATAATATCAATAATATCAAAGCGTTATAAAATCATGTGTTCATTGTTCATTGAACATTGATAATTGATATTACACCGCTTGACGTTGTTTTTTAAGCAATTTTTTACTAATGCGTTCCCGCTTAAGGGATGATAAATAGTCTACAAACAATTTACCTTTGAGATGATCTATTTCATGTTGAATACAAACCGACAAAGTCTCGTCAACCGTTAGCGTAAAAGTTTCTCCCTTTTCATTAAGTGCTTGCACTGTGATATGTTCAGAACGTTCTATCTTTTCAAATATATCCGGTACAGATAAACACCCCTCTTCTGTATATTGTATACCCTCAGAGGTTAGGATTTTGGGGTTAATGAGACACAAGGGTTGATTTCTCTGTTCTGAGACATCAATCACAATAATCTGTTTATGAATATTGACTTGCGTAGCTGCCAGTCCAACGCCCGGTGCCTGATACATCGTTTCAAACATATCAGCAACCAGTGATTGTATCGCTTTATCCACTTGTTGGACTGGTTTAGCTTCAGTACGCAGTCTCGGATCAGGAAAGTGTAATATTTTCAGTAAAGCCATGATCTATATATGCAGAAATTCAGTCATTTATAAGTTCAACCGTTCATACCTATCATGATAACACAAGGGCCAATATGAATGAGGTTAAATGAACTCCTCAATAATCAATAGGTTATCAAACAGAATTCAAAAAAAAATTTATTTAATAAGTTATTGTTTATGGTTCAGTTTTTCACTTTTGACTTCATAATTTGTATTATTATAGCGATTTCAACTCTTAATTCGCATTGACAATTTTCATTGTATCATCACTCAATAAAACACAATGATGGGATATCAATGTTCAATTATCAATTCCACATTTCACGCAAAAGTTTTTGCGTGGAACCTTCGGTGCGCTACGCTAAATCAATTATCAGTTCGGTGATAACGCAGGAAAGGCACTCATGATATATGTGGGCTGCCCTGCGTCTATGCCCTTAACTTAATGAGATTGGGGTTGGGAGATTGAGGGGATTTTTTTTTGATAGGGTTATTGACATTAAACCATTACATTATTATGGCTATTTTAGATTTGTTTAACGAAAAAGGGGAGTTGGGGGAATTTGGATTTTCACGTCAAAATCTACGTCACTCTTCAAAATCCCCTAGTGAGCGTTTAATTGAACAATTGCGTACACAAGGCATTATTAACGCCAACGTTTTAGAAGTCATGCGTACAACGCCCAGGCATCTATTTATTGATGAAGCTTTGTCCAGTCACGCCTATGCTAATCACCCCTTGCCTATTGGATATGGTCAAACCATTTCACAACCTTATATTGTGGCACGTATGACCGAAGCCTTATTAAGTCAAGGAAAATTAGATAATGTATTAGAAGTGGGCACCGGTTGTGGTTATCAAACCGCTATTTTGGCCCAATTGGTAGGCAAAGTGTATAGCGTAGAGCGAATTAAAATTTTTTCTGATAAAGCCCGTGAACGCTTGAATTTTTTAGGCCTGAATAATGTACAATTACAACATAGTGATGGCCATTGGGGATGGGCCGAACAGGCCCCTTATCAAGGTATTATCGTCACGGCCGCCCCCCTAAACGTGCCAGAGGCTTTGTTAGAGCAATTGGCGCTAGGAGGGTGTTTAATCATTCCAGTGGGTCAAAAAGATAAACAAATATTGCTTCAAATTATTCGTACCCGTACCCACTACGAGCAATATTTATTAGGCCCTGTTAATTTTGTCCCTTTACACAAAGGATTAAAATAATTCAATTTTGTATTCATCGCTTTAGCGATTTCCCGTTTTGATTGATAAGTGAATGTCATTTTATTTTCAAGCCACTTTAAAAATAGACATAAAGATAAATTTTTTGATACCATTAATTTTATTTAATGCAATCACTTTACAAAATTCTGTAATCCATATAAATAATAATGTTTTTAAACTGAAATGTGATTTCCATTTTTAGGTAGACAGAAAAATCAGCGCCAATAGAACGCTGATTGAGCAGATTATCAGGATTAAAAAAATTCGTGCAGATATGCTTAATCAATCAGCGTTCTATTTGGAATGGTTTTTTTAATTCAGATAATGATTTTCAAAGAAGGCATCACGCAAAGGCGCAAAATATAACGCTAAGCTTTGCCTCGAAGCACGAAGTGTGAACCATTGAAAAGGTGTGTTTCCGTCAAAATTTTTATTCTAATTGTTTTTCAATCTCTATTTGTTTGATCTACTTACTATTACTATGTGGCAAAAACGGGCATTTAAAATACTCTTGCTCCTTTGCAGTACCAGCCTATTACTGGTTTTATTTATGCTGTATGATTATGAACAGAAAAAAAACCATCTGGACCAAACTGCTAAAAACGGGGTAAAGCATGAAACGCAAGCCGCTGTACAGCAAGTAGACAAAGCACTGAATCTGTTTTTGTCCCTTGCTCATGGCATTGCGGAAGATATCAGTACAGGGAAATTACCGCGTTCTAAGATAAAAGAGCGACTCAAAAAAACGATGGAAAAAGCGCCTCTGCTGTTTGGAATTGGAGTCGCGTACATTCCCTACGTTAATGATCCACAAAGTCGACGACTTTCATCTGATTACATCAATCGCCAAAATTCATCGGAAATAGTGGAACACCTTGAAACCTTCACAGTTCCCTGTTTTTATCGTTTTGCAAACCCGCAGCATCATATTCCTAAATGTGTCGTATTCGTAGAATACGTTTTGAATGATATCACAACTGGCATAAGTACCCTGAGCTTAGGTCAAACGGGTTATAGATTTATCCTTTCAAAAGAAGGTGTTTTTATTAGCCATCCTATTGAAAAATATGTTAAAAATCGTCAAACCCTCTTTAATATAGCTGAAAAGAGGGATGATCAAATATTGAAGCAACTTGGTCAGCGCGCTATCAATGGTGATAGCGGCATGATAGAGTATATTGACAAACTGACAAAACAATCGACTTGGCTCATCTACCAGCCTATTCCGGCAACAGGGTGGCTGATGTGTACCGTCATTTATCAAAACGAACTATTCGATCAAACCCCTTTGACACCGAAATTGATCAAAATCAGTCTCTGGCTCATGGTTTTTATGGTATTTTTTTTCGCGATACTGTTTCGAGCTTATAGAGGGGAAACTCATCGTCTTTGGATGGTAGCGGTGACAACGGCTATACTGTTATTAATGGAGATAATTTTTGTCTACTATACAGCATTGGGTAATCAAGCAGATCGTGTTATCATGCTTAGTAAAGCCAGCTTGCATCACTTTCTCACATCTCATGCTAAAAAACAGTCATTATCTCAAACTCAAACGATCTACATTCCAACTAAACTGACAATTGAATCCATAACCTTTTCTGGGAAAGATCAAGTGTCTCTCACCGGCCAGATTTGGCAAAAGTACAATGATGAGAGTCATCAGGGTATCACTCATGGTTTCACCTTGCCAGAAGCCACATCATTCAAAATGAATGAGGTTTATCGCGACAAGGAAAATCCGACAGAGAGTCATCACTGGCATTTTGAGGCCACCCTACCTCAAACCATTGATGACTCAAACTACCCTTTTGACAAAAGAGAAATAAATATACAGATACAACCTCACCAAGCGGTTGAGCAAAACGTCCAATTGCTGCCAGATTTAGAAGAGTACAAAGAGATCAATCCCCGTTTGCTACCCGGTATTCAACCCGAACTTGTTTTACCTGACTGGCACTTGAACCGTAGCTTTTTTAACTACAGAATAGAACAGACTGACAAAGCGGGAAAAGAACAGCCGCTGTCTAACCTGTATTTCACCGTATTGATGCAAAGAGACTATTTCAGGCCCTTTATCACCAGTATGCTACCTGTCTTAGTCGTCGTTGGCTTACTGTTCGCACTCCAATTACTTTTAGGAAAAGTCAACCGCTTTGCTAACGTGATAGCCCCATTAATCGCCTTATTTTTTGGGAACCTCTTTGCACAAATGGCTGTCAGGAAAAGCATCAGCACCCCCAGCTTATGTTACGTTGACTATTATTACATCGTCATGTATTTCGCCATTTTAGGCGTTGCCATGAGTTACTTTCTTTTTCATACCCACAAAGACATGATTATTATCAACTATCACCAAGGATTAATACCCAAACTACTCTTTTGGCCACTCATTTTGGCCAGCATTTTAAGCATTACGATCGGGACATTTTAACTAATTTATTGTCGTTTGTTTTCCCAGGTTCCACCTTTTCAGGCAAAAGCAAAAAAAGGGGCTTGGTGGAACCAGGGGCTATTCACTTTGAGAATCGAAAATCGAAAATCAAAAATACCCACCAATCAAAAAGGAGCCACTTCACAATGAATACCACCATCAAAACAGCTTTACTCGTCCTGTTTTGTTTCGTCATGGCGTTAATCATTGTACTCACATTCACCATTCATCATATCACCGAAAGTGGTGATGAAGAGATTAACAAATTCCATCAAGAAGAAGTTGAGAGAATCAAAAACGTTCTCAAAAACTATGTCGATATGGCATACGCCACAATAGACACCCATTACAACAATTCTAGGGATAAAAAATTCTTAGAAAAATACTATGGTCGTCGTTTGATCAACATCATTGACGTTGCTGAAACCCTGCTGAAATCGAAAGCAGAAGCCGTTAAAACCGGCGAATTGACGCTTGAAGATGCCCAAGCGCAAGCCATGCAGGAAATTAAACGGCTTCGATATGACAATGGCAACGGCTACGTTTGGATCATCGACACCGCTTTGCCGCCAAAAATGATCATGCACCCAACCCAGCCCTCACTTGATGCTCAGGTTTTAGATGATCCAAAATACAACACAGCCAATGGCAAAAAACAAAATATGTTTGTTGCAGCCGTCGAGCTTTGTGAAACACACGGCAAAGGTTTTATTGACTACCTCTGGCCTAAACAAACTGAAAACGGCCTAGAAGAAGATGTACTGCAACTGGCTCATGTCAGATTATTTTCAGAATGGAAATGGGTGATAGGCACCGCAGTCTTTGTTGATGAGGCAGGCCTAGATGCCATAGACAAGAGTCTCAATGATATCAGACAATTGAAATACAACAACGGCAAAGGTTCTTTTTGGATAACCCGAACTCAACCCGAACTCAAGCTGATTGTGTATCCCGAAAATCCCTCATTTGAAGGTCAAACGTTAGACGAGGGAAAACTTAAAGCCTTACTGGATTCATTTGCCAAGACTGTTGAAGCCAAAAATGGCAGTGGTTTTATCAAATACACCTGGCCCAAACAGCGCGGATTAACGACAGAAGCCCAAAAATTGGCTTATGTCAAGCGTTATGAAGCACTCAACTGGATTGTGAGTACGAGTATCGACATAGACAATGTAGAAAAAGGGGTTGTTGAAAAGAAAGGCATTGTCAACGCACAAATCAAAAACTTAATCATCCAGATACTACTGGTTTCTATCGTCATCATTTTATTGGTGAGTTTACTGAGCTACATGCTCAAACAATATTTTCCTAAACTCAAATCGTTTAATAAAGCACAACCGGCAAGAACAGCGTCCCAAGGGATGTCGATTTCTAAAGCCCAACCCACTTTAGTTACCTCACCCCGTGGCAAGACAATAACACCGATTGTCACCCAGGAACCAGAGAGAATGTTGCATACTGATGAGTGCATCAAAATGGTTCAAGAAATCAGCAAAACGTTGATAGCCGAACAGAGCAAATTACTGGCAGTGGCCATGAACCGTCAACTTCCTGAAGAAGACATGGCGACTCCCGAACAAGAGCGTCAAGTCACAAAAGTCAAAAACTTAGCCAACCAAACCTACCAAACCATCGAAGAGATGAAAAAAATGGTTGAAGGCAAGCAAGCCGCTCCCAAAGAGCAAAATGCCAATAATGTATTAAACACCGAAACATTCAACAAAGTCGTTGGCAACTTAAACAACATGGTCGGATAATCCTTGTAAGGTGGGCAAAGATTGTTGCCCACCGCTATCAGGATAGAACACTGATTTAACTGTAAAAATAACACTTCTAAAAAAGTCTGAACGACCAGCGGCGGCGGCTGTATCAACTTTAATGGGTTTGTCAACATTTTTTGTATTAACAACTTACCACCTATCCTATACTTTTGTCGTTGACTTCAGATCAAAAAAGATTAAAAACAAGCGTCAAAGGGTTAACCAATTTACACCTGAAGCTATTGGAACCGCATAAAGTAAGTACTGAACCATAAATTTTGAGGTATTTTAATAGAAGCAATGTTTATTTGTAATTAGAGACGCGAAGCTTCGCGTCTCTTTGCGGTTAAATACCTGTTTATTTGTGGTTCAGTACTTACCTTTATCAGCCCATTATTTAGTGGGTAGACATTGGTGGCGATTTGCTAAAACATCACCTTGAGTATTTATTTCAAACTTTTTTAAGTCGATATTTTAGTGCGAAATCTAGGATATATTATTAACGACAATATTTTTTAAAGACAAAAAGGCTATTCAAATGTATCTGGTTTTATTAGAAACCTCTGGCAATCAAGCCTATTTATTCGCGACTAATCGCTTACGTGAAAATGTGGGAGCCTCTGAACTGACTTATCGGGCCTGTACACAGTTCGTACTCAAGGCGGTTCAAGAGCAAGAGGGGCCTCAAAATTTGTGGTCAGATGACCCAAATAGACTCAGGGCTAATATCAGTCAGATTAAAACGAATCCACTGATAGCACAAATAGAAATCATTGTCGCGACTTCGGGTAAAGCCTTGTTATTGGTTAAAGACAGAGAAGTGGCTAAAAAAATTGTTTCATCTGTCACAAAACAGGCCTTAAAAGAGGCCCCTGGTTTAGACATTTGCGGTGTCATCTCCGAACCTTTTGATTGGGAAAACGATTCAATTCATGAGCAAATCAAAACCGTACATCAACAATTTGAACAAGTGCATAGCACTCGCCCCCATCCTGCTGCTAGATTTCCGAGTTCACCTATCACCGCTTTATGTCAAAGTTCAGGATTACCCGCACGGCAACTTGATAATGACGGTGTCGCAATCTCAGCCGTTAGTCGAGTTAAACTAGAAGCAGCCAATCATTGGCGAAAGCGGATAACTCATATTTTAAAAGGCTCTGGACATGACGTTCTGAAGACGATTCCAGAATTGGAAGAGGATTTTGTTCCAAATTGGTTTGCTGTCGTTCATGCCGATGGTAATGGTTTAGGCAAAATATTTCTCAACTTTGATCGCTATATCGACTATCAGAGCGCTGAACAAAACCGTCATTATGTCAACCAATATCGCTCATTTTCTCTGGCTTTGGAACAGGTGACTGAGAATGCGTTTCGTTATGCACTCAATGTGTTAACCGAACTGAAAGGCAAACACTCTAAAAACAAAATCTTGCCTATTGTGCCCCTTATCTTAGGCGGCGATGATCTGACTGTGATTTGTGATGGAGAATATGCCTTAGAATTTACCCGCATTTTTCTCAAAGCATTTGAGCGGCTAACGGAAAAGTCAGATATTTATAATGGCATCATACCTAACATTGCCGAAAAAGCCCTCCATGCTCGACGCTTGTCAGCCTGTGCCGGTATTGCCATTACCAAACCTCATTTTCCCTTTCATAATAGTTATAATTTGGCAAAAAAACTGATTGAATCAGCCAAAACCGTTAAAAAGCAATTTTATATCGACACCCCTCAAAAAGAACGGCTACCTTATCCCTGTTCCGCTATGGATTTCCATCTGCTTTATGATGCATCGTTCTCGCATTTAAGGGAAATCCGTAAACATCTCAAAGTGGATCAGAATCTGGATGAGGATAATCAAACCCAATTAACTGCCAAACCTTACGTCGTGACGGCTGATGCCAATCTTAAACAGGCGTTGAACTTCAATGACAAAGCGGAAAGCTTCCGTGTTGTTGGCTTTAATTGGGTATACCAACACCGTATTAGCGCCTTATTTGCACGTATTCAAGCACTCTTGAAAACAGATGACGAAGGCCGCCGTCAACTGCCCAATAACCAAGTGCATAGTTTACGCGATGGCCTGTTTTTAGGGCGTGATGTCGCGAATGGACGTTTTAAATTGATGCTGGAACGTTACCATAGCTTCAGTCGTTTTGTAGAACAACCAGATAAAGACATCAAGGTAGAAGGATTATTTCGTTATCTAAAAAAGGACCGTTATTGGGAAACCCGGTTTTTAGATGCCTTAGAAGTCGCAGAACTTTGGAAAGATTATTATCGTGAAGAATAACGACAAGGATTGTATATAAGAAAGGATTAGAGTAGAGACGCACGGCCGTGCGTCTCTAGCTAGGCATCGCGTCTACAAAAACACAGACGCGAGGCATAGCAACATCGCATTATAGAAAACGGATAGGTGGTAAGGTACCTATCCTTTCATGCCCTTTCCTTGTCGTTATACTTTTTGCGTGAAATGTGAAATATGAGATACAAACCCTGTCGTTCTTATGATCTGGAAATGACTATTGTGAAAACACTTAAAATACGCTTTCTGAGTGACTGGCATATCGGTGAAGGTTCTGGACAACCAGGGCATATTGATAAATTAGTCCGTCGTCATCCTCAAGACGGTTTGCCTTATGTGCCCGCGAAAACGATTACCGGGATATGGCGTGATGCCTGTGAACAACTGGCAGTAGGCCTAGATAACGAGCAAGCGAATGGCGGTTGGCAAACTTGGGTAACCACCTTATTTGGCGAACAACCGAATGAACGCGGTAAAAGCCAACCTGAAATCGCACCACAATCTGCCCGCTTAAGCATACGTTCAGCCCGTTTTCCAAAAGCCTTGCGGCAACAATTGGAACACTGTTTGCCCTTAAAAGAGGCGCTGACTTGGGTCAAACCCAGTGCCCGTATTGATCGTCAAACGGGTCAAACTATTGATAAACATCTACATTTTTACGAAGTGGTTCGCACTGGGGCGCTATTAGAAGCGCAAGTTGCCCTTGACAAGGGCTTGAGCGAGAGCGAACAGCAAACTGCTCAGGCCTTATTATGGGCAGGTGCTAAAGCGGTTGAAAGGCTAGGGGGTAAACGGCGACGCGGTTTAGGGCGTTGTGAATTTAAATTTGACACGATGACTCAAGAAGACGCTTTAAACATTCTCAAACAACAACCCATTGCCCCCGAACCGCAATCACACGATAAAGTGCGTCAATTCGTCGTAGGCAATAACGCTTCACAAACCGATACTTGGGTACAAGTTCCCCTCTATTTAAGCCTCAAAAGTCCGGTCATTGTACTCAAAGGTGAACTTGGCAATGTGATGAGCAGTCTTGATTATATTCCGGGTACCCATTTACTTGGGCCGGTAACAAAACGACTTAAGCAACACATTAAACTCAATTTATTTAATGAGGTGGCTAAAGGCGATATGCAAATCAGCCCTGCTTATTTGGACGTGTTCAATACTCGTGGCTTACCTGTGCCGATGGCCTTATTTCACGAAAAAGAAAATAAGGGCTTGAATAATAAAGATAATCAGGGTGGCCCTGTTTGGAATCGTTTAGAAGAAGGGCTTGGTGAGTCTGATAAAATCGCTCAGTTAAAGCAACATCGCGAAGGGTATATCAGCCCATTTAATGAAACAGATAATACCTTACCCCGTTTATTTGAAATGGATTTACAAGTGACAACACATGGTACGATTGAAGATCAGGAACAGCGTCCAAGCGAAAAAGTCGGTGGTGTATTCAGTTTTGAAGCCATTCAAGCGGGTACGCGCCTACAAGCTATTTTGAAAGTACGTCAATCCCTCGCTAATCAATTGCAAGCCGTGAATGAAAAGTGGTGGGAAACATTAAACAGCGATATTCGGATAGGCAGTTCCAAAAAAGATGATTATGGCTGGGTGCAATTATCCGTTGGCCCCTGTCAGCTTCTGCCCAGTCAACCGTTACAACACGATAATCAAAAGCTGGTTGTGTGGTTATGTTCCGATTTACTGCTACGAGACGCGCGTTTGCGCCCTAGTACCGATCTGAATGATTTACAAAAAGAACTGGAAACACAGTTAAATGTCACCTTATCACTGCGAAAAAATCAGGCACTATCAGCCCTGATTCGCACCAACCGCACTGATGGCTGGCATCAAGAATGGGGACAACCGCGCCCTTCTTATATTGGATTAGCGGCCGGCTCATGCTTGGTTTTTGAATGTCAAGCGGGCAGTTTAGACGAGAATCAATTACAAGCCTTAATGCAGCGTGGTTTAGGTGAACGTCGCGCAGAAGGTTTTGGCGAAGTGCGTTTTAATCCGCCCTTGTTAATGCAAGCATTATCAAATTTGCCCCCTGCAATCTGGGAAACGGCCTCGTCAGAGGAAGGCATTTCACATTTTGCTCAAGATAATGACGCATTTGTCAGTATTTTGGAAACTGCGGCTTGGCGTAAAGACATCCAACATGCGGCCCTCGCCTTATCAGAAAACACGGCAATACGCCATAAAACGTTTGCTTGGCAGAATAACAGGCCCCCTAACAGTCAATTAGGCGCATTACGTGCTACCTTAACTCGAATGCAAAATGCGACTGATAAACAGCAGGTGATAGAGTGGTTAGCACATTTGCGTAAAACGGAGAATCGCCGGGATAAATGGACAGTTCAAGCTTTGAACCTGATTAGCGATGTCATACAAAAACCACAGCTTATCTGGGAGACATTACAAAAAGCGGGGGAACAAAACGGTTTAAAACAGATGTTTCCCACCTTACGCGCAAATGGTAAGGCCAATTTAGAAGAAACACTTTGGGCCGAAGCGGTGCGAACCTTGTTTGTGGTTGCTATCCATTATGAAAGAGAAAGCTAATTAGCTTTTCCGCTTTTAAGCGCCTTCTCTAGGTTTCACCTCAATGCCATTTTAAGCCAGGGCGAACACGCAAAGCCCCTACAGCCTTTGAATAGCTGGGGTTTTGTAGGAGCAGACCTGCGCCTGATACGATATGGCATTCATGTTTCACCTGGGGGTATTCACATTTTCATGCCTGAAAACCCATTCAGGGCATTTATTTAAGTAACTATTGGCTTCCTGTTTTAAACGATCATACAATACTGATTCTCCATATTAATGACAACTCAATTAAGGAATCAATTATGATGCAACAAACATCAACAGAGCAGCTATCCATCGAACGGCCCGTTGATGAAAAAGGGGCAAAAAGAGGTCAATGGACGTATGCAGACTACCTACGTTTACCCAATGATGGCAAGCGTTATGAAATCATTAATGGAGTCCTTTATATGGCGAATGCCCCTAGTTATAATCACCAATTTGCAGTCACTAAACTGGCCCGCTTACTTGATGAACATGTTGAACAACATAAATTGGGTGTCGTACTCGTTGCGCCTTTTGAAATCCATCTCTCTGAGACAGCGAAACCTGTGCAACCTGATGTGTTTTTTATTCCAGCAGAACGACAACCTAAAATGGGTGACAAATACTTTGAAGGTGCGCCTGATTTAATCATTGAAGTCATCTCCCCTAGCGCCATTCGCACAGATCATTATATCAAATTTGCGGCTTATGAGCTTGCGGGTGTCCGAGAATACTGGCTAGTTGATCCTCGCCTTCGCTTTATTGAAGTGTATACCCGTTCCAGTGACACTGCTGAATACGAACTAGAAGGGCAATTTGTTAGGCGCGAACAGCTGCATTCAACCGTATTACCTGATTTAGTGTTAACCGTTGATTCCCTTTTTGTACCTTTGCCCACTTAGAAGCTGTTTTAAGAATTTGTTGATAACTGATAACTGATAACTGAAAACTGAAAACAGATGGCCAGAAAACTTTCAACACGCTTAACCTTCACAGGGAAGTTACAAGCAAAAATGCCGTTGCACGTCGGGGGAATAGCTGACAGTGTTGAGGAGGATATGCCTTTAGCCAGAAATGGGTTAGGCGAACTTTATGTGCCTGGCACTTCACTGGCTGGCGTATTTCGTTCTTGGATGGAAAGACATTTTGACGATCAAGATATCTTGACAGAAATCCTAAATCAATTATGGGGCCCTCAACAACCTAAGAAAGAGCCTGATGAAACGCGATATAAAAAACCTGAAGGTTGGGCCAGTCGTGTCTTCGTTGAAGAGGCTAAAGTCATTTTACCGCGTGATTTACCAGAAGAACTTTGGGACAGTGTCGGCATTAACCGTAAATCTGGAACGGCCGAGGAACATGTTAAGTTTGATCGCACCGTTCTCCCTAAAGGCACTCTGTTAGATTTAGCATTATATGTCGATTTACCGCTTGAGCGTGATCAAGCGAATACGATGCGAGCCATGTTAGGCTATCTGATGAAAGCGTTGCAGGATGGGCAAATGGCATTGGGGGCGGCTACGACACGCGGTTTAGGACAAGTTAAATTAATGGCACCGCAATTGCGTGAAGTCGATTGGACAAAACAGGTTTCTATTTTAAGCTGGTTAGCAGACAAGACAGATAGTCAAGATTTAGATTGTGAAGCCTTGATTGCAGCAGATAAGAGCTTGATTTGTCGTCATCCTGACATTTTACAGGTCGAAATTGATTGGAGCCCTGTTGGCCCTATGATGACTAAAGCCAGCTATGATGGCATTGCTGTCGATATATTACCGAGAGTTTCAGGCGTTGACAACGGTTTATTGACTTTAGTCTTACCCGGAAGCACTTTGAAAGGCGTATTACGCAATCAAGCCGAGCGAATTGTTCGCACAGTCTTAAACCGTCGAGATTTTCCAGAAAAGTGGCTCAAACCTAATCATTGGATAGAACAGCTTGAAGTGCCCTTGGTAGACTATCTGTTTGGAACGGCAAAAAAGGCAGAAAAGACTTCCAAAACGGTTCAAGAGGCCAAAGATATTCAAGCTACTAATCCAATAGCAGCACCCGGTAAAGGTTGTCTAACGGTTCGTACTTGCTATGCTCAAAATACAGAGTGTACGACGCAACAATGGCAAGAGGTTGAAAATGCCAAATCGACATTGCAAGAATGGCACAAGATTAAAGAGGCAAGGCCCTCTGAAATCAATTCGTTGTATACGGCACTGGATCAGGCTGGACTTAGACAAGCGCAACAATCCTATTTTGAGCAAGCTTTTCATGTGGGTATTGATCGTTGGACAGGGGGCGCGGCTGACGGTTTTCTCTACAGTGCCCTTGAACCTTTTCAAGTCAAATGGGAACCGATTGAAATGCGCTTAGATTTAGGCAAGGGTGATCAAGATCGTTTGCCGAACGATTTAAAAACCCCGGCTGTGGCTTTACTCCTCTTGCTGTTACGCGATTTAAGCGAACAGCGTTTACCAATCGGTTTTGGTGTCAATCGGGGTTATGGTACTTTAAACATTAACAAAGTGACTTTCAAACAAACGGGCGAAACGGAGAACCCACATTGGTTAAATGGCCTGTCTTTAGAAAAACCTTTTTCTTTAAATAAGTTACCTGAAACGGCTCTGAAACAACTGCAAAGCCTACAAAGTGAGTGGCAAAATTGGGTTAATGCTCAAAAGGAGTGTCCAAATGGCTAAATTATTCTATTATCAACATGCCGGTATCACACTTCAGAATGTGATTGAGTTATCCTTAGCGAAAGGCAGCATTGGCTTATTTTATACCCCAACACAATGCCAATTCGGACGCTGGGAAGAATCGGCTCAAATCAGCGATGCTCATGGTAAACCCTTTGCGTTAGAACAGGTATTTGAAGCGCGTTTATTTCATGAGCAAGCCGAATTGCGTTGGTTGAGAGAACCCAATACGGATGGATTAGGCCGTGCCGTTTATTTATTCGATGAGGCAAACAAGGCACCTGATTGGCAGGGCTGGCAACGCGCAGAGCCCTTAAACGAACTCTCCATAAATGCAAACCAATATTTATTATGGGGTGAACAGTGGCAAGCAAGCGATCAAGCACGCGAAATCGATGATTTCGATCAAGACAATTGGTCAATTCTTGCCACGGCGCGTATTGGAAAATGGTTTGTACCGGTCCCCGGTTTGGAGAAAAATCAGCGAGTATGCTTAAAAACGCAGGAATATTTTGGCTTACCTCGTGATGCTGACGGGAAACTCACTTTAGCCGGTCAACATGGCAATCAAGTGGTTCTCGAAGAACGTTGGTTAAGTTTAGTTTAGTTTAAATTAAAACCAATTTATTATATTAGCTTTTCCTAGGTTTCACCTCAATGCCATCTTCGTTTTCGCGTTTTTGCGCGCAAAAACGTGAACATCGAAAGCCTGGGCGAACACGCAAAGGCAGCCACTACAGTCCCTGAATACGCTGGGTTTGGTAGGGGCTGACCTGCGTGTCTGCCCTTAAATTAATGGCATTAATGTTTTACCTTTTCCCTGAAAACCCCTTCAGGCTTGTTTTTTTAATCATCAAGGATACAAGACTTTAATAGCCTTCGGGCAGTATACAAAGCTCTGCCCCTACGAAACCTCTTACAACAAACAACGAGTACTAAAATATGTTTTTCCGTCTCTTTTCAACTCTTTGGTATCGCCTTCTCAGACGCGCCCGGCTCAACCCAGTACTCACCGGTTTGACTCTCTTTTTACTGCTGAGTGTGGGCAGTTTAGTGATTGGCCTGAGCACAACATTTGATGAACAAGGGCAATCTGGCCCCTGGATTATGTGGTTTAACAATGCTTCTCTTCTCATGGGCTGGTTATCTATCATGGCCGCTTGGGCGCTTGCCTTACTCGCTTGGGCACATCGCAAAGAGGCTGCCACAGCTTTTCTGGGCACCGGTAAAGAAGTGAAAGAAGCTAAAGAAGCTTTTGATGCCAGTCTGATCTTGGTGAGCCGGAATTGCCAAACGGAATGGCACTTACGCCATATTCAACCCAAACGAATTGAATTCGTTTGGACTCCTCTAGTCAAAGATCAAACGAATACTTTGTTAGACAAATTTCAAAACATTGAATGCTTTGAAAGCCGTCATCATAGCTTGAATAATGAACAAGCTTATGACATCATGGCTACAAAACAGCATTGCTTATTTTTGCTCAGAGGCCTGTTAGATCAGCATAAGAGGGAGAATGTGTGTGTTGATCTCACCGCGGGCACAGCGATTATGACGATTGCGGCTTTTCAAGCCGCAGAAGAAATGGGGGTCACCTCAATTTATTTGTTAGGTCAATCCGCTACTAAATTTCAGGCGCGTATTATTGATGACAAAAAAGTGGATGATCCCAATGAAGCCAAAGTGATCATGTTGTCAGATCGTCGTGGGGGAAAGAATTAAGAAAAAGCGCACTGGAGTACAAAGCGTAGTATAAATTGATTTCACTTTTGTTCACGCAAAGACGCAAAGGCGCAAAGCGGCTAACTAAGCATTATTAGCGTAGCACAGGTTCTTAGCGGCTTTGCGTGATTGATATTTATATCGAACCCTCCTTTGAGAATATCAAATAAATAGGAATATTATGCCAGAAGAACCTAAAACGTCAACATTGAGTATCATCACGACTAGCAAGGGAAAAAAGAACGTGATGATTACCGTACAGACTAAAAAGGGTAGCGATCCCCGCCCTGTCAGTGAAAAAATTTTGAGTAGCGAATTGGTGCCTCTTCTCAACAAAACACCTGATGACTTAAAAGATATGGAGGTGGCGTATGAGATGGAAAATGGCATCGTCCGCAAAGTGTGGAAAAAAGGTGGCAAGTGGTCGGGTGAAACACCCTCACACGATTCTTCGCGTAAACCCCAACAACACAGAGGGCAAGATAAATATGCCAGAAATAACAGGCAACAGGGAAGCAGAATGCAGCCTCGTCAAGCACCATTTCAAGATAAAGAGGCTTTTCATAATCCCTATAATTTTGTGTCGGTTTTACCTAGAAACAAGGTTATCAATGACTTAGGTGATTCGGAACCCAAAGGCCATCATGCTTATCATGATGATCATTGGTCAGGTTGGATTGATATCCAATTAACGACGGCAACGCCTTTGTTAATGCCTAATGCCGCGCTGGTGTCAACGAATGAAGCTGATCATAAAACGTTTCCTGTGCGTGTCGATGCGAGCGGTGCCCCTTATTTGTCACCCACTTCTCTTAAAGGCATGTTACGTTCTGCTTATGAAGCGGTGACTAATAGTCGTTTTGGTGTGTTTGAGAAACATGATAGCCGGTTAGCTTATCGGATGGATGCGCGTAAAGGTATTGAAATGGTGCCGGCCGTGGTAGAAAACGGCTCTGCCGGATTACAATTGCGCTTGTTATCCAATAACACAACCATTGGTTCTAACGGCGTACCAGTGAATGGCCTAATGTATGCCGCATGGCTGCCACGTTACCAAAAATACTCTTCCAGAGATCATCATCCTAAAAAAGATAAAGAAGAATCTCAACGGGCTTTACATTACCCTGATCAGACCTTACCGCAACATGGTGATAGGGTGTGGGTACGATGTGAACAACAGCAACATCGCTCTGGGCGCTTTTCTTTTTTGAGGGTTACCGATATCCGCCGACGTACTGAAGCTACGCCAACCCACTTTCAACCCGGTATCGTGTGCATTACTGGCCCCAATATCATGAATAAACATGAAGAACGGGTGTTTTTGCTGACACAAAATGATCCCAGCTTAGATTTAACCCCTAGTTTGATTGCGGGTTGGAATACTTTGATTGAAAACTATCAACGCATCCATGCTGATGAGTTAGAAAAAAGAAACAAAAACGGCGATTCTGCCAATGACTATTTGGGACATGAACCGGGTAAAACCGCTTGGTCACGCCATATTGATTCCCGCAATCATACTCAACTGAAAGAGGGCAGTGTGTGCTATGTTCGGGTAGCGTGTGATAATAAGGATTATAATGTGTTAGGCCTGTATCCTGTCACGATTTCGCGAGATTTATTTCCTGAAAAACCAGCGGATTTGCTGCATGATAGCCTACACTCTGCTACTGATTACAAGGCACTTTCCCCCGCAGATCGCGTATTTGGTTGGGTACATCAACAGGGTAAAGGGGCTTGGAAAGGGCAATTACGTATTCAACAGGCTGTGTGTGAAATCGGCTCACAGGCCATTGAACATTTTGGCAATGATGGCCTACCACTGGCCATTTTAGGGGAAGCTAAACCACAACAAACTCATTTTTATGTGGCCCATAATTGGCAAGGCGATCCGTTACCGGATGGTCGTGAACGATCTGTCGGTTATCAGGAAAGAACGCAGGGGTTACGAGGGCGTAAGGTGTATCCTCATCATGCTCATCTCGCGGGTTTACATGAGTATTGGCTTCAACCGGAAGCTGATCGCACCCAAAAGCCGATGCTTTATCAGGGCAAAAAGTATTATCAAGAATATCGTCGTCCAGCACTACAAGAGGGCAGTAAAGATAAAACCCGCGATAATCAAAACCGTTCAATACTGGGTTGGATAAAACCGGAAACCGCGTTTAGTTTTAAAATACAGATCAGTAATTTGTCTAGTGTGGAATTAGGCGCGTTGCTGTGGCTGTTGAATTTGGAGAAGGATTATTACCATCGCTTAGGCAATAGTAAACCATTGGGTTTTGGCAGTGTGCATTTGCAAGTCAAGAGTATGGCATTGCGAAAAGGGCAAGATTGGGCTGAGTTTTATCAACATTTTCTTGAAACTGACACGCCTTGTTTATGTGATATCAATGAGGCTCAACCGCATATTGAGGCTTATAAACAGGCCGTGTTTGAAGCTTATGGGCAGCCTTTTGGCAAAAAATCGTTTGAAGAAGTGTCGTTTATTAAGGCTTTCAAGGTGGCTTTACGCGGCTTTCGTAATCGTTTACCGGTGCATTATCCACGTCAGGATGAAAAACAAAATCCCAAGGGCGAGAGTTTTAAATGGTTTGTGCAAAACGATAAAAGCAGAGGGCCTCATTTAGCTTTACCTGCTTTAGAGACAGAACGGGGTTTGCCGTTGTTAAATGAGTAGAGACGCACGGCCGTGCGTCTCTACGGCCGTGCGTCTCTACAGCCGTGCGTCTCTACAGCCGTGCGTCTCTACAGCCGTGCGTCTCTACGGCCGTGCGTCTCTACAGCCGTGCGTCTCTACGGCCGTGCGTCTCTACAGAAAAATAATTTCACAGACGATTTTTTAATATGCTTTTACTAGACATTTTTACCCTTTTTTTGGCAATACATTGGTCACTCATTAGCGTTTATGTGATTTTAGGTTGGAGTGCCTTTTTCTTGTATCAAGTCAAACAAAGTGGAAAACGCGCAACGCATGTTGAATTGGTTATCGTGAGTAAAGCTTCAAGCTCAGTAAAAGAGTCGTTATTTGAATGTATACGATATCATCTAACAACATTTGGTTGTGATATGAGGCTTAATATCGTTATAGATGAAGGTTGTGATTTAGAAGAACAAGTCTCACAGTGGGTTAAAGGCAGACTGGATTGTCAACTCGTGATTGTGCCTAATGATTTTCAATGCGAAGCGGTTGCTAAAGGTCGCGCCATGGAGTATTTCATCAGAAATCATGTTGACTCACGCAAATGGTATGCTTTTATAGATGATGACAATAAGCTTTTAACAGATGACTTCCTCTATGAAGTGCCCTATTACGAAAAGCAGGGCTATTCTTGTGCTAACGGCATTTTAAAACCGAGAATCGGACGATCTAAACTCACTTACATTGCCGATCACCTGAGATGGTTTGATGATTTGTCCCTGTTTCGATTTGGAACCGGGTTATTGGGTTCTGCGATTAATGGGATACATGGAGAATTATTATTGTGTCAAGGTGAGGTTCTGAAGACGGTTTCATTCAACCGAGAAACGATTACCGAAGATTTTGCCTTCGCTAGGGAATTAATCAAAAAAGGTTATAAATTTTGGCAATCCAAAACAGTTATCTCAATTTTATCGCCCCATAGCTTCCTAGACTTCATCAGGCAAAGGAGCCGATGGTACACAGGCTTAGCACGGGATGTGCGGTCGGCTGAATGGAAAACGATGTTGTTTTCGGGTGTCAGAATTGTGAACTGGAAATTGAGCATTTTAGGTTCATGGGTATTATTTCCAATCTGGTGGTTTTTGATTGATCTACCCCTGTCTGTCAAATTGTTTTGTTTAGTGGGGGCATTGCATTATTATCTCGCGTATTTTACTGGTGTCGTTAGTTTGAAAGAACGATGGACTCAGAAATGGCCCTTTTTATTGTTGGTACCGTTGTATTCAGTAATGGAAGCTATACCCCCTCATTACCATTCAAAATACAAAGGATTTTTTGTAATAGATAAGTCATAAGGGGGCAACCCTACGAATTACCCATAAAAATAAAAGGATATAGTAGTGGCAAACCCTTGTGCTTGCCCGGCCCCAAGTCTTCCACTCAAAAAATCCGTTTAATCCCCAAATCCGCTGTACTCTCATCATGTTGTCAATTCATATTATAGGAGTGTTTTATGCTATTAGGAAACTGGAAGCTTTTATTTGACTCTTCGGGCAAAACGACACTGCCGCCCATTACTGGATTAGACAGGGTAGGGCATGGCATCACATTTAAACCTCATCAAGCTGATGAATTAAAAGCCGCGTTATTTAAAATAACGCGGGGAAACCGTCTTTTTCAATCTGCGGAAACGGGAAAGACTTACTGGGTGCCTGAAGGCTATGACGTGAATGACGATTTGCCCTTGACAACACATCAAATAGTCAATCAGGTTTTGATTGAAGCATCATGGGAAGACTTTGAAAAACACTTTTGCAGAGATGCCCAGCGTGCTGCCAGTCATCAGGTTTTGAGTGTTGATGTGATTCAAGCGGAACAAATCAAACGATTGCGTTCTGATGAAGAGGCTTATTACGCCGTAAAAACGGCTTTCATGCCTTTTTGGACGTTGTCTATTGATGATCCGATGACTTTAGTTTCAGTTCAAAAAGCTTTGAAGCAGCTTCCAATCCCTTTCCAATATAAGTATAGACGGGAATATGAGCAATTCTTTCAGCAATACGGTACGCATTACATCAAAAAAGCTTGGGTAGGGGGTAAAGCGATGCTGGTTTTAAGTATTGCTAAGTCAACGGGCATGACAGAATCAGAAATCAGAAAAGCCCTCAATTGTTATTCTGGCTTATTTGGAAGATACACTCGAAATGAGATTGATAATCTAGCAAACTTACGAGAACACGCTGAGTGTATGCTGTTAGTGCAAGGTGGCGATTCGACTAAGATGAATATTCTCAGTTCCCTTGATGACGGCAGTTATCATGAGTGGTTAGCGACTATCAAAGATAATCCTAAAGTGGTGGAATTTGAGGCAGCGGGTATTTGGACGCTGTTCCATAATAAACAAAAAGCGACGGCCCTTTTGGAAGCTTACAAAGCCAGCACGATTTTCACGCCTTTATCAGCGCTGTTCCGTTATGATCAAAAGCTTTATTTAATCAGGGGCCAAGAATGCAATTGTTATAGTCTTGAAACCGGTAAGACTGGAGAAGCAAAGCGTCTCAGTGATCTCTGGCCGGCTTTATCAGACATCACGGGATTTGATAGTGTGGATGCGCTTATAACAGGAAAGCATATCCGCTCGTTTGAAGGGGAAAGCCTCAGTAATAAGCTGTTTTTCTTCAAGGGCAACCAGTGTATTCGTTTGGATATTGAGAGGAAGCAAATTGATGAGGGCTACCCGAAATCTATTGCTGAACAATGGCCTGGAGTGAGTTTTGTTCGGATTGATGCCGCCTTGACGCTGGATTCAGAATCGCTTTATTTCTTTAAGGGGGAACAGTATATTCGCTATAATCTGCTCAAAAATCAGGTTGATCCAAGTTATCCCAAGCTCATTCGTGACAAGTGGGTAGGCATTACTTTTGATAGGATTGATACGGCGATCACTTGGAAAGAAAATAAGGTTTACTTTTTTAGAGGGCATAAAGCGATGAGCTACGATAGTGTTCAATATCGCGCGGATGTCGGTTATCCTAAATTGTTGGTTAGCAATTACTGCGAAGAGTGGGATTTATTTGAGACTGATGCACTGTAGGTGAAACGATGGAACGTTAGGGCGAACCGAGGTGTTCGCCCTTTTGAACTAAGTACTGAACTACAAATAAACAGGTATTTTACCGCAAAGAGACGCTTCGCGATCGCGTCGGAACGAAACCGCGAATTGTAGAGACGCGATCGCGAAGCGTCTCTAATTACAAATAAACATTGCTTCTATTAAAATACCTGAAAATTTTTGGCGAAAGTACTTACCAAAACAAAATGAGAGGAGATTAATAATGACTGGACTATTCAAAACACGGCTTAGATTGGATACTGACTTCACCTCTTCCAAAGTCTACAAACACCTTCTAACACCTTGGTTCCTAGCGGGAACATTGGCGATTTCTCCATACTGTGCTGGGGAGGAAGTGATCACGTTTTCTGATCTCAAACTGAACGGCAGTGCAACCACGGTTTCCATACCGAACACGATTATTCTGCGCTTGACTGAGGCTAAACCGAATCAAACGGGTAGTGCCTTCAGTCAAATCAAAGTGGATATCGGTGATTTTAGCACCTTCTTCACTTTTCGGATAACAGAATCAAAGTATCTAGGTGCTGAAGGATTCGTTTTTGTGCTTCAATCAGATAAATCAACGGCCTTAGGCGAAGAAAGTAATGGACTCGGTTATGGCGGTATACCTTCAAGTGTTGGGATAGAATTTGATACTTGGGATAACACGGCGTGGCGGAATGATTACGATCAGAACCATGTTGGCATTAATCTTCATGGCAGATTTCAAGGCCCAAGGGCTTCAATAACCCCGTCTTTTAAAAACGGTTCCTTATGGTATGTCTGGATAGAGTACAACGGCCATGAATTAGCGGTGCGTCTTAGCCAAACGAGTGATCGGCCATCGCAGCCGCAGTTATCGTATTCTCTGAACCTTCAAGATGTTTTAGGGGGCACTGAGGCTTTTGTCGGTTTTACTGCTGCAACAGGTGGTGCTTACGCGAAACATGAGATTATTTCATGGAATGCCCTACCGCCCGCCGTGACTGTGACATTAGAAGAATATGAAGCCTTAAAGCAAAAATACGCTGTTTGTCAGAAAAAAGGGGAATAAAAACAATAAGTTGTAGGGGCAATCCCTTGTGGTTGCCCTAATTCCTGATCGAGTACAACGGATGACGGGGATAAACGGATAAGGCATAATGGGGCGTATTTAAAAAAAAAGTCATATTGTGCGATGGAGTGCAAAATTTATTTTGCGATGGAGTGCAAAATTTATTTTGCGATGGAGTGCAAAATTTATTTTGCGACGGCCAAGATTGATAATGCTCCTTTTTTTGGGAATGCGCCCTGTATAATGTTCCGGTAAGGTTTTGTTGACATTTGTAAAAAAAATTATGGGTTATAAAAATATCAACTTGATGATAAATCAATGACTTATCATGAAATGTTAACAGAGCCTAATCTGTTTGACATGGATAGCGAAAATTCGATAAATCAATTATACTTAGCATTCTCATAAGGTCGCTATTACTTTTAATTTAACAGCCAACAGCGGGCATCAGTTGTTTTACAGCAAAAGTTAGGTGGTGGTGACTAAATACCAAAAAGCATTTTAAAGTTTTTTCCGTAACTTCGATTGTATATAATACTAATTTCTTTAAATCATCATGACAACACTATACAAACAACGCACTGACCTGAGAGAGAGAGAGCAAATTCTATACCAAGTTCTAACCGAACTATTTTAAATAGCCAAGTATTCATTTTTGTTGTTGTTTTTTCTGCATTGGCTAATTTAATAATACATGGTGTACGTGTTATCAGTTCAACTGATGATATTGGCTTACTTAGATGGTTGCCTGATGATACTTTTTATTACATCATGCTGGCGAAAAATTTCGTTGAACAAGGAATTTGGTCGTGTGATGGGGGGCAAACGATAACGACGGGTTTTCATTTATTATGGGCTTATTTACTTTTACCCCTCGTCTATCTTGCCGGAAACGATAATCTACTGATGATGAAGTTAGCGGCTACTTTATCATTTGTTGTGGCTATTATCGTTCCCATAGCCACACTGATCTATTTTGTGAAAAAGAAGTTATTCTTACATCTATTGCTATTAGCTGTCTTTATTTCATCATTCAGCTTTATAGTCAATAGCCTATCCGCGATGGAATGGCCTATCGCATTTCTGATCAGTGCCTTGTATTTTGTGTTGTTAGCGAATGCTGACAACCGAAAATTTGTTTTGGTGGGAACCGGTATTTTCCTGCTAGGCATTTTAGGTTCCTTATCCCGGCTAGAGTTTGGTGCATTGGCTTTTGCCTTTTTCTTATCAGCCATTTTACTCTACGGGTTCGCTCGTGAAGGAAAGTATGTCTTGCTCTCAATGATAGGATTGGTGGGGGCAATAGTTGGTGTCGCTATTGTATTGCTTCATAATTTTCATTTCTCAGGAGAATGGTTGCAAAACAGTTCACAAATCAAACTGTTGTGGAGTACAGCTGTTGAGCGTTCGCCAGTGAAAATCATTTTTCAATCTGTTCGTACTGTTTTCTTCATACCCACTGTGGGATTGGAATTTAAAACCTATTTAAATGCCGTCTCTTATTTAAACTATGTTTTGTTTTTTGGCATAGTGACATTGGTAACAATAGGTTTTATCAAGCTAAACGTATTGAAATCATTATTTTTGAGTCTGAAGAGTTATATGAAGACTCACTTGAAAGAATGGTTTCTAGTGATGTCATCGCTTCTTGCGATTATGGCTTATTTTTTTGTTTATTCTTTTTCGTATGCCACTTTCATTTGGTACACTGCTTTTCTAACCGTACCTATTTTTATCGTCTTTTCTTCAGTCTTGAATGTCATAATCCATCATGCCATGCGACGCATTTATTATGTCATCACAAGCTTACTCGTTATTATAACGGCATGTAATCTGTTAGTGTTTTACACATTTGATCATGCTGAAGGCGCTGATCTGGTGGTAGAAAATAAACAAACAATTGGCTTGCTTCTTAAACAAGAGCTTGAAGGTGAACGTATTGGCATAAGTGATTCTGGCATTATTAATTTCTATCATGGGCGCATTATCAATTTAGATGGTTTAGTGAATAACGAAATCAAGTCTTACTTATCCACTCATCAACTAGAATGCTATCTGCTGGATAAGAAAATTAAGTATGCGAGTGGTTTTGGTACGAGTGAATTGATTCTCAATGAAAAAACGGGTACGAAAATTGATTGGGCCGCTTTTTCTAAACTCAAGGTGTTTCGTCGTCATAATGATGCTCTGTTGAATTTAGAAGACGCAACGTTAGCAAAACAATTTGAGACGGAAATTAATTATGCCAGTTTTCCTAGGAGTAACAATGAGATTCCGTTGATTTTGCATGAGATTGATTTTGTCAAGCTGGCAAAATTACCTCAGTGTTTAAAATCAGATCGCTTTAAATTGCAATAAGCCATTCTAATAAAAACCTGACAGGTTTTCAAAACCTGTCAGGTTTGGGCCACTTTTGTTATTTACTTCGTTTCCATTCTAAAAAAACCTGACAGGTTTTCAAAACCTGTCAGGTTTGGGCCACTTTTGTTATTTACTTCGTTTCCAGTTCAGCTTCTAACACTTTGATTCGTTCTTGAGTCATGTTGGCTTTCTCTTTGATCTGGGATACGGCTTCTTGTTGCTCATTTTTGAGGCCGTTTACTAAGAATACGGCGTTGGCATTACGAAATTCAATCCACAAAGCTTGCGCTTTTTTCAATTTCGCTTGCCCTTCAGTATCTCGTTTGGCATAGAGTTTCCGATAAACCCGCTCAAGTTCTTCTTCTGCAATCGCCATTTCTTTCGTATAAGCAATACGTTGACAGGATAATTGTTTTGCTGTTGAAGCCGATTGGCATTCTGACTGTTTACGCCAAGCTTGCAAAAATGCGGGATCGTAGACTTCTAGCAATGCGTTCAGGCCTTCAAAAAAGACGGCTTCTGTCCCGTCTGTGACGCGCCGAATCCAAAATAAAACAGCCTGTTTCACTATCGAACCGTCGTAATCTTCTTCATACAGCCCTGCAAAATGATAGTATTCAGCGCCATAATCAAATTCTTCTGAAAAACCTTGCGTTTTCAGAATCCGCACGTAAGCCTGTTGTTCTTGTTTGAGATAATCTGAATTGGATAACAGGTGTTCATGAACAACATAATGGGTTCTCGCCGTTTGTTTAACGTAGTTGTTGTAAAAGAATTTAAACAATTCTGTGAAACCTGGCGCTTGACTGGCTGGCAACAGGTTTTCCTTAAGCCAGATGACAAAATCTTTATTGTAATGACCAAAACTATATTGGTTGTTCAGTTCAAGCTGGGTTTTGGTGTGTGGCCCTTGAAGGAATACCGGTAAACCTGAAAGGGTTTGTAGCGTTTGATAATCCAAATACGCTTGGGCCATGCAGTAAAATGTGATCACATCAGAGTAATAATAATACTCTAAGCATTCCTGTTCCGTTTTCTGTGGATTTTGCCAGAAATGGGTTAGGGCTGCGATGTCTTTATCTGATGCATTCACAGCCGGTGTTAGGGAGAGGCTTAGAAATACCGCTCCCGTGAGTGTTGCTAGTTTATTTGTCTTCATCTGTTTAACTTCCAACTTGTAATAGCTGTAGGTGAACAAGCGAACGGTACATCAATCAGATTTGTCCTAAAAAGGACACGTCCTTTTTTGAGGGCAAATAATATGCCAATATAGAATTTTTAGGAGAGCAAGCGGGTGTTCTGAACTCGAAAAATATCCACATCTTGAAGCACGCTTGCCCACCATCCACCCTCAAAAAAAAGGAATGCTGGAGTAAGTGGGTGATGGGGTGTGAGGAAATCACTTCAATCAAAGCACCCGCTTGCTCACCCTACAAACGCGCACGTTTGCCCAATGCCAAGAGCAACATTATACTCCCTATTCCGCCCAAAAATAGGCCTAACCACAAGAGACTAAAATTCAAAAAGACTATTGTTTTTAACGAGATAATAATGCTAGAACAGATGATTAAAGTGCAGCCTATTAATATCAGCGCGATACGTTCGTGCCATTGCTGCATGTCGTTTTTGATATGGGTTAATTCAGTGTCAATACGTTTAATGTGTTCGGCTTGTGCTTGTCGTTGAAGGAGGGTTTCATGTATTAGCGTGGGCAATTCGGGTAGATTTTCGGCCCAATAGGGTAAATTAGAACGGATGCCTTTGATAAAGGCGCGTAAACCAACTCGTTCATCCATCCATCGTTCTAAAAACGGTTTGGCGGTTTGCCATAAATCTAATTCGGGATAGAGTTGTCGCCCGACACCTTCTATATTTAATAAGGTTTTTTGGAGTAAAACTAATTGCGGTTGTACTTCCATGTGAAAACGTCGCGCTGTTTGAAACAGGCGCAATAAGACTATCCCAAAAGAGATTTCTTTCAAGGGCTTATCAAAAATCGGTTCACAAACGCTACGGATAGCCCCTTCAAATTCTTCTACCCGTGTACCGGCGGGTACCCATTCTGAATGCACATGTAATTCGGCTACTTTTTGATAATCACGGCGAAAAAAGGCGATAAAGTTGGCGGCTAAATAGTGTTGATCTTCTTTACTCAGGGTACCCATGATGCCAAAGTCTACGGCAATATAATTCGGGCGGTTGGCATTGCGTGCATCGACAAAAATATTGCCCGGGTGCATGTCGGCATGAAAAAAGTTGTCTCTGAACACTTGGGTGAAAAAAATTTCAACACCGGCTTCGGCGAGATATTTTAAATTGACACCTTGCTGTTTTAAAGTCTCTACTTCGCTGATGGAGATACCCCTGATACGTTCCATCACCATGATATTGGACTGTGTATAATCCCATTCTATTTCAGGGATATAGAGTAAATCAGAGTTTTTAAAATTGCGTCTAAGTTGGGCGGCATTGGCCGCTTCTCGTACTAAATCCAGTTCGTCGAAAAGCGTTTTTTCAAATTCGGCGACGACTTCTAACGGGCGTAGGCGGCGGCCATCTTCCCAATACCGGTTAGCCAGTTGTGCAAATAAGTAAAGCAATTCAATGTCTTTACGAATGAGGCCTTGAATACCGGGCCTGAGTACTTTGACAACGACTTCGCGCCCGTTATGCAAACGCGCGGCATGAACTTGGGCAATGGAAGCGGCGGCAGTTGGCTTATTGTCAAACTCGGCAAAGACTTCATGCACGGGGCGGCCGTAGCCTTGTTCTAGAATTTTCTTAACTTCTTCACAACAAAACGGTGCAACGTGATCTTGTAATTCGCTCAATTCTAAGGCGATGTCATCGGGCAATAAATCGCGGCGGGTGGAGAGAATTTGACCAAATTTGACAAAAATGGGCCCCAGAGCTTCTAAGGCAAAACGAATTCGCATACCGCGCGTGAGATCTTTAGAGCGTAGCCAGTACCCAGGTGTCAAATAGGCAAATAAGCGTAGTGGACGAAAAAGTTTTGTTGAGAGGAGTAATTCATCAAGCCCGTAACGTACAATGACGCGGTAAATGGTGAATAAACGTATGATTTGCCTGATCAATCTCATAATAATCGTTGTACCCGTTGTTCTAAACGTTCAACATCATCACGCAATGTCTCTACCATTTTGAAAAAAACTTCGATTTCTGCGCGACTGGGTAGATGACGCACTTTATCTTGCAGGTATTCGCTGCTGTTGTTTTGTAAGGCATTAAGACGTTCAGTGGTGTCATTTTGGCTTTCTCGAAACAGCGTTCCTAATTTGTGCGCCGGCACTTCCCCTAGCCATTGCGCGATTTGTTCTTCCCAGTCAATATCTAATCCTTTGAGCATCAGCAGTAATTCTTGAGCAATATTCATTTCTCCACTGACTGTGACATCGGGCGTATTTGAGAACGTTGCGTCGTGTTGTAGCAGTAAGCGTAACAGGGTAAAAGGGGCCCCTTTGATGCGAACATCCACTTCACCTTCATAATCATTGAGTATAATAATACCTTGATTATCAGGAAATAAAGTGAAATTGAAATCAATGCCGCTGATTTCAATGCGGATAATTTTGCCAGCGAATGTCGTTAAAGCGTGTAAGCTGGTTGGATCTAAACGCAGTGCTTGATTAATCAGCGTTTCTAAAGTGGTTACGAAGATTTGATTTAGCAACGGTAGTATTTCTCGGGTTGAGTTATCAGTTATCAGTTATCAGTTCCACGCTAAAGTTTTTGCGCGCAAAAACTTTAGCGTGGAAATCAGTTTCACATTTCACATTTAGCTTCGCTGGCCTTCGGCTCACGCTCAAGTTTCGCGAAGCTTGAGCGTGAAATAAAGTTTCGCGAAGCGAAACAAAGCGCGTGAGCCGAAGGCCAGCGAAGCTAAATACCGTTTTTGCGCGCAAAAACTTTTGCGTGAAAATCAGTTATCAGTTATCAAAGCATTGATATCCACTATCTTACAAGGCCAACCGATTTAATCTGACAAACTATATATTATTGATAGAACGCTGATTAATAAATCAGTGTTGATCATGACAATCAGCATTTCACGCTAAAGTTTTAGCGCGCTAAAACTTTATTTAGCTTCGCTGGCCTTCGGCTCACGCGCTTTGTTTAGCTTCACGAAACTTTAGCGTGAAATCGTGAAGCGAAGGGAAACTACGCTAAATATCAGCGTTCTATTAAAATTATAATAAACTTTCTTGAAGTTGAGATAAAGGAACGGTAGCTTCATCATGAATGATCACAACGGTACCCGCAATTTTATCATGCCAACCTTGTTTGCGTTTATCTAACATTATCCAGAGAAACCCTAAACCAAAGGGCAGTGCTGAAACAATATAGCCTAAATAACGTAATATGGCTTGTTTAAAATCAATCTGCTTACCAGTACGGGCATCGACAATTTCGCAATCTAATAACATTTTGCCTGGTGTGCCACTGTATTTTATCCAAAACCATAAAATGAGCAAAGCGGGTAGGAACTCTTGAACTAAAAAGTTTCTTAAATCAAACTCTTCTAATGAAGTCATTGGGTTCATGCTGTTTTGTAAATCCGTGCATTCTGAACCACCACAAATAAAGTAAGATAAAAACAACACTAAAGGCCCCATCCATAGCCAATCTATCCAGAATGCGAAGGCACGTCGCCAAAATCCGGCATATTCTGTCAGAACAGTTATCACAGTTTATATCCTCTATGCAGCGCGACAATGCCACCACTTAAATTATGATAATCGCAGCGGTCAAAACCAATACGTTGCATCATTTCAAGTAAAGTGTCTTGATTAGGATGCATACGAATGGATTCAGCCAGATAACGATAGCTTTCAGCATCTTTGGCCAAAAGCTTACCTAACAGTGGCAAGACTTTAAAAGAGTAGGCATTGTACAACGGTTTTAACGGACTAATCTTGAGTTCTGAAAATTCCAATATCAAGACTCGACCACCCGGTTTTAAGACTCGTAACATTGAAGCCAGTGCCGCTTCTTTATCAGTCACATTGCGTAAGCCAAAGGCTATGCTGATGATATCAAAACTATTATCGGCAAAGGGTAGATATTCTGCATTGACTTGAGCATAGTTCACCAAAACGCCTTTATTCAATAAACGTTCCCTGCCAACTTGTAACATAGCAGCATTAATATCAGCCAAAACAACTTGCCCTTCAGAACCGACTTCTTTAACAAACTTAGCGGCCAAATCGCCGGTACCGCCCGCTAAATCCAGAACACTTTGTCCGGGCCGTACCCCGGATAGTTCAATGGTAAAGCGTTTCCAAAGACGGTGTATGCCACAAGACATTAAATCATTCATTAAATCATAACGGGTTGCGACGGAATCAAATACTTCAGCAACGCGGCGAACTTTTTCTTTTACAGGAACTTGTTTATAACCAAAATGTGTCTTTTCTTCAGCATTCATGGGATAAAACCATTTTTTATAAGAAATAACAGATTAAAAACGCAATTAAAATTGCAATTAAAATGTAGGGTGGGTAGAGCTTCGCGTAGCTCTGGCCAGCGAAAACCCACCGAGCCTCCCTCGAAAATGGTGGGTTTAGCTTCGCTGGTATTCGACTCCGCTACGCTCCTACCCACCCTACTTTTGAAAATTTTTGACTTTATACTCCAAACGCTCAAGTTTTATGATTTTTCAAAGGGGCAACCACAAGGGTTGGCCCTACAACTACGCCCGTAGGGCGCAAGACCGAAGGTTGCCCAATACCAATAATCTGAACGTCAGAAGTATATAACGATGAGGCTGCAACCTGGGGTTGCATTACAAGCGTGGCATAGCAAAACACCTGTTATGCTGGGTATATGTTGTATTAATTGTCCGTCAATTTTGTGAAAAAACGTGCAAAAGAAGGAGAGCGTTTTTTTAATTTTGTCCAATCCAAAACGCTTGCAATTTTTTCAGCATGATCTTTGTCATTATATTTTATCCCAGTATGTTGCTTAAAAATCCGTATCAATTCCTTTTTCGGGTTGGATACTGTCTCAGGTTTCTTGACATCCTTAATTTTTTTAATTTGATGGGGGTTAGTATAGTTAGAAATCACTTTAGAAAGTGCTTGCCCATCTGCTATTAACCACGCTTCTAATTCTTCCCGAATACAAATTAAATAGACATTTGAAGAACTCACGCCGGCTTGTTTAAGAGACTCAAAAATTTGTTCTCTATCTTCTTTTCGACAGGGCACCTCCTTATTCCAACTGGGAAATAAATCCCAGATAATCAGAACACGTTCACAACCTTCGCTTAAAAGAATAGCCGTCACTTCACCACAATCTGCTACCAATTTAGGTTTAGTATCAAGTGGAATACTAGAAATTTCAAGGTTTGGTACCAGTTGACGAGCAAGGTATTCACAAACTTTTTTGTCGGCACCCTCTGGCCCACATTCAAAAATCATCCCTATTTTCATGATTGAGGACTCAGTTTGCCCATTGTATAAAGTTTGCCAGGTGTAAATTTTTTGGCCCAGGCTGCCAGTGATGTTTTATTATGGGGCCTAAAAAATAAGGGTTGTCCGCTATTGTCACGTTCTACTAACACAATATCTTCAAGAAACAGTAAATCCAAAAAATAAGGCGAATGAGTGGTTGCAATAATTTGAGTTTCGCCAGATTCCACCACATTGCGTATTTCTTCTACAATTAAATGAATAGTTCTTGGATCAAGCCCGTTCTCAATTTCTTCAATGATGATCAAGGGTGGAGGATTAGGATGTCGTAGCAATGCCAGTAAGGCGACTAGCCGCAAAGTGCCAGTCGATAATAACCAACTCGCAATTTTAGCTTGTTTTTCAATTAATTGTAGATAAACCGCACGTTCTAATTCTTCAGTCACAACTGTTCGCAAATCTTGTGCATAAGGCAATACATGTTGTAGTGTTTCCAAAATACCTTTAAATGCAACGGGATTCAATTCTTGAATACTCATCAGATATTCTGCGATGTTTGAACCATTTTTATTCAGTTGTATTTCACCACCGGTTCTTTTTTGTGGTATAGGTACGCCCATCATTTCAGGATTGAGTACCATAAACTGCCAATCAAAACGTCTTCTAAATAAATCGTTATTATTAATAGTTTCTAACCAATTGACTAACTGATTGGATGAAGAAATAGTTTGTCGTTTTAGCATTGATAACAAACTTAACCATAATGATTGTTGTAGGGTTTTAGAAAGTATCGACCCCCCCATATCCACACTATTGACATACTCAAAATCCGGAAATTCTGGAAAATTAACCAGAATGTCTCGTGCTTTCTGTTGACGTTCGACTATTTTTTTACCTTTGTTACCAAAGAAAAGTTTCTCACTTTGAATACAAAGTTTATTATCTTTTCCAAGTGTCACCGACATAGTCGAACGAAACTGAGTCGAATTGATTTCTTGCTTTAAGTCAAATTCCATTAAATTGGTTTCTTCAGCCCCATTATCTGAGGTTTTTACTTCATATGGTGCCCAAATATTATGAATATGCTCAAATCCTCGCCAACGATTCATGGCAACATCTAAATCTTGCTTGATAATGGCTTGGTAAGTTTCCAAACCTTCTATAAAACTACTTTTACCAGAACCGTTGTTGCCAATCAACATAGTCAACGGGCCAAATTCTACTGCACCACTATCTCTAATGGCTTTAAAATTTTTGACCCGAAAACGTTTAATGGCTAATTCACTCATTAACACACTCTCCAGTTTAAAAAAATTGTAGTTAAGTACTGAAGCACAAATAAACAGGTATTTTACCGCAAAGAGACCGCGAAGCCTCGCGTCGAAACGAAACCGCGAATTGTAGAGACGCGATCGCGAAGCGTCTCTAATTACAAATAAACATTGCTTCTATTAAAATACCTGAAAATTTAGGGTTCAGTACTTATCATTAAAATTTGGTATTTTCGCTCTTGCAATTCATCCTTTCTTTGAAAAAGTTCAAAATGAGATAACTCTTTTTCTCCCCTTCCTCACTTCACTCAAAGAAGTGATGAGGAAAAGGCACACATATTTTAAGATAATTACGGCAGGCAACCACAAAGGTTCGCCCCTACGAACACACCCACATTGCCCTGCCTTTTCCCTTTTCTTACTTAGCCGCCGTTCGTTGGCGCTCGTTTTTGCCCTGCTTTTTCCATATTATCCAGATACGTCTGCCATAATTTATCGTGGTTTTTACCGAGATAATACAACCAATCCCAAGAATAAATACCGGTGTTATGATCATCATCAAAGTGCAAGATAACCGCGTAATTGCCAACCTGTTCAATTTTTTCGATATTCACATCGCCCTTGCCAACTTGCAACACTTCCTCACCTGGCCCATGTCCACGCACTTCGGCCGAGGGGGAATAAACTCGTAAATATTCGCAGGTTAATTCAAAATGTTCGCCATCATCAAAAGTCAGTTCTAAAAGGCGGGATTTTTGATGTAACTGAATTTCAGTGGGAATCGGATTGTCTTTTGTCATGATTTTTCTCAGAGGTAGGGTGGGCAAGCTGTTGCCGTTTATATTGCTCAATTTTGAGATGTCGGGTGGGCAAGTGCTTGCCCACCGTTCAAATTGCTTTGAGGATTAAAGAATATATTGACTCAAATCATCATTACTGACTAACTCATTAAGATGATCATTAACGTAATCAACATCAATCGTTACGTTTTCTCCGCTTTGTTCAGGCGCATCAAAAGACACGACTTCGAGTAAACGTTCCAACACCGTATGCAGTCGTCTGGCTCCGATGTTTTCAGTCCGTTCATTGACTTGCCAAGCCATTTCAGCAATACGTTTAATACTGTCATCCGTGAAATCAAGAGCTAAGCCTTCTGTTTCCATCAAGGCCATGTATTGTTCTGTCAAAGACGCATCGGGTTCCGTCAAAATGCGGACAAAATCAGCCACATTCAGCGCATTTAATTCCACACGAATAGGCAACCTACCTTGTAATTCTGGAATTAAATCAGACGGTTTCGATAAATGAAACGCCCCTGATGCAATAAATAAAATATGGTCCGTTTTAACCATCCCATATCGTGTGCTGACAGTGCAGCCTTCAACCAGTGGCAATAAATCACGTTGCACACCTTCACGCGACACATCGGCACCGAGTGTTTCAGAACGTTTCGTCACTTTGTCGATTTCGTCTAAAAACACAATCCCATTTTGTTCAACACGTTCCATCGCTTGCGCTTTCAAATCGTCTTCATTAACCAATCGAGAGGCTTCTTCTTCATGTAGCAGTTTTATCGCCTCTTTAATACGCAATTTACGGGTTTTAGTCCGTCCCCCCGATATATTTTGAAACATGCTTTGCAACTGGCTGGTCATTTCTTCCATGCCCGGTGGGGCCATGATTTCGACACCAATACGATTTTCATTCAGTTCAATTTCAATTTCCCGATCATCAAGCTTGCCTTCACGCAACATTTTTCTAAACTTTTGCCGCGTTGAAGAAGAACTGGGATTTTCTTCAAAATTGTGTTCAAAGCGATTACTGCTTCGGGGTGGCGGTAACAAAGCATCCAATATCCGCTCCTCAGTGGCATCCATTGCCTGAGTTTTAACTTCACTCATGGCCTCTTCGCGGGTCATTTTGATTGCCATATCGACTAAATCGCGGATGATTGACTCCACATCGCGGCCGACATAACCGACTTCCGTAAATTTTGTGGCCTCCACTTTAATAAAGGGGGCTTTTGCCAACTTGGCTAAACGTCGGGCAATTTCTGTTTTTCCGACACCCGTTGGCCCGATCATCAGAATGTTTTTCGGGGTAATTTCATTGCGTAAAGTCGGTTCCACTTGCATACGCCGCCAACGGTTACGCAGTGCAATCGCGACAGCTCGTTTTGCGGCCGATTGACCGATAATGTGCTTATCTAATTCAGCAACAATTTGTTTGGGAGTCATTTCACTCATAGTTCTTCTTACAGCGCCTCAGGTCGAAACGGTTGCCAAGGTTTCAATGATTAAATTATGGTTAGTATAAATACAGATATCGGCAGCAATATGCAATGCCTTTTCAACAATTTCCGTGGCACTTAAGGTGCTGTTGTCTAGCAAAGCCCGTGCGGCTGACTGGGCATAAGGCCCACCTGAGCCGATTGCCATCAAACTGTCTTCTGGCTCTACGACATCACCATTGCCAGTAATAATCAAGGAAGCCGTATGATCAGCTATGATAAGCATGGCTTCCAAGCGTCGTAACATACGATCAGTGCGCCAATCTTTTGCCAATTCAACAGCAGACCGGGTTAAATTACCTTGGTGTTTTTCGAGTTTGCCTTCAAAACGTTCAAATAAAGTAAAAGCATCCGCTGTGGCACCGGCAAAACCGGCAATAACCTTATCGTGATACAATCGCCGCACCTTACGGGTATTGTGTTTCATTATAGTGTTTCCAAAGGAAACTTGTCCATCGCCGCCTATAACCACTTTGTCATCACGGCGTACCGATAAAATGGTGGTCCCGATAAATTGTTCCACGGTTCTTAAATCCTTAACATTTTTCGATTTGATAATCTATTAAAAACAATCTGGAGATGAACCCAAACTTCGGCTCGAAGCTACGCGAGACATCGTTGTACTCTTAGTATAAACTCAATGATAAACAAAACATTCGCCAATTGCGAAGTCAAGATGCCGCGTGTGGCGAATCAAAAAAATAGTTTAAATCAATTTGTTATAAAATGCCTTCATATCGACTATAAATCAGTGAGCTCAAAGCGTTTCGCAAATTGCCATTTTTGAGGCTCCAAAGCCTAATGCTTAATTTAATAATAATTAATAATCCATAATTAATAATAAATATTTCAGATTGCAGTCACATTCTATAAGTATTCGCCTTCCCGGCTTGAGTTTATTTGGGTAACAATCGCCCATCTCCCCCAGGGTGAATATTGAACAATTATTTAAAAATTATACACGATTTATTGTCTAAACCGTGAATCAAGCTCGCATACAAACGTTCAGATAAATCATGTCAAAACAGCCTAAGGGCAAATACGCCGGTTTGCCACCCCTATAAGATGTAAGGGCGAACCTGCCTGTTCGCCTTGGCTACAAACGTTGTCAATTATATATTCTAAATTAAGAATTATGCTATATGGTTTTTCGGATAATGATTTTCAATGTTGAATTGACACGGATATAAAAAATGAGCTAGCGCCTACACATTAATTTTAATTATTATCATGACTCAGTTGATTGCGATACTAGAAGACGATGAGAGGCGCACTCTAGCAATGCGTCTTATTCTCAAACAAAAACAACCTGAATGCTTACAAGCGTTTTTTGATAATGCGCCTGAGATGATCGCATGGTTGAAAAATAATCTGTCTTCAGTCACGCTGATATCATTAGAGCACGATTTGGGGCCAAATCGTGATAAAAAAGGTGAAGTCTTTGATCCGGGGATTGGTAGAGAAGTGGTTGATTTTCTGGTGTCTCAAAGGCCGACTTGTCCTGTCATTATTCATACGACCAACCCACAAGGGGGTGAAGGAATGAAATGGGCCCTTGAAGAGGGCGGTTGGCAGCACGAAACGGTGATACCGTTTCAAGATATTGAATGGATTGAAGGATTATGGATTAGAAAAGTACTTGAACTTGGAAAGGGGGAAGGGGAAGGTGTGTAGGGGCGAACCTGCGTGTTCGCCCAGCGTGTTCGCCCAAAAAAATGCCTGTTCGCAAAAAGCGTGTTCGCGCAAAAATCAACGCTTTTCAAATAACGCTTTAAATCTTAAAGTTTCGTAGGGGCGAAGCATCGCCCAAAACAATCAGGGTTTACCCCATTCTGGCCTCTCAAAATCGGGGCCTCTGTCACGATCATGATGTCTAGGCGGGCGTGGCCGACGACGAGTGGCTTCTGATAAGCGTTGCCTATCTTCCTCATTTAATTGACTGGCTATATCAATTAAGAGCTGCTGCATCATTTGACCGCCTTTTTGCTTTTCTTGCTCTAACCTCGCTAAGGCTTCTGACAACACTTCTACATTAAAATCAGCAGTCGTTAATTGTTGATGCACGGCACGGCGAGCTTCTCTCATACTACGAATTTGAGGTTCCATCTGTTGACGATGTGCTTGTATCAAAGGGCGAACTTTTTCTCGGCTGGCTTCAGGTAAAGATTCAAGAATCCAACGAGGCCCGCGTGGCATGGGGGGAGGGTGGAAGAATTTAGTATCAGAAACCTGACCGAAATATTTGCCAACAACGATACCCCCCAAAAAGAGATTGAGTGCCAGTGAACTGAGCAATACGATAGCGAGGAGGCGTTGTTTACCATTCATAACACTTACTCCATTGGCGCTAAAGCCAATAAACTGACTTCCTCTTGAAATAACATATTCTCATCCTCTGAAACGGCATTCAAATTCAAACCAATGGATAGCCCCAATAATAAGGGCACCATCGTCGCCACGGCTGGACGCAAAAAATGTTCGCGGGGTGTCGTACCAATAAGCCACTGGATTAACCATTGCCAAGCATCTTGAGATTGCGAAGTGACACGGTGTGCTTGAGCCATAATGCGTTTTTTCAACGCCGCGGATGCGGGCGCTTTGGGAACACTATCCAATAAAGTGTCTAATGTTAAAGCGGATTGTTGTAGACGACGGGCTTCCACCGATTCATCAAGTAATTTAAGGGCATCGGCACGTTCTTCAGTAGGCCACCGCTTAGCATCACCACCATAAGCCTCAACCAAGTCTGAAAACCGTTTTATCGTCATCGTGGTTTTATAAATATGATTATATTGATTCATTAGAATTCTCCCAACAGTTCAGCCGATTGTGCTTGAAGTATTTTTTTGAGTTTGCGTCGCCCCCTGGCCATCAGTGATTCTAAGGCTGATACACTGATATCTAAGGCTTCAGCCGCTTCACGGTTGCTCATGCCTTGATAATGACACAGAATAATGGCACTACGTTGACTTTCGGGGAGTTGTTGCAATGCAGCTTGAACTTGAACAGCGACTTCCTCTTGTTGTCGGAAATCGGCAGGTTGATGGGGATCGATCAGTTCCACCTCGGTTATATCAACCGTTTCTCCCTTATGACGACGGTGGAAATCAATGCAGAGATTATGGGCAATGCTGTGCAGCCAAGTTGACACTTTAGCTTGTTTGGGTCGCCACAAAGACGCTTTGTTCCAAACGCGCAGGAAGGTATCTTGAACTATATCATCTGCATCAGCAGGGTTGCCCAACATACGCTGGACAAACCCGTGTAATGGATCCAGATGTCTATCGACTAACGTGGCAAAGGCTTGATGATCGCCGGAACTGATTTGCTGCATAAGCCTTTCATCCGATGTGTTTATCACTCAGTTATCCTCTGCAATCAGCCATTGCCACGTTGCTATTTAGCCTCTATGCTTAATAACGGCGGCGAGTGGGTTGTTGACTTAACTCTTCCTTCGTGATGACACCATCATTATTGGCATCGAATTTATCAAACAAGGGTATATTCGCAGTCAATTCATCAAGGGAAATTTGCCCATCTTGGTTATTATCAAGGCGATTAAAATGATTTCCCTTGCCCTTACCTTGCCGTCCCGCGCCCTTACCTTGCTGTCCAGCATCCATACCGCCTTGCCCTCTGGCACCCATCATACCACCTTGCCGTCCAGCACCCATACCATGATGACCTCTACCAGGCCGATTGCCCTGTCTGGTTTCTGCCACTGCATCTTCATTCTGTTCAGCAGAATCGGATTGTGGAGGCTGCGGCTTTTTGGGCGCGGCTGCGACAAATTCAGCCTGACTCAAGACACCATTTCCATCAGTATCAGCCGCATTAAAGGCCTCATCTAAACGCTGCTGCCTTCTTTCTTCCCGTTTCTGGGTTCTGTAGGCTTCAAATTCCTCTTGGCTCACCAACTCATTCTGATCGGCATCCATTTCCTGAAAGTGAGCAACACGCTGAGATTGTACTTCGTCTAACGTGATCTGTCCATCTTGATCAATGTCAAACCGCGTCATCAATCTATCTATCCGAGCTTCTTGTCTGTCGGTATCACTAGCATATCCTGCTCCAAATCCGAAACCACAGCCCTTAGCAAGTGTGACGTTAGCGGCAAGACTGAGTGCAATGGCAGTTGAGAGTGTGACAATCGTTTTCATGATTCTAATCCTCAGTGAAAAATTCAATTAAGTGAGTTGCGTAATGCGTTGTTATCAGGTTAAACGTGAGTCAAATATTTTTCTGTCGCTTATGATGAAAAAAATTTTAACAACATCGCATCAGTCTATTAATTAAATGCTTGTTACTACTCAAATTTTTAATCATTTAATAAATAATTTACCCTTTAACTAAAAAGTTCAACCAAGCAACGCTTTGTTATCTGCTTAAACGTTAATCAAATATTTTCCTGTCGCAGGTTTTTAATAAAATTTTTAACCGCCTAAAATAAACATATTAAAATAATGTTTTCGTATAGACGCGATGCATCGCGTCTCCTCAATGCCATTAAGTTAAGGGCAACCCTACGGATTGACACTACACAACATGTTGATTTGTAGAGGTAATCCCTTGTGGTTACCCCAATTAAAATCCTTAACTTAATGGCATTGTCGCGTCTCCTCGAAACACAGACGCGATATCTCGTAGAAACGCGATGCATCGCGTCTCCTCTCCTCGAAACACAGAGGCGAAACAGAGACGCGAAGCATCGCGTCTCTACAATGGAAATAATCCCTTATCTGTTGTACTTTTGATAAACTGATATAGGGTAAGATAGTTACAATTTTAAATGAGTAGTAAAACTTAGTTCTTTGAAAAAGGGTTGGGTGGATTTGGATTTTCTTTCTTGGAAAAAAATTGGGGTTCCATAATATCAATGAAGCGTTTCGCTTGTGGTGAACAGAATTTGCCTTGACGCAGTACTAAGCCATAACTACGTTTCGGAAAATATTGATCTAAGGGTATGATTGCCAAGTTCTTTTTATTCTCTTCCGTTATACAAACATCGGTCACAATGGAAATCCCCATATTTAATTCAACATATTTTTTGATGACTTCCCAACCGCCAGCTTCTAAAGCAATTTTATAGCTTAGATTGTGTTGTTTGAACACCAGATTGACAATGCGCCAAGTGCTTAAGTGGTGGGGTGGAAGGATAAGGCCGTATGGACTGATGTCTTTTAGGGTAACCTGTTTTTTTGGGGCTAATGGATGATCTAAGGAGGTGATGAGTACGGGGTTATAAGTAAACATGGGTTGATACACAAGATCATTCGGCACTTCTAGCATGGAACCGACAGCAAAATCGGCTTTATCCGTGCGTAACAAGGCCATCCCATCTCGTCCCGTTACATTGTGTCATTTTATTTCTATTTGTGGATATTGTTGGATAAAGTTTTTGATCAAGTCAGGCAGGATGTACAAAATTGTAGATTCACCTGCTGCAATATTGAGTTCGCCAGATTCTAATTTGCCATAATGCGAAACAAAACTTTCCTTTAAATTATCAATGCCATTAACCAATGGCTCAGACAAGCGATAGAGAATTTTTCCCTCTGGCGTGAGATTGAGCTGGGGGCCTCGACGTTCAAATACGATAATATCAAGTTCTCTTTCCAAGGCTTTTATTTGTAAAGAGATACTTGATTGGCTGAGTAAATAATCCTTCCGCTGCGGCACTGATACTGCCACACCGTGTGACAAAAAGCGCGTAGCTGCTTGAGACGGTTTTGCTTGTAATTATTTGAAGGCCACATGCTGAAAATGTCAGAAGGCTTCAAGGCCATTCGGATGGCAGAATTGGAAATAGCCGGTCAATACCATCCTGAAAAACACAAAGAGTTTTTCACGTATTTCAATTGGAAAGAATTCAGTGACGAAGAATTTCGTCTTTGCCCGCCCGTCGCTGCCATTGGCGGTGATGGTGCCATGTATGATATTGGCGTGCGACCCGTTTCATGCAAAGTGTAATAAAATGCACGTAATATGAGCTCAATTTGGCAGTTTCAAAGCCTTATTGTGATAACTCAAAGATTGTGAGATTAAAGCTATCTCAAGACGACCTAAAGTCTACGTCAATTCCCTTATTGGTTTCCTGATAAGACTCTGATAAAGCAGGGAATAATGTGTTGTTTAATGAATTAGCTTATTAAACAGTGCTAGACAATCAGATAGGCCATAACGCAAGAAATTATTGATGAACATAAAACGTCGTAAAGTACAGCGGAAACAAGCTAAGTCACAATCCGTGTTTGGTAAGAAGATACGTATTACAAGTTAATAGTAATACGATAGGTATCGGTCTCGTAAGAAACATTGCCACGGCGTAAAGATAATATCTAAGTCTGAATATAGCCAATCTTTGGGAACGGGGTAATTAAGTCTATTAGACTCACTTCATTTTTTATGACAGTGAGCTCCGTTTATCAAACTTTAATAGATAGGCTTAACAGGATTGTATAAGAAGCAAATGACTGAATGTAATGTTCAGTATAGGCTGACGTATACATTGTCAACTAAGAACAATAATACTAACTAAGAAAACCAGTACCTAAACCGAGGGGTTCGGACTTAGATGGAATGGTGTCAATCAACACTTAGAAAGGTTATTGCAAAGGCTGTAGAAATAGAGTCAAATAATAATAGTTGGGAAAGGAGCCGTGTTCGGGATCAGTCTCACGCACGGTTCTGAAGACGAGTCCTTTATGGCGACATAGGGGGCTTAGTTTAACTTCCAAAATCTCTCACGGATGATGATGTCTGGTATGCCGATTAAAACCCTGATTGTCGATACCCAAGTGTACTCGAATACAGGGGGCCAAGCGTGTACCTCCGGTTTTATCAGTCAAGTGTCAGATATGGCACCGTACAGCAAGAAGCAAAAAGGCAAGGAAGAAATTCGGAAAGAGATTACGACCATTGCAATGGGACATCGCAGTGCTTATGTGTTGCAAGGTAGTATTTCCAATATTACGCATTTATTGGAAGGTTATATTGAAGGCCTGAACAGTCGCTTACCTGCCTTATTTAATATCTATGCGGTGTGTCCACCGGAACACGGTGTAGGCGATGATGTTGCAGAAGAACGCAGTAAACTGGCTGTCGAATCCCGGGCCTATCCCTTGTTCAAATATAACCCTGATAAAGGCAATACTTTTAAAGAATGCAGTACATTAGAAGGTAATCCGGCCTTAGATGATGATTGGCCCATTTACACCCTCAAATACACGGATGAAAAGGGCCAAGAAAACAGCTTCTCTGTTCCCATGACGTTTGCCGATTTTGCTTTCGGAGAAGGTCGTTTTGCCAAGCATTTCCGTAAAGCGCCGCCAGAAACCTGGAACGATGACATGTTGCAGCTTGATGAATTTATCGCTTTGGATAAAGATGATCGCGAAGGCCTTTATCCTTATATCTGGGCTGTTGATAACAAAAATAGCTTAAACCGCATTGTCGTGTCTCAAGAATTAGTCCGTTCAACGGAAGAACGTTTGAATTTCTGGCGTTTATTAAAATCCTTAACGGGTATTGAGCAAGTGATCGATGTCGAACAAATAGCCCAAGAAACGCGCACAGACATGATGCAAAAACTCAGTGCTGGTTTAATGGCAATGGCATCAGGTGGCAGCATTGATTTCAGTGCGATGACAGGCAATACAGTCAGCCAGCCCACTACCAATAATGCAGCTGTGGTAGTCGCTGAAGGTTATGAACCCGTCTGGATAGAAACACCAGAATGTACCACTTGCGATGAATGTATCGAAGTGAACCCCAAAATCTTTGCTTACAACGATCAAAATTTAGCGGTAGTGGTTGATCCAAAAGCGGGTAGTTTTAAAGACATTGTGAAAGCCGCAGAAAAATGCACCGCCAGTGCGATTCATCCAGGCAGCCCCTGGAATTCCAAGGAAGCGGGTATAGAAAAATTGATTAAACGTGCTGAAAAGTTTCAATAGCAAAATCTGTTGGCCCAAAGCTGACAGGTTTTGAAAACCTGTCAGGTTTTTGATCTCTTTAACTCGACTATCAAGTTTTTAAAAGATTGACGATTATTAGGCAGGAGACGCAAGCATTGCGTCTCATCAAAATCAAAAAATGATATTAGGCAGGAAACGCAAGCATTGCGTCTCTACAAAACAAAAAAATGAAATCAATCCGCAAAAAATAAAATACCTGGTAGATTTGCGTCGCGAAGCGTCTATCGCGTCTATCGCGTCCATCAAGATGAAACTTGGGTTCCTATTATCACAATAAAAAACTTGATAGTAGAGTTTAAAACATCGGATTTTTTAAAGGTTTAATTTTTATCCTTGCGAAGTATATTAACAGTAATCATTTTATTTATCTTATAATGACTACTGAAAACACTAATCAAGGCATAGAACAATGGCAATTTACGCAATATGGAACAATAAAGGTGGTGTGGGTAAAAGCTACTTGACCTTTCAATTGGCATCTGAATACGCAAGACAAAACCCAAATAAGAAAGTCCTAGTAGTCGATATTTGCCCCCAAGCAAACGCTTCATCAATGCTTTTAGGTGGGATGGATGCGGGTGAGACTGTTCTAACTCAAATTCACACAACAACTCAACCTAGACGGACAATATCAGGTTATATAGAGGATCGAATTCGTAGCCCTTATGTTTCTCCAAATTCAGGTGCGGGTTATATTACTCATGTTGCCACATACAATGACAAAATTCCCCCCAATTTACACCTCGTTGTTGGTGACGAGCAATTAGAAATGCAAGCTTCACGAGTAACCGGTGCTTCGTTCCCGGGTCCACAAGATGCTTGGAGAATTGTACATCTTTGGATTAGAGAGCTAATCAGTGATATTCAGACCTCTTGGAATAATGCAGATTCTTGTGTATTCATAGATTGCAATCCTAGCTTTTCGATCTATACGGAATTAGCTCTAACTGCTGCTGGACGTTTATTGATTCCATTTTCTGCAGATGGTTCGTCCAAACGCGCTGTAAAAGCGGTATTGTCTTTGGTTTATGGAGTAAGACGGCATCCCGGCGACCCTCAGTCTGAATTTTTTATAGAGTTAGAAAGGCATCGCATGACATTGCCGGCTATCTATATGTATATTGGTAATAGATTAACACAGATGTCGATGTCGTCTGCATCAGCATTTAAGACCGTCGTGAACGAGATTGGTGATGAAATTTGGGGGGTATGGCAATCATCAGCACAAACATTTTGCATACACCCAAATGGTATGGCGACTCCACATTCTCGCAAAACATTCCAGAATATGTTTCAATATGAGATAAATGATGCTAATACGGCATCAGTTGTATCTAGCGCACTGGGCATACCGATTGCTCGGTTGACGGCTGGGCCAAAAAAAGTGGCTGGAAAAAGTATCACTGTTAACCAATCTCAACTTGATAAACAAGTGCCTAATATAAGGACGCTTGTAGAAAATATCGAATAGAGTTAACGGAGAAAATGGGATGTTAGCATTTTCTAAATTGGCACGCCAACCAACCTGTCCACCGTTAAAAAAAAATTGATGCCTATGTGTGGAAACAAACGACAAAACGCCATAGTTTATTCCCGTGTTAAGTCGTATAATTGCAAAATAAATTTGGAACGAAAATAGGCTTTGAAACGAAAAGCGGGCATTCAAGATTTATACTTGATAACCCTTTTTTTAGAAATGCGCCCAACGTAAACAGGACGACTTTCGCTGATGCCTATCACACACATTCAATAAATCATCATGATCAACTGGCTTAAATCACTCAGCTACAAAACCTTTCCTCACGGGATACATCCCGATGAACATAAAGAGGAAACTCGCCATATTGGTATTCAACGTTTACCGTTTGCACCCGAGTTGATTTTGCCCTTAGCACAGCATTTTGGCAAACCCTCCAAAGCGATTGTGCGTATGGGTCAAGAGGTTGTGCGCGGTGAACCTTTAGCCAAGGCAGATGGTTTTATGTCCGTGCCGCTTCATGCCCCCGTCAGTGGTATAATTAAAAGTATTGAATTAAAACCCAGCGCACGGGGGCCAAAAACCGAAGCCATTGTGCTTCAAAGCTATACCGGTGCAGCACAACGTATTTTATATGGGATGCCTCATGATCTTGAAGCCTTGAGTCAAGAAGAACTGCTTCAAGCCATACAAAACAGCGGCATGGTAGGCCTAGGGGGTGCTGGTTTTCCCAGTCATGCTAAATTAACCATTCCCGCAGGTAATGAAGTCGATACCTTAATTGTCAACGGTTGTGAATGCGAACCTTATCTCACCACAGATGATCGTTTAATGCGCGAATATCCTGAACAATTGTTGCAAGGCATTCGCATTGCCATGAAAGCCAGTGGAGCAAAACGGGCCATTGTTGGCATAGAAAACAATAAAATTGAAGCAGTTAAAAGCTTACAAGCCCATTATGCTGACTTTGAGGATATCACAGTAGAAGCGGTTCAAACCAAATATCCACAAGGTTCTGAAAAATTATTGATTAAAGTATTATTAGGGCGTGAAGTGCCTTCAGGCGGGTTTCCCTATCAAGTCGGGGCTGTCGTTCAAAACGTTGCCACCTTGGCTGAATTGGGTAAATTATTACCACAAAATCAAGGCTTGATTGAACGCTTGATTACCATCACCGGCCCTGGGATTAAAAAACCAGGGAATTATATCGTCCCTCTAGGTACGCCTTTACGTTTTATTTTAGAACAAATTGGTGTTTCAGATGACAGTGGCTATATGGTTTTCGGCGGGCCCATGATGGGCAGTACCGTCTCCTCCTTAGATGTACCCGTCATTAAACAAGTGTCAGGTTTGCTCGTCTTAAATCAAGGCGCGGCACAAGATGAAAACCAGAAAATTTATCCTTGTATAAAATGTGGCCGTTGCGTTGAAGCTTGCCCCGTCTTGTTAAACCCCTCAATGTTAGGGCAATTGGCCGCTAAACGACATTACGAAACAATGGCCAAAAAATTTCATTTAATGGATTGTTTTGAATGTGGCTGTTGCAGTTATATTTGCCCCTCCAATATTCCATTAGTCCAATATTTTAGAATTGCGAAATCCATTAATCGGGAAAAAGCAATGGCAGCTAAATAAGGTGATTTGTTTATGCCACAAGAAATAGAAATACGCACATCGCCGCATATCAAAACCGGCACCTACGTGAACGATATCATGCGTCATGTGGTTTATGCTTTACTACCCATTTGCGGTTTTGCAGTTTATCAGTTTGGCATCAGTGCCTGGCTATTACTGATCTTTGTCACAGCTAGTTGCTTATTAACTGAAGCCCTATTCAATTACTTAAGTGATAAAGAAAACACACTGAATGATTATAGTGCGCTCATTACAGGTTTATTATTAGCCCTAACCTTACCCCCAGGTTTTCCATTATGGATGGGAGTCGTTGCCGGTTTCATTGCCATCTCGCTAGGAAAAGTATTATTTGGCGGCTTAGGATTTAATGTCTTAAATCCCGCATTAGTCGGCAGAGCCTTTGTTCAAGCCGCTTTTCCCGTCGCGATTACCACATGGACACCGCCTTATCTCACGAATCGCTTTGTTGAGTTTATTCCCTCTACGCTCACGTTTCCATTTTCCTTGCCCACACCAGTGACAAGTTGGATTCAAGGACTGAATATTGATAGCTTAAGTAGTGCAACGCCCTTAGGCCACTTCAAATTTGCAGGGCTTGATACCGCCAATCTGGATTTATTCACAGGTATGACAGCCGGTTCCTTAGGTGAAAATTCAGCCTTATTGATTTTAGTTTGCGGGCTTTATTTAGCTTTTCGCAAGATGTTGAACTGGCGCATTCCAGCCGCGATTTTACTCTCAACATTTTTACTCTCAGCATTTTTTTATTGGCTCGATGGCAGCAAATACCCCGATCCCTTTTTTATGTTGTTTTCAGGCGGTTTAATGTTAGGCGCCGTTTTTATGGCCACAGACATGGTGACAGCCCCGCTCACACCCACTGGCATTTGGTTATATGGATTTCTAATCGGCTTTGTCACAGTCATTATTCGCCTATTTGGCGGTTTACCTGAAGGCATAATGTACGCCATTTTATTAGGCAATGTCACAGTGCCATTACTTGAAGCCATTACACAACCGCGTATTTACGGAAGCGTCAAAAAATAGAAACATCATGGATAAAAAAAGTATCACAATCAGCAAACGCACATCCAGTTCCAAGATGATTTTGAGCTTAGGCCTCATTTCTATGCTGTCAGGTTTTTTAGTCGTTTTTGTCTTTCATTCGACTTTAGAACCCATTGCCAAAAATAAACGCGAATTGATTGAAAAATCAATTTTCCAAGTCATCCCCGAAGGCGAAATACGACGTGATTTTTTTGTCACCGATCACGCATTATTGACCGAAAAACAAGAAGACAGCATCCCTATTTATGCCGTTTACGACAAAAAAAGCCAATTAAAAGGCATTGCCGCCGAAGCTGCGGCACAAGGTTATGCAGACATGATTCGTTTACTGTATGGTTATAACCCCAATTGCCAGTGTATTATTGGCATCAGCGTCATCAAAATGGCAGAAACTCCCGGCTTAGGCGATAAAATCAGCAAAGATAAACACTTTTTACAAAACTTTATCGCCCTAGAAAGCAAATTGAATACAGAAGGGAACGCCATAGCCCATCCCATAATCACCGTTAAACACGGCAACAAAACGGCCCCTTGGCAAATAGATGGCATTTCTGGGGCCACCGTCTCATCTAATGCCGTCGGCAAAGCATTGAATGACAGTGTGCAGATTTTATTACCTAGACTACAAGCGCATCTCGAAAAATTAAAAACGAATCAGGGCATTCCCTAACAAGAGGAAAAGCGATTATGACAAGCACACAAAAATCAGAAACTGAAATCACAGCCGATACTTTTCTGGCCGGAATCTGGCGAGAAAACCCCGTTTTTGTCATGTTACTCGGCATGTGTCCCGTCTTAGCCGTCAGCAATTCAGTCATCAATGCCGTTGCGATGGGCATCGCAACCACTTTTGTCTTACTGTGTTCTAGCGCCTTGGTTTCATTATTGAGGCCCTTTATACCAAAAGAAGTCCGAATTGCCGCTTATATCGTGATTATAGCCACCTTTGTCACCATCACAGACTATATCATTCAAGCGATCAGCTTAGAATTATATAATGCATTGGGTGCCTTTATTCAACTCATTGTCGTCAACTGCATTATTTTAGGGCGTGCCGAAGCTTATGCCTCCAAAAATCCCTTATTTAAATCCCTAATCAACGCCTTAGGCATGGGCATCGGCTTTACCCTCGCCTTATTGTGTTTAGGCTCAGTACGTGAACTGTTAGGTAATGGCACCTTACTTGGTTTTTCAGTCATGGCAGCAGATTTTCAACCCTGGGTTATCATGATACTCCCACCTGGAGGTTTTTTTGTCTTAGGAGCCTGGTTATTATTATTTAACTGGTTAAAAGAAAGAAAACAATCACCTCAGATCACAACAGCCCTATCTCAGCAAGCTTGACAGGACAAACAACATGCAAAGCGATCCATTATCCTTTATATTTCTCAATGCCTTCTTAATGAACAACTTTGTGTTGGCCTTATTTTTAGGCATTTGTCCCTTTTTAGGCGTATCAGGCAAATTACAAACCGCCTGGTCAATGGGCCTGGCCACCACCTTAGTCATGCTCGTCAGTTCCATCTGCGCTTATTTTATCAATCTCTTATTAATCGGCTTTGATATTGAATTTTTACGCCTCATCAGCTACATCGCCGTCATTGCCTCAGCCGTACAACTGATTGAAATGAGCATGAAGAAATTGAGTCCCAGCTTATTTCGTGCATTAGGCATCTTCTTACCCCTGATAACCACCAACTGCGCCATTTTAGGATTAGCGTTATTTCAAACCGCAAAAGAATACAACTTTATGCAATCCTTAGCCTATAGCTTAGGCGCAGGTGCCGGCTTCATCTTAGCCATTGTACTGATGGCCGGATTACGCGAAAAATTAGAATTAGCCAACGTACCCACAATCGCGCAAGGTGCCGCATTAAGTCTCATGTTGGCAGGATTATTATCATTAACATTCATGGGCTTTGCCGGGTTGGACTTCAAATGACACAGTACCTCATCGCAATGTTCCTCACCTTATGCCTAGTACTCGGTTGGGTGGTGATACAACACATCACACGCTGGTATGCCATCAAACACCCAGAATTTGGCCCCGCACGAGAAGAAGGAGGCGGCTGTGGAAACCATTGTAACTGTCAAAACGCAGGACACTGTCAACGACAATGAGTGAATGAATTTTGTTTGTTTGCACTTGGAGTGCAAAATTGATTTTGCGATTTTTTAATACGCCCGTTTTCTCAATATTGCACACAACTTGACAAGTTCACATTCCCATAATAGCATCACGCAATAGAAACTCAGTTTCTGTCAATTATAAGGTTATGAATACCATAACCTTTTATTATGTAGAGACGCGATGCCTCGCGTCTGTGGTGTTTTACAAATTTGATACTTCACATGAGGAATGAACTAATGAGAGACAGCAAAAAATGGATGCTGAGCTTAATAATCCTGATAGGGGCAATCGCTTCTCCCTTCTCGTTTGCCGCATCACATTGCCAAATTGTCTACGATGCAGGCAGTAGCGGCACCCGTCTGTATGTCTATCAGCAACAAGGGGATGATTGGATCACACATCCGGGGCCAAAGGTTGCGGCGTTAGCGGATCCCGTGCGCGAGATCCGTGGGAAAACGTGGTCTGATCACAAAGCTGTGCTGAATGAAGTGGTGGGGGCATTAGAACTCATCAAACAAGATGGGCCACTTGATAGTGACGGTAAACCCAAGTGGCCTGCTTTTGACTGGTCGACTGACTGCCAGCTTGATTCAGTGCAGGTACTCGCCACTGCCGGCATGCGAATCGCAGAGCAGAGTGAACGCCAAAGAAGTGCTAAGCTATGGAAGAAACTGAAAAGGAAGCTTAGAAAAAAGCTGGGTGATGTGATGATAGACACCCGCACCCTCACTGGTTATGAAGAAGGGCTGTATGCCTGGATATCGGTTAGACAAACTCAACCCAACAATCACTTCGGCATCGTCGAAATGGGCGGAGCCTCCTCGCAAGTGACTTTTCCCTGTCCTGAATGCGATGCTGCCCAGACGATTATCGTGAATGGGAAACCCGTTCCTATCTATAGCTATTCCTTCTTAGGGCTAGGGCAGGATGAGGCATCAAAAACCTTGGGAATGAGAGCCTCATGTGCTTATGGTGCAGGGCTTGATAACCCAGATTGGAGAGTGCGTGACTGCGCTGCGGGTATCCATATCAAATATGATCAGGGTATCTTCGACCCCTATAATGTCGGTCTGAAAGGCTATGGAACCTATAATGATATTCCGACTAACAAAGCCGATGTAGACTTGTGGGTGCTGACCGGTGCATTCCAATATATGAGTCAGCAGGATATCAATAACTGCTGTCTTTCTAAGGGTGATTGTTTTCAAGAGGAAACCGCCTGTTTTCGCGCCGTGTATCTGCCGAAATATCTCAACGTCTTGAAGGTTTGCTCATCGCACAAAGCGGATGCCAGCTGGACCTATGGGGCCGCCGTTTGTGCGGCCACCGATTGCTTGCGTGACAGCGAAACGCTACAGTGTCGTTGGTCTGACAAGGGATGCTTGAAAAAGCGATAAGTACCGGATTATAGAAATCCAATGTTTTTAATCTATCGGATTTCCATCCGTTGCTCTGTATTCCAGAAAAAGACATCATGATTTTATTTTGAGATAAAATGTAGGGTGGGTAAACGAGCAAGCCCTTTTCTTAATAAAAAACCACAACGTCTATCTAAGCTCGCTTGCCCACCTTGCTCGCTTTAGTTAGAGTACACACTTCATTTCGAGCTTCGCTCACTAAACTATTTATTTAAGTAGTTGTTGAATAAAAATGTTGATTTATAGGGCCCGATTGGAGTACAAAATTCATTTTGCTTTGGCCCGATTGGAGTACAAAATTCATTTTGCTTTGGCCCGATTGGAGTACAAAATTCATTTTGCTTTGGCCCGATTGGAGTGCAAAATTTATTTTGCTTTGGCCCGATTGGAGTGCAAAATTTATTTTGCAGCGGCCCGATTGGAGTGGGGCCGCGCCCCACAGGGCAACTTCTATAACTTTCATCCCCACATTGCAGCACAACCTAAGATAAAAAGGAGCCAAAACCCACCAACTAAAGCAAAAGGTTTTATTCCGGTTGTCTTCGCACAAGCGCATATTCACCCTTTGAATAACCAGGTTTAATCATCCACTGTTCATTCTTTAACTGTTGTTTCAATTTGTAAATGGCATCAGAAATTTGCTTTTGAGTTTTTTCAATTCCAATCCTTTTCAAGGATTTCTGCAAGTGTTTTCGCATGGAAAAATTCTGGATAATATTCACATAAGCAATTCCAAATCACTTTGGATTGTTTTGATAAACCTTGAGGTGGTTCCAGTCTCTCTTTCTGTTCAAACCCTTCTCCCCAAACCGTGCTAGACAATTTGATAATACTCGATGTTCAAGTCTTTTCCATCTCGTTCTATAACTACAAGATATAACTACAAGATATAACTACAAGATATAACTACAAGGATTATTTATAATAAAGGATAAGTACTTGGCATTTAATGAGTTCCTCAGTCTCAATCTCATTCATTTCTCGATGGAATTCAATGACATGAACCTTGACACAAGCTAATCCTTTCTTATAAACAATCCTTGTAGTTATAGCATTTTCCTTTTGCGTGAAATACATCAGTTGTAGGGGAAAACCTAAGCTATTGATTTTCATAATATTGAGGGTTTAAAGGTGCCGATTTTTAGAGGGGAAACTAAGATGGTGGGCAAGCGGGCGATGAAATCTGGGTTTGATATTAAGTTCAATGTCGACAGCGATCCCACTCTACGAGACATCCACGCGCAAGCCCTTTTTTGTATTTAATCCAAACGAAAAATGCTATATATAGCAGAATCTGAAAACTTGATCATCAAGTTATAAGAAAGGATTTAAATATCGGGCAGACACGTAGGTTTGCCCCTATAAAACCCCGTGTATTAAAGGCCGTAGGGGCTGCCCTTGCGTGTTCGGGCTAGCTTAACTTTATCTAAACTCCCGCCCTTTCCATAACAAATAAACCGCTGGCACGACAAACAATGACAACAAGGGTGCCGTAATCATCCCCCCTACCATCGGTGCGGCAATCCGTTGCATGACTTCGGAACCGGTACCGTGTCCAAGCATAATCGGCAATAATCCAGCAATAATCACGGCCACTGTCATGGCTTTGGGGCGAACTCGTAATACTGCGCCTTCCATGATGGCGGCTTTGACATTTTTGTAATTATTCAAGCGGTTACTGGTTTGGTATTCCCGAATCGTGTTGTCTAAATAAACCAGCATGATGACTCCAAATTCTGCGGCAACACCGGCTAGGGCAATAAAACCTACGCCGACGGCTACAGATAGGTTGTAGCCTAAGAGGAAGATTAGCCAAAAGCCGCCGACTAAGGCAAAGGGTAAGCTGGCCATGACGATTAACGCTTCGCTCATGTTGCCAAAGGTTAAATACAGGAGTAGCAAAATGATGAAGAGGGTTAAAGGGACGACTTGCGTTAATTTCTCTTTGGCGCGAAGCATGTATTCGTATTGTCCAGAGAATATGATGGAATAGCCGGGGGGGAGTTTGACTTGTGTACGCACGACTTGTTGGGCTTTTTGCACGTAGGTTCCGACATCCACACCGCGAATGTCTACAAATGTCCAACCATTTAATCGGGCGTTTTCGCTTTTGAGCATGGGCGGCCCATCGACGATTTTAATTTCGGCGACTTGGGCTAAGGCAATTTGGGCTCCTGTGGGCGTGACTAGCAGTAATGCTTTTAAATTTTCTAAGTCATCACGGATTTCTCTGGGAAAACGGAGGTTGACTGGATAACGTTCTAAGCCTTCTATGGTTTCGGTGATATTCATGCCGCCCACGGCGGCGCTGATAACCGCGTTGATGTCGGCAATATTGAGGCCTAAACGAGCAGCTTTGATGCGATCTGGGATGATTTCGACGTAGCGGCCTCCTGCTACTCGCTCGGAATAGGCTGAAGTTGTGCCTTCTACTTGCATTATCGCTGTTTCAATCTGGCGGCCGATGTCTTCAATCACTTTCAAATCTGGCCCTGCGACTTTGATACCCACTGGCGTTTTGATGCCGGTGGCTAACATGTCAATGCGCGTTTTGATGGGCATTACCCAAGCGTTAGTTACACCGGGAAAATCAACCAGGTGATCCAGTTCTTCAATGAGTTTTTCTACCGTCATGCCTTCGCGCCATTCTGTTTCCGGTTTTAATTGGATAACGGTTTCAATCATGGTAAGCGGTGCAGGATCGGTGGCGGTGTCGGCGCGGCCAATTTTGCCAAATACGCTTTTGACTTCTGGCAGTGTGGCAATCAATCTATCCGTTTGTTGTAATAATTCTTGGGCTTTGCCAATGGATAGGCCCGGTAAAGTGGTGGGCATGTACAACAAATCGCCTTCATACAGTTCTGGCATAAATTCAGAACCTAAGCCATTTGCCATTTTGGCTAACCAAGGCTGATCGGCAAAGTTTTGTCGCCACTGTTTCGGTAAATCGGTTTGCCATTGTTCCACTTGGGCTAACAGGGCTACGCGGTGTTTTTCGATATTGGGATAGTCTGTTGTGACTTGCCCCGCTATGTGTAAGGGCCAGATTAAGGGTGTGAGTAAACTGGCGATACCAAATAATGGGATAGTCACCGTCAACAGGACTAATAAAGCGAAGAATAAGGTGGTACGGGGTAACAATAGGACAATTCGGAGTAACGGGCGATAGATCACAATCAGTAACCAACTGATAGGATTGGTTTTTTCACTGGGAATCCAACCGCGAATAAAGTAGCCCATTAATACGGGTACTAATGTTACCGACAATCCGGCCGCGGCTGCCATCGCGTAAGTTTTGGTAAAGGCTAAGGGGGCAAATAAACGGCCTTCTTGGGCTTCTAATGTAAATACCGGAATAAAACTTAAAGTTATGATTAATAAAGAAAAAAATAGGGCTGGCCCGACTTCACTCGCCGCTTGGGTTATCAATTGCCAATGTTCTTCCGAAGATATTTTTTGTTGAGGATGAGTATGTCGCCAGCGTTCTAAATGTTTATGGGCATTTTCAATCATGACAATTGCGGCATCCACCATCGCGCCAATCGCGATTGCAATACCGCCTAAAGACATGATATTGGCGTTAATGCCTTGTTGCTGCATAATGATAAAAGAAATCAAAATGCCGACGGGTAAAGTGACAATCGCTACCAGGGCGGAACGCAAGTGAAATAAAAATACCAAGCATACCAATGCAACCACAATAAATTCTTCAATCAGTTTTTCTTGCAGATTATTGACAGCGCGTTCGATTAAAGCGGATCGATCATACGTTTCTATAATTTCCACGCCTTTTGGTAATCCCGCTTTCAGTTCTGTTAATTTCTTTTTCACGGCAGCAATGGTGGTTAAAGCGTTTTCGCCATAGCGCATGACGATAATACCGCCAGTGATTTCGCCTTCACCATCCAAATCGGCTACCACGCGACGCATTTCTGGGCCGATTTGCACTGTGGCTATATCACGAATTAATAAAGGCGTGCCCGTTTCACTCACCGCAACCGGAATGGTTTCAATATCTTCAATAGAAGATAAATAACCTCTGGTGCGAATCATATATTCGGCTTCAGCCAATTCAATGACAGAACCCCCGACTTCTTGATTCGCGTTTTTAATGGCTTGGCTGACTCGTGATAAAGGCAGATTAAAGGCCCGTAATCTTTCAGGATCGACAACCACTTGATATTGTTTTACCATGCCACCGACGGTGGCCACTTCGGCAACGCCTGAAACGGTTTGCAATTCAAACTTTAAGAACCAATCTTGCAGACTACGCAGTTGAGATAAATCATGTTGACCAGTACGATCAACTAAAGCGTAGGAATAAACCCAACCGACACCCGTCGCATCGGGGCCTAAACGCGGTTGTATGCCAAGCGGTAGACTAGACGCAGCTTGATTAAGATATTCCAACACTCTGGAACGCGCCCAGTACATGTCGGTGCCGTCTTTGAAAATCACATAAACATAAGAATCGCCAAAGAATGAATAGCCGCGCACCACTTGTGCCCCTGGCACCGACAGCATGGTTGTGGTAATGGGATAAGTGACTTGATCTTCGACGACACGCGGCGATTGTCCAGGGTAAGTCGTTTTGATAATGACTTGCACATCGGACAGATCGGGAATCGCATCTAAGGGGGTTTGTTGTAAAGAAACCCAGCCCCAACCGCTGATAATGACGGTGGCAACCAGGACTAAAAAGCGGTTGTGGATGGACCAGTGGATCAAATTTGTTATCATAGTAATATTCCCTAAGCTTAGGATCACGGATTAAACAGATTAGGCAGATGATACGGATTTTTAATCTTTATTTTATCCAAAATAAATTTTGCTTCAGTTTATTTGTTTTCCCTAGACTTGTCCGTAAATAAATTTTTGGCTAATAAAAACAAATAGTTAAATTCACAAAACCCTTATTTTCGGACAACTCTCCTATATATTACCGCCCCCAAAGGAAAATATTATTTCGACATAAATATATAAAAATAATAACCACATAGCATATTCTAAAAATCGGATTACTTTAAGAAGAATAAAAGCCTGTTTCAAGTATTCTTGGGTATGAATTTTCCTTCGCCAAATATCAATACACAGAAATAAATTAGCAATAAGAACAAGTACATAGCATTTATATATGGAAAGGAAAAAAAGGGTAGATGGGAAAGAAAAATGGGGTAAACTCTAGTGATAGGCCCAAGCTTTGGATTTCCTCAAAGAAAGGGGCAATCCAATAAATAACCGTCACCAATATTGCCAATCCAACAAGAGTTATGATAGAAGAGCGTAGGAGTTTTTTTTTCTGCAAAAGCTTAGGTTGTTTTTTCATGATTTAATGCTCTTGGTAGTCCCTACAAAACAATGTTGCTATAGAGCTTTTCAGATAATTCTTTTCAAACCCTCAAATTTCTGAACATCTATAGAAATTGTTTGATGTTTGGTTTATAAGCTCATCCACATCCGTTCGTAGGGACTACCTATTTATCAGGTATTCAAATGATGTATCGACTGAATTTGTTCTAATCCACTGATGCAGGCATCCAAGTCTTTTAGCAGTCCATCATCGATGCTGTATATCCAACCATGAACCGTCAATTCCTGACCGGCTCGCCAAGCTTTTTGAACGACTGTGGTATGACAGACATTAGCCACTTGTTCAAGGACATTTTTTTCAGACAGTAAACGACACTTTTCGTCGTCATCTGGTAAAGCCTCAATCTCTTGCTGATAAAAACGATAAATATCCTTGATATGCCGAAGCCAATTATCAATTAAACCATGCTCTTTTCCATCCAATGCCGCTTTAATGCCGCCACAGCCATAATGCCCACAAACAATAATATGCCGAACCTTCAACACATCAACAGCATATTGTATGACAGATAAACAATTAAAATCCGTATGTACAACCAGATTGGCTATATTTCGATGGACGAAGATTTCGCCAGGCAGCAAATCAACGATTTGATTGGCTGGAACACGACTATCAGAACACCCGATCCATAAATACTCGGGTGATTGTTTTTCAGAGAGTTGTTTGAAAAAATCGGGGGTTTTCTCGGTGATTTCTTTCACCCAAGTTTTGTTGTTTTCAAACAGTTTAGTTAGCGTCTGCATAATGTTATACTCGTTTATTTTGAGTTAGTATCATGATAATACTAATCTTGAGGTTTGCCACCGGTTCATGAATAATAAACACTCTGCGAAATTTTTTTACCAACGTATCAATTTCTTTTAACTCCACACTCAAAGCTTGCCCTACCCTTCTCTGTAAGCGTCCAAGTTGATGCTTTGTTAAGTCTAAGTCTTTATCATCGCCGACGACATTTTTGGTTTTTACCGCACATTGTTTGCCCCATTCAGCGAGTTGGCGGTGTGATTCGCTGTTTCAGTCAAATTTTGGGAAGGGTAATTCTAAAATTGAGTTTGTCTAGTCGGATTGCAATTCAATTCTTATAATCAGAAAAAATCAGCGTGACATCATGACAATAAGTCGAATCAATGTTCTATCATATCACCCACTTTGCATCACTATCAATATTTAAATAAATTTTGCACTCCAATCGGGCCAAAGCAAAATAAATTTGGAACGAAAATCGGGCCTTCAATATTTATCTTGATGAACAATGAACAATTAATGTGGGTGTGTTTGAGGAGGTTGTTGTCCTACCTCACTAAACCGCAAAAAACTGGCCTGTAAATTGGCTTCGGAATCAATCAAAAATTGTCCTGACAAGACAATGCGTTCACCTTTTTTAAGGCCAGATAAGATTTCGACTTCGCCTTGACTACGCATGCCCGTTTTGACATCGACTGGCTTAAAGCGGCCATCCCCTAAGGCTTTAATCACGCTTTCACGTTCACCCGTGACAATTAAAGCAGCTTGCGGGATTTTAAGGACATTTTTCTTGGGCTTGCCGTGAATCACGGCTTGGGCAAACATGTTGAGTTTTAATTCACCTTTTGGATTATTAAAATGAAGTCTCACTTTTAAAGTGCGTGTTTTGAGTTCCAATTCTGGATAAACATAATCTACCTGTCCTTTCCAGACGCGCCCTGGCAAAGCGGGTACGCTAATTTCTGCCTTCAATCCTTTTGATACCCAGTCTAATTGGTGTTCAAAAACTTCAACCATGACCCAAATATTTGATAAATCAACAATAGTGAACATTTCCACGCTAGGCGTGACATACATCCCTTCACGAATATTTAAATGCGTAATCGTGCCAGACTGTGGCGCAAAGATGGGCACGTTGTTGATGGATTTGTTTTGACGCTCAATTTGTCTAATCGTGGTATATGGCACACCTAGCAAACGTAAACGGTTGCGTATCGCCTCCTTATATTGCCGGCGATTGAGGCTGGTACCCTGAGTTTTGATGCGTAGGGCAACCAAAAAATCTTGTTGAGCTTCTAATACTTCATGGGAGTACATTTCCAATAATCTCTGCTCCTGCTTGACGACATCTCCTTCACGTCGAACATAGAGTTTTTCTACCCAGCCACTGGAACGGGGATGAATATGTACTAACTTGTCTTCGTTATAAGCGACATAACCCACCGTTTTGATGTACTTCTGCATGGTTCTCTTTTCGACGGTTGTGGTTCTTACCCCCATTTTTTGGATAATGTCAGGACGAATGGTGACAGTAGGGTGTTTATCTTGTTGTTGCCCTGAATGTTTTGATGCTTTTGAAGCCTGTGGTTCCGGCTCGACTTCTTTTTTCACCAAATTCATACCACAAATCGGGCACCTACCTGGCTCATCACGTACAATCTGTGGGTGCATCGGGCAAATGTATTTGGGGTTGAGATGTTTTTTTGCATGTTCTAAGGCTGTGTTGTCTTTCGCGTCGGCCAGACTTTCACTTGGCACATCAGCGTTTTTACAAGCTGTCAGTAGTAATGTGGCAGTGAGTAAGAAGATAATAAAAGTACGCATAATGTTCTCCATATTGATAAATCTTGAAGGCCCGATTTACGTTCCAAATTTATTTTGCGGCCCAATTGGAATGCATGTTATTTTGCGTAAGCCCGATTTTCGTTCCTGTTATTTTACTTTTACTTGTTTTTGAATTACTAATTATTGGGGCTGCGGGTTTGTAATTTGTTTTGTTATGTTTAGGAATGCCGTTTGGAAAAAAATGTTGTGGACGGAATTATAAATCCCGTCCAGTTGAAGTCACAAAAACCACCCTATTCCTTGATGGGTGAGAGTGGGTTAAACATCTTAAGAGGGTGTGACCTCCATTTGATGTCAATTTTATTTATCATTAATAATCAATAAGTTATTTTATTTGTTGTCAAAATGATACACCAGCAAGCTTTCTGGACACTATAAATATAACATATTGATTATAAATAATTATCTGGAATTTGGCTCTACATCAAGTAAAGGTCACACCCTCTTAAGAACAGCAATAATCAGAGGTTGATGCCATTTGCACTGGTGGACAAGGCACAGTTCCATAAGAACAAAATACACAACAGTCTCCTTTTTTGGGAGAAAGAAGTTTGCCACAATTTGTACACTCGTAAAAATATTGGCAAGCATCCGTTGGCATAGTTTCCTTTTTTTGGAGTTCGCAATGAGGGCAGGTAATCACAGATTCTAATCTCATCTTGTTTGGCATCTTATCATTCCTTTTTCTTCTCCTCTTTCTTGACAAAAGACGGATAACCGGCATTGGTAGTTGCTTTGCTGAGTGCATCGACGTTGGTTATCTCAGTGTCAAAAATCACCCGAGCTTCTTTGTCTTTATAAGACACCGAAACTCGCTTAACGCCTTCCACCTGTTTAAGGCTTTTTTTAATCGTTATGGAACATAACCAACATGACAGGGTTGGCACGGATATCGTAATGGCTTGTTTCGTTGTTTTCTTGAGAAACGATGGAAATCCCGCATGAGCGGTAGCCTTGGTGAGTGCCTCAAAATGAATCACTTCATCATCAAAAGTCACCATGACCTCTTTGTCTTCATCAAACACCTCAACTTGCTTAACACCATCTAGCTGTTCTAGGCTCTTTTTGACCGTGACAGGGCATGTTGGACATGACCTATTTGAAATTTCCAACGTGACGGTTTGTTCAGCCGCGAAAAGGCTGCTTTGTAAAATGCAAAATGCACCGACACAAGCTAATATCTTTTTCAGGGTTAATCTCCTTAATTAATTGATGTTACGCACCCAGATTCTTATCAAGGTTATACAAGCGCACGAAACCTTTTGTATTGATGCAGATACTCTGAAAAAATGAGGGGACGGATTATCGAATGATTGAAGTGAACCGCCAGAATCCAGCACCAATTCTCGTTTGATTTTTTTTATGTAACATAAGTTGAGTGCGTAACATCAGTTAATAAAATAAAGGAATAAGATAGGGTGAAATTAAGGCAAGCGCGCTTAAAACCACGATAATCCAAAATAACTTCCGATATTGAGAATGAACACGGGGTTCAGCGCAAGCCGTGCCCTCTTCACAGGTTTGGGTTTTAAAGGGACGGTAGATTTGCCAATAAGCCAAAAATAAAAATAAAACAGTAATCCCTATAAAAATAGGGCGATAGGGTGAAAGCGTCGTCAAACTTGTAGCATAAGTACCACCAATACCAAGCATTAGTAAAACTAATGGCCCAACACAACACAGAGAAGCCCCAAACGCGGCTGCTAAACCGCCGACAAGCGAAAAAACACCCATTTTATGAGTCATAATCTTTCTCCAATGAAAAGTCGGCGGGCAGTTTAAACCCCGTACCATAGTACGGTGTCAAGTGGTTTAAAATTTTTTGTCAGTCAGTGCTGAGATAATAGGGCAAGGTGGTGTATTTTGTGATTCACAAGCGTTAATCAGGTTTTTAATGCCCTCAGAAATGGCTTGTAAATCCTTAATGCGTGATTCAACAAGGGCTAATTTTTGACGAGCCAAGGCTTGTGTTTCTGAACATTGCCCCTCATCTAATTTCAGTAAAATTGCGATTTCTTGTAAGGTGAAACCAAGACTTTGTGCCCGTTTGATAAAATGGATGCGAGCAACCGTGTCAGCAGGATAACAACGATACCCAAAAGCAGGTTTATCTGGCTCTTGAATAAGGCCCCGTTTTTGGTAATATCGAATCGTTTCGACATTCACCCCCGCTTGGTGGGCAACCCTACCAATGGTAAGTGGTTGCTCGGATTTAACTTTAGCCATTTTTCAATTTAACACGGCGATCTGCACTGGGGTCATTGAATGGGATTGATTCTGGGCTGGTGAAAATTGTTAATTGTTAATTATTTAGGACTTACGCATTGACAAATTTATAAAAACTATATTATCAATAAAATCAATTGGTTGAAAATAATATAACACAGGTTAAAATCACATTTTGAGTTATCAGTCACAATCTATACCCCTTGGTATTTAAGCGAGAGCATAAAAGTTTAAATCTGTCAATGCGTAAGTCCTATTATTAATGACAAACACATCAAATCAATTTGCGTGAACAATAGATTTTAATCAATCTGGGGTGGTGTCGTCAGGTTCAAAGTTGGAATAAAATAGATTTATTTTTTGTTCAGTTTATAAAAAAGTTATATCGTATTCCAGATAAATAAGTTGGTTATACTATCCAATAAAATCAATAAGTTATATTACGCTCTAGCCAAATTATTTTTATGGAATACTATAGAAGTGTTTTTCGTTAGGAATGGCCACGAAATAACTTTTCACGTAAAAGTTTTTGCGTGCAAAAACTTTTACGTGAAAACCCGTTTTGTCTTTTTGCTTAGGAACCCCAGGTTCCACCTGGGGCTATTCACATTTTCAGATATAGGGAAATGATTTCATGACCATTCCTTAACAATTAATAATTAACAATTGTTATCACCTTTTGAAGCTTTCTCACTCAATGATCCCAGTGCCCGGCGATCTCTTTTTTAAAAATTCATTGTAATTTCAGCCGGCATTATTTCCTTATTACCTTGAAGGTTTACAAAAGGATTTTTTATAAAAAGGGATAGTCAACACATTTTCCAAAATCGCACTTGAAAATCCTTTTTGATATACAATCCTTGTCGTTTTTAGCTTGTGATTATTCTTTGACTTCTTTATCCTTTTCTACCAAAAACATGCCACAAATCGGACAACTGCCTGCTTCATCACGCACAATTTCTGGATGCATTGGACACACATATTGGGTGTCCAAATGTTTCTTGGCATGTTCTAGGGCTGTGTCGTCTTTCGCGTCTGCCAGACTGTCACTCGGTTTAGGTTTGTCGTGGTGATGTTCTGTGGCGGTGTCATGCTTCGCCTCTGGCAGATTTTCAGTGGGTTGCTGTTCCTGACAAGCTGTTAACAATAATAATGTGGCAATTAATGGGATAACAAAAGTACGCATCAGTTTCTCCAATGAATGAGTGATTATTAAATAGCTATGCAAAAAAATGCTGTGCTAAACGGTATGCACAGAAAAAGTTGTTAGGCTTCAACAAATCTGTTGTACTTTGACTCTAATCAATGGTAGTGCTGCAATATGGGTGATGAAAGTTATAGAAGATAGAACATTGATTAAACTGATGATGGCCTGATGAATACGGGTTAATTATAGATCAGTTTAATCAGTCAAATCAGTGTTCTATTCTCAGTTTAATCAGTCAAATCAGTGTTTTATTCCTTAAAAACAAAATAATCACCCAGTAGTACGACCAATCAATTACTCATTCCCATATTGCCTCCTCCCATATTTCCAGGCCCCATATTCCCATCGGCCATCATGCCAGGGCCCATATTATCAAGCGTTCCTTGAAAATGTTCTTGTGCTGTCCCGGTGTTTACCATGTGAGAAGCATGAGGCATTTGGTTGATAAAATCTAAGACTTCAGAATTGGATTCAAACTCTGATATAGGCATGTCAAAATCAAAAGAATGGCCATAAGCAGCCATTCTCATGACACTCTCGATTTGGATGCCATTATTAGGATCACTGTCAGAATCAAGCGTCAGCATAAATCTAACCATGTTGGTTACCTTAGGGTGAGAGGCATCAACTGCTCCTGGCACTAAATCCAAAGGGGTCATAGCCGCTTTACCCATTGCTTGCCCGAACATAATATTTCCCATGCCAAAGGTAACGTCTTCGCCTGCCATATAGTGGAACTGTCCCTCAGTATTCGTCATACCTGACAAGGTATCCGTTTCGTAATGCAATCCACTGACTGGACTGTCCACAAAAATACCGGTCATGACATTCTCCATATTACCAGGGCCCATACTATTCAGAGTCTCTTGGAAATGTGCCATTGCCGTATCAGCACTGACTATGTGAGAAGTATTGGTCATTTGACCAATAAAAGTCAACATCTCCGGATTAGATTCAAACTCTGACACCGGCATATCAAAATGAAAAGATCGGCCCCGGGCAGCCTCTTTAACCACACTACTGATTTGGATACCATTATTGGGATCAGCATCAGAATCAAGGGTCAACATAAATCTGACCATGTTGGTGACCGTAGGATGGGAGGGATCATTCTTCGCCTCTGGCACCAAATCCAAAGGGGTCATAACCGATTGACCCTTCGCTTGACCAAACAGGGTATCTCCAAGGGAAACAGTCATGGTTTCTCCTTCCCGATAGTGGAACTCTCCCACTGCATTAGTTTCCCCGGACAAGGTATCCGTTTCATAATGTAATCCACTGACGGGACTATCAAGAAACACGCCTGTTTTGATCTCTTGACTGTTATCAGCACTATTAGGCGTGCCATCATCATCTGAATTACAGCCTGCTAAGAAAAAAACCAAAATAACAATAGTGGGTATTGAAGATAGGCTAATGATTTTTTTCGCTTTCATAATAGTTTATCCTTGAAGGCCGACGAATACTATCCTTTAGAGAGATAGTATCCGTTTTTGGGTTAGACAGTCCCAAAATTAATAATTAATCCGAGCTTGCCAATTCAAGCAATAAAGGGTGGATAGCGGTTTTTGCCAACCTAGCAAAACAGGGGAATGGTGGGCAACAAAAACCCGTTACCCACCCTACAGATTGGGATAATTTATTTTTTGGATATGCCTTATGAGATATCTATCGACTCAATTAAATGACATACCGTATCGCCCTTGGGCATAACATCGGGCATATTTTGCCATTGCACTAGGGCCTTTTCCATCTGTTGCTGAAGTGCCATCAGTTCTTCCAATTTACGACGATTTTCCTTGAGACGTTGCTCAAGGGTTGCCCGTACAAGTGGGCAAGGCGTTTTACCTTGGCTGGCCTCATTAAGGATTTTTTCAATTTCACTCAGCGTAAAACCCAGTGCTTTCGCCTTGCGAATAAATTTCAGGCGCTTGACATCCGGCTCGGTGAACACTTTATACCCATTTTCAGCACGGTACTTGGGTTTCAATAAACCAATACGTGTGTAATAACGCACGACATGAGTAGGGACTTGAGCAGATTGAGCCATTTCGTTGACAAACATTTGAACCTCCAAAAAGTCAGTCAATAAGCTTAAATCAATGATTTGCTCACGTCGTACAGTCTGCGTGCGTATGACTCACGGATGGCTGACGGGTGAGCATTATACAACTTGTGCGTAACACACAAGTCAAGCTTTTTTGACGACACCTCATTCCCCATTTTTTAAAGGGATAAATGGGTGAGATGTTAATGACTGTGTCCGCCAGTCGCGTGGTTATGATCGTCCGTATCATGGTCATCTGCCGCATCATCGGCATGTTCGTGACTGTTAGACGGCATTGTCTGAGCAGCATGATGCTCATCTGCTATATCGTCGGCGTGCTGGGTAACCGGGTTGACTTGACTTGAGTGCTCATGGCCCGCTGTACCTTCGGTGTGTGGATGTCCTGGGCATTCTTGGCAAGCTTCAGGGGTAGGTAGGGACATCACACCGAGGCCATGACGATACACGAGTTCGCCACCGTGCCAAGCGGTTGAAACCAACAATCCAAGTAGCACAAGGGCAAGCCCTAAAAAGGGCATGTGGATTGTCTTATTGATCCGTTGGTTCCACCACGCCCAAAACGTCAGCGGCAATAGCACGGCGAGTGTGCCAAAGGCCCAGTTACGATGTTCATTCATCGCAGCGTGAGAGAGCGCATCATGGGCAATCGTGTTATAGGCGAACAAGCCCGTGGCGGCCGTTATCAGCGCAAAGCCAGTGCCCACCCACAAATTCCAGTGGGCCATGATTAACCATTGTTTTTGTATGGGTCTATTTCCAATGACCCAAGCGAGTAAGAAAAACCCTACAGCCGTGCTGAGTAGGGCAACCGTAAAGTGTACAAATAGGGGGTGCCAGTTGGGTATAATTTCGATCATTGCAAAACTCCGTAGCAGAAAAATAGTGAAAGACAGGCGCAAGCCTCAAGCCCAAAACGGGTGAGAGGCCACATATTTTCAAATCAACTACGGAATTTTCGAGGCGGTTTGATGAGTCGGCTGAAGGGAGGATCTAAAAAGGTGGGAAAAGCGGTATCATTCAGTACAGAACGATAAACACGATTGATAAAATAGGAAGAAACTAAAGCAATGCTACAAGCACAGTGATTACAATCACAAAATCCAACACAACCTTTATTACAGTGATCCTGCCTATCATTTGTTATGTGCGTTTGAATGATATTGTGATCAGAAAGAGGCGTTTGATGGCAATGAACTTGATTTTCGGTATCAACGACGTTTAGTGAAATAAGGCCGGCCGCACCCTGCCACAGGAGGATGCCCTGTGCGAGAATGAGCAAACTGATCACTAAATTTCGAGCCGTGAGACGCATAAAAATTCTGGTAATAGATATTATTTATTAAGTTTAATAGGATATTTTACTTATCTTTTGACAGCGGCATTATGCCAGCAAGCGAAAAAAATGGCAAGCCTCAGTTCACTGATTGTTAAACTTTAATGAGCCGACACTTTAATTGTTTGATATTATACACAAATTTTGTAGTTCACTTTAAGGCACTTTTGATAATGGCCTAAATTTAATAGACGCAAGGGTGCATTCCCAAAAAAAGGGTTATTATCAATTTCGCTTGAGTACAACGGCCGAGTATACTTCAATCGAACCATCGCAAAATAAATTGGGAACGAAAAAGCCCTCGCAAAATAAATTGGGAACGAAAAAGCTGATAAATCAGAAAATAATGATTGAAAGGTGCCCACTTTAGAATAAATTATGACTATGTTGACTCTACCTAACTATCAAATCAGCACTCAAATCTACGAGAGTGCTAACTCCCTTGTTTATCGGGGAGTTAGAGACGAGGATAATCAACCAATTATCCTCAAAGTCCTCAAAGAGGATTATCCCACGCCCGAAGAATTAACGCGCTATCGGCAAGAATATGACATCACGCGCCATTTAGCAGAAGTGGACGGCGTTGTCAAAGCATACAACCTCGAAAAACATCAAAATACCCTCGTGATGTGCCTAGAAGATTTTGGTGGCGAATCTTTGAAACACTGGTTGGCAGAACGTCCGTTTAGCTTCGATGAATTACTCACACTTGCTATTCGTGCCACTGAAATTTTGGGCAAAATTCACCAACAAAACATTATCCATAAAGATATAAACCCCGCCAATATCGTTTTTAATCCCACCACCGGGGTACTCAAAATCATCGACTTTGGGATTGCCACCCAATTATCAAAGCAACACCTGACGCTGAAAAATCCCAATGTGTTAGAGGGCACTTTAGCGTACATGTCCCCCGAACAAACCGGGCGGATGAACCGTGCGTTGGATTATCGCACCGATTTTTATTCGCTGGGCGCCACCTTTTACGAATTATTCACCAGCGTTGTGCCTTTTGACACGATGGATGCGCTTGAATTAGTCCATTGTCACCTCGCTAAAACCCCAGTGCCCGTTTGTGAAGTCAATTCCAACGTGCCTCAAATTCTCTCAGACATCGTCATGAAATTGATGGCCAAAAATGCCGAAGAACGTTATCAATCGGCTTTTGGAGTGAAATTCGATTTGGATAAATGCCTAGAAAACCTGCCAGATTTTAAAAACCTGGCAGGTTTGTCCTTTGAACTCGCCCAAAACGATTTTTCCGGAAAATTCCAAATTCCGCAAAAACTCTATGGGCGCGAACGCGAAATAGACACTTTACTGGCCGCTTTTCAGGGCATTGCCAAAGGCAAGGCGGAAATGATGCTCGTTGCCGGCTATTCTGGCATTGGTAAATCGGTATTGGTTAAAGAAATTTACCAATCACTCACCGAAAAATCGGGCAATTTCATTGCCGGCAAATTTGACCAATTCCAGCGCAATATTCCCTACAGCGCCATCGTCAATGCTTTTGGGGAATTGGCGCAACAACTGCTCACCGAAAACGAGGCTCAATTAGCACAATGGAAAGAAAAATTGTTAGCCGCTCTGGGGCCAAACGGACAAGTCATTATTGATATTATGCCGGCAATCGAACTGATTATAGGCAAACAGCCTCCCGTACCAGAATTGGGTGCTAGCGAATCCCAAAACCGTTTTAACTTGGTTTTTCAAAACTTTATGCGAGTATTCTGCCAACCAGAACATCCGTTGGTAATGTTTTTGGACGATTTACAGTGGGTGGACTCGGCAACCCTGAAATTACTGGAAGTGGTGATGACGGATCAGGAAACCGGCCATTTATTTCTGATGGGGGCTTATCGAGATAATGAAGTCAGCCCCACCCATCCCTTAATGACGACGCTTGACACGTTGGGCAAGGAAAACGTCACCATTAACCAAATCACATTAAAGCCTTTGGCTTCTGAACATATCAACCAATTAATTGCCGACAGCCTGCATCAAAACCCAAAAGCGGTAGAATCATTGACCGACTTGGTGATGCGTAAAACCGGGGGCAATCCCTTTTTTGTCAACCAATTTCTACATACATTGTATGAAGAAAATTTGCTGACGTTTCAAACCTCCGAGGTTTCTAAAACCTCCGAGGTTTTAGCATTTGGCTGGCAATGGAATATTGACCAAATTGAAACCCTCAACATCACTGATAATGTAGTCGAGTTGATGATTGGCAAATTGAAAAAGCTGCCACAATTAACCCAAGAAGTTTTACGCTTGGCAGCCTGTGTCGGACACCAATTTGATTTAAACACCTTAGCGGTGATTCACGAACAATCCGTGCCGGACACCTTTGAGCATCTTATGCCAGCACTCAAAGAAGGATTGGTTTTGCCGACTTCCAAATTAGAACTGATTGAAGAAGATATCCTCAATGCCGTATTAGCCATTCTCTCTGTTCGGTTTTTACATGATCGCGTACAACAAGCAGCCTATGCCTTAATTGACGACGAACATAAAAAATCGGTTCATCTAAAAATGGGTCGTTTGCTGCTCCAAAATACACCGTTTGAAGAAAGAGAAGAACATCTGTTTGATATTGTTGAACATCTCAATATTGGCTTTGAGCAAGTGGACAATCCCACCGAAAAAACTGAAATCGCTCAGCTCAATTTGAAGGCCGGGCAAAAAGCCAAAGCAGCCACAGCTTACACAGGTGCTCTCCAATATTTGACTGCCGGTATAGACAGCTTAACTGATGATTGTTGGGATAAACACTATGAACTGAGTTATAGACTCCATCGGGAACGATGTGAAGTGGAATATTTGAATCGCCACAATGAAGAATCCGAAAAATGGATTCACTTCACGCTCACTCAAGCGAAATCTCATCTGGAGAAGGCTGAACTATATAAAATTTTGGTTTTGCAATTCACTGTGCTGACAAAATATGAAGAAGCCTATAACGCGGGTAGAACGGCTTTGCAGCTGTTAGGTATTGATATCCCTGACTACCATGCTGATCCTAAGCCTCCTCTTCAAGTTGAACTGGCTCACATCAAACAACACTTAGGGAACCGAGAAATTTCCTCGTTAAGTGATGAACCTGAAATGGAAATCCCCGAACAAAGAATGGCAACTCGGTTGCTAACGAATATGGCACCTCCGTTATTCTTTTCCAACCAGAGTCTGTGGCATGTGATTATTTGTAAGGCGGTCAATATTAACCTTCAATATGGCCCCGTGCCAGATGCAGCGTTTGATTATTCCGCTTATGGACTCTACCTTGCGGCAATCGAAGACGACTATGACACTTCCTATCAGTTTGGCGAGATGGCGGTGAGATTATGTCGGCGATTCGATGATTTAGGCTTCCGCTGCCAAGGACTTCACATGTTTGGCTGTTATATCAACAGCTGGAAAAGACATTTCAAGCATGCCAATCCGGTATTTGAAGAATCCTTCTCCTGTGGGCTAGAATCAGGAGAAATGCCTTATGCCGGATACACGCTGATGTTGAGCGGGTTCAATTTGTATTATCAAAGCCAGACGCTGGTTGAACTGAAGGACATCTTGAGTAAGTATCTGACCTTCGCCCGGGATTCTGACAATCAGGTAGCCATACAAATGTTGTATGGTTGCTACATCAGCGTTTTAAATTTAATGGACTTGACTATAGGTAAGCACACTTTTGATGAAAGTGAATTATCTGAACAGAAATACTTGGAAGAGTGTATCACTTCCAAAAGCTATACCGGCTTGTGTTATTACTACATTAATAAATCTCATGTCCTTTATCTCTATGAGAAAGCGGAACAAGCACTGCTATCGGTTCTAGAAGCCAAAAAGCTGGCACTGTTTATTTCCTGTGGTTTTGGGGTTGGTGAACAGAATTTTTACCACTCACTCATTCTGGCTGCCCTTTATACCACCGCTTCTACAGCCACTCAATCAGAATACTGGCTGCAATTGGAAGCCAATCAAACGCGCATGAAAAAATGGGCCGACAACTGCCCTGACAATTACCAGCATAAATATCTGTTGGTTGAAGCAGAAATGGCTCGTTTGTCTGGCAAGGATTTGGAGGCGATGGAGGGGTACGATAACAGTATTGCCTCTGCCAAACAATATGGTTTTATCCAAAATGAAGCCCTTGCTAATGAACTCGCGGCTAAATTTTGGTTAGCAAAGGGCAAAGATAAATTTGCCGGGTTCTATCTGACAGAAAGCTTATATGGCTATCAACTGTGGGGAGCCGTAGCTAAGGTGAAGGATTTAGAAGCAAAATATCCACAACTGCTTAGCCAGAAAACCTCAAAATCACGTCTTAAAACAACAGTTGCTACCACAGCGACTGTCATGGCTAAAACGTCTACCACTCCTCAAAGTGCATCTAGCCTATTGGATTTAAACAGTGTGGTCAAAGCTTCTCACGCCCTGTCTGGAGAAATAGTGTTGAGTAGGCTCCTTGAAAAAATGATGCACATTGTTATTGAAAATGCCGGTGCTTCAAGCGGTTTTTTGCTACTGCCTCAACAAGGCAACTGGTTTATTGAGGCCGAAAGCTATGTTGATAAACCTGATGTCACGGTTTTGCAGTCCATTGCGGTTGAGAAAAGTGAACTGGTATCGGCAAACATCACTCATTATGTTGCTCGTACTCAAGAAAATGTGGTTTTGCACGATGCCACACAGGCGGGTAATTTTACCCGCGATCCGTACATTGTCAAAAACCGCTCCAAATCGCTGTTATGTGCGCCGCTCGTCAATCAAAGTAAACTCACCGGCCTCTTGTATTTAGAAAACCACTTGACGACCGGCGCGTTTACGCCGGCAAGGTTGGAAGTGTTAAATATGTTATCCTCGCAAATCGCGATTTCTATTGAAAATTCTTTGTTGTACAACAACTTAGAACAAAAAGTAGCGGAGCGTACCAGCGAACTAGAACAAGAAATTGTGGTCAGAAAACAGGCTGAAGAAGCGGCTCAAGTGGCGAATCAAGCCAAAAGCACTTTCCTAGCCAACATGAGCCATGAACTTCGCTCCCCACTTAACGCGATTCTCGGTTTTGCCCAAATTCTGACCCGAAGTCAAAAACTGGATAAGGAAAATCAAGAGAATGTCGGTATTATCAGCCGCAGTGGTGAACACCTCCTCAGTCTGATTAACCAAGTGCTTGATTTGTCCAAGATTGAAGCCGGTCGTACCACACTCAACGAGAACCATTTTGACTTTTATCGTCTCTTGGATGATTTAGAAGATATGTTTCATCTGAAAGCGGATGATAAACGCTTGCAACTACTTTTTGAACGTGAACCGTCGGTTCCCCAATACGTTTACACCGATGAAGTCAAAATGCGCCAGATATTGATTAATTTGCTGAATAATGCCTTGAAATTCACTAACGAGGGCGGCATCACCGTAAGAATCAACGCGAAGACAATCAAAACGGATTTGAACCTGCAACGTTCAGTGATTGAATTTGAAATCGAAGACACCGGCCCTGGCATTGCGAGGGAAGAATTGGATGAACTGTTTACCGCGTTTGTACAAACGTCAACTGGCAAACAATCTCAGGAAGGTACCGGCTTAGGTTTGCCCATTAGTCGCAAATTTGTCCAACTCATGGGTGGTGATATCGTGGTGAACAGTGAAGTTGGACGGGGTACCACGTTTCAATTTCAGATTCAATGTCAATTATCCGAAGCCACCAATCTTAAAAAGCCGGCCCATGAAAAACGGGTGATTGCTTTAGCCCCCAATCAACCGCGCTATCGGATTTTAATTGTGGATGACAAATGGCCCAGTCGGCAACTACTCATCAAATTACTCAATCCCCTGGGTTTTGAACTCAAAGAAGCCGAAAATGGCCAACAAGCGATTGAAGTCTGGGAGGAGTGGCAACCACACTTGATTTGGATGGATATGCGGATGCCGATCATGGATGGTTATGAAGCGACACTGCATATTCGAGAACATACCAAAGGCCAAGCCACCGCTATCGTTGCCCTGACGGCCAGCGTATTAGAAGAAGAACGGGCGGTGATACTGGATGCCGGTTGTGATGACTTTTTACGCAAGCCTTTTAAAGAAAGCGATATTTTTGACCTCATGCACAAACATGTTGGGGTCAACTATGTGTATGAAGACAGTGGCGAAGCCGCCGAATCTGAGGGCGATGAAGAAACCAAACTTGAAAACCTCAAATCTGAAATCACGCAATTACCCGGTGATTTATTGACCCAACTGCAAGAAGCCGTCGAAACGGCCGATTTATCAGCCATATTACCTCTCATTGAAGTGATTGGCGAACAAAATAAACCGCTGGCTAACACCTTAACCAAATTGGTTAAGGGTTTCCGCTTTGATATACTGCAAGAAGTTTTTGAGGATTGATCAGGTTGGAGTCCAAACTTTAGTTTGGCCGGTTCCAAGATAAATCTTGGACTCCTTTGTCTAATTACTGAACATTAAAAAAATGACAAAAGATAACATTTTAATTGTTGATGATTTACCGGCAAATTTACAGTTTTTAAATTCAATATTGGTTGAGCGAGGTTATCAAGTACGCCCCGCCATCAATGGACAAGTCGCGTTAAAAATTGCCAAAAAAACCTTGCCGGATTTAATTTTGCTTGACATACAAATGCCTGGCATGAATGGCTATGAAGTTTGTGAACAATTAAAAGCCAATGACAAAACGCTCAAAATACCAGTATTGTTTATCAGTGCTTTGAGTGACGTATTTGATAAAGTCAAAGCGTTTGCAGTGGGTGGCGTAGATTACATCACCAAACCTTTTCAAGCCGAGGAAGTCTTAGCCCGTGTGGAAACACATTTGAAAATACACCATTTACAACAACAATTAGCTGAGCAAAATGAAAGATTCAAAGCCGAAAATGTGCGAATGAAGGCCGAATTGGATGTATCACGCCGCTTGCAAAAAATGCTGTTACCTACCAAGACAGAACTCAAACAAATTGACGGTTTGGACATTGCAGGGTTTATGGAACCAGCCGATGAAGTCGGTGGCGACTATTATGATGTACTTCAACATAATGGGCGTGTTTTAATGGGTATTGGCGATGTCACGGGACATGGTTTGGAAAGCGGTGCGTTGGCGATTATGGTGCAATCGTCAATTCGCACCTTGCTCGCTAATAATGAAACCGATCCGGTTAAATTTTTCAGTGCGCTTAATCATATGGTTTACCACAATGTTGAACGCATGAAAGTTCAAAAAGATTTGACATTAGCTTTAGTCGATTACAAGGATAATCAACTTTATTTAAGCGGACAACATGAAGAAATGATTGTGGTGCGAAATGGGGAATTAGAATTAATCGACACCATAGATTTAGGCTTTCCCATTGGCTTGGATGAAGACATTGCTGATTTTGTGAATCAAGTCACTGTGCCATTAAATGCGGGTGATGTTGTCGTGCTTTATACCGATGGTATTACCGAATCCGAAAATATTGATAAACAAATGTATGGATTAGAACGCCTTTGTGAAGTTATCCGACAAAATTGGCAACAAACCGCCCAAGAAATCCAACAAGCGGTGATTGAGGATGTGCGGCAGTTTATTGGCGAACAAAAAGTTTTTGATGATATTACTTTGCTGGTGTTAAAACAGCAATAACCAACCATAACGACAAGGATTGTATATAAGAAGGGATAAACCCAAACCGAACCACGATCTAATCCGTATCAATTAAATAATCCTTGTCGTTGTTTTTTAATCGTTTTTTTTCGATCATATGATGAGATACAAAAAAAATATATCCTAATAGACACTTTGCGAAATGTCTTCGACTAACGCATCAATGTCTTTTAATTCCGCACTCAAGGCTTGTCGTACTGTTTTCCGTAATCGTCCAAGTTTGTGCGTTGTTAAGTCTAAGTTTTTATCATCGCTGACGACATTTTTGGCTTTTATCGCACATTGTTTGCCCCATTTTGCGAGTTGTTGGTGTGATGGGTTGTTGCTGTCAAACTTGGGGAAGGGTAATTCTAAAATTTTCTTGTGAACATGTCGCGCACCGAATAAACCTCTTGATTGAAATGCTTTAATGAGTTGATTGGTATAGCCGCAATTTAAAAAGCAGGTGAAATAATGTGCTTCATTTAAATTGTCAGTTGCAAACCAATAGGTTGTACTTTCTATAATCAATTCCAATTCCAATTTTTTCCTATCGGCTACGACGGCGTTGGCATCTTGTGCAGATGCCGTATAAAAAACAAGATAACGACTGTTGAGATTTTGTCGAGTTAATTTTTTTTGCCAATCTAAATACTCGTATAAACTGACTTCATTTTGCTGATTTTTTTCTGTTTTATTGTCATCCCACAATTTTTGTGCTTCTTTAAACCATTTGGCGGTTTCAATTTCACCTTGTTCAAATAGTTCATCTGCGGATTTGAGTTCAATCACTTTGCCTGCGTCTTTTTTGACAATGATGGGCAATAATACTAATGGGGGATTGATTAGCACAAAGGGAACGATATTTTTTGCCAGCGCAGTATGAAACAGAAAATGCGTATTGATTCTGCCACTCAATGTGAAGGCTTTCCAAGGTTGTTTGGCTTCGCGCAGGATAGAGGGGCTAGTTTTAAATTGCATGATTCTATTTTGCCAATTATCTGGCAACGCTTGTTCAGTTTCTACAAAATAAAAGCTACGAGGTACAATAGTCGCGCCTTGTTTAAAAAGTGGTGCATAATAACTTTCCAAAGTATGGCTCTTTGATTCTGTCGTGGTTAGGGCAGAACGAACTTTTCTCGCTTTTTGAGCCAGTATTGAATAAAACCAGTTTTGTTCTGTCAATTCAAGTGCGTGTTTCACACTCTCCCAGCGTAAATGCGGCGATTTCAATTTTCCTTTGACAGTAAAACCTTTAATACCCGTTTTAGGGAGTGCTTCTGGATGAGGAGATTGTTGGGCAAAAATCACGGTTGCTGGCACTCGAAACAAGGGCACAACTTGATCTAAATCCCAAATTTCAGTGAGTTGAAATCCCTTAGCTTGCCCTGAACGGGTGTTATCATGTTGATCGGCAGTCAGAAAACTACGCGGTAATACAAAAGCAATGCTACCACCAGCTTTTAGAAAATAATTAGCCGAGTGCGCGAAAAAAATGGCGGCAATTTCTAAATGAGGCATATTGGCTTTGTTAGCCGGTATCAGTGCATAAGTTTGCGCTAATTCTTGGAGTTCTTGTTGATAAGTTGCATTGGTGACATCAGCATAAGTCAACCAAGGGGGATTACCAATCACAAAATCAAATTGTTGTTTGAGAAATACTGGCTTATAGCTGTTTTGTAAAATAAATTGCCAAATACTATCACGCCCATTGTCTTTCGCCGTTTTAAAGGCTTGATAAATGCGATATAACCCGTTGATATTATTATGAATATTGGGATTATTAAATTGATGTTGCAAGTGTTGTGCAAACTGCGCATGGTTAATGGTGTCACTTGAATAATCGGCAATCTCATTGCACAGGGTAATGGCTTGATCAAATTCAGCAGGATTATCAAAAATATCCATATTAAGGCTATACGCTTTATCATCAATAATCATTTTAAAGCTGGCTCCAAATAATCCGGCGGTGCCTTCGGGCAACAGTAGAGAATTTGCGAGATAAACCTGTAGTGTGACTGGTTTTTTTGCGTGACGAATTTTATCACTCAAAGCCAACAATAACGTCGTTTTAGCAATCTGCACGGATAATGGATGGATATCAATTCCGATGATTTGGCTAGTCAATTGGGTAGCTGATAATTTGGGAAAATCCATTTTGAGTTTGGCAACCGCAGCTCGTAAAAATGAACCACTGCCACAGGCGGGATCGAGTATTTTGCTTTCTTTGGTAACTGGCAAACTTGCCATGATCCTTTCGCACAACCAATCGGGCGTATAATACTCGCCTAGCGCGTGACGAGTTTCTAAATCAATCAATTCTTGATATACCCCTTTTAAAATATCTTCTTGTACATTTGAAAAATCATATTCGCTCAGTTGTCGGGTAATGTCTCTAAAAATAGGCTTGAGCGCGTTAAAATGTTCATCCAATGCTACCCAATAATAAAAGTCATTTTCGACAAAGCGTTCGACATTCAATTGGTTAAAAATATCACCTGTCAATATGCCCCGTAATTGTTTTTCTGGGAGATAAGCTTGATTTGCAGAAATAACGGTATAGGCGAGTATTTTGGCAAATAGACTGAGATAAGTATGAACAAAAAACATTTCCTCCCGTGAGCCATCAAATTGACCATAAGCGATATGCAAGAATTTTTGCCATTGTTCATAAGCGGTTTGCAATTCAGATTGGTTTTCAAGCGTTGGCAAATGGTTTTGCATGACACTCATGGCATTAATGAAAACAGCTGAAGTTTCACCAAAATCGCGTTGAATATTGTCAAGCGTTGCTTGCTGCGGTTGCGTTTTAAACAAATAGCGATCAATAAAAAAGGGAAATTCGGCAAAATGATTTTCGTTAAGGGTAAAAGTATCAGTTTGCACGAGTTCAATTTTATCCACCGTCGTTTTCTCAGCCATGACAATGAATGTGGGCGCATAAATGCGCCACTGTAAACCATCGGTTGCAATCAAGGTGAAATGATAAAGTTGCCCAGAATGCCAATTGCCTAAGCAGTATTCAGTCAATTGTTCTACGGCATGTTCGCCCGTTTTCGCTAGATTTTTTTCCCATTCAATAATGACATTATTATATTGCGTATCCGCCCTACCCGTTTTCAGGCGATTTTTGAGGGGAATATTGAAAATGGTTTTTTCTGCGCCTAAATTCATGCGCTCAATAATAGTAGCAGCTTCGATATCGTGATCAAATAAACGAGTGAGCAGTGTTTGAAAGAGTTCTTTTTTGGCGGCTTCTGTATTGGCTTGGGAGATGGCTTTAAAATAGGGTTGAATGATTGAAGTATTTGATTTCATTATATTTTAGTTTTAGGGCGCAAAATAAATTTTGCACTCCATTTGGGCTATATATAATATATAGCGTTTCCCGATTGAATGAAGTACAAAAATCCTAAAAAAGATTAAAAAGCACAACCCTGAAGGGGTTGAATGTGAATAGCCCCAGGTGCAACCTGGGGTTGCAAAAAAATGTATTAAACCCAATAGGGAAACGCTATATCTACCGCTGTAGGATGTCCGTTTTGATAGAGTTGCGGATTAGGGCGCAAGAGTACCAAATCAGGTTCAGGTTCGGATAAATTGTTTAACGGGATCGGATTTTGTACGTTGATTTGCGCGGCCTTTCCTTTCTGAGTTGAAAGTATCTCAATCAGATTAAATACACAACACGCATGGGTTGGGCCAATTGGTGCCATTTCTATCATTTCTCCTTGAATCAATTCTATCCGTACTTCTGGTGGGAAAATGTTATATTTTCCCATTTTGTGCCATTCTTTCACATTCACACTATATTTTTGAGGGACAGTATTCATTGTCATTTTCCCTGAGTAAACAGTTGGGGGCGAATTTAGGGTGTTGATTGGGCTCTTTTTTGATGAGCATTTTTCAGATTATAGGATTGATTTTAAAATAAAAAATAACGCAAGAGACGCAAGAGAGATTTATCTGGGGAAAAAGCATCTTTAGCGTCTTTAGCGTTTAGATCGATTTCAATCGCGAAACCAATTGCATTTGACATAAAAACCCTCAATTCCTATCAGACACTTCTAGACGAAATCCAAAATATTGCCTTGTCAATTTCAATTTTCAATGCAGAAGGTAGAACAAAAGTCATTTCAAAAGAGCCGCACCCTTTATTATTGGCCAATTCAAACCATTGCTCAAATTATAATGCGATGTAGAGACGCGATCGCGAAGCGTCTCAGCAATGCCTCACGTCTCTACATTGATGCTTCGCGATCGCGTTTCTACATTGACGCGAAGCATTGCTGAGACGCGAGGCATCGCGTCTCTACATTGATGCTTCGCGATCGCGTTTCTACATTGACGCGAAGCATTGCTGAGACGCGAGGCATCGCGTCTCTACATTGATGCTTCGCGATCGCGTTTCTACATTGACGCGAAGCATTGCTGAGACGCGAGGCATCGCGTCTCTACATTGATGCGAAGCATCGCGTTTCTACATTGACGCGAAGCATCGCGTCTCTGATTCGTTTTGACGCGAAGCATCGCGGATTTGTAGAGACGCGATGCCTCGCGTCTCTGATTCGTTTTGACGCGAAGCATTGCTGAGACGCGATGCCTCGCGTCTCTACAGACTATGAGTTTAGATAACACATTTGATCCCCAAAAACAGTCATTATCAATCTCAGTCGCGCCAAAGCAAAATCAATTTTTAACGAAAATCGGGCCTTCAAGATTTATTGTAGTCCCATTTGTTCCTTAAATGCATACGCGACAGCGAATCTTTATAAGCCGCCCATACAGACATATTTGATTTCCAGATAATCTTCTATGCCGTATTTTGATCCTTCTCGTCCGATGCCTGATTCTTTTACGCCGCCAAATGGGGCAACTTCTGTGGAAATGATGCCTTCGTTGATGCCTACCATGCCATATTCTAGGGCTTCTGCAACGCGCCAAGCTCGGCCTAAATCACGGCTGTAAAAATAAGCGGCGAGTCCAAAAGGGGTATCGTTGGCTAATGCAATGGCTTCTTCTTCTGTTTTAAAGCGAAACAGGGGGGCTACTGGGCCAAAGGTTTCTTCATTCGCTATCCGCATATTGGGTGTGACATCGGTGAGAATAGTGGGTTCAAAAAAGGTGCCGCCTAGTGCATGGCGTTGCCCTCCACAGATCAGTTTAGCGCCTTGTGTCACGGCATCGCTGATATGATTTTCAACCTTTTCTACGGCCCCCATGTTAATGAGCGGGCCTTGCTGCGTTTCCCCTTTTAGCCCGTCACCGACTTTGAGTTGACTCACTGCGGCCGCTAATTGGGTTGCAAATGCGTCATAAATCCCATCTTGAATCAATAAGCGATTGGCACAAACACACGTTTGCCCTGTGTTGCGATATTTTGAGGCCATCGCGCCGGCGATAGTGGCCTCTATATCGGCATCATCAAAAACAATAAAGGGGGCGTTACCGCCTAATTCTAAAGAGATTTTTTTGACTGTGGAGGCGCATTGCGCCATCAGCAATTTGCCTGTGTCGGTTGAGCCGGTAAAAGAGAGTTTACGCACTAGCGGGTTAACCGTTAATTCTGTGCCAATGGCTTGCGCTTTGCCCGTGATGACGTTGATCACGCCTTTCGGAAACCCAGCACGTTCGGCTAATTCGGCTAAAGCGAGGGCTGAAAACGGGGTTGTGGCTGAAGGTTTGATCACGACTGGACACCCTACGGCTAAGGCCGGGGCGCATTTACGAGTAATCATGGCAATCGGAAAATTCCAAGGGGTAATCGCGGCGACAACGCCTATCGGTTGTTTAATGACAACAATACGTCGCCCTGGTAGGGGTTCTGGAATGACATCGCCGTAAACTCGTTTAGCTTCTTCGGCAAACCATTCGATAAATGAGGCCCCATAGGCGACTTCGCCTTGGGATTCTGCTAAGGGTTTTCCTTGTTCTGCCGTCATTAATTGAGCTAAGTCTTGTTGATGTGCCATAATCAAATTAAACCATTGACGCATGATCGCGGCACGTTCTTTAGCCAGTTTGCTGCGCCATTTTGGAAAGGCTGCATGAGCTGCTTCGATTGCTTCGCGGGTTTCAATTTGGCCGAGGTTAGGTACCGTGCCAAGTAGGGTATTATCAGCAGGATTAGTGACTTCAAGCAGGGCCTGTTGATTAGCCTCTACCCAAGTACCATTGATGTAGGCTTGTTGGTGAAATAAATGAGGATCGGTTAATTGCATGAGATTTTCCTGTTAGTCGATGATCACGTTTTTTCTAAAGCCAAACAATAACTACAAGGATTGTATATAAGAAAGGATTAGATTGTGCCAAGTTTCATGTCATTGAGTTTTTTTGAAAAATGAATGAGGTTGAGACTGATGAGTTCATCAAATGCCCAGTAGCTATCCGCATCGAATAAACAATCCTTGTAGTTCATATATAGCGTTTCCCAATTGAATGAAGTACAAATTATTTGAGTTTTTGCGGCCTGATTTTCGTTCCAAATTTATTTTGCGGCCTGATTTTCGTTCCAAATTTATTTTGCGGCCTGATTTTCGTTCCAAATTTATTTTGCGGCCTGATTTTCGTTCCAAATTTATTTTGCG